>CXWJ01017032.1_pt1 | contig 14092 bp, 11 predicted proteins | sample 590841 | NCBI WGS metagenome assembly CXWJ01 (sample SAMEA3498367, study PRJEB10139) | wastewater metagenome | biome: wastewater treatment plant; material: activated sludge | place: Austria | collected 2015-01-21 | reverse complement strand
GGGTAGCGGTTGTAGTGCTCGGGGTTGAGGCCCACCATGGCCATCAGGTCCTGGACGGCCCGCTTCACGCCGCCGGCCGGCTTGACGCCTTGGATCTCGAACGGGGCGGCGATGATGGCGCCGACCGGGTGCCGCGGGTTGAGCGAGCCGTACGGGTCCTGGAAGACCATCTGCATGTCGCGGCGCAGCAGCCGCAGACCGTCGCCCTCAAGGTGCGTGACGTCGCGTCCCTCGAACTCGATCTTTCCCCCGGAGGGCTGCAGCAGCCGCAGGATCGTCCGTCCGGCGGTCGACTTGCCGCAGCCGGACTCCCCCACCAGGCCCAGGGTCTCCCCCGGGTTCAGCGTCAGCGACAGTCCGTCCACAGCCTTGACCGGCGCCCCCGGCTTCCGCAGCAGCTTCTGGCTGTAGGTCGGGAAGTGCTTCTGCAGGTCGGTGACCTCAAGCAGGTTCATCGCCGCTCCTCGTGCTCACGAGCTCCGCCAGGATCTGCGCGCGGGTGGGGACGGGGATGTGGCAGCGCGAGTCGTGCTTCGGGTACGACTCGATCAGCTGCGGCACCACCTCGTTGCAGGCGACCGCGGAGAACTCCTTGTAGGTGCAGCGGGGGTTGAAGGCGCAGCCGGAGGGGATGTTGATCAGCGACGGCGGGTTGCCCGGGATCGGCACCAGCCGCTCCTTGGCGACCTCGTCGATGCGCGGCATCGAGCTCAGCAGGCCCCAGGTGTACGGGTGGTCGGGCTGGTGGAAGGCGTCGTCCACCTCGGCGTACTCCACGCACTTGCCGCCGTACATCACCAGCACGTCGTCGGCGATCTCGGCGACCACGCCGAGGTCGTGGGTGATCATGATGATCGCCGAGCCGAACTCCGCCTGCAGGTTGCGCATCAGGTCGAGGATCTGCGCCTGGACGGTCACGTCCAGGGCGGTGGTGGGCTCGTCCGCGATCAGCAGCTCGGGGTTGTTGATCAGCGCCATCGCGATCATGGCCCGCTGCCGCATGCCGCCGGAGTACTCGTGCGGGTACTGGTCGACGCGCCGCGCCGGATTGGGGATGCCGACCCGTCCCAGCATGTCGATCGCGGTCGTGCGGGCGGCCTTCTTGGAGACCCGGTTGTGCACCCGGACGGCCTCCATCAGCTGTTTCCCCACCGTGTAGTACGGGTGCATCGCCGACAGCGGATCCTGGAAGATCATGGCGACCTTGCGGCCGCGCAGCCGGCGCAGCTCTTCGTCGGAGACCTTCAGCAGATCCTCCTCGTCCAGCAGGATCTCGCCGCTCAGTTTCGCGCGGCTGCCGCGGTGCAGGCCCATGATGGCCAGCGAGGTGACCGACTTGCCGGAGCCCGACTCCCCCACGATGCCGAGGGTCTTGCCTCGCTCCAGGTCGAAGGTGAGCCCGTCCACGGCCTTGACCACGCCGTCGTCGGTCGGGAAGTGGACCTTCAGGTCGTTGACGCGCAGGAACTTGTTCATACGCCCAGCTTCACTCTCGGATCGATGAAGCCGTAGGCGATGTCTACGACCATGTTGGCCAGCACGATGAAGGAGGAGACGATCATCACCATCGCGACGATGGTGGGCAGATCCATATTGGTCACCGAGCGGACGGCGAGGTAGCCCAGGCCGTGCATCGAGAAGACGCTCTCGGTGATGATCGCGCCGCCCAGCAGGCCGCCCAGGTCGAGGCCGGCGGCGGTGACGATCGGGGTGAGCGCGGCCCGCAGGCCGTGCCGGAAGATGATGGGCCATTGCCGGACGCCCTTGGCCCGGGCTGTGCGGATGTAGTCCTCGCTCATCGTCTCGATCATGTACGCGCGGGTCAGCCGGACGTAGCTGGCGGCGAAGAAGAAGGCCAGCGTGATCCACGGCAGGATCAGGTTTCTGGCCCAGTCGATCGGGCTCTCGGTGATCGGGACGAAGTTGGGAATCGGCACCCAGCCCCATTTGATGGCCGGGAAGGTCAGCAGCACGAGGCCGACGAAGAAGGTGGGCAGCGAGAAGCCGACGAGAGCTGAGCCGACGATCCCGCGATCCAGCAATCGGCCTTTGTTGAGGGCGGCGATCATGCCTCCCCCGACGCCGATGATCATCCAGAGCGTGAAGGCTCCGGCGGCGATCGAGAGGGAGACCGGCCAGGCCTCGGAGACCATCTCGTTGATGGTGCGGTGCTGGGTGGGCGAGTAGCCCAGGCAAGGGGCGGCGCAGGGGACGACCTGCTGCGGGTACTGTTCGCGGAGCTCGGCGTTGTCGGGGAACTCCCGTCCGACGACGAGCCCCGAGATGAACTTGCCGTACTGGACGATGACGGGCTGGTCGTAGCCGAGGGCTTTGCGGTTGCCCTCAAGGATGGTGGGGGTGCAGTTCTTGCCGCAGGTGTACCTGGCCGGATCGATCGGCGACGCGAAGAACATCGCGAAGGTGGTGGCCGTGATGAGGAGCAGCATCACGACTGCCGTCGCCAGCCGGCGCAGGATGTAGTAGAACACGCAGGACTCCTTGGTCGGCGGACGGGGTGCGCCCCGGAAGACGCACCCCGTCCGTCATCGCCTCAGGACTTGACCGAGACGTTGGCCAGGTCGTAGTAGCCGGTGAACGTGGTGTTCACGAAGGCGCCCTCGACGTTGCCGCCGCGGACGAAGACGAACTGGTCGTTGATCAGCGGGATGACCGCGAAATACTTGGTCACCGCGTCGATGTCGAGCTGACCCCAGGCCTTCTCACGAGCCTCGCCGTCGGTGATGGCGTAGGCCGCGTCGATGCCCGCGTTGAACTCGGCGTTGTCGAAGTAGCCGTAATCCTGGCCGGGGCCGCCGGCGGAGATCTGGCTGCGCGAATCCAGCAGCTGCGGGATCACGGTCGAGGCGCTCGGGAAGTCCGCGCCCCAGCCGGCCCAGTAGGCGTCGTACTTGTCGGCCGACTCCGGAGACTGCAGGGTGCCGTAGTACTGCTCGGCCGGGATGCCCACCAGGTTGGTCTCGAAGCCCGCCGCGTCCCAGCCGGTCTTCAGGCCGGCAAAGACCTTGTCGAGGGTGTCGTTCTTGCGGTAGGTGACGTTGATCTTCACCGGCAGGGTCAGGCCGGAAGCCTCCAGCAGAGCCTTCGCGGCAGCCGGGTCGCCCTTGTCGCCCGCCGGCAGCGGGGTGTCCGGGAAGGCCGGCAGGGCCGGGTTGATCAGCGAGTTGGTGGCCTTCACGACCTGGTCGCCGCCCGCGCCGGTGACGTAGGCGCTGCGGTCGGTGGATAGCGCCAGGGCCTCACGGGCCTTGTCGTTGCTGAACACCTTGGACTTGAAGTTCGGCACCAGGTACCGGGTGTACGGCGAGGCGACGATCGAGACGCGGTCGCCGGCGGTGGTCACGTTGGCCAGCGCGGTGACCGGAGCCTGGTCGAAGGTGATGGCGTTCTGGTCGTCGCCCTGGTTGGCGATCAGCCGCTCGTACAGGGTCTCCTGGGTGAGCGACTCGTCCCACACGATCTTGTCCGGGTAGGCCTTGCGGATGGTGTCGGTGGCCGGATCCCAGTTCTCGTTGCGGACGAAGGTGCCGCCCTTGTTGCTGGTCCAGCTGCCCTCGAGCTTGTACGGGCCGTTGGAGAAGATCTGGAAGTTGGACTTGTCGCCCTGATCCTTGTCCTCGCGGAAGGCGCCGAAGGCGGTCATGGTCGCGGCCATGTTGAAGTCGCCCGACGGGTTGGCCATCTTCAGCGTCAGGGTGTTCCCGTCGCAGCTGACGGCCTGGTCGTAGAGATCCTGGCCGGTCTTCTTGTAGGGGCCGGCGTAGGCCGAGGCGCCCTCGGCGTCCTTCGGGATGTCGAGGTAGAGGATGGCGTAGTTCGGGCCGCCGGTGATGACGTCGACCGCGAAGGTGCGGGAAATGCCGTACTTGAAGTCCTCGCAGGTGACGGCCTGGCCGTCCTCCCACTTGACGCCGTCCTTGATGGTGAACTGCCAGGTCTTGCCGTCCTCGCTCACCGTGCCGGTGTCGGTGGCCGCGTCGGCGACCAGCTCGGGGACCTGCTCGTCGGCGGTCACCGGGCCGAAGGTGGTCAGGGTGCGGGTGAACAGGCGGTTGCCGGCCGCGATGTTGACGCCGACGTAGGTCCGCTGCGGATCCCAGTGCTCGGTCGCGGTGCCGGACAGGATGTTGAGGGTGCCACCTCCCGCGGGCGCGGGGGCCTCGCTCGTGCCGCCGGTTGTGGGCGCGCTCGTCGGGCTGGTGGGACCGGAACCACAGGCGGTGGCCGCGAGGGCCAGCGCCACGGTTGTCGCCAGACCGGCGACCAGTTTCATGCGCTGCATTCTGCGCTCTCCTTTTTCTCGTTTGCGGAGTCTCGTTTGCGGAGTCTTGTGGGCGGGCGGGGGCTCACTGCCGGTCAGCCTTCGGGTCGAGGGCGTCCCGAAGCCCGTCGCCGAGAAGGTTGAACGACAGCACGACCAGGAACAGGGTGACGCCCGGGAAGACGAAGTAGGCCGGGTTCGAGGTCGCGTAGTGCACCGAGTCGTTCAGGATCGACCCGAACGACGGGGTGGGGGCCTGGATGCCGACGCCCAGGAAGCCCAGGGCGGCTTCGGTGGCGATGTTCTGCGGCATGACCAGCGTGGTGTAGACGAGGATCGGCGCCCACAGGTGGGGCAGCAGCTCCTTGAAGTAGATGCGGAACCGCTTGGCGCCCAGCGAGTGCGCCGCCTCGATGAACTCGCGCTCCTTCAGCGACAGCACCTGGCCGCGGATGATGCGGGCGAAGATCGGCCAGCCGAAGAAGCCCATCACCAGGATCATGAAGACCATCGACGGGATGGTGCGGTCGGTGCCCAGCAGGCCCTGGATGGCGTCGATGGCGATGGTCGACAGGGCGATCAGCATCAGCGTCTGCGGGAAGCTCAGCACGAAGTCGGTCACCCGGGAGAAGAACCAGTCGACCCGGCCGCCGGCGCTGCCGGAGACGATGCCGATCACGACGCCCAGCACGACCGACACGGTGACTGCCAGGGTGGCGACGATCAGCGAANNCAGGTCGGTGTTGGAGCTGTACGGGTCGAGCAGCCCGAAGTGGGTCAGGACGGGGGCCGCCAGGGCGAGCAGGATGAAGAAGACGGAGGCGAAGAAGGCGGCGATGGTGATCTTGTCGCGGGCGATCCGGGCGCGGGTGATCTGCCACGGCGTACGGCCGGCGATCTCGACGGCACGCTCTGCGGCGTCGACTGTGACCACGTCCGCCATCGGACCTCCTTCCGTGGTCCTCCCACCGGGCCGTCAGCCCGGGTTGACCGCGCGAAATCTAGCACGGCCATCCAATGATTCACCAGGTGACGAGTTCCGCGCATCGCATTGTGCAAGAAACTCGCGTCGCACGTTGCCGTGACAACGTGGTATGAGCGTATGGAAGCGCGTTCATTCCGGCTCCGCCCACTCGATTCCGTTATGAAATCGGTATCTACCGTTCGTCCGTCAGCGTGGCGGCGAAACCGATTCGACCCCGGGAATTGCACCGGGGGACGGCCCGCGATGGGCCGTCCCCCGGGTTACGGGTTCGTCAGATCACGCGACGAAACCGATGTCTTCCCAGTTCTGGTTGTGCTGGGCCATGCCGACCGCGCCGATGTTGGCCAGGCCGTCCCGCACGCCGATCAGCATGGGGCGCTGGTACAGCGGCAGGGTGTGACCGGCCTTCCAGATCAGCTCGGCGGCCTGGTTGCCCAGGTCGAGCCGCTTGGCCGGATCCATCTCGGTGTCGATCTGCTGCTTGAGCGCGTCAAGCCCTTCGATCTCCAGCTGGGCGAAGTTGGAGTCGTTCGCCTTCCACTTGCCGGACTTCTCGTCGATGCCGCCGCCGTAGATCTGGCCGATGTTGGCCAGCGGGTACGGGGTGCCGATCCAGGAGAAGGCGATGATGTCGAACTTGTGCTCGACCAGCACCGCCGGCCAGTCCTTGGTGGTGTCGACGGTCCGCAGGGTCAGGTTGACGCCGATCTGCTTCAGCGAGCTCTGCGCCTGAATGCCCTCGTTCTCCGAAGCCTTCACGCCGCCTAGCACAGCGAACTCGACGTCCAGCTGCTTGCCGTCCTTCTCGTAGAAGCCGCTGCTGGAGTTCAACGCCCAGCCGGCCTCCTCGAGCTTCTTCTTGGCCGCCTCCGGGTTGTAGTCGATTCCCGTCGCCGCAGCCTGGTCGACGTAGCCGGTCTGGCCCATGACGAACAGGTTGTTGTTGAGCGGCTTGAAATCACCCGGCAGGCCGGCGAGGTCCGACTTGGCGATGATCGTGCGATCGATGCCCATCATGATCGCCTGCCGGACGTTCACGTCCTGCAGCACCGGCGACTCGGAGTTGAAGGTGAAGTGCCGGAAGTTCGGGCCGGCGGCAGTGCGGATCACCGCGTTCGGGGTCGTGCTGGCCTTCTGGTAGGCGTCAGCGTCGGCACCGATGTCGATGTAGTCGAGCTCCTGGCTGGCGAAGGCCGCCGACACCGCGTCCGCGGCGATCAGCTTCCACGTGACCTTGTCGAGGAAGGGCTTGTCGCCCCACCAGCTCGGGTTCTGCTCCATGGTCACGATGCCGGAGTTCTTGTCGAAGTTGCTGATCTTGAACGGACCGGTGAAGTACTCCTGCTTCACCTCGGCCCAGCCGTCGTTGAAGGTCTTGGGATCCTTCGCGCCTTCAGCGCGGATCGGACCGCCGGCGACGATCGAGGTCCAGTCCGGGTAGGCGGCCTTGAAGGTGATGACGACGTCCTGCTGGGTCGCCCCGGCCTCGACGCTCTCGATCTGATCCCAACCGTCGCTGGAGGCCGCGGCGAACTCCTTGTTCTTGCCGCGCAGCGCCTCCCAGGTGGCGATCCAGTCGTCAGCGCCGATCACCTCGCCGTCGTTCCAGACGGCCTTCGGGTTGAGCGCCAGGGTGACGACCAGCTTGCCGTCGGTGAGCACCGGGTCGGCCGACACCAGGTAATCGGGGTCGAGCACTGCGTCGCCGGCGCCGGTGTAGGTGAAGTAGGAGGGCGAGACCGGGATCAGCAGCTCCTTGAGGTCGAAGTCGTTGCCGGTCGCCGAGGCGACGTTCCAGGTGGTGATCTCGGAGCTGTAGGAACCCTTGAACTCGCCACCCTCCTTCAGCTTGTCGCGCGAGGTCTGGTTGATGTCCCAGGACGCCTGCTCGGGCGCGGTCGTGGGGTCGGTGCTCGGCGCGCCGCTGGGGGACTCGCCGCCGGGGGCTGCGGTCGGCGCCGGGGGCTGGCCGCCGCAGGCGACCAGGGTCATCGCGAGACCGCCTGCCAGCAGCGGCATCAGAATCTTGGCTTTGTTCACTATCTCCTCCATCTCGCGGCACCGCACACCGCGGGACCGCTCACAGCAGAACTCGGTTCACGTTACCCGATGAATTCCCCTGGCCAATGCCCTTGTGGGGAAGTTATCGAAGCGTTACGCGGCATTACGCCCGATTTGACGATCAAATCAGGTGCCGGGCGCGCCCGTAGTGGCAGGCGGCCTTGTGGTCGACGCCGAAGCTGCGCAGTTCCGGCACGACGTCACGGCAGCGCTGCTGGTCGCTCTCCGAGAGGGTCTGGTAGAGCGGGCAGCGGGTGCGGAACTTGCACCCCGACGGCGGGTCGGCCGGGCTCGGCAGATCGCCGGAGAGCATGATCCGCTCCCGGGTTCGCTCGGTCTGCGGGTCGGGGATGGGGATGGCCGACATCAGCGCCTGGGTGTACGGGTGCACCGGCGCGTTGTAGACCTCCTCGACCTCGCCGATCTCGACGATCTTGCCGAGGTACATCACCGCGATCCGGTCGGAGATGTGCCGCACCACGGCCAGGTCGTGGGCGACGAACAGGTAGGAGAGCCCGAGTTTGCCCTTCAGGTCGTCCAGCAGGTTGATGACGCCGGCCTGGATGGAGACGTCAAGGGCGGAGACCGGCTCGTCCAGCACCATCACCTTCGGCTCCAGCGAGAGCGCGCGGGCGATGCCGATCCGCTGCCGCTGGCCGCCGGAGAAGTGCTGCGGGTACCGGTTGGCGTGGGCGGGCTCCAGGCCCACCAGGGTGAGCAGGTCACCGACACGCTGCTGGATGACCTCCTTCTTGTAGCCGAAGACGCCCATCGGCTCGGCGATGATGTCGAAGACCGGCAGCCGCGGGTCGAGGGAGGCCATCGGATCCTGGAAGACCACCTGCAGGTTGCGCCGCAGCTGCTTGCGGCCGCGGCGGTCGAGCGTGCTGGTGTCGGTGCCGAGGACGGAGATCGTCCCCGCGGTCGGCTTGCCGAGGTTCAGGATCTCCAGCAGGGTGGTCGACTTGCCGCAGCCGGACTCGCCCACCAGGCCGAGGGTCTCCCCCTCACGCAACTCCAGATCGATGCCGTCCACCGCGTAGACCGTCCCGATCCGGCGGCGGAAGATCGCCCCCTTCATCAGCGGGTAGTGCCGCTTGAGGTCGTCCAGTTCGATCACGACCGGGCGCTGGTCCCGCGGCACCTCGGCGAGGTCGGAGGCGGCCAGCTCGGGGATCGGGTAGATGTCCGCGTGGCCGAGATCGCCCGCGATGACCTCCGCGAGCCGATGGCAGNNGATGGCAGGCGGCGACGTGGTTGGGCTCCTCGGTGCTGGCCAGATCGGGTTCGATGGTGCGGCAGACGTCGATCACCATGGGGCAGCGGGCGGCAAACGGACAGCCGGGGGCCAGGTTGACCACCGAGGGCGGGTTGCCCTCCAGCACCGGCAGGGCGCCCTCGTTCGAGCGGTCCAGCCGCGGGACCGTGCCCAGCAGTCCGATCGTGTACGGCATGCGGGGCCGGTAGAAGATGTCGTCCACGGTCCCCTGCTCGACCGGACGGCCGGCGTACATCACGGTGACCCGCTCGGACATGCCGGCCACCACGCCCAGGTCGTGGGTGATCATGATGATCGCGGCGCCGGTCTCCTGCTGCGCCTTCTTCAGCACCTCCAGCACCTGAGCCTGGATGGTGACGTCGAGCGCGGTCGTCGGCTCGTCGGCGATGATCACGTCCGGGTCGTTGGCGATCGCCATCGCGATCATGGCGCGCTGCCGCATGCCGCCGGAGAACTCGAACGGGAAGGACTTCACCCGCTGCTTCGGGTTCGGGATGCCCACCAGGTTCAGCAGGTCGATCGCCCGCTCCGTCGCCGCGGCACGGGTGACGTCGTAGTGGGTCTGGATCGCCTCGACGATCTGGTCGCCGATGGTGTACACCGGGGTGAGCGCCGAGAGCGGATCCTGGAAGACCATGGCCAGGTCGCGGCCGCGCAGCTTCGACATGGCCTCGTCGGTGGTGCCGAGCAGTTCGGTGTCGTGCAGCTTGATCGAACCGGAGATCCGGGTGGTGGGCGGGTGCAGGCCCATGATCGCCAGCGAGGTCACCGACTTGCCCGAGCCGGATTCGCCCACGATCGCCATGGTCTCGCCGGCCATCAGGTCGAAGCTCAGGCCGCGGACGGCGCGCACCGGCCCGGCCTCGCTGGGGAAGGTCACCTCCAGGTCGCGGACCTGGAGAACCCGGTCGCCGGCCTTCGTCCGGCGTTCCTTCAGCGGCTGCGTCATGCCCGGCCTCCCGACATCGAGCTCGGATCGAGGGCGTCCCGCAGGCCGTCGCCGACCGCGTTCACGCACAGCACCAGGAACACCAGGATGGTCGCCGGCCCGAGGAAGATCCACGGGTAGCTGGTGGCCATCCGGGCGCCCTCGCCGATCAGCGTGCCCAGCGAGGTGTCCGGCGGCTGTACGCCGAAGCCGAAGTAGGAAAGGCCGGTCTCGGAGAGGATCGCGTAGCCGACGCCGAGGGTGGCGTCGATGATCAGCAGCGAGGAGGCGTTGGGCAGGATGTGCCGGATGATGATCCGGAAGGCGCCCAGCCCCATGAACCTCGCCGCCAGCACATACTCGCGTTCCCGGATCGAGAGGGTGAGCGACCGGACCACCCGGGCCGACAGCGGCCAGGCGAAGACCGCCAGCAACACGGCCAGGATCATCCACGCGGCGTCCCCCTGGGGGGCTCCCTTGGAGGCGATGGCGATCAGGAAGAAACTGGGGACGACGAGCAGCAGGTCGATGATCCACAGCATCGCCTTCTCGTACCACCCGCCCAGATAGGCCGCCGAGGCGCCCACCAAGGCCGCCAGCGTGGTCGACGCCAGCGCCACCATGAAACCGATCAGCAGCGACTTGCCGAGGCCGCGCATGGTGAGTGCGAGCACGTCCCGTCCGGCTTGGGTGGTGCCCAGCGGGTGCCACTGGCTGGGCGGGCTCAGGAAGCTCTCCACGTCGATGTCGTCGAACTTCCAGAACATGAGGTAGGGCCCGGCGACCGCTAGGAAGACCAGGAAGACGATCCCCAGCCCTCCGACCACGGCGACGCGGTTGCGCAGGAACCGCCGCCACACCAGCTGCCGCCGGCTGAGCCGGCGCTCGGGCTGCGGCTTGGGCGCCGCCTCGGCGGCTTCCAGAGCCGCTAGTTCGATGTCTGCCATGCTGCTGCCCCCTAACCCAGCCGGACCCGCGGGTCGAGAATTGCGACCATGATGTCGGAGAGGACGGCGCCCGCCAGGACGCACACCCCCGCGAAGGCGGTGACGGCCACGACGCCGTGCACGTCCCGGTTGGTGATGGTGTCCACGCCGTACTGGCCCAGGCCCGGGAAGCTGAAGATGCGTTCGGTGAAGGTGGCGCCGACGAACATGGTCGCCACGCTGAACGCGAAGTAGGTGCCGGTGGGGATGAGCGCGGTGCGCAGCGCGTGCTTCATCACGGCCTTGCCCTGGGGCAGGCCCTTGGCGCGGGCCGTCCGGACGTAGTCGGCGCCGAGCGAGTCGAGCATCAGGTTGCGCTGGATGCGGCTCATCGAGGCGGCGCCCAGGATGATGAGCACCAGCGTCGGCAACAACAGATGCTGTAATCGGTCGACCAGTTCGGCGAAGGGATAGTCGCCGATGTCACCGGTCTCGCCGATGAACTCGAAGAACCGGGTTCCGGTCGCGTTGTTGAACCAGATCGCCAGCATCTGCATGACGTGGCCGACCACGAAGGCCGGGGTCGAGATGATCACCAGCGACAGGAAGGTGGCGGTCCGGTCGGAGATCTTGTACTGCCGGGTCGCCGTCCAGGCGCCGATGGCGACGCCCACCACGATGCCGACGATGGTGCCGACCAGCAGCAGCCGCAGGCTCACCCACATCTTGATGCTGATCTGCTCGGCGACGTTCGCGCCCAGCGGCGAGTAGCCCCAGTCGCCGCGGAAGACTCCGGTGAGCCAGGTCCAGTACCGCTCGATCAGGGGTGTCTTCTCGCTGAGGTTGTACTGCAGCAGGATGTTGTCGATGACCTCGGGGTCGACCGGCGGCTGCCGGATCTCGAAAAGCGCCCGCGGGTTCAGCGTCATCGCAGCGAGCACATAAGTCAGCGACACCGCCACGAACAACAGCACGGCGTAGTTCACCAGTCGCCGTCCGACGTAATGAAGCATGGGGGGAACCTAGCGCAGGACACGCGACACCCCAACAGAAACGCGCAATTCATCGTGAGCAGTTATGCGCTTCACGCCTGCGAGCGGGTCGGTTTCAGCGGCGCCGGACCGCTGCCGTGCCCAGCACCAGATCGTCCAGGCCGCGTCGTTCGGCGCCGATCACCACGGCCGGCAGGACGACGCAGACCATGGCGGTCCGGGCGATCGCCCGCCACCAGCCCAGCGGCTCTCCGTCCAGTCGGACGATGCTCACCCGGGCCAGGATCTGACCGAAGCTGCCGCCCACCAGGGCGGTGAGGATCGCCTTCTGCACGAAGAAGACCGCCAGCACCATCCAGGCCCGCCAGCCGCCGTCGCGCAACACCCCGACCCCGAAGGCGAACACCGCCGCGACCATCGAGGCGGCCCAGTCGACCAGCAGCGCGGCGATCCGCGCCCGCCAGGTCGCCAGCGAACCGGGTCCGCTCTCGGGCAGCCCGATGCTCTGCCCCGGGTACTCGACCTGTTCGCTCATGATGCCCGAGCCTACTGGGGCAGCGTCGCTGTTACATCGCTGAAACATGGCCGCAACTGTTGAGACATGCCGGCTGCTATACCGTGGCTGAGTCCGTTACCCATGACTGTGGAGGCACGATGTTCTCAAGCGCCGACGAGCTGTTGGCCTATGTCAAGAACGAGGGGGTCGAGTTCGTCGACATCCGGTTCTGTGATCTGCCCGGTGTGATGCAGCACCTGACTGTTCCGGCTTACGCGTTCGGCGAGGAGGTGTTCGAGACCGGGATGGCCTTCGACGGCTCATCCATCCGCGGCTTCCAGAAGATCCACGAATCCGACATGACCCTGCTGCCGGATCCGACCACGGCGTTCATCGACCCGTTCCGGGTCAACAAGACCCTGGCGCTGAACTTCTTCGTGCACGACCCGATCACCCACGAGGCGTACAGCCGCGACCCGCGCAACATCGCCCGCAAGGCCGAGGCCTACCTGGCTTCGACCGGCATCGGCGACACCGCCTTCTTCGCCCCTGAGGCCGAGTTCTACATCTTCGACTCCGCCCGGTTCGACACCAACCAGCACTCGTCCTACTACTACATCGACTCCGAGGCCGGCGCCTGGAACTCCGGCGCCGAGGCCGACAGCGACGGCCGCCTGAACCGCGGCTACAAGGTGAAGTACAAGGGCGGCTACTTCCCCGTCCCGCCGGTCGACCACTTCGCCGACCTACGCGACGAGATGGTGAACCAGCTGACCGCCGTCGGCCTCGAGGTCGAGCGCGCGCACCACGAGGTGGGCACCGCCGGCCAGGCCGAGATCAACTACCGGTTCAACACCATGCTGGCCGCGGCCGACGACGTGATGAAGTACAAGTACATCATCAAGAACACCGCCTGGGCGGCGGGCAAGACCGTCACCTTCATGCCGAAGCCGATCTTCGGCGACAACGGCTCGGGCATGCACGTCCACCAGTCGCTGTGGGCCAACGGCGTGCCGCTGTTCTACGACGAGGCTGGCTACGGCAACCTGTCGGACACCGCCCGCTGGTACATCGGCGGCCTGCTGCACCACGCGCCCTCGCTGCTCGCCTTCACCAACCCGACGGTGAACTCCTACCACCGCCTGGTGCCGGGCTTCGAGGCGCCGGTGAACCTGGTGTACTCGGCCCGCAACCGCTCGGCCTGCATCCGGATTCCGGTGACCGGCTCGAACCCGAAGGCCAAGCGCATCGAGTTCCGCTGCCCCGACCCGTCGTCGAACCCGTACCTGGCGTTCGCGGCCTGCCTGCTGGCCGGCCTGGACGGCATCCAGAACCGGATCGAGCCGCACGCCCCGGTCGACAAGGACCTCTACGAGCTGCCCCCGGAGGAGCACGCTCAGGTGCCGACCGTCCCGGCGAACCTGGACGGCGTGCTGGAGGCCCTCGAGGCCGACCACGAATACCTGCTGGCCGGGGACGTGTTCACCCCGGACCTGATCGAGACCTGGATCGAGATGAAGCGCGCCGACATCGACGCCATCCGTCTCCGTCCGCACCCTCACGAGTTCGAGATGTATTTCGACATGTGATCAGTCCTGATCACCTGTCTCATGGACATTGGCGNNTGTCTCATGGACATTGGCGCGGCGTCCGGGGCAACCCGGGCGCCGCTCGTCTATTTCGACATGTGATCAGTGCTTGATTCGCAAGGAGCGCCCCGGCTCAGTCGGGGCGCTCCTTGCGTTTCCGGGGCAATAGGGTGGTGGGCGTGAATCAACCGGCTCCCGTCCAGCTCGTTGCGGTGGTGGGACGAGGGGTGGCGCCACCGGGTGCTCCGCTGGTCAGCGGGGACGACTTGGGGCTGACCCGCGGGGACGGGTGCTTCGACGCCATGCGCGTCACCAACGACTCCGGCGGGCTGCGGGTGCACCACCGGGAACCCCACGTCGCCAGGCTGGGACGCTCGGCCGCCGCCCTGCAGATCGCGGACGCTCCCACCGCCGCGGAGTGGAACGACCTCATCGACGAAGCCCTCGCGCAGTGGCGGCAGCCCGGGGAGGCGATCCTCAAGCTGGTGCTCACCCGGGGCGAGGAGTCCGTCCGGTCGGCTCCGTTCGGCTATCTGACGATCACGACGGCCCCCGAC
>CXWJ01006984.1_pt1 | contig 14100 bp, 16 predicted proteins | sample 590841 | NCBI WGS metagenome assembly CXWJ01 (sample SAMEA3498367, study PRJEB10139) | wastewater metagenome | biome: wastewater treatment plant; material: activated sludge | place: Austria | collected 2015-01-21 | reverse complement strand
GTGCAGCATGTTGTCTCTCCATATTCCACTGGGCAAGCGGTTGTTCAGTACGCGGCGATTCGATTTGCGGGGGATGAAATCGATTCTCGACGTGGGTAGCGGGGCGGGTCAAATTGCCAAGCACTTGCTCGATTATTCCGACCCGGGCACTCAGATCACCTGCACTGACCTTTCGCAACCGATGTTGCGACGGGCGCAACGCCGGCTCAAGAGCGATCGGCCTCTGTTTGTGACTGCAGACCTCTCTTGCCTGCCGTTTGCGGACGAATCGTTTGACGGGGTGACGTGTGGCTACGTCATTGAACACCTGCCCGATCCGAGCCAGGGGCTAAGCGAGATGGCTCGCGTGATGCGGATCGGCGGGCGGATGCTGCTCCTGGCGACAGAAGACAGTTTTTCCGGCGCGTGGACAAGCCGCCTTTGGTGCTGCCGCACATACAACCGTCAAGAGTTGATGGGGCTGTGCGAATCGCTGCGATTGAAGTGGAAACGCGAGTTGTGGTTCACGCCGGTGCATCGCGCGATGCGCGCGGGTGGCATTTGCGTGGAGATTGAGAAAGTGTGAAGGCGAGGTCCACAAATCAGGCCACAGACGAGTAGGTAGTTCGCTACTCAGACGTTGTCACCTCCAAAATGACGACATCCTTCTTTGTCGAAGTTCGCTTGCCATTTCCTACATTCCCTTTAGTTGTCCGGACTACGAACTTGCCCCCTGCCGCAGTGAACGCTCGTACGAGTTGATCTAGCGAGACATCTGAGGCTGCCCGTTCAATCTTGGCCACGCGAGGCTGACTTGTCTTGAGTCGTGCCCCAAGCTCTTTCTGGGACATCTTGCTGGCTTCGCGCTGCCGTCGGATTGCCAAAGCGAGTTCCACTCGTGTATTGAGCAGCTGCCGCTCTTCGGCACTCATTTCCAGAAAGTCAGCGGCATCGCCGACTTTCCAACCCGCCGCCTCAATCGCTTTTCGCTTCGTGGTATCCATTCGTCTATCCCTTGGTTAGCAAGCTACTTTTTCTTCGCCGCCTTGACGGTCGCATCGTATTGCTTCAGGCGTTGTTTGCAACGTTCGATTATCTCGTCCGGTATCTTGCGAGTCTTCTTCGGGTATATTTCTAAAATAAGAACTGCATCGGCATCAGCGCGATACATGATCCGCCAGCTATGCTCCGCGTCCCGAACCCGTAAGGCTCCGCAACGTGGGCTAACGTCTGGGAGGGGTTCGGCTTGCGGCATTCCCAATCGTTCACCTTCCTGAAGTAAACGAAGGAGCATTCCGGCTTCCTGCCGTCCCTCGGAAGTAAATGGCGGCGTCTTGATCTCACCGTGCAGCCAAACCAGGGGTTTCCGCTTCGGTTCGTCCGGCTCATCTGCCTTCGTTTTAACCATGCCCGTCGCCCAATTGCCTACTCAAGTATATATCGGATACGATATACTATCAAGTCTTGAGAATCAGAACGATCTCGGAGAAAAAGATTTAAAACCCCTCAAAAAGCTCTCATCCCTGCCTTAACACCAACACGGCTATCTCCGGCGGGCAGTTGAAACGTAGAGGCGTCAAGCAACAGGTGCCGCGGCTGACGTGCATCACCGTTTTCCCCCCGCGGAATACGCCGCTGGCATAGCGCACGCCGTGTAGGCTGGGTGAGAAGATGGGCCCCAGGATCGGCAACCGGATTTGGCCGCCGTGGTTGTGACCGGCTAACATGAGGTCGATGTCGTTCGCTTGGGCCCAGCCGAATTGATCGGGCGTATGGGCGAGCAGCAGACGCAGCGGGCAACCGTTTTCGCCGCGCGGCTGGCACGATTTAAGATCGGCGGCCGGACCGAACCAAGGCAATTCGTTGCCCACCAGAATCAGCGGCTTGCCCCGGACCGTTACCTCCTGCCAGCGGCCCCCCAGGTAGTTCAAACCGGCGTCCGCCATCGCACCCTTCAACCGCTTTACGTCCACGCGCATGTCGTGATTGCCGAGGACATAATGCACTCCGCCCGGCGCGCGCAGGCGACCGAGCGTGGCCGGAATCCAATCGACGCAAGGAGCCCGTTCGATAATGTCGCCCGTAATCGCCACCACATCCGGCTCCGCGCGATTGACTTCATCGACAACCTGCTCAAAATAGCCCCGGGTGATGCGGCCAGACATGTGCAAATCGGTCAGATGGGCCACGCGAAGTCCGGCTTGCTCCGGCGACATTCGCGGAATGACCAACTCCTTTTCGTGAACACAAATATCGAGCACCTGATTGCCAGGCAAGCGGCTGAGCCAGGTGGGAATGCCGGGCGCGGTAAGCGCCGCACGCTCTTGGGCGCGTATTCGGGACGTGTGGTTAGACAATAGAGTCCCGGGGCTGCTGACAGTCCAGGCGCGCCGGAACCACTGAATCACCGCATAAACCCCTGCGACTCCGCAGATTGCCGCATATGCCCAGATAAAGATCCAGGGCATGTGGAGGAGAGCTTCGCGGTTGTCCCAATTTGTCCAGGCTGCCAATAGCAGGGCAATCGGAAAAAAAACTAATGCCAACCCACAGAGAACGGTCAGCAGGTCGATGATCTTTCGGTTGATCGAAATCGCATGCAGGCGATTGATGCACGCTACCCATAAGGCAGTGTGACCGATGAGGGACAAAACTAATTGGACATACAACATGGATGGGCAGATCCAACAAATGACCGTGAGAGGTAAAGAGCCCTCCCTCTCCCCTTTCTTTGGTTTGAAAGGGAACCAGAACAGTATAGGTCAGCCGCCCGTAGTTGGCTTCTTGCCGGTCACGATTTGCTCCACCGTTTCCAAAAGCTGGTCGAGGCGGAATGGCTTATACAGCACCGCCTGCAGCCCGGCTTGTCGCGCCTTCACGATGGAATGGCCAGGATCGTATCCGAAGCCCGTCATCAGTGCGATCGGCACCTTCTCCATCATCTCTTGAAGTCGGAGCATCAACTGATAGCCGGACATATCGGGCAAGCGGATATCGGAGATGATCGCGTCGTAATGCTGCCCCGGGGCGAGGCCGCGGACCATGAGCTGTGCCTCGCCGCCGTCGTGGGCTGTTTCCACAATGCAACGGTAGCGCTCCAATAGAGCATGAGCGGCGCTGCGAACGCTGTCGTCGGCATCCACTACCAATACACGGCGGCCCACCAGCGCGGGCCGCAAATCGACTCGGGCCGATGGGGGCTGGGCTTCCGTCGGGGCCAGGGATTGACCCACTTTTTGGATCGTCGTCTTGATGTCGCGGGCGTTTCGCAGGATTTGCTGTAGCCGCTGAACAACTTCCGGCTCGTGGCCAATGTAACGCTCCATCACGTTGACGGCGTCGTTGAGAATGTCGTCCACAGGCCGGGCAACTGCACCGTGGATCGCCTCCACGCTGGCGGCAGCCGTGGTGGCCTTTTCGGCGGCGAGTAGTTCCAACGTGTTCAGCGCCATGGCCACGTCACGGGCGAAGATTTCCAAAAACTGCAAATCGCTTTCGGTGAACGCGCGAGCCTCCGGGCTTTCCACATTGAGAGTACCGGTCACGCGGTCGTGCATCATGACGGGCACGGTCAATGAGCTACGAGCACCGGCGGAACCTTCCAGGTAGAGGGGGTCTTCGCTCGTGTCTTCGCACAAATAGCTCTTACCGGTGGCCGCCACAAAGCCCGTCACGCCGTTGCCGGTCGTTTCCGCATAAAGCTTGCGCTGCGCCGCTTCGGGCGTCATATTGACCGCCAGCACGGGCAGCAGCTGCCGAGTCTGCGGGTCCAACATGCGAATTTCCACAACGTCGTACTGCAGTACGTCTTGCGTGCAGTGCAAAATATTGGACCGCAACAGATCGATCCGCTGATCGACCGACATTTTGGCCACTTCGTCAGTTGTCAAATCGGCCAACTCAATGCCGGCCTGATGAATGGCCGAAAGCTTTTGCTGCTGCGTAACTTCGTCGGTTACTTCGCGAATCGTAACGACTAGGTGTTGCGGCGGGTTGTTCTTATCGACCACCGGCGCCGCGTGGATCCGCATGTAGCGGTTCTGCAAACAGCGGAGCAACGTGCCGCTGGGCCGGCGAGTAGTCATGGCGGTCTGGAATGGGCAGAAATCTGGGCCGAGAATCTCCGGCGAGCCCATCACATCATAAAAATTGGCACCCACCACGTCTTCACGCCCCGTCCACTCCCGCAGCCGGCCGTTGCCCCACAGAATCGTGTTATCGGCGCTCAGCAAAACGACGCCATCCGGCATGCCTTGCAAGATGCGCTCATTCTGCAAGAGGCGGGCGATATCAACGACTTCGGCAAAGTGGTCTGCGTCGGCATAGATGCCAGCGAAATCATTGCGGCTTAGCAGTGCGAGGGCTTTTACGGGCGAATCAACCTCGATGAGTTCCACATCCTGCCCGCAGCGCTCGCGAAGGGCCACTTTTTCGTCGTGTGTGCCGCCTAACCAGAGAATCTTGGGAAGGTGAAACTCCCCTGCGGCGGCTGCCGCGGAGCCATCATGTCGGGATGCAACGGGCTCGAACACGACCCAACTTTCGCAGGGATCCGGCCGAGGAGTTCGATTCGGCCACCCTGACACCGTGGAATCAACCTAGTGACCAACACTCATGAAGGTCGCTCCGGGAACTCCTAACGGATTATAGGTGTAATTTGCAGACCCAACAACCTTGTTCGTCGTCGCGACGCAATAGAACACCCACGAATGCGCATCGACAGCGATTCTGGCAAGGATTGACGTCTCCCGAAAAAATTCGCGGTTTTCCGCTGCTGCGGTTGCTGACGCCAGCATTTTCCGCAACTTGGGGTGGCCCGTTAAATCGGGCAATGCCGCGCACTGGCCACTTGATCGTCGAGAAAGCCGCGTTTTAGCCGCCGGGCAATTGATCGACACGAAGAGCATGTTCCACATGACCACTTCCATTGGAACCACCAGTCGTTACAACCCTTCCTTCATGCTTCTAAGTGGGCGTTGAAAATCGGGTTTGGTGATTCGCCTGAGCTACATTTACACGGCATTAAGTTCGCGGCCGTCGGGGCAGAAGACATAATTCGCCTCTTGCTTTGTCGGCCACGGCGAATGGTAAGCAATGCGCCCAGCGGCCGAAGTCGGCACGGCGCGTCGGGAATGAGGACTAACAGCATGCTCTCGAAAATCATTCATGTATCGACCATCGGACAACCGCGGCGCGGTATGCGGACGCGAGCGGGCCTCACCGTGTTGGAATTCGCCGGCTGTGTGATCGCCGTCGTGGGCGGGGCGTGGCTGGGTGCCATCTACTTAGGCGTCGATGTCCGACATGTGGCTCATACGGCTCTCCAGGAATCAGACATCCTCGATCAGGTGCCAGCCGAATGGCGACCGGTCAGTCCCGAGGAAGCGGACGCGACTCGCCAGCAGTTGGTCGCCACGCTTCGTGAGGAATTGGGATCGTTGCGATCGGAAATCTCCGCGCTGCGGTCCAACCAAGAAGGCGCTGAGGCCGACGAAAAGAGCTCCGGCGAAACGCAACCCGCGGGCGCGGAGGTCTCTCAGTCTGTCGCCAAGGAAAAGACGCTCGCCTACTGGAATCGAGTCAACGACATCGCCCTTTGCGAAGCGTCGCTGCAAACCAAGGCCGACTCGGCCTTCGACGAGCTTAACGCGGCCAAGGTGTTTGCCATCAAAGGCCGGATCAGCCAATTCGCCGCCAAGGCGGTGGACGCGTTACCCAGCGAGGACGTGGATAGCTCGGCCGTGCAATTCGCTCGCAAGCTCGGTCTGTGGTACAACCGCGCGGGTGATTTATATGAGAGGGCCGTGCAGATTTGGGAATCGCCCACCGGCAATCAGAGCCGCGCGCAGTTGAACGAAACTTGGAGCCGCGCTGAGTTGCAACATCGCAATGAAGCCAAATTGATCAATGAAATGGCGGAAGGAGTACGCTCCGGCGTCAGTAGAAGGTTTCACGAGGAGTTCCCCAAGTTTGCCGCCCCGGCCGAACCGAGCCCTAAGCAGACTGAGACACCTGCGGCTGGTTGAGGCCTAAACGGGGCGTCACTTGGCTAATAGAGCTACAAAAAACCAGCCAAAGTGACGGGCCGGCGACCTCACCTTGCCCATAATCTCTCGTTTGATTTCCGAATTTTTCTTGAGTAATATGAGTGGTTACGGCAAAATGGGGCACCTCGCCCTTTGTTCCAAATGACAAATAAATTGGTCAGGTTTGCAGCCTGACATTTCCCCTGGGGTCTTCGGTTAGGCCGGCGCGCCTGACCTACAACGAATACCGGAGTAACGGAGATGCAAAAAGCCTTTCGATCCTTTCTCGTTGGCGTGATGATCGCCATGCTGTCGTTCGACCCCGCCACGGCTGGCCACCTCTTCCGCCACGGCCATCGGGGTGGCGGATATGGATATGGTGGATACGGCGGCGGCTATGGCAGCTACGGCGGCGGTTACAGCGGATATGGCAGCTATGGGGGTGGCTACAGTGGCTACAGCCCCGCGTACTGCTCGTCGTCGGCTTACTACGGCGGCTACAGCTCGTCGTGCAGCTCGTGCGGTTACTCGAGCGTCGTTTATGACGGCTCGTCTTGCGATGGTTGTAATTCCGGCTGCAGTGACTGTGGCGGCTCCGGTTGCAGTGGTTGCGATTCGGGCTGTAGCGATTGCGGTTCAGGCGATTGCGGCTCCGGCTGCAGCGACTGCGGCTCGGGCAGTTCGGATTGTGGTTCGACCATCATCAGCGAAGGTACTGTGATTGAAGGCGAAGTGATCGAGAGTGGCTCGACGGTTGTCGAAGAACACCCTTCTTTCGAAACAGCAGCACCCGCCGCACCCATTGAAGCCCAACCGACGCAGCCTGTGCCAAGCCCCGCGACGGTGAATCGCCCGACGGAAACCATGCCGGCTCCGAGTATTCCGGCCGATCCAACGCCAGTCGTTCCGCCACAAACGGCGGTAGAGACGCCACCTGCTCCGGCGGCCGCTCCGGCGACACCGCCACAAACGCCACCGGCAACCCCGCCGCAGAGCAACGATTTGTTCGGTCCGACGACGACTCCGGAAGAACCGGCCAAGGCGGCTGAGAGCACTGAGAGCAACGATCTGTTCGGTCCTTCCAGCACGGAACCTCCAGCCGCCGCTCCGGCGACGCCGCCAGCCGCGGCTCCGGCAGAAACACCGGCCGAGCCGAACAGCGANNGCGGGCGAAGCCACTCCGCCGACGGAAGAGAAGCCGGCCGACCCAGATAACCTATTTGGCCTGGAGCAAATCCTCCGCGAGCCGGGTGGCCTGGCGAGCGAGGAAATGCGGCTCTGGGTCGATAGCACCGGCCAATTCACCTGCCGCGGTCGCCTGGTCCGGTTCATGGACGGCCAAGTGCGTTTGATGAAAGAGAATGGCCGCACCACCACGGTGCCGCTGTATCGGCTCAGCCAGATCGACTTGGAATTCATCAATCGCCAAGCCAGCGCCCAACGGTCGGACACGATCGAGCGGACGGCTCAGGCGGAGGTAATTCCGGCCGTGGCCGCTAACTAACCAGTTTGCGATAGCTGAGATAATCGAGGCCGCTCCCGCTGACTTTTTTCAGCGGGGGCGGTTTTTTTGTTGAGTATCGAGGCACTGGGGACTGGGGAGCGGGGAGACGGGCGCGGGGAGGTGGAGAGTTGCGGCCGGTTGCGAACAGGGGCCGGCAAGGTGCGCAGAAGTACTGCGCATAAGTAGGGGGAGGCTTCTGCGCAGTGGAATGTTCAAGAAGAATCGCGGGCATTGTTGGAGAAAAATTGGGCGTGCTCTGAAACTGTGCGCGCGGAATTTTTTGTTAGGTTTTGGCCACCGTTTGTGCTAGGGTGTGGGGCGTGACGATTTCGGAATGCGGACTAGACAACCACAAAGTCACAAAGATCACGAAGAGTCAGTAAGAACGTTTTTCTCTTCGATCACTCTGGAACTCGAACTCTCGAGCTTTCAGTATTTCCCGCGGCTGCGGATTCGAGTGAGGCGTTGCGGGTTGGACCGTTGTTCGCTCGGCTTTGATTGTTCCTCCCTGTCGAGGGAAGATCTCCAAGACTTGCTCGCACTGCGGGCTTCGATCCGGTCCATTTTTCTTGGGATCGGTTTCTTTTGTTGATAAGCGGGGCGACGACTAGCTTCGGCGGGCTCAGCCGCCGCGGGTTGCGGGCGAGGGGAAGCTCAGCCAGGCGGTTCGAGGATTTCGATAGGCTGCAGCTTGAGATTTTCGGTTCTTTTTGGCATCTGTTACAATCAGAGATAGAGAATATGCAGGTGATCGGCACAGCAAGCCTATTAGTTTTTCGAGAATCGGATCGACGCAGAGGCACGAGCTATGATTCGCATTCTGAGAATTGTGGTTCGACTGCTCATGGCAATGCTGCCGATTGCGTTCAGTCTCCAGTTGCCATCTGGATGCTGGGCAGGATATAGCTTCACGAATATTGCCGCTACAGCCACCTCTGCGCCAACGGGCACCTTCAGCGGCTTCGATATGGAGCCTTCCATTAGCGACGGCGCGGTCGAATTCCGTGGCACTTACAGCGGGGGATCGGGTATTTTTACAGGAAGTGGCGGCCCGCCTACCACAATTGCCAAGACAGGCGACGCCGCTCCAGAGCATCGCCTTCTACTTCGAACTGGCGAACGGCCGCAAAGGCGTGGCAGTCGCGATTCCTGACGTGCCCATCCTTGCTGGCGACTACAACGATAATGGGATCGTCGATGCGGCGGATTATGTCATGTGGCGCGATAACGTTGGCACTAGCAACATTTTGCCAAACGATCCCACGGGCGGCACGATTGGAGAAACTCAATACGCAAGTTGGCTATCGAACTTCGGACGGTCGTCATCCAGCTCTAGCAATGCTCTTAACATTGTTCCCGAGCCAACTGGATTTGTTCTTTTCGTGTTGAGTATGATCTTGATGCGGGCACATCGATCGCGCTAGGAGTTCGTTGCAAGGCGAGCTCCAAGATCGACGATTTGAGAGCCCCTCACCCGCACTGCCAAAAGCTGAAGGAAAATGAAGCCCAATCAGCCATTCCGCAGTGGAAATTGACTGGCGCGCACCTGAACGAACTGCTGAACCCTAAGCACTCGCTGTAGGTGCTGGCCGCAACGGCGCTTATGCTGCTTTCGTGGCGACGGCGTGGCTGTCGTAACCCCGCCTGTGCTTTAGAGCGCGGAACTCTCCCTTTACACCGGCCCAAAGCGCGATCCACGGGACACGATCGAAGTCGCTGTCTCCGCTGGCCAGTTGCGTGAGACTGTTCGACTGCATGACGGCAAGTAGCAACGAGTCATTGCTCAACAATCCGAACTGCTGGCTGAGCGCGGTCGCGTCTGCAATAAGATTCAGGTTGACGGGATAGACTTCAATTCGAGACTTTCGCAGTTCATCGATGGCGGCGCGGAACAATGTCAGCTTCTGAATTTCCTGAGAGTGACGTCGCAGTCTCGCCGCGATGCCGGCGAAAGGCCAGCCGAAAAGTTGGCTCGCCTCGATTGTCATGAGGCGATGCGCCACCTCGCTTATAATGTGCGCCGCCGTAAAGGCTTCAACTTCGGCGCGGTCGACGCGCCCCAAGAGTTCTGCACAAGGTGGCCCGAAGCCCGGGTGTTCGGCGAAGTAGTAGATCAGCGTATTGGCGTCGAGAAAAACTTGCGTGCCGTCCGGGATATCCGCAAGGTTCATGCAGACTCCTGCGGATCGAGTTCGGGATCAGTAGCAAACTGTTCCAACAGCTTCGGATCACCCGTCCATTTCAACATCCCATACGTTCGATCAACCCAACTTACCGCAGGGCGGATCACGACAAGCACGCGCTCATGCTCCGCGAATGGAAGTGCTTCGGCGGGCTTGAGCACGCCGTTTTCATACGTAGCTTCGATCGATAGTTCCATGATCGGTTCCGTGAGGTCGCTAGGGTTCATCCAACTGAGTTAATTTTAGCTGAAGTTCTATCACGCGGCTAGCGAACTGGCTGTAGGCTAAGAATAATCATCCACATCCAATTCGCGAGGATGGAAAGATGTCAGGACGCAAAGCCTTTACCCTAATTGAACTGTTGGTGGTCATCACGATCATTACGCCGCTGCGCGGCGACGCTGGGCCTTGTGAAAACGCTTCGCAGTAATCGATCTGCGGCCGACGGGGCGAGACATTCAGCGGCGGCGGTGGTTGATCGTGGCAGATGAGCCGAGGAGATAGAGCGCGGCGAGGGCGAAGGTAGAAGGTTCTGGAACGGCGGTAAATGAACTACCGACCGCAGCCGTCTTGCCAAAGTTGCTTTTCCACGCTTCGTAATCGGCGTTATCCACGAACCCGTTGCAATTAGCGTCGGCTCCGGTACATACCGGAACCACGCTGCCAAACTGATTGCGCCACAAGGTGTAGTCGGCCGCATCGACCACTAAGTCATTATTAAAGTCGCCGAACACGGAAACGGGAAAAGAAACGCTGCTGACCGTCACGGCATCGACATAGGAATTCAACGAGCCCATCGCCTGCATATTTACTCGATCAATGTAGAGCGTCTCCATAAGAAACGTCAGCGGTTGGGCAGTGCGTAATTCGACGTCGTTGAACAAAAACTTACAGGTCTGCGAAGGCGCGTCGAGAATCATCGAATACTTGTTCCAAGTGTTTGGCAGCGTCGAAAAGCCAGTGTCGATGGTCTGGTTCGTCGCCTTATTGAAGACTCGAATTTTGCCGTTGCTGACGATATCCCAATAGGCGACCGTCCGTGTCTCGATTCCCCCTCCGGGCGTGGTAAATGTCGCATTCCCGCGCATTGCCGCGGCGGGACGCACCAGGATGTAGGCGTCGATGCGANNAGGGGCGTTCGATCGAAGTTCCAAAGACGTTGTCGGCAAACAGCTTTGTCGCCGCATCCCCCTCGTAGACAAACTCAGAAGAAACGGGCGCTCGATCGTCGAACCCTCCCAGGCGTGCCCAAGGGGCATCCCAGCCGGGCTCTCCCACTCCCTGATTGTTGACCGTCAGGCCGATTTGAAATGGCGAGTTGGCCGTGGTATTGCTGTTGATTCCTGCTTGATCGTTGAATCCCGAAGTCGCCAACACGACGTCTTCCCCCTTGCACTCAGGAGAAGCGGCCAAGCTAACGATGGCGATCGTGAAAAGAGCAACCCAATGCGCTCTATACAAGTGGAAAGGTCGTTTCATCTTTTCCTACTGAACTGCCAGGTCAGCGCGCGCCGACGACGAGAGGACAGAGCGACCAGTGCGCCGATCGTGAGGAAAAGGGTGGAAGGTTCGGGAACGGCGGGGTCGGAGATCTTAGCGACGAAAACGTCGAAGGGGCCGGCACCTCCGGCGTTGGGACCGCCGAGATTGCCAGCGGTAGTGCCAGAGAAGTAGACATTCCCCCGCCCGTCGGCCGATACGCCCCAAGCTTCGTCGGTAGTCGTCGTTCCCAACTGGCGCGTCCAGAGGAGATTGCCGCCGGTGTCGTACTTGCCCACGAAGGCGTCAGAGCCTCCCGCGCTGGGACCGCTTAAGCCACCACTCGTGATGCCAGAGAAATAGACATTCCCTAGCCCATCGGCAGAGACAGCCGTGCTGATGTCGTTGCGCGTCGTGCCGAGCTGGCGCGTCCAGAGGAGGTTGCCGGCGTCGTCATACTTGACCACAAAGGCGTCGTAGAATCCTGCGGGCCCTGCGTTAGGACCGCCTAAACTTCCGTCGGTCTGACCAGTGATAAAGACATTCCCCAGCCCGTCAGCGGAGACTCCCCAACCTTCGTCAATACGCGGCGTACCGAACTGGCGCGTCCAAAGGAGATCGCCGGCGTCGTCGTACTTGCTCACGAAGGCGTCGCTTCCCAAGTCACCGGAGATGTAAACGTGTCCCAGTCCGTCGGCTGAGACACTGCGTCCAAAGTCAGTTTTTTCCGTGCCTAGCTGGCGAGTCCAGAGGAGACTGCCGGCCGCGTCGAATTTGCTCACGAAGGCGTCATAGCCTCCGGCATGGGGACCACCCAGGCTGTCCGAGGTAATCCCTGTGATATAGACATTGCCTAGGCCATCGGCCGAGACACCGAAGCCTTGATCGAAACGTGACGTGCCGACCTGGTTGGTCCAGAGGATGTTGCCGCCGGCGTCGTATTTGCGCACGAAGGCATCCCTCGATCCGAAATGTGTGCTGCCTAGGGCACCGTCGGTATCGCCGGCAATATAGACATTTCCTAGGCCGTCGGCCGAGACAGCTCGGCCTTCTTCAAGAACCGGTGGGCCAAATTGGCGAATCCAGAGCTGAGAGCCGAAAGCATCGTACTTGCTTAGGAAAGCGTCATCGCCACTACTCATTTGGCCGGTCAGACCTGATCTCGTAACGCCCGAAATGTAGACATTTCCCATCCCGTCGGCCGATACGCCGCGGCTAGCATCAAGGCGCGTATTGCCGAACTGACGGAGCCACTCAATGGTCTCGCCGCGCGTTGAAAGGGTAGAGCCTAACAGCAGCCCAAAAAAGAATAGGGAAGGGAAACGCTTCATTGGCATTCCTTCAAGCAATCAGGCGCAGTGGGGCAGGAGAACAGCAAAGTCAAAGGCAAGGGGGTCAGGTCCATGTCCGCGGTCAACGTCTTGCGGTGAGCTCGTCGGTCCAGGGCCGAAAAATGGACCAGACCCCGGCTTGCAGTTCCCCAGGCGCAGGGGGGCGGAAAGGCTGGTGCGAGCCGAAGCGCGATCCGNNATCCATCCTCCTATCCTACCCCCCCCATTGAATGCAAACAAAATGGGGGACTAATAGCGAGCGGGCTCGGAATTTCGGGCAACATATAGATCGGGCGAAGCACGAGTGCGAACGAAGAGGTCGGTGTGGATGGTTTCGGCCGCGAAATGGGGGCGGGGAGCGAGGAGCAGGGAGATAGCAGTGGGAGTGGGGAGCAAGGAGCGGGGATTAGAAAATAGACACGATTGCGGATTTGGGATTGCCCGCCGCGGCGGGTGAACTTCTTGCGGATTGAAGCAGGGCTGCTCGGGACGCGCTTTGCTGCGCGTCGCGGCTAACGGGGCGTGGGTGCGATAGGGCGAGGGGGAGGCCGAGGAGCCCCTTCCTAGCCCTCCCCGGATACGAGGAGGGGACCGGATCAATTCAATTGTGCGGTACCGCGAGGAGGTCTGAGCTCGTGTTTTTCTTACCCAGGGCTGAGTTCTGTAATCCTTTTAGGATATCGGAGGCGTAGGGCGGGAGACCTCGCAGAACAACGGCGCGAGGGGATTCGGCATGGCCACTCCGAGCAGTGGCCATGGCACCCAATTCCCTGGGGCTAAGTCGCGGCGGCGGAGGCAAGCTCGGTTTTAAATTCCAAGATATCTCCGGGCTGGCATTCGAGTGCTTTGCAAATCGCCTCCAGCGTCGATAGCCGAATCGCCTTGGCCTTGCCGTTTTTCAATACGGAAATGTTGGCCATCGTGATGCCGACTCGGTCGGCGAGCTCGGTGACGCTCATTTTCCGTTTGGCCAACATGACGTCGATGTTAATGATGATTGCCATGCTGGTCTCGTCATACCGTCAAATCGTTCTCGGATTTTATGTCCACGGCATTCTGCAAAAGCCGTTCGAACATCGCGGCGGCGGTGGCGACCACGATCGAGCCGAAGCTGATGAGGATGCCCATGAAAATCGGGGCTCCAGGATTGTCTTCGTCACGGCCGCTCACCTGCAGAATCCAGATTTCCTCCACGACGACAAAACCAATGATGGCTAGTGCGCAATATTTTATGGTCCGTAGAGCTTTCACGGCTTCGGTGGAGAATACCTGGTTTTGTCGGGCATATCCCAAGAGCTTGAACGCCTGATAGAGAGCCACGAAAAACGGAATGGAGCCCACATACACAAGCGCTAGAAATGGATCTTGGAAGTAGATTTCGAAGTTCGTGGCGTGTGCGTTTCTGCCCTCGATTCGGGGTTCCCAAAGCAGGAGAGCAAGGGCACCTAATCCGATAAGCACAATGACCGCTTGAAGAAAGATTGTTGAGCTTCTGTTCATGGCTGGCGTTCCCGAGGCCCCCGCGCGAACGATCCTGGAAGCCTTGGTCGATCGGGTTACGATCGAGCAAGGTTTTGAGGGTGTCAAAAGGAAGGCTG
>CXWJ01026173.1_pt1 | contig 14133 bp, 9 predicted proteins | sample 590841 | NCBI WGS metagenome assembly CXWJ01 (sample SAMEA3498367, study PRJEB10139) | wastewater metagenome | biome: wastewater treatment plant; material: activated sludge | place: Austria | collected 2015-01-21 | reverse complement strand
AGCGTCATGACCGTTACCAGCCGGGGGCTCTACGCCTATTTGACGATCCTCACGGGCAACCGGGCCGGCACGAATTTCCCGCTCGACGCGCGCCGCAAGTCTTCTATTGGCCGCGGCACCGATTGCCACATCATGCTGCCGGACGCGCTCTGCTCGCGTGTTCATGCCACGCTCAGTTGCGAGAGCGATGGCTGGGTGATTCGCGATTGCGAGAGCCGCAACGGCACGCTCGTCAACGGTCAGAAGATCGACGAGGCGACGATCATCGACGGGCACACGATCCGCGTTGGTTCTACCGAATTTACTTTTCACGAGACCGAAGAGCCGCCGACCGCCAAGGGGGACGACCCGGAGCTGATGCAGACAATCGTGCAGGACATGCCGATCGCCGTTCAGGAGTCTCACGAAGAGGCTCTGGCCGGATTGCCCAGCACGGAACAAGTGAAGGAGCTAATGCTGCTTTACCAGTTGTGCATCAAGCTGTTGGGTTGCGACGATCCCAACCGCGTCGTGGAAATCGTCCTCGATCTGTTGCGGAAGCGGACTGGGGCCGCCGTGGTTGGTTTTCTTTCCGTCAACGACGAAGGGGGGCTACAGCCGAAAATCGTGATCCCGCGCGAGGCGGCCAGCCGCGTCACGCTTAACCAGTCTCTGACAGAGCTCGTTTCCCGCCAAGGGCATGCGATCTGGGTGGCCAATCAGTCCGCCGGCGCGAGTCCGCAGAACCTGGGCCATTTTGCCGACGCCATTTGCGCGCCCCTCGTTCGGCGCAAGGATGGCGAGCGGACCACCCTGGGCGCGATCCACGTCTATCTGGAAGATGGCCGCTTCCGTCAGAGCGATTTCGACTTCATCATTTCGGTTGCCAACATCGTCGCCATCGCGCTGGTCCGCGCCCGCGCGCTTACCACGCTGCAAAGCGACTATCAACGATTGGTCGAGAAATCGCCGGGCCACGACGAACTGATTGGCGATTGTCCGCCGATGCGCGATCTGAAATCGAAGATCAATCGCGTGGCCCGCGCGCCGGGTTGCGTGCTGGTGCGGGGCGAAAGTGGGGCAGGCAAGGAATTGGTCGCGCGCGCGATTCACCGCGCCAGTCAGCGGGCGGATCGCCCCATGGTCTCCGTGAATTGCGCCGCCATTCCGGCCGATCTCATCGAAAGCCAGCTTTTCGGCCACAAGGCTGGTTCGTTTACGGGGGCGGATCGAGATCATCACGGCTATTTCGAGCAGGCCGACCTCGGCACGTTGTTTCTCGACGAAGTCGGCGAGTTGACGCTCGAAGGGCAGGCCAAGTTGCTGCGAATACTCGAAGGCCACCCATTTTTGCCGGTTGGGGCGACCGTGGAAGTCAGCGTCGATGTTCGCGTCATTGCCGCCACCAACCAGAACCTGCAAAAGTACGTGCGCGACAAGCGGTTTCGCGAAGACCTCTACTATCGACTCAGTGTATTTGAGCTGCTCCTGCCTCCGCTGCGCGACCGAGGCGATGACGTAACGCTGCTGATCGATTTTTTCCTTGATCACTTCCGCCGCCTTCACGGCCGACCTCAGTTGGGGCTTACTGGTTCGGCGCGCGAGAAGCTGCTTGCCTATCGTTGGCCCGGCAACGTCCGCCAACTCCGCAATGTGATCGATAGCGCCGTCGTCCTGGCCGAGGAAGAATCGATTCGCCCTTGTGATCTGGCGCTACGGGACTCCGGCAGCAGCGACCTCGATACGCTCGAAATCGAAGTTTGGGAGCGCAAGCTGATTGCCGAAGCCCTCACCCGCACGGCCGACAACGTACCGGAAGCCGCGAAGCTGCTCGGAATCGGCCGCGCCACGCTCTACCGAAAAATCGAGCAGTACCACATCGAGCGTTGATTGATAAAGATCTTTCGCAAAGCTGCGGAGACACAGAGAAACAGATTTAAGTGAAAACAAGAATGCGTTTGAAAAATCTAATTTCTGCTTCTTGCTTGCTCTGCGCCTCTGCGTCGCTGCGTGAGGCACTCATCGTCGCAGGGCTGATTGCCGCGGGCGTAGCTGCTGTTCACGCCGAGAACTGGGATCGCTTTCGTGGTCCGAATGGGGCAGGGCAGAGCGATTCCGACGTCATTCCGAGCGAATGGCAAGAGTCCAATTTTCTCTGGAAGCGCACGTTGCCGGGCATCGGCCATGGTTCTCCGATCATCTGGGATGGCCAGGTCGTTCTCATCTCGGGCGACCCCAAAACAGGCGAGCAAATCATTTCCGCCTTCGACGCCGCCAACGGTACGCCTCTCTGGGAACGCCGCCTTCCGGCCGATGCGTATCATATCAACGCCTTGAACAGCTACGCGTCGAGCACGCCCGCCGTCGATGCCGAGCGCATCTACGTCCTGTGGCTTGCAAATGGTCAAGTGAAATTGGCCGCGTTTTCTCATGGTGGCGACGAGCTCTGGCAAGCCGATGTCGGCCCGTACCAAGAGGTTCACGGCTTCGGCAAATCGCCCGTGGTCGTCGATGGCGTGGTCGTCGTCGCTAACGACAGCGAAGCGGAAAGTGCGATCGTTGGTTTCGACGCGGTGAGCGGCCGCGAGCTGTGGCGGATGCCACGCGAATCCACCACCACTTCCTTTGCCACTCCTTGCCTGCTCGATCCCCTCGCTCAACAGAAGGTGCTAGTCGCCGTCAGTACCACGTCCGGCTTCACCGCGTTCGATCCCGCCACGGGGAAAATCGTCTGGCACGGCCTCGTCGATGGATTTCCGTTGCGCTGCGTCAGTTCGCCGATTGCCGCCGATGGGCTTGTCTTCGCCACCAGCGGCGCGGGCGGAAATGGCAAGTATCTTATCGCCGCACGTCCGGTCGCCAATTCCGAGAAACCGCAGGAGGTTTACCGTTTGAAGCAAGGCATACCCCAATGTCCGAGCCCGATTGTCGCTGGCGATCTCTTATTCTTGTGGCAAGATCGCGGCACCGTTTCGTGCTGCGAATTGTCCACGGGTAAGCAGCTCTGGCGCGAACGGGTGGGGGGCGACTACCATAGCTCGCCGCTGCGAATCGGCAATCGCATATTCTGTCCCTCGAGGCAGGGGGATATGGTCGTCGTAGCCGCTGGCCGAGAATATAAATTACTGGCGCGCAATGCGCTGAATGAAGCTTGTCACGCGACCCCCGCGGTTGCCGACAATCGTTTATACGTCCGTACGGATAAGTCCCTCTTTTGCATCGGCGAACCGGCCCAATAGCGGCGATCGCAGATTGAGTCGAGTGCATGAGGCCACCAATTTAAAGATGATCACAACCTCCTTCGATCAACGGCGACAAATCGAACACCTGGATCGGGCTGCGCTCGCCAAGCTGCAGTTGGAGAAACTGAATCGTCTGCTCGCAGATGTTCGGGCGCACAACGCCTTTTATCAGTTCAAGCTGGCCGATTGCCCGGCCCGGCTGGAGAGCATCGAGCAACTCGCAGAATTGCCGTTTACCAGTAAGGAAGACCTTCAGCCGAATTCGGCAGACGAATCGTTCGCGGCCAATCGCACCTATTCGCCGGAGCACTATGTTCGCTGCCACCAAACGTCCGGCACGCGCGGCCGGCCACTGGTGGTCGTCGATACGGCCGACGATTGGCAGTGGTGGATCGATTGTTGGCAGTATGTGCTCGACTCGGCCGAGATTACGCCCAGCGACCGCGTGCTCTTGGCGTTCTCGTTCGGGCCGTTCATCGGGTTTTGGAGCGCGTTTGATGCACTCGTCGCCCGCGGCGCATTGGCCATTCCGGGCGGCGGGCTCGGCAGCCTGGCTCGCATCGAATTGATCCGCCGCACGAGTGTCACGACGATTCTCTGTACGCCGACGTATGCCCTCCGACTGGCCGAAGTTGCGGCGGAGAACCACATAAACCTGGCTCAACTGACGGTCGAAAAAATCATCGTGGCCGGCGAACCGGGCGGCAGTTTGCCCAGCGTTCGAGAACGTATCGAGTCGGCCTGGGGGGCACGTGTCGTCGATCATGGCGGGGCGACGGAAATCGGCCCTTGGGGCTTTGCCGATGCCGCTGGCCGCGGCCTTCACGTGAACGAAGCGGAATTCATCGCGGAGTTCAGTTCCGTCGCCACTGGGGAGCCCGCAGCAGAGGGCGAACTTTCCCACTTGATCCTCACTACGCTTGGCCGCGGCGGCGCTCCCGTCATTCGCTACCGTACGAGCGACCTCGTCCGACCCGTCTGGCCGACTACCGGCGGCAATCGCTTCGTGCTGCTCGAAGGGGGCATCCTCGGTCGCGCCGACGACATGATGATCATCCGCGGCATGAACATCTATCCCAGTTCGATCGAACAGATCTTGCACAGCTTCCCGGAAGTGGTCGAATACCGCATGACGGCTCGCAAGCGCGGCGAGTTGGACGAATTGGTGGTGGAGGTCGAAGACCATCTCCAACAGCCGCAGCGAATTTCAGAGGAGCTACGACTCCGCCTCGGCCTGAAAATCGACGTTCGCCATGTGCCGGCCATGTCGTTGCCGCGCTTCGAAGGCAAAGGCCACCGCTTTGTCGACGAACGACAATCCTGAGTTACAACAGAATCTTTCGCCACTAAGGCACGAAGGACACAAAGAATAGAGTGCAGCAGACTTGTAGAGCAGTAGAAGAGCAGTAAGGACTAGCAGCGCGTTAATGTGGTTCTTATGTTTTGTTTGTTCTTACCTTGGTGTTCTTTGTGCCTTCGTGATTCGATAAACAATGACCATCCAGCCAACCAAGCTCGAGCTCGCCACCCCTGATCGCCTTCGCATTACCTGGACGGGCGGCGAGGTTCGCGAATATGCGATCCGCGAGCTTCGCGACAAATGCCCCTGCGCCACCTGTCGAGAAAAGCGTAACGCACCGCCCCCACCCGCAACGCAACTTCCGGTTCTGTCAACCGCCGAAACTCAGCCGCTGCGGATCACCGCGATGAAGCCGGTTGGCAATTACGCCTACTCGATCGACTTCAGCGACGGCCACGATACAGGGATCTACACGCTAGAATCGCTGCACAACATGGGAGCCGAGGTGGTTAGGTAAACGAACAAAGCCGGCGAGGTCGTCGCCGGCTTTGTTGAAAAGTGATCAGTCGAGTTATGGCTTTGCCCCAGGCGCGGCTGGCAGGCCAGGAATCGCTCCGCCAGGAAGGCCAAACGGAGTCGCGCCCGGCGCGCCGGCGGCAGCCTCCTGCTTGGCCTCTTTTTTCTTCACCACATTTTCGCGGCTCAAGCGGATTTTGCGGAACACGCCGTCGTCCACGACAAAGTACCAGTCGCCGAAACGGACGTTCAAATCTTTGACCGTTTCCTGGCCCTTCTTCAACGTCGCCTGATATTCGTCCAGCTTCCGTTGATTCTCTAATTCGATCCGCTTCCGCTCGGCAATCAGCTTTTCCAGTTCTTGTTGTTTGGTCGCTTCGTCGGCTGGCTTGGCTTCCGCGGCTGCTGCGGCCGCAGTATTCGCATCCGCGGCGGGTGGCGTACTTTCGGCGGCTGGTTTCTCTGCGTCTTCCGCCGGCTCATCCTTGGGAGCCGCCGCATCGGTTGCGTCTGCTGGCGTTTCTTCTGTTGGTGGATCGGGGTTCGCCGCCGGATCGTCGCCCCCGGTGGTTCCGTCGTCCTTCTTTGCTTCGGTCGCGGCTGGGGCCGCTTCTTCGTTGGCTGGTGGGGTAGATTCGGCAGCCGGAGGGGCAGCTTCGGCTGCTGGGGCGGCGGGTTCACTCGTCGGGGGGGCGGGTTCCGTTGCCGGGGCGGCCTCGCTGGCGCCGGTTGGCAGTTCGGGCAACGTCTCCAATTCGGGCCGCTTGACGGCGTCTTCGTTGAAGCGGGCCATCACGAACAGATAGCGATGGACGTCTTTATCAGACTTTTTCTCGCCCGCGGCCGATTCGTCGGCCTTGGTTTCGTCTTTCGGTTGATCTGAATTGCCGACGTTAGTCAAATTGCCGAACCGCAGCACGTACTCGGTGCCGTTGTTCATCGTGGCAATCACTTCACCGTCGCTCGAAATGATGTCTTCCTTGCCGCCGGCGGCTGAGGAAGCCGCCGCGAACCCCTTCGACCGCAAATCAAGCAGCGCTTCGCTATTCTTTAAAAAGTCTTCGCCCGCCTTGAGGTCGTTGCTCAATCCGGCCGGCTTGCGCACTACATCCACAATCTTCAAGTCATCGAGCGCCGTTTTCAAAGCGTTCAGCGTCTCCGCGTTTAGCTCTTCATCCTCGGCCAACGAAAAATCGGCATACTCCTTCTTCTCCATCTCGAACTGTCGCATCGAAAGGGGGTTCCATTTGCCGTCCTTCTCGTTGTAGGCGAAGCTCATCTCGGCCCGCGGTTCCATGGCCAATTGGATCCGAGGTCCGTTCTGAGTCATCACCGGGACCATCTCGGCTGAGTAGTCGTGAATGTCGACTTTTTCCAGATCCCAGGCATTCGCCTTCAACAGGTCTTTTTCGATCCAGTCTTCGAAGGAGGTCGAGAGCTTCGCCGGGTCGATCTCGATGGCGTAAACCAGATCGCGTCCCGCCTCGCGGACGTAGCGTTGTCCCTTCGTGTCTTTGATTTCCTTGCCGATGATCAAATCCACGAGCGGCTGGTTGTTGATATCCGACATTGTCACGCGGCTGCCGACGCCCTTCGCGCCGGCTTCGATTTTCGAGAGCGGATCGATCACGCCGTATTGTTGATGTTCGCCCGCATTTTGGCTGACGACTTGCAAAACTTTGCGGTCCATCAGTTGGGTGGCCGCTTCGGCCATTTGCCGCTGCCCATCCGCCGGGTAACCTTCTTTAGAGGGAATTGTCCACAAGCCGTCTTTTTCGGCCACTTCGAACTCGCGCAGCGTGGCCGTGTCCTCATCGAACCGCACGATCCGCAAGCTCTTGGCGTCGTCAGGATTGGAGAACTTTTTCGTCAGGTTCTGGTCGACCATCGATTCCTGGTCAACTTCCACAGACCGCGGACCGGTCGCCAGCGCCACCAAAATGGCCAGCATGCCGGCTGCCACAAATGCAGTCGTCTTGGCATTTTCACTCATTACTTAAACTCCATCCGAAGAACTTGACCACGGAAACAAGGAGAAGAAGAGATTTGTCGAACAGGAGGTCGCAGAGGAAGCAGAGTTTATATGCAGACGTTCAATCGAATTCTCTGCTATCTCTGTTTCCTCCTGTTAATACTCTTCTCCGTGTCTCCCCGCCGCGGCGGGCAAGTTGTGGTAAATGTTATCTGTATTGTGTTTTTTCTCGTCAGCCGTTTTTCTTGAGTTCGGCATTTTCATTGGGTTTGCCAAATCGCAGCCGCCGCGCGTCCACGCCTTCTTGTTCCGCCTTGCGGCGATGGAAGAAGACGAAGAAGGCCAGCAAGATCGGCGGGATTGGCGGCAAGAAGACCGAGCAGAACTTGTAAAAATCCTGCACGCCGCGCACCTTACCCGTCAGCTCGCGCTCGCTCTCCTTGACTTTGCGATTGCGCTCTTTTTCGAGCGCGCTGATCTTCACATCGCGAATCCGCTCCAGGCGAATCCGCTCGCGCTCCACCATCTGCATCAGCACGCGTGGATCCAAATCTTTGCGATTTTCTAGTTCGGACAGCTTTTCGCGGAATTCCTGCTGAGCTGCCTCGATCTGCTCGCGTGCGTCGGTCATGAACTTAGTCTGTTCATCGAGCGAGCTTTTCCGCTGCTCCTCGGTCGCCTCTTCAATGCGAGTTAGAATCCGGTGGGGCCGCGTGCGCTTACGAATGGAAACGAAGCGGTCGTCGCCGGCCAATTCGTCGAGAACATTCAGCACGAACGTGACATTCTGGAACTTCCAATCGATCAGCATCTCTTCGCTCTGACCCTTTTCGCGAATGAAGAAGATGATCGGCGCGATCCAATCGATGTCGGCTACCAGCACCACGTTGATGTCGGTTTGCTCCGCTTCCTTGCCAGCCAAGTCGTCATTTTCTTTGGCCTTGGACTCGCCATCCTTCTTTTCCCCTTCGCCCGGCTTCGCGCCTGCGCTGGCCTGATCCTTCATTTCTTTGCTGTGCAAATACAAATCGTCGTCGGACGATACTTTGCCCGTAATGTGCGCGGCCACGACGTACGGTTCGTGCGTTGTCACGCGCCGCATGCCCATCGCCCGGCCCGAACGCTGCGACATTTCATAGTCTTGATAGCTGACCGTGCCGCTGTTCTTGCCGGTTACTGCCAACTCCTTGAAATCAAGTTTCGAGTTCGCCGCCGGTCGGAATGCACCCGGAATCAAGAACAATACCTGTTGCATGCCTTGCGAAATTGGATCATCCGGGTTGAATGGATGGAGCGTGCCGTGCTCTTTCAGGCCATCGTCGATGAAAATCCATTCCGGTTCCAGTTCGCCCAATTTGGGCTCTGGGTTGAATTTCTGCCAGACGATCTCATTGCCGTCCATTTCCACGCCCAAGAGCGACCACAGTTTCTGAATGTCTCCTTTCGGCTCTGGCGGTTGGTTGCCGCCGAACATTCCCATCATGCCGCCCGGCGGCCGCTTCGGCTGCGCTGTGCCCACGACTTCCCCGTTACCTTGCGGCCATGGGAAGGGATCTTCGAAAATGGCGGTCGGCTGACCAGACTTGACCGCAGCTACGAAATTCTCCATCGCCGTGGGATTCAAGGAGGAGGGCTGCACCGCGAGCAACACGTCGAATCGCTGGGTGATCGGCTTCGACGGATCGACCTCCACGACTTCGTACTGCTTCTTAAGCTCAGTCACCAATTGCGATTCTTCGGTTGGGCCTTGCATGGACATGCTGCCCAAGAGCTGCGCGTCAGTCTTCAAGACACCCAGCTTCTTACGCTCCTGTTGAGCGACGGTGCAGATGGAGCGAACTAGTTCGTATTCAATTGGAATGCCTTTGTCGATGAACGGAATCACCACCCGGTCCAAGCCGGAGCTGCAAGCGACGCCCAGGAATATTTCGTCGCGCGAATGGGTGCCTCGGCTGATCGACGAGACTTCCTTTGGCGCGATGCCATACGCCTTCTCCGCCACCGTCGCTTCTTCGCTAAAATTCTCAATCTCGTGAACGTCCACTTGGATTTTGTCGCCACTCAGCGAACTGAGCTCGGCCAAAGTGGACAAGAGGTTTAACTTGTGGGCCGCATATTCGGAGGGCACCTGCGGACTCACGTAAGCGTCGATCTTGATCGTTTTGACGTCCTTGTCCCCCTTCAGATCTTTGATCAGTTGCACCGTCCGCGGCGATAGCGAGTTCAAATTCTCACTCGTGATGTCGGCCCGCAGAGAATTGTGATGCGAAATAAATAGATTCACGCCGATCGCCAGCGCCACCAGCGCCAGCGCGCGCGTGAGGTAATGGAGCCACATCGATTCATTCACCTCGCGGCCACCCCAGTGGCGTCGCCCGATCAGCACCATGCTGATGTACAGCATCACAATCGCGATCATCACAAAGTAGCTAATGCCGCTGAGGCTGATCACGCCCCGCTGAAAGTCAGCAAACTGCTCGAACGCACTCCAGCGTTTCAAGGCCTGCGAGAGGGCTGGGTTCTTGATGATCCAATCCGCGACGCCGAAAAACGCCAGCGGCAAATTGAAAATCATGCCTAGCGTGAAGCCAACCGTAAGGTTGTTGGTCAGGAACGAAGCCACCATGCCGATCGAAAGCATCGCGAGTCCAATGAACCAATAGCCCACATACGTACCTACGAACAGCCCCGTGTCCGGCGTCCCCAGGCCGTAACTGAACACCAAGTAGATAGAGAACATCGAAAACAGGAGCGCCACCGTATAAATCGCCACGCTGGCGAGATACTTTCCGACGACCACGTCCAGGTCGCTCGCCGGCAGCGTCAGTAGCAGTTCATCCGTATGTTGACGGCGTTCTTCCGCCCAGATGCTCATCGTAATGGCCGGAATAAACACGAGCAAAATAAATGGCAACCACTTATTGAGCTGGTCCAGGTTTGCCAGGTTATTGCTGAAAAAATCGGGCGGCCAAAACGCCGCCAGCGCGCTCAGCATCACGAATACGCAGATGAACACGTACCCGGTCGGATTGGAAAAATAGCTGACAAAGTCACGCTTGAAAATCGCCTTGAGGACTGTCCAGTTCATAATGGAACCGAGAGATTGAGATTAGGGTTGAATAGTTATGTGGAGTGGTCGTTTGCGCGATAAAATTACTCTACATTGCGAAAATCACACTTCAGCCGCCGTCAATTGATAGTACCGTTCATCGAGGTTCTTCTCCTCGGCCACTAAATCGGCGGGCGTGCCGTCGAACACCATGCGGCCTTCGTTGATGAAGATCACGCGGTTGCACATCGCTTCTACCTCTTGCAGGATGTGCGTCGAAAGCAAAATCGTTTTCGTCTCGCCGAGTCGGCGGACCGTATCGCGGACTTCGCGAATTTGATTCGGATCGAGGCCGGCCGTCGGCTCGTCCATGATCAACACGTCCGGCTCATGCAGCAGCACCTGCGCCATCCCTACGCGCTGCCGAAAACCTTTGGACAATTTGCCGATCGGCTTGCCGATCACCGTGCCCAGCTTGCACAGGTCAACCACCACATCCAGCCGCTGTTCGATTTGCTCGTTCGTCATGCCGCGGGCAGCGCCGAAGAATTTCAGCAAACTGCGCGGGGTCATATCGGGGTACAGCGGGCCGTTCTCGGGCAGGTAACCTAAATGCTTCGCGCCTTCCAATCGATCGGTGGACATGTTGAAGCCGGCAATCTTGGCCGTCCCGGCCGAAGGCGCCAGGTAGCCCGTGAGCAGCTTCATCGTGGTGCTCTTGCCGGCACCGTTCGGGCCCAAAAAGGCCGCCACTTCACCTTGTTTAATTTTGAAGGTGATATCGCGGCAGGCCGCGAAATCGCCGTAGAACTTGGCCAGATTATCGGCCTCGACCATCGTGGCACGCTGGCCGTCCGTCGGTTTCTGGGCCGTCTTGTTTGCTTGAGTCATCGCCGGGATCTCTCCGTTCGCTCCTGGAGGAGCGTCGTGGGAAACGCGAAATCGTAAAAAAGTCGTCAACCGCTGGCCGGGGGCCGCCGGGTGGGAAGTCGGCTTACCCCGGTGGGCAGAACGCCCTAAGTGGGGCTGGCGGCATCTCGTCGGGCAGGGGATCTACAGTAGATCAATGGTAGAAGCGTAATCCCTTCCGCCCGCGGATGTCTATACCCATCGATTACGCCAGCAGTCACGGCCGGGTTCACCCAGCTACGGACCTTTTGAGTGAAAATAGGCGATTTTTAGAGGACTTGAGAATCACGCTCGCTACGACTGCAAAAAGTCTTCCGGCCGGACGATTGAGATGCTGCGGAAAGGGTGAAGCGCTAGTAAATCGGAGTCGCCGGAAATGAGATGGCTCGCTCGACCGGAAACGGCCAGTTCTAGGAACTTGTTGTCTCTCGGGACTCGGCACTCCGATACCACGTGCGAGATCGGAACAATCTCCGCCAGCTCGACCAGATTCCACAGAAACTCCAACCGAATCGGTCCAATCACGTATCGCTCAAACTTAGGCCGCCGCAGAACATCGTCCAATTCGGAGAGAGTCTCTACGGACAAAAGCAAGCGCCCAGATTGCGCTACTGCGTCCACGACTCGCCTGGGAACGGATCTCGGCAAGAGGGCAGCACTCACTAGAACATTCGTATCGAGGACGGCTCGTAAATCAGTCGTCCTGGAGCCATGAATTCAAAATCTCTGGAGTCAGCCCTCGAGCTTCTGCTTCCGCTCCCATACGGTCCATGATTTCCGCCAGCGTTTTGGGGGGCACGGAGACAATCTCGCGCAGTCGAAGGCTGAGCAGCAATTGCAACTTGCGCTTTTGCTCGGCGGACGCCGCCGCATAAGCTCGCGCGGCGTCTTCATCAACTTCGATCGAGATCGTGGAGGTGGACATGCTGCATTCCGAAATCTGAGCGTTACCCATTCAATTGTAGCATGCCGGCACAAGACAACCAATCGCGACTGCGCGAGCGGTACATGCTTACGCCCGACAAGTAACCGCGTTATTTTCCTCGCATCGCCGTCAAATGCCGCCGCCAATGGGCGTCATTCACCTCTGGGAAGTCCGTCCGCAGATGGACGCCTCGCGATTCGGTCCGTTCCGTCGCCGCGCTTACCATCAAGCTGGCCACCGTGAGCATGTTCTGCAATTCCCAGCCTTCTGGATCGCCTAATTGACGAGATAGCACGTAGCGGCACCAACGGCGAATCGTTTCCGCGGCCGCTACCAACTGCGGGCCGCTCTTCCACACGCCGGCCGAGCGCCACATCAGGCTTTTCAGCGAGTTGCGAATATCGACCAGGTCGAGCGGCTCGCTTGGCGATTCGACGGATGCGTTCCGCAAGGGTACTGCGCGAAATGAATCTGGCTCCGCGAGCGCCTCGGCCGAAGCCGCTGCGCCGGCATGTGCTCCATACACCAAACCCTCCAGCAAGCTATTCGACGCCAAGCGATTGGCCCCATGCAGCCCCGAGCTGGAAACTTCGCCTGCCGCAAACAAGCCAGGAAGCGTTGTGCGGCCCTGATGATCGACCGTCACCCCGCCGATCATGTAATGCGCGCCGGGCCGCACTGGTATCGGATCGGTCGCAATGTCGATGCCGAATTCGGCGCAGGTCCGCGCGATGCCCGGGAACCGTTGCCGCACTTGCGTCGGGTCCAAATGACTGAGATCTAGGAAGACGCTCGGTTGCCGCGTGTTTTCCATCTGCGCCACGATCGCCTGACTTACGATATCGCGAGGCGCTAATTCAGCCCGCGGATCGTAATCCGGCATGAATCGCTTGCCATTCCCGTCGATTAAGTGCGCCCCCTCGCCACGCATTGCCTCCGTGATGAGGCTCCGGCTACTGCCCGCGATATATAACACAGTGGGATGAAACTGCATGAACTCCATGTCGCGTAGCTCCGCGCCGGCGCGGTAAGCAATCGCATGGCCATCCCCCGTCGCCACCTCGGGGTTGGTTGTCTCGCGATAAATTTGCCCAGCGCCTCCCGTGCAGAGAATCGTTTGCTTCGCCCACACAAACGTGCGGCCGTGTTTCGCGTTCCATACCAGCGCTCCGCGACATCGTCCTTCATGGGTCAGCAAATCGATCGTAAAGGTATTGGGCCAGATCTGCGCGTCGTGTTGCGTCCGCGCCCGCTGAATCATGGCCCGCATCACCTCGTGGCCGGTTGCATCGCCCAGGGCGTGCACAATCCGTCGATGGCTGTGCCCACCCTCGCGCCCCAGCAGGAGCTCACCGTTCTCGCGGTCGAAGTTCGTGCCCCATTCGATCAACTGCCGAATGTGGTCGGGCGCCTCGCGGACCACCATTTCGACGACTTCGCGGTCACACAGATTCGCCCCCGCCCCGAGTGTGTCTTCGACGTGATTGGAAAAGTTGTCTTCCGGACCAAGAACGCTGGCGATGCCGCCCTGCGCGTAGTTGCTGTTGGATTCCTTGATGGCGTCCTTGGTGATCAACAAGAGCGAGAGCCGTGGATCGATTTCCATCGCCGCTCGCAAACCCGCGATGCCGCCACCGATGATCAGCACATCGGCAAAATGATGCGGAATCCGCTTTGGATCGAACGGCACCAAATATCGAGGAGCAACGAGTGACATGGGCCCTTCGCGTCGGCCGGTCAGCCGATCGCAATAACCGAGGTATTGTCATTCAAGAGACGCCGCAGAACATTCTACTCAGTTTCCTGCCGCGCGCGCGAGACGCCTTCGTTATAGGCCTTGAGCCGCTGTTGATATTCGGGCGGGACCGACCCGCGGTATCCTTCACGCATGTTGCGTGCGGTGTCGTCTTTCACCTTCGACTGTTGCAGCGGGCCTCGATGGAGGCCCAAGCTGCGCAGAGCATCGTCCAGGTCATGCCGGGCTGCGTCGGCCGATGGACTAGTGGCGTTAGCGGCTTGTTTTAATTTTTGCCACCGCGCGACAAACTTCCGCATTTCTTCTTCCGTCCAGCCAAGATCCTTCAACAAATCTTTGTCTACTTGCTTCTGCTTTAGCTGATCGGCCAGCTTCTCCAGCACTAGGTCGGTTTGCTTCCGCGCATATTCCAGATTGGCCGCATCGCCATCGGGGGCCTCGCCATTCACGGGCGACGGACCCCCTGCGCCGGCACCGGTCGCACC
>CXWJ01029879.1_pt1 | contig 14136 bp, 9 predicted proteins | sample 590841 | NCBI WGS metagenome assembly CXWJ01 (sample SAMEA3498367, study PRJEB10139) | wastewater metagenome | biome: wastewater treatment plant; material: activated sludge | place: Austria | collected 2015-01-21 | reverse complement strand
TTGCCCTTGTCGTCGGCGGTGAGCGGGACGGTGAGGGTCTGCCCGCTCACCTTCACGGTCACAATGCCGGTCGGGTTCGCCACCGGGGCGGAGACCGTCACCTTGGCCGTGGCCGGCACGCCGCGGGCGACGGACTTGGGCAGCGTCAGCTTCACCTTGGCCTTCACCTTGGCGACCGACTTGGCCTTCGACGTCCTGGCCACACTGACGTAGCCGGACTTCGACCCGGTCACCCGGACGGTGATCTTGCGCCCCGCATCCGCCTTGGCCAGCTTGTAGCTGGACTTCGTCGCCTTCGCGATCGGCTCGCCGTCACGCAGCCACTGGTAGCTGAGCTTCACCTTCGACGGCTTCCACGTGCCGGCCTTCGCCTTCAGCGTCTTGCCGACCTTCCCCGTGCCCGAGATGGCGGGCGTCGGGGTCTTGGTGAGCGCCTTGCCGGCCTTCACAGCGGCCGACGTCGCCGTCCCGTCCGGCAAGCCGGTCTTCGAGGCCGTCACTCGCACCGACAGGCTCTTCCCGGCATCGCCAGAGGCAACCTTGTAGGTCGACTTCGTCGCCCCACTGATCGCCGCTCCGTCGCGCAGCCACTGGTAGGCGAAACTCAACCCGCTGACGTCCCAGGCGCCCGGAGTGGCGGTCAGGGCGCTCCCTGCTGCGGGCAGCCCGGTGATGGACGGCTTCACGGTCGCCACCGGGGCCACCGGCTCGGGCTCGCCTTCGGTCACTGTGAACGGGTCGGACTTGAGGGTCCGCGACTGGTCGGCAGGCTTCAGGCTTCCCGTGAGGAAGCGCAGCGTGTAGCCGCCGCCGGGCGTCAGCGCGGGGTCAGAGCCCAGCGTGTCGCCGTCGTCCGCTGTCGTCCCATTGGGGACGGGCATGTCGATGGAGAAGCTGCCGAACTCGTCCGCCTCCACGATCCACCAGATCGTCCTGTTGACATGCAGCGAGGTGTCCATCCTGGAGAAGGCGCCGTCGTTGAGCTTGATGGCGATCTTTGATCCCTCTGTGCCGTTCGGGTGCAGGAAGCCCGCGCCGGTGACGCGGATCGTCCCACCCAACTTGGCGCTCGGGTCGACCGTGACGGAGGCTTCGGTCGAGGCTTCGACGGTCAGCGTCCGCGAGACGTTCTTCGCGCCGTCGGTGAACGTCACCTCCAGATCGCCCGGCTCGACGCTGGACGGGATCTGCACGCGGGTGAAGACCGGCTCGCGCAGGGTGTCGCCATTGGCGTCGAGCTGCCAGGCCCTCTCGGTTGCGCTGAGCTGGCCGAGGCCGCTGAGCGTCACGGTCTCGCCCTCGACCACTGCGGTCGCGGCGAGCTTGCCGCCCGGCGCGAACCCGACCGCATGGAAGGTCCAGACCCCGCCGCGCTGCACCAGCAGATCCTCGACGCCGCCGGCATGGTCGCCGGGGTTGTAGACCCGCGTCGTCGCGGCCGTGACGGTCACCGGCTCGCTGGTGGCGAGCACCTGGTCACCGCTCACCACCCGCACCGCGTAGTCGGCGCCGGGCGCCACGTCCCGCGGCACGACCAGCTTGCGGTAGGTCTGCCCGTCCGGGTTGGCGGTGTTGCCGTCGTCGCCGATCGTGAACGGCTTGGACGCGATGGCGGCGCCCGCACCGTTCACAAGTTCGACCGTCACCGCGGCCGCCGGCTCGAAGCCGCCCAGGTTGAACCAGAGGTCGCTGCGCTGCTCGACCGTGCTGTTGGTCAGCGAAATCTCGCCCGCGGGCTCGGGCTCATCGGCGGCGACCACGGTGATGGTCAGGCCCACCGTCCGCGAGACGTCGGGACGCTCACTCGGGTCGGCGCCGGGCTGATTGCTGTAGAGCGTGCCGGAGAGCAGTTGCAGGGTGAAGCTCTCGCCCGCCTCCCACTGCGGGTCGGCGGTGGCGTTGCCGGCGTCCGGCCATTCCAGCTCGACCTCGAAGTCGCCCTCGCTGCCGGCCCAGACCGCGCCCCAGACCGTGGTGTTGGCGATGGGCTCGCCCAGGCGGGGGTTGTCGAGGGCGAAGCCGCGGTTGAGCTGGCCGTCGCCGCCGATCAGCTTGAAGCCGATCACCGAGCCCTCTTCGCCCTCGTCGACCATGTCGGGCTTGGCCAGCCAGCCAGTGCCGGAGACCGTGATCTTCTCGCCGACCACGGCTTCGTGGTCGTAGCTGACCGTCGCGCCGTCGGGGTGGGTGTAGGTCTGACCGGCGGCATGCGCAGTCGTCGCGCCGAGGCTCGTCACTGCCGCTGCGGCCCCCAGGGTGGCCGCCACCCCGAGGGCCAACGCCCTTCTCCAGACCGCGCTGATTCGACTCGCGCCCATTCCCACAACCCCTCCCAAGGGTTCCGGCCTCCGCCGGAGGACCGGGCGGCTGACCCGCCGCAAACATCTGATGTTGATTAGGTGTCCCTAACGCAATATCGAAAGGGTATGCGTACGTATTTATGCTGCGCAAGTCGTCAGCAGGTTCGTCGCAGCATGTGGACGGAGTCGGCGACGGTTCCCAACCCGTCCGGCTCCGCTTGCCGGACAGAACTGCCTCTGGACCGCCGATCAGGACACCTCGGCCGTCGCCCAGGGCGATCTGGCGACAGACCTGTTCACCGGAGGGCCGGCGACGCTGAGATCCCCGCCGTCGCGGGGATGACGAGAGGAGTGCGATCAGCCCAGGCGCTGGGCCAGGAAGGTCCAGGCCAGTGCGGCCATGTGGGCGGCCTGGGCGTTGGTGGCCGCCCCGCCGTGTCCGCCTTCGATGTTCTCGTAGTAAGTGACGTCCTTGCCGGCGTCCAGCATCAGCGCGGCCAGCTTGCGGGCGTGGCCGGGGTGCACCCGGTCGTCCTTGGTCGAGGTGGTGAACAGCACCGGCGGGTACGTCCGCGAGCCGTCGAACCGGTGGTAGGGCGAGAAGGTGCGGATGAACTCCCACTGCGCGGGGTCGTCCGGGTCGCCGTACTCGGCCATCCAGGAGGCGCCGGCGAGCAGGTGGCTGTACCGCTTCATGTCCAGCAGCGGCACTTGGACGACGATCGCCCCGAACTTCTCCGGGTACCCGGTGAGCATGTTGCCCATCAGCAGGCCGCCGTTCGAGCCGCCCTGGGCGCCCAGCCGGGACGGGACGGTGACGCCGGCCGCCACCAGGTCGTCGGCGACCGCGGCGAAATCCTCGTAGGCGCGGTGCCGATGCTCGGTGAGCGCCGCCTTGTGCCATTCCGGGCCGTACTCGCCGCCGCCCCGGATGTTCGCCACCGCGTACACCCCTCCGCGCGCCAGCCAGGCCCGTCCGACCGCGCCGGAGTAGCCCGGGGTGAGCGAGATCTCGAAGCCGCCGTAGCCGTAGAGCAGTGTGGGTGCCGGCTCGGCGCCCGGCTCCGGGTGCAGTTGCGCCGCGCGTCCGACCACGAAGTAGGGGACGCGGGTGCCGTCGGCGGAGGTCGCGAAGCGCTGCTCGGTCACCAGCCCCGCGGCGTCGAAGAAGGACGGGGCAGCCTTGAGCTGCTCGACCTCCCCCGCCGAACGGCCGATCGTCGCCAGCGAGAGGGTGGACGGGGTGAGGTAGCCGGTGGTGACCACCCAGACGTCGTCGGACTCCACCGGGTCGACGCCGCCGGCCCCGATCGCCAGCACGCCGCCGTCGGCCGGGAACTCCGAGCGCACCCACTCCCCCGCGCCGGCGGCCGGCGGGGTGAGGACGTGCAGCCGGTTCTTCACGTCGTCCAGCACGTTCAGCACCGCGTGGTGGCGGGTCCAGGAGAGTCCGGCCAGCGAGGTGCTCGGAGTGGGCGCGAACAGGGTGGCGAAGGCGCGGGAGCCGGCCAGGAAGTCGTCGAGCCGGATGGCCAGCAGCGAGCCGGCGGCATGGTCGGCGGCGTCCGCCGTCCAGTCGTCGCGGAGGCTCACCAGCAGCCACTCGCGGTGGAAGCCGACCTCGGCGGAATCCGGGACGTCCAGCTTCACCAGGGCCTGGCCGGGGGTTCCCAGGCCGTCCACCAGGTAGCTGTGCTGGGTGAAGAAGGTGATCGCGCGCTGCACGATCGTCCGCTCGAAGCCGGGGACGCGGCTGTGCCGGGCGAAGGTGCCGACGTCGCTCGGCTCGCCCTCGAACACCAGTGCTGCCTCCTCCAGCGGTGCCCCGCGGCGCCACAGTCGGACGGTCCGCGGGTAGCCGGAGTCGGTCATCGTCCCCCCGCCGAAATCGGTGGTGACCAGGACGGTGTCGGCGTCCACCCAGCCCAGGTCGCCCTTGGCCGGCGGACGGACGAAGCCGCCCTCCTCGGCCGGGACGAATCGCTTCTCGACCAGGTCGAACTCGCGGGTGACGTCGGTGTCGGAGCCGCCCGGCGAGAGCGAGACCAGCGCGCGTCGCCACGGCTCCCCCGGCTCGGGACGCAGCGCCGAGGCGCCGTGCCAGACCCAGCTCTCCTGCTCCTCGGCGTTCAGGGCGTCGAGGTCGAGAAGGATCTCCCACTCCGGGTTCGGGGTGCGGTAGGAGTCGAGGGTGGTGCGCCGCCACAGCCCGCGCTCGTGGGCGGCGTCGCGCCAGAAGTTGTAGTAGCGGTCGCCGAGCCGGCTCACCTCGGGGATGCGGTCGTCGGAGTCGAGCACCTCGAGGATCGCCTGCTCGAGCTCCGCCAGCCCCGCGCCTCCCAGCGCCTGCCCGGCTTCGTCGTTGCGCGCCCGCACCCAGGCCAGGGCTGCGTCGCCCTCGACCTCCTCAAGCCNNCCTCAAGCCAGTCGAACGGATCGGTCGCAGGGTCGAGCGGGGTCACAACACTGGGATTGGGGCTCATGCTTCGGACCCTACCCGACCCGGATTGGGCGGGTGGCACGAATCTGCCTCCCTCGACGAGATGAGTGGCGCTCGACGTGGGGAGTGGTGCTCGGCGGAGCGTGCCAGACCGAGTACCGTCTGCGCATGCAGATCGTCGAATCCGGACGCTGGGTGCGCATCGCGCAGTGGGTGCTGGCGGTGCTGCTGCCGGTGTTCGTGGTGGTCGGACGCGGGCTGGTCGGCGCGGAGCTGGGCTGGATGGCCGTCGTGGGCGTCGTCTACGGGGCGCCGTTGATCCTGCTGCTGCTCCTGCCGCCACTCGCCACCCTGTTCGACCGGTCGGCCAAGGCGGCCAGGGGTGTCCGGCGGCACTACCTGAACGCCTGCTGGGTGCAATGGGGCGGGCTGCTGCTGGCCGGGCTCACCATCCCGGATTCGGGCGACAGCGGGCATCTCCGCTCGGCCCTGTCCTGCTGGACGGGCCTCTCCTACGAGGCCTCGGAGGTGCTGTTCTACGCGGCCATGGCGACGGCCGTGATCGGCTGGGCGTTCAGCCTGGCAGCGGCCGGGTCGGGCGCCTTCCTCTCCCGCAAGGAGGCCTGATGGGACGGAACCTCGCCCAGGGCGGCGGCTGGCGCGCGGTCGCTCGCGGCAGCGGGCTGCTGAGCGTCGGCCCTGACGGCGCCGAGCAGGTCGCGCCCACGATCTTTGCCGAGATGTCGGCGCTGGCCGTCCGCACCGGAGCCGTCAACCTCGGGCAGGGCTTCCCCGACGTGGACGGCCCGGCCTGGATCGCCGAGGCGGCCGTCCAGGCCATCCGCGCGGGACACAACCAGTACCCGCCCGGCCCCGGCGTCCCCGAACTTCGGCGAGCCATCGCCCACCACCAGTGGCGGCGCTACGACCTTCGGGTCGACCCGGAGACCGAGGTGCTGGTCACCGCCGGCGCCACCGAGGCCCTCGCCGCCGCACTGCTAGCCCTGGTCGGGCCGGGCGACGAGGTGATCACCCTGGAGCCCTTCTACGACTCCTACGGCGGCGTGATCGCCCTGGCCGGCGCGACCCACGTCCCGGTCGGGCTGGTCTCGTCCCCGACCGGCTTCCGGCTGGACGCCGACGCGCTGCGCGCGGCTGCGTCCCCGCGCACGCGACTCATCCTCGTCAACACCCCGCACAACCCGACCGGCGCGGTGCTGGACCCGTCCGACCTGGCGGCGATCGCCCAGCTCGCCGCCGACTGCGACGCGGTCGTGCTCACCGACGAGGTCTACGAGCACCTCACCTACGACGACGCAGTGCACGTCCCGATCGCCACTCTGCCCGGCATGGCCGAGCGGACCCTCACGGTGTCGTCGGCCGGCAAGACCTTCTCGTTCACCGGCTGGAAGATCGGCTGGATCCACGGCCCGGCCGAGCTGATCACCGCCGTCCGCACCGTGAAGCAATTCCTCACCTACGTTTCCGGGGCGCCCTTCCAGCCCGCCATCGCCCGCGCGCTGGCCAACGACGACGCCCCGCGCGAGCTGGCTTCCTCGCTGGCCGCCCGCCGCGATCTGCTCTGCGAGGGGCTGACCGCCGCCGGCTTCGGCGTCACCGTGCCGCGCGGAACCTACTTCGTCGTGGCGGACGGCGCCCCGCTCGGCTTCTCCGACGGAGCCGACCTGTGCCGCCGGCTGCCCGACCTGGCCGGCGTGGTCGGCATCCCGATGACCGCCTTCTGCCGGGACGGCTCCCCGGCGCACGCCGCGCTGCGCTCGTCCGTCCGGTTCACCTTCGTCAAGCGCCCCGAGGTGCTGCGGGAAGCCGTCACCCGGCTCGCCCGACTGCGCTGAGCCCCCACGCCTCAGTGGCGGGGGTCGCGGATGGCTGCGAGGAAGAGCGGCCAGCCGGTCTCGGTGTGGCTGATCGTGAACAGGTAGGGGCGGTTGAAGCGGAGCTCGTGGTCGGGCTCTGGGGCGGCGGACTCGCCGACGGCGATCTCGGTGACGGCCGCGGCGACCGTCCCCTCCTCGTCGACCCGCAGGACGGCCTGCTGGGCGGCCTGCAGGACGCAGAGATCGCCGGGGCCGATGCCGGAGAGGTCGGGGCCGTCCGCGCACAGCACCGGGGCGCCGACGGCGGGCAGGATCTCCATCAGGTCGAGCTTCTCGGGACCGACGTCGAGGGTCGGCAGGCTCAGCACGACCATGCTCGGGGCGGCCGCGTCCAGCGCGGCCGAGACGCGGGCGAGCAGGTCGGCGGAGGCCGCTGCGGGGTCGGCGCCCTCCGGGGGCAGCAGGATGTCGGCGTGTAGCGCCTCGACGTAGGGCAGCCGGATCGCCTGCCAGCCGTCCACCTCGGCGTAGGCCCAGGATTCCATCGCCCCCATGGTCTCGGTCTCGACCTCGGCGCCGTCGGGCAGGGTGAACGGCAGCGGGGCCGTCCAGCCGGGGTTGAACGGGGTGCGCCAGCGGGCGGCCAGCAGGACGGCGTCCTGCAGCACCAGCCGCAGGTCGGGGCTGGGCTCGATCGCGGTCTTCTCGATCAGTCCGCCGGTGTGCTGCTTGATCCAGGCGCTCAGCACGTCCATGCCCGCCTGGGTAGAGAGATCAGTGGATTGCACGCCGGCGTCGAAGACGTCCACCAGGGCGTCGAGAAAGGCCAGCGAGGGCTCGTAGCCGTCATCCACCACGACCTGGTTGGCGAGATGGACGAGCGGACGCTCCGGGAGCTCCTTGGCGGTCGCGAGCGCCGGGTCGCCGTCGTAGGCGAGCAGTGCGCCGCGCAGCGCGGCGATCGCGTCCCGGCGCCCCTCGCCGGCAGCCCCGAGGGTCGCCTCCAGCGCCTCAAGGGTCTCGCCGCGGGCGCCCTCGGTGAGCATGGCCAACGCCATCGCCAAGCTGGCCGGCGAGATCACCGTGTTGCCGTCCTTCGGCGCGGTCGCCAGGGTGGTCGCTCCGATCCGCCGGGCGGCGTCCACCATGCTGGGCACGGCGGTCGCTGCGGTCAGCGGGACGACCCGCGCCTCACCGTCCCCGCGCAGCGTCGTCCCCTGGGCGGCTCCGCCGCCGCAGCCGGCGATCAGCAGCAGTCCCATGGCGACCAGCCCGGCCAGGCCCGATCGTGCGTGCCTTGTCATCGCTTCCTCCCGCCGCCTTGTAACCATGATGATCCCATTTCACGCCAAGCGCGCCGTTCTCGTGGTTACCAGCCGCCTCAGCGTGCGGTTGGCAAGCACGAGCGCCAGGACGGTGGTTATGGGGCCTCAGTTCGGCCTCATAGCCACCGTCCAGGCGCGCTCATCCGCGCGACCCCTGAAACCGTCTTCCACAACAACGCTACCGGCGCGATCAGTCCTCGGATCGGCTCAGGCGTGACGGTCTGCGGCGATCTCGAAGTCGCCGAAGCCGATCCGCCAGCCGTCGCCCACGGGCATGGGCGTGCCGGGCTCGCATTCAAGGGCCTCGCCGACGGTGTTGGTCAGCGTCGTGCCGTTGGTGGAGTGCAGGTCGGTGACCCACACCATGCTGTCGCGCAACTCCAGCAGCGCGTGGGTCTTGGAGACCGAGCGGGCGTGGTCCGCCAACGGCACCGGGACGGCCTCCGGCGAGTCCGCGGGGGCGACCGGATTGCGGCCCACCACCACGTCAGCGATGAAGCGGACGGTCGTGCCGTCCGGCAGGGTGAAGAACCATGGCAGTGCCTGGCCGCCGGACTGCGCGATCCGGGTGGCGTACAACTCCTCGTCCTCGGCGAAGAGCTGCTCGGCGAGCGAGCTGAGCCGCCCCGCTGGTTCCGGCTCCGGTTCCGGTGCGGCCGTCGGGACGGACGGCATTCCCGGCACGGCGGTGACCAGCTGCGGCGGGGCGCCGGGCGGCGCGGACGCCACGACGGCGGGCTGGCTGGGCGGAGCGAAGGACTCCACGACCGGCGGTGCGACCGATGCCACAGCGGCGGGCCGAGCGGGCGGGGCGAAGGACTCGACGACAGGCGCCCGCGGGCGGTCCGGCTCCGGCGCGACGGCGCTCGCCGGGACGGCCGGTCCGCGGCCCCAGGGCGACTCGGGGGCGGGGGCCGGTTCCGGCTCGGGCGCCGCCCGGCCGGCGACGCCTTCACGCAGGACGATCCGCGCCTGCGGATCGGCTGACCGCACCCCCTGGGCGAGGTTATGGACGAATTGCAGGTAGGTGTGGTGGCCGACCATCGTGCGGCCGCCGAACAGGCTTCGGGTGGTCAGGTACCAGTCGATCCGGCTGGTCAGCCAGGTCCGGCCGCCGCGCACGTCGAAGTCGAGGTAGAAGACCAGCTGCTTCTTGAACGCGACCTCGAAGTCGGTCACCCGGAACTCGACCTGCCGATCGGTCACCGGGGACGACACGATCCGGTGCCGGCCGTGCTCGGCGTCGCCGGTGCTCTCCAGTGCCGCGCGCTGGGCCAGGTTGCCGAGCTGCTCGACGGTGAGCGCGGTCTCGACGTCGATGCCGTTCCAGGCGAGCTTGTGCGGTTTCGCCACGTTGAGTTCCCTCGGACGGTCAGTAGCTGCGGTTCGGATCGTAGTCGTCGAGCTGGAAGCACGGCGAGAAGCCCGCGAAGTGCAGCTGGCTGTTGCCTGCGATGTTCATCACCCCGAAGTGCAGCCCGTCCTCACGCAGCAGGTCGAGGTGGTACTGGCCGTCGGAGCCCTCGTCCAGCCAGCTGACCTGCCAGCCCGGCTTCTCGGCCCAGGCGTCGTGGATCGCCGTGAGCACCGCGCCGCTGTCGGTGGCCGGATCGATGCCCAGCTGGGCACCCCCCGGCCAGTAGTAGCCGTCGGACGGCGGACTGCACTCGAAGAGCACCGTCGAGGTCTCCTGGCGGGGCCAGCGCTGGGTGATCGCCGCCTCGGGCACGAGCGCGATCAACGCGTCCTCGGTCTCCCAGACCGCCTGCTTGGCCTGCTCCAGCGTCATGGTCATCGGTTTCTCCTCCGTTGCGTCGCCGCACCCCGTCAGGGCCCAGCCAAGCATGATGACGACCAGCGCCGCCATCCACTTAGTCACTGTGGATGTTCCGGTACATCTCGGCCAGCGCACTCTGGTTGTCAGTGTCGCCGGCGACCCGGGTGTGGTTGGAGATCTCGTTCTGGAATTCCACGCCCAGGATCGAGAAGGTGTCGGGCTGGTAGACGTGCTGGGTGAAGGCGGACGACTCCGCCGGCAGATCGCCGATCGGGTTGGCGTAGTTGATCGCGTCCAGACCGTACTGGTAGTGCCCGTACCCGGTGCCCGGATCGGCCTGCCAGCCGGGCGCCAGCATGGCACCGCCCAGCGAGAGCACCTGGTCGTAGTGGGCGCCCGCGACTTCGGAGGCCGACAGCGAGGTCATCCCGGCGGAGTGGGCCATGCCGTTCCACTGGGCGCCGGAGAAGTTCCCTTCCAGGGCGAGGGCGCGCTGGAAGTCGGCGAGCTGAGCGCCTTCCGCCTGGGCGTGGCCCATGTTGAGATTGCTGGTGCTCTCCCACGGCAGCCAGGACGCCCAGGGTCCGTCCTTGTAGACGAACGCCACCGTGCCGCCGCTGGGGTCGGCCTGAACGAGGTACTTCGAGACCTGCTGCGTGCTTCCTTCGTAGAAGCCCGCCATGCTCGCGCCAGTGCCGGGCAGGTAGGTGATGACCTCCCGAGTGCCGGCACCGGGATTGCCGATCATCTCGACGATGCGCTCCCCGGCCGGGTCGTAGACGACCAGCGAGCGGCGTCCGTCGGTGACCGCCTGAAGGTAGCGCTGTTCCTGCAGCAGCGCGTCGCGCTCGGACTCCCAGCGCTGGAGTTGCAGCGCATACCCGAGCCCGCCGTCCTGGCCCATCGTCCACAGGTTGGGCTGCGGCTTGTCGCCCAGTGCGGCCAGCTCGTCGTCGATCTCCCCCAGCCGGTTCTGCGCGGTCAGCTGATTGGCTGCGGCCCGGTCCTCGAGCGGGACGCCATTGAGGTTGCCGATGGTCACCGGATCCTTCGCGATGAGCTGCCGACGCTGCTCTTCGGTCAGAGAGTCCCACCAGTCGCGCACCTCTTCGGGGGAGGTTCCCGCCGGTGGGACCGTGGGTTTGCCGCCGGTCGACGCCGAGCCCGGAGCACCCTGGCCTCCGCCGGCGCCGGCGTCCACCGCCGAGGCCTGCTCCTGCTGGTCGGCGTTGTTGCGCAGGCCCTGCGCGCCGGTGCGGAGCAGGGACGCCGCCGCGGCGATCCGGCCAGCATGCGCGGAATCCCAGTCGGCGCGGAACCGGACGGCGTCCGCCCCCTGCCAGGGGCTGCTGCGCACCGACCCGCCGACCGCCATCCGGCAGGTCTCGAGCTGGTCGGCCGCGCGGTCGAATTGCGCTGCGAGCGACCGCAGCTGCGCGATGTCGGCGCCGTGCATGGCCATCGATCGGCTTTCCTCTCTGACGCGGGTCGGAAGGTGNNGGTCGGAAGGTGTCCCCGTCCAGCGAGAGCGGGTGGCGGCACTGGCCCGCCACCCGCCTCACTGAGCCGGTCAGTTGGAGGAGGTGCTCTCCTGCTGGGAGGCGTTCTGGGTCGCCTTGGCGCCGGCATCGCGCAGGGCGTTCGCCACATTGCGCAGGGCGGCGGTGTGCTGGCCGGACCACTCGTTGCGGAAGTTGGTCGCGTCGGGGCCCTCCCACTGGGTGCCGTTCAGGGCATTGGTGAGGGTCGAGAGCAGGGTCTCGATCTCGCCCGCCTTCTGGGTGAGCTGCGAGCCGAGCTGCCGGACCTGCTGAACGTCGAGACCCCACATGGCCATGACTTGTCTCCTTAGGGATAGGTTGCGTTTGCGTCACCCAGGCTAGACGGCGGACGGCTCAGGCGCGATGGGGTGGAATCCCCATGCCCTCCGCCGGTGCTCAGCGCTGGGCGACCTGCACCTTCCGGGCCCGTCCGGATTCGATCAGGAAGCCGCGTCCGGCCGGGAAGTCGGCTCGCCGCAGACGGCCCAGCCCAGTGCCGAGCAGGGTGTCGCCGTCCATCTCGCCCGGCGCCAGCAGCAGCCCGCGGCGGCCGGCCTTGAACGGCTGCGCGAGGGTCCACGCCTGCGACCAGGTGGAGGTCTCGGCCTCCCCCACCACGAAGCCGTCGGCCCGGATCGCGGCCTTGATCAGCCGGTCGAGGGCGAACTCGGCCTCCCCCGAGGCGAACTCGGTCAGGTGCTCGACGAAGATCGCCACCGGCATCGGGGCAGCCTCCAGTTCGGCGGCGAGCCGGTCGGCGAGGGCGGCGACTTCGGACGGGCCCTGGGCGGCGGCCACCCAGCCCGGACGCTGGGCAAGGGCCGAGCGGCGGTGGCCGAGGAAGACCCGCTTCAGGTCCGGCGCGCCGGCCGCGACCGCCGCGGCCAGGGTGTCCAGGGCGGTGGTGCGTCCGCTGCCGGGCGGGCCGGCCAGCAGCAGCGTGCCCGAGGGCGCCAGCGTGGCCGCGCCGAGAGTGACGTCGTCCACGCCGAAGACCACGGCCTCGGGGGCGCCGGCGGCCAGATCCCGCAGCCAGACCTGGTCCGGCAGCCGCCGGATCTCGGCCGCCGGGGCGCGGCCGTTGGAGCGCATCCCCTCGGCGAGGGCCTGGACCGCGCGCGACTGGACCGCCACGTTGGGGCTGTCGCCCAGGATGGCGAACTGCACCTCGTCGCCGTCCAGGATGCCGCGTCCGGGCGGCGAGGAGCTCTCCAGAACATCCTTGGGCACCCCGAGCATCAGGTATTCCTCCGGGTCGGCGAGCCGCAGCACGACCCGGCGCTGCACGGTGGACGAGATCGAGTTCGGCACCGCGTTCGGGCGGTCGCCGGTCATCACCACGTGGACGCCGACCGGGCGGCCGTCCGCGGCGATCTGGGCGAAGGCGGTGAACCAGGCGGCGTTCTGCGCCGAGCCGAACTCGTAGCGCTCCCGGAAGCCGCCGATGCCGTCCACCAGCAGCAAGTAGCGGGGTTCGTCGGGGGCCTTGGCGAGCAGCCGGTACTCCGCGATCGTCCCGGCCCGGACGGCGGCGTAGCGCGCAGCGCGCTCGTCCACGACGTCGCGGATCATCCGGAGCAGCCGGATCACCCGCTCCTCGTCGTCGCCGTCGATCACCGCGCCGACGTGCGGCAGGTCCTCCAGCATCCGCAGGCCGCCGGAGCCGAAGTCGAGCCCGTAGACGTGGATCGGGCCGCCGCGCGCGGTGAACGCGGACGCGGCGGCGATCGTCCGCAGCGCGGTCGATTTGCCGGAGCCGCCGGTGCCGAAGATCGCCATGTTGCCGTCCTTGTCCGGCTCGTAGGCGATGGTCGGCTGCGCCTGCGAGGCCGGGTCGTCCAGCACGCCCAGCAGCAGCTTCTCGTCGGTGCGCGGGTTGGGCAGCAGCGCCAGGTTGTAGACAGCGGCGAGTTCCGGCAGCCACGGCTTGCGGGGCGCGGGGACGCCGGCCTGCCCGGCCGCGGCGGAGATGGTGGCGACCATGCGGGCGATGTCGGGCGGCCCCGGATCAGCCAGGACGACCGCCCCGGCCTCCGGCACCTCCCAGAGCGCGCCCGCCCCGAAGGCGAGTTCGGTCACGTCGATCCGGGGACGGGGCGGGGCGTCGGAAGTCCAGCCGCCGGCGTAGCCGGTCTGGAAGGGCTGCAGCCGGCCCGGGCCGGTCTTGGCGGCGCCGCGACCCGGGATGGACGGGTCGAAGTGGGCGGCCATCGGGTCGCCCAGGATGTCGACCGAGTCGTCGGTGTCGGCCATCCGCAGCGCGATCCGCAGGTTGGTGTTAGCCCGCAGGTTGTCCTTGATGACGCCGGCCGGACGCTGCGTGGCGAGCACCAGGTGCAGGCCGAGCGAGCGGCCGCGCTGGGCGACGTCCACCACGCCGTCCACGAACTCGGGCACCTCCTGCACCAGCGCGGCGAACTCGTCCACCACGATGATCAGGCTCGGCGGGCAGTCCGGGTCGCCGGTCTTCTCCAGGGAGATCAGATCCTTGGCCTTCTTGCGCTGCAGCAGGTGCTCGCGGTGGCGCAGTTCGGCGCGCAGCGAGGTGAGCGCCCGGCGCACCAGGTGCGGCGACAGGTCGGTGACCAGGCCGACGGCGTGCGGCAGCAGCACGGCGTCGGCGAAGGCGGCGCCGCCCTTGTAGTCGACAAAGAGGAAGGTGAGCCGGTCCGGGCTGTGCGCGGCGGCCATGCCCAGCACCCAGGACTGCAGGAACTCCGACTTGCCGGCCCCGGTGGTGCCGCCCACCAGCGCGTGCGGGCCGTCCCGGCGCAGGTCCAGGAAGAAGGGGGCGGAGCCGGCGTGGCCGACCAGCGCCCGCAGGTTGCCCTCCTTCTTGCGGCGCACCGGCGGGCTGCCGTCGCGGACCACCAGCGAGTTGTTCTCCCGCCACCGGTCGACCACGTGGCCGGCCG
>CXWJ01018860.1_pt1 | contig 14137 bp, 13 predicted proteins | sample 590841 | NCBI WGS metagenome assembly CXWJ01 (sample SAMEA3498367, study PRJEB10139) | wastewater metagenome | biome: wastewater treatment plant; material: activated sludge | place: Austria | collected 2015-01-21 | reverse complement strand
GGTCCTGGCCCGACGATCGGGCCAGGGTCGCGGCGAGCTCCAGGCCCGACTGGTCGTCGCGTCCCGGGGCGAATCCGACGAGGATCGTCATCTCAGACCGCCGCCTCGTCCACGTCGTTGAGCCTGGACCGATGCCGGCCGACGGTGAAGTAGTAGGACAGCACCAGGGCGAGCCACACGGCGAAGATCACCCAGGTGATCGCCGCCAGACCCGACAGCACGTAGACGCAGGCCGCGACGGTCAGGATCGGGGTGATCGGGAAGAGCGGCACCCGGAACGGCCGGTGCAGGTCGGGCATCGTGCGGCGCAGCACCATGACGCCGATGGCCACCACCGAGAACGCGACCAGGGTCCCGATGGAGACGGTGTCCCACAGGTAGTCGGAGGGCACGAACCCGGCGATCAGCGCCACGACCACCCCCACCACGATCGTGTTGAACCGCGGCGTCAGGGTCCGGGCGTCGACCTCGGCGAACTTGTCCGGCAGCATCCGGTCGCGGCCCATCGCGAACAGGATCCGGGTCTGGCCGTAGAGCGTCACCAGGGTGACGGAGAAGATCGAGATGACGGCGCCGGCCGCCAGGATCGTGCCCGGGACCGGCGACCCGGTGATGTTCTCCATGATCACCGACAGCCCGGCGTTCTGCTGCTCGTCGCTCTCGAACTCGGCCAGGGGCTGCGCCCCGACCCCGGCAACCGCGACGAGGACATAGATCGTGACCACGATGACCAGCGCCCCCATGATCGCTCGAGGAAGGGCGCGCTGGGGATCCTTCACCTCCTCACCGGCGGTCGAGACCGCGTCGAGGCCGATGAACGAGAAGAAGATCGTGCCGGCGGCTGCGGTGACGCCAGCGGATCCGGCGGCCCAGAAGTTGTCGAACCGGTCGGCCTCGAAGGCGGTGAGGCCGATGACCACGAAGAGCACCAGCACCCCGAGCTTGATCAGCACCATGATGGTGTTGACCTTGGCCGACTCGCTCGCGCCCCGGATCAGCAGCAACGTGCAGAGGAAGACCAGGACGACGGCCGGCAGGTTGATCAACCCGGTCGTCCCGTCGTCGACGGGGATCGGCGAGTACGACAGCGCGTCGGGCAGGGAGAAGCCGACCAGCTTGTCGAGCAGCTCGTTGAAGTAGCCGCTCCAGCCGACGGCCACGGCGCCCGCCGCGACGCCGTACTCGAGCAGCACGCAGGCAGCGATCACCATCGCCACCAGCTCTCCGAGCGCGTGGTAGGAGTAGGAGTACGTCGAGCCGCTGACCGGGATGGCGCTGGCCAGCTCCGCGTAGCAGATCGCCGAGAGCCCGGCCGCCAGACCGGCGAGCAGGAAGGCCGCGACGACCGCGGGCCCGGCGTCGGGCACCGCCTCCTGGAGGACGAAGAAGATCCCCGTCCCCACCGTGGCACCGACGCCGAACATGGTCAGGGTGAACGTCCCCAGCGTCCGGTCGAGCTCCGGGCCTTCATGGTCGTGCGCGCCCACCGCTGCCAGCGGCTTCTTGCGGGTCAGCTGTTCCCTCAGGCTCATCGTCATCTCGGCTCCTTACGGTCGATGACGAGCGACCCTAGAGAGCGTGTCCCGGCTACCGATCAGTATTGTCCGACAATCTCGAATGTCGAGACTGACGCCCGATCGGCGACCGCGCGTCCTGGGTCCCTTCACCCATCGGGAGGATTCGGGCCGCGGTCCTCCCGCCGATAGACTCGGCCGGGCCGCGGCGCGGAGGGATCCCCGCGGCGCCCACCGATCCGTCGTACGCCGTCGGCGCGCGACCCACCCAGCAAGGAACCATGCATGCCCACCACCCGCACCGACCTGCGCAACGTCGCGATCGTGGCGCACGTCGACCACGGCAAGACGACGCTCGTGGACGCGATGCTCCACCAGGCGGGGGCCTTCTCCGCCCACCAGGAGGAGGTGGGCGTCGCCGAGCGGGTGATGGACTCTGGCGACCTCGAGCGCGAGAAGGGCATCACGATCCTCGCCAAGAACACGGCGGTCAGGTACGCCGGCGCCTCGGCCCAGGACCTGGTCGGCGGGCCGGTCACCGTCAACATCATCGACACCCCGGGGCACGCCGACTTCGGTGGCGAGGTGGAGCGCGGCCTGTCGATGGTCGACGGGATCGTGCTGCTGGTCGACGCGTCGGAGGGCCCGCTCCCCCAGACCCGCTTCGTGCTGCGCAAGGCTCTCAACGCCGACATGCCGGTCGTGCTCGTCGTGAACAAGGTCGACCGTGCCGACGCGCGGATCAGCGAGGTCGTCGACGAGACCTACGAGCTCTTCCTCGACCTCCTCGACGAGCACCACAGCCAGGACGCCCTGGACTTCCCCGTGGTCTACGCGTCGGCCAGGGCGGGTCGCGCGTCGCTGACGCAGCCGGAGAACGGCGGGCTGCCGGACTCCCCAGACCTCGAGCCGCTGTTCCGCACGATCCTGGAGACCATCCCGGCACCCACCTTCGAGGAGGGGGCGCCGCTCCAGGCCCACGTCACCAACCTCGACGCCTCCCCGTTCCTCGGCCGGCTCGCGCTGGTGCGGGTCCACCAGGGCACGCTGCGCAAGGGCCAGAGTGTCGCCTGGCTGCAGCGGGACGGGTCCAGCAAGAACGTGCGCATCTCGGAGCTGCTGATGACCGAGGCACTGGAGCGGGTGCCGGCCACCGAGGTCGGCCCGGGCGACATCGCCGCGATCGCGGGCATCCCCGACATCATGATCGGAGACACGCTCGCCGACCCGGACAACCCGGTCGCGCTGCCCCTGATCACGGTGGACGAGCCGGCGATCTCGATGACGATCGGCACCAACACCTCACCGCTGGCCGGCCGGGTCAAGGGTGCGAAGGTGACCGCGCGACTGGTGAAGGACCGGCTCGACCGCGAGCTGGTCGGCAACGTCTCGCTTCGGGTGCTGACGACCGACCGGCCGGACGCCTGGGAGGTGCAGGGCCGGGGCGAGCTGGCGCTGGCGATCCTCGTCGAACAGATGCGTCGCGAGGGCTACGAGCTCACCGTCGGCAAGCCTCAGGTCGTCACCCGCGAGGTGAACGGCAAGGTGCACGAGCCGATGGAGCGACTCACCATCGACGCCCCTGAGGAGTACCTCGGCGCGATCACCGAGCTGCTGGCGCTGCGCAAGGGCCGCATGGAGCAGATGACCAACCACGGCACCGGTTGGGTGCGGATGGACTTCCTGGTGCCGAGCCGCGGGCTGATCGGCTTCCGCACCGAGTTCCTCACCGAGACCCGAGGCACCGGCATCGCCCATCACGTCTTCGAGAAGTACGAGCCGTGGGCCGGCGAGATCCGCTCCCGGTCGACCGGCTCGCTGGTCGCAGACCGCGCCGGCGCCGCGACGGCGTACGCCATGACGAACCTGCAGGAGCGGGGCGTGATGTTCGTCGACCCCACCACCGAGGTCTACGAGGGCATGATCGTCGGCGAGAACTCCCGCGCCGACGACATGGACGTCAACATCACCAAGGAGAAGCAGCAGACCAACATCCGCTCCTCCACGGCCGACAACTTCGAGAAGCTCGTCCCGCCGCGCAAGCTCAGCCTCGAGCAGTGCCTGGAGTTCTGCCGCGAGGACGAGTGCGTCGAGGTGACGCCGGAGACGGTGCGGATCCGCAAGGTCGTGCTCGACCAGAACGAGCGCGGCAAGCTGGCGAGTCGGGCGCGCAAGACGAGCAAGTGACACCCGGGGCGGCGTGAGCGGTCAGGCCGGCGCGACCGCTCGCGCGGGGGTGTCGGCCGGCGTCGAGGCGGGCTTGCGGCCGCGGCCCGTCGGCCACTGGACCAGAACGATCGTGCCGAGCACGAGCGCGCCGCCGAGGGCCTGCAGGGGCGACAGCGACTCGCCGAACACCAGCGCGGCGGCGCCGACGGTGACGACCGGTTCGATGATCGACAGCAACGAGGCGACCGTCGGACCCACCAGCGCCAGGCCGGTGAAGAAGAGGATGATCGCGGCGACGGTGCTGACCAGGACGATCAGGACGAGCCAGAGCCATCCGCCGGCCCCGAACCCCAGGTCGGGCGCGCCGCGCAGCGCCGACCAGGTCGCGGCGGTGCCGAAGGCACCGGTGCAGACCAGGGCGGCGAACGCCAGCGGGTCGGCACCCGCCACCCGATCGCCGATCAGGATGTAGGCCGTGTAGACGACCGCGGACCCGAAGGCGAAGGCCGAGCCGACGGCGTCGAAGCCCCCTGCCGAGGACCCACCGAGGACCAGGACCGCCCCCGCCAGCGCGACCACCAGCGCCACGGCCCGCTGCCGAGACGGCGGCTCGCGTCGGGTCACCACCGCCATCACCATGACCAGCAGCGGATAGACGCAGAAGACGAGCGCGACCTGGGAGGCGTCGACCCGGGTGAGCGCAGCGAAGTAGAGGCCCGCCTGGGCGGAGTACCCCATCGCCCCCATCAGCAGCCCGGTGACGATCGCCCGCCGACTCAGCCGGCGGAGGCGGCCGCCGATCTGGGCGACCAGCAGCAGCACAGCACCGGCCAGTCCGAACCGAACGAGCAGCAGCGCATCGAGCTCGACCCCTTCGCTGTAGGCCAGCTTGACGAACACGGCCATCACTCCGAAGGCGACGGCGGAGAGCAGGCAGGCGAGCGGACCCATGCCACCATTCTGGGCGTCGATTCTGTTCAGGTCTATCGCCGATTGCTTGACCTTATTGTTCAGTTACTCTTGACAGATGATGGACCTGCGCCGACTACGCCTGCTGCGAGAGGTCCACGTCCGGGGCACGGTCCACGCAGCAGCCCGCGCGCTCGGCTACACGCCCAGCGCGGTCTCCCAACAGCTCTCGGTCCTCGAGCGCGAGGCCGGCGCGAAGCTGCTCGGGCGGGTCGGTCGCAACGTCCGCCTCACCGAGGCCGGCCAGGTCCTGGTCAGGCATGCCGACGCGCTCCTGGACGAGATGGAGGCCGCCGAGGCCGAGGTCGCCGCCGTTGCCGCCGGCCGGCTGGCTGGGGTGGTGCGGATCGCGGCCTTCCAGTCGGCGTTCCTGCGGATCGTCGCTCCCACCATCCGCGCGCTCGCAGACCTGCATCCCGGCATCCGGGTGGAGGCCACCGAGGCCGAGGTGGAGCAGTCGGTGCCGGCTCTGCGCCTGCATCAGCTCGACGTCTTGATCGGTGACGAGTACGACGACCAGCCGCGAGCGCTCCACCCTGAGTTCCAGCGCGTGACGGTGCTCCGCGAACGCCTCAACATCGTCCTGCCCGCCGACCATCCCCAGGCCTCCGCGAAGCGCATCTCCCTGGCTCGGCTGGCGGACCTGCCGTGGGCCGCCTGCCAACCCGGCACCGGGCACCACGACATGCACCTGCGCGTCTGTCGTCAGCTCGGGGGGTTCGAGCCGGACCTGCGCTACACCTCCGACGACTACCTCATCCTGCTCGAGCTGGTGCGCACCACCGGCGCCGGCGCGCTGCTCCCCGACCTGGTCGTCGGCGGCGACCCCGTCGGGGTCGTCGTCCGCCCCTTCGACTCCGGAGGCGTCGGCCGCGAGGTCTTCCTGCTCACCCGGGGCAGTCGCACGCCGACCGTGCAGGCGGTGACCGAGGCTCTCCGCACTAGCGGGAGTGCCGCCGGGTCAACCGGACCAGGTCCGAGACGGTGAGCGGCTCGGAGCGAGCGGCCTCCAGTCGACTGCACAGCACCAGGAACACCTCGGCGGTGGTGACGGCGTCACCCAGTGCGTGGTGGGGGGTGTGCACCGGCAGCCCCAGGTCCCGGGCGAGCTGCTCCAGCTGGGGCGCGTGGGTGCCTGGCGGGGCCACCCCGACGGCACGGGCGAGCGCGACGGTGTCGAGCAGGTCCTTCGGGAGCCGCTCCCCACGCGCCGCGAAGGCCCGGTCGAGGAACTCCCGCTCGACCCAGGCCGCGTGAGCGACGACGACGTTCTCGCGCAGCCGGTCGCGCACCTCGTCGAGCACGTCGGACAAGGGCAGGGACTGCTTGAGCTCCTGCGCCGTCAGCGCGTGGACCTTGGCCGCCTCGGGCTCGATCGAGCGCTGGGGCCGGACGCTGCGGTAGTAGCGATCGGCCACGATCCTGCCGCTGCGCACCGACGCGATGCCGATCGAGATGATCTCGTCCTTGCTGCCGAGCCCGGTGAGCTCGAGGTCGACGACGGCGAACTCCGCCTCGCGCCACGGCGCGTCGACGGGTCGCGGCCAACGGCGGCGGATCAGCCGAAGTGCGGAAGCCACTCGCGCTCCAACCCCTGCTGCGCCTCGGCGATGGCCTTGAAGCTCTCTCGCAGCTGGCGCCGCGACAGGCTGTCCAGGGTGCCCGGGTCCAGGTAGGGGGAGGGCCGGCGGCCGTGCCGCAGATCCTCGATCTCCCCCTCGAAGACGAGCTGATAGACCTCCTCGTGGGCGTGCCGCAGCGCCGCGGCCGCATCGACCGACAGCAGTCCTGCCTCGGCTGCAAGGGCGAGCCGGTCCTGCGTGGTCATCGCCGGGGACCCGGTGCTCACCGCGGCCCAGCGACCGATCTGGACCATGGGGAACAGGGCGCGGCGCTTGAGGTCCAGGCGTCCCCGATGCTCCCCGTCGGACTCGACGACGAAGTCACGCACGAAACCGAGGGGCGGCTTGACCTCCAGGGCGGTCGAGAGCAGGCGCCGTCGCAGCCAGGCCTGGGTGGGCAGCTTGCGCGACTTCTTGGCGAACCTTCGGCCCAGCCTCAGTCCCGTGACCGGCCGACTGTCGGTCAGCATCGCGATCAGCACCAGCGACTGCGGCCCCAGGGAGAAGTCCGTCCACGTGCGGGTCGCCTCCAGCCATCGCTCATAGCTCCGGTTGAACAGCGGGTTGGAGGCGTTGGCTCCCGCATCGCAACGCTCGAGCCCACATGCCTCGAGATGACCCAGCACAGCCTCGGCGGCCCCCAGCAGAACCCCGGGCCGCTCGGCGTAGTCCGGCGTACGCCAGATCAACCCGGTGTCGACGTCGGATCCGGGCAGCGGCTCCCGGCGGGCCAGCGAGCCGAGGAACAGCCAGGAGAACGAGGCGTCTCGGTCGCTCGCGAAGGGCTCGACGAACGACACACACTTCTCGAGGACCGACTCGACCAGAGCCGACAGCAGCCCACCGATCCGCAGCGCCGGGATGCCGGCATCGAAGAGGTCCACGATCGCCGGCCGGATCGCCCCCGCGGCGGCGGCCAGCTCGGCCAGGTTGTCGGCCGCGTCGATCGCCGCCCGGACCGCGAGCGGGTCCCGGATGTCGGTGCTCGCCAGGTCGACGACCCGGCACACGCCCGTGGGGTGGCCGTCCGCGTCGACCAGCACCAGGTGGTGCACGCCGTGCTGGACCATCACCTGGAAGGCCATCGTGGCCGGCTCGGTCGAGTCCAAGGTCCGCACGGGCGCCGTGGCGATCCGATCCACCGGCGACTCCACGCCGACCTCGCCGGTCGCCACCCGGCCGCGGCAGTCGCTGTCGGTCACGATGCCGAAGCCTCCTGCCCGGGAGTCGCCGTCCAGCTCGACGAGGATGAACGACTGTCGTCGCTCGGTCATCAGGGCGGCTGCCTCACGGATGGGGGTGTCTCCCCGGCACCACAAGGGCTCCCGAGCGAACTCCGAAGCGGGGCGCAGCGCATAGTCGGCCGCGCCGAGCAGCACCGCCTGCGACGCCTGGCGGGCACGACGGAACACCAGGCGCTCGGGGTGCTGCAGGATCTGGCGCGGGTCGGGGAGCAGGTAGAGCAAGGTGTCGCTAGCGGCTCGCGCTGTCATCCCCGGCGCGACCCCGCTGAGGACGGACAGATGCCCGAAGGTGTCTCCGGGCCCGCGCTCGTCGACGATCCGCCCTGCGTCCAGGATCTGCACCAGCCCCGTCCTGACGACCGCCAGTCGCTGGAGGCGCTCGGCGCCGGGCTCGATGATCAACGCGTCCCGAGGGAAGAACTCGACCTCCACCCGATCGGCCAGCCGCTCGAGGTCCTCCGCGTCGAGCGCGTCGTACGGCGCCTGCTTGCCGAGGAAGTCGATGAACTCCTGCACGGCCGCAGCGTAGTGGCCGGGCCGGCGGGTCGATCAGGACGTGGGTGGCACGGGCACGCCCAGCGGCGGCTCGGTGGCGTCGCGGACCTCCTGCTCGGTGACCCCCGGCGCCAGCTCCACCAGCACGAGCCCCTCGGGCGTGACGTCGATGACGGCGAGGTCGGTGATGATCCGCTGCACGACCTCTCGCCCGGTGTAGGGCAGCGAGCACTCGTTGACGATCTTGTAGCCGCCGTCGCGGGCCACGTGCTCCATCAACACGATGACCCGCTTCGCGCCGTGGACCAGGTCCATCGCCCCACCCATGCCCTTGACCATCTTGCCGGGGATCATCCAGTTCGCGATGTCCCCCTTGGCCGAGACCTGCATGGCGCCGAGGATCGCAGCGTCGATCTTGCCGCCGCGGATCATCCCGAAGCTCGTGGCCGAGTCGAAGAACGACGCCCCGCGACGCAGCGTGATCGTCTCCTTCCCGGCGTTGATCAGGTCGGCGTCGACCGCGTCCTCGGCGGGGTAGGGACCGACCCCGAGGATGCCGTTCTCGGACTGCAGCACCAGCTCGACGTCATCGGGGACGTAGTTGGGCACCAGCGTCGGAAGCCCGATGCCGAGGTTGACGTAGGACCCGTCCGCCAGCTCGCTGGCAGCCCTGGCCGCCATCTCCTCCCGCGTCCAGCTCATCGCGCCGCTCCTTCGCGCACGGTCCGCTTCTCGATCCGCTTCTCGGCCGCCTGCTCTGCGGTCAGCGGCACGACCCGCTGCACGTAGACCCCCGGAAGATGGACGGCGTCTGGGTCGAGGTCGCCGGGCTCGACCAGCTCCTCGACCTCGGCGATGGTCACCCGGCCGGCCATGGCCGCCAGGGGGCCGAAGTTGCGCGCCGACTTGTTGAAGACGAGGTTGCCGTGCCGGTCGCCCCTCCAGGCGCGGACCAGGCCGAAGTCGCAGGTGATCGACTCCTCGAGGACATAGTCCAGGCCGCCGAACGAGCGGACCTCCTTGGCGGGCGAGGCGACCGCGACGCCGCCTTGGTCGTCGTACTTCCACGGGAGACCGCCTTCGGCCACCTGGGTGCCTACTCCCGCCGGGGTGAAGAAGGCCGGGATCCCCGAGCCGCCGGCCCGCAGCCGCTCGGCGAGCGTGCCCTGCGGCGTCAGCTCCACCTCCAGCTCACCGGAGAGGTACTGCCGGGCGAACTCCTTGTTCTCCCCAACGTAGGACGACACCATCCGACGGATCCGCTTCTCCCGCAGCAGCACGCCCAGGCCCCACTCGTCCACGCCGCAGTTGTTCGACACCGCCTCGAGGTCGCTCACCCCGGCCTCGAGCAGGGCCTCGATCAGCACCGTCGGCACGCCGCACAGCCCGAAGCCGCCGACGGCCAGCGACGACCCCGAGGTGATGTCCGCGACGGCCTCCTGGGCCGTGGCGATGACCTTGTCCATCGAATCCTCCTCCTGCCTCGTCCGAGCGTAGTTGCCGGCACCGGGCGCCCTTCCAGGGGTCTCCCCGGCCGCACCGAGCCGGTAGGTCAGTGCGACAGCTCGCGGTCCGGCGCGCCGAGGCCGGGGTAGCCGGCGTACGCCGACAGCGCGGGCTGGCCCCCGAGATGGGCGTAGAGCACCCGGGACCCGGGCGGGATCTCACCGGACCGCACCATCCCGATCAGCCCGGCCATCGACTTCCCCTCATAGACCGGGTCGGTCAGCATCCCCTCGGTGCGAGCGGCGAGGTGGATCGCGTCCACCGTGGCGCGGTCGGGCAGCCCGTAGGCCGGCCCGACGTAGCCGTCGATCAGGGTCAGCTCGTCCTCGCGCAGAGGTCGACCCAGGCCGATCTTCTCGGCCGTGGCTCCGGCGATCCGCCAGACCTGCTCGCGGGTCTGGTCGAGCGTGCCCGAGGCGTCGATGCCCACGACTCGGCGGCCGGGCCGGTCGGACAGCGCGAAGCCAGCGATCATGCCGGCGTGGGTCGACCCGGTGACGGTGCAGACCACGACGTGGTCGAAGAACGTGTCCAGCTGCGCTTCCTGCGCCTCGACCTCGACCGCCCAGTTCGCGAAGCCCATCCCACCCAGCGGGTGGTCGGAGGCGCCTGCCGGGATGGGGTACGGCGTACCACCCGCCTCGACGACCGAGTCGATCGCGCGCTTCCACGAGTCGCGCATGCCGATGTCGAAGCCGGCCGGGTCGATCCGCAGGTCACCGCCCATGATCCGGGTCAGCTGGATGTTGCCGACCTTGTCGTAGACCACGTCGCTGTAGTCGACCCACCCTTCCTGGACGGTGACCGCCTTGAGGCCGAGGTGGGCGGCGACTCCGGTCACCTGACGGGTGTGGTTGGACTGGATGCCGCCGATCGAGACCAGGGTGTCGCAGCCGGTGTCGATGGCCTCGGCGGCGAGGTACTCCAGCTTGCGGACCTTGTTGCCGCCGAAGGCGATGCCGGAGTTGCAGTCCTCGCGTTTGGCCCAGATCTCCACCTGGCCACCCAGCGCCTCCGACAGCCGAGGCAGCGGGTGGATCGGCGAGGGTCCGAAGAGCAGGGATTCACGGCGGAAGTCGGCAAGGCTCATGTCGGGACTCTAGTTGGAATTCTTGACGAACCATTTTCCCGCGATGAGGTATCCCACCGCGGTCTCGCTGCTCCTCTTCGTCATCCCCGGTGCCGCGTCGCCCGGGAGACGCCCGGGCCGGCATCGAGGGCGAAGGGGATCCCACCATGGACGACCACAACCTGCTCGACACCGAGGCCTTCGCGCTGCCCGCCGATCTTGCTGACCTCACGGGCGCCCGTCAGGCGGCCGAGGAGCGGTTCCTGGACCGCGCCAACGTCGTCGGCGTCGGGATCGGCCACAAGATCAGCAACGGCGCCTCGACCGGCAAGCCGAGTGTGATGGTGCTGGTCAGCGAGAAGCTTCCCGAGTCGATGCTCGATTCGCGGGACAAGGTGTCCAAGACCGTCGAGAACACGCCGACCGACGTGCTCGAGGTCGGCTACCTGCTCGCCGGCGGCGGGACGGCGTACGCCGAACCGGCCGAGCTGTCCCAAGAGCTCCAGCAGATCGACGCCCAGAAGCTCGCCACCCGGGTCCGTCCGGTGCGTCCGGGCTACAGCGTCGGGCACTACAAGATCACGGCCGGCACCATCGGCGCCGGCTGCTACGACCTGTCCCCGCTCCCGGGCAAGCCGACGCGCTACTACATCCTGAGCAACAACCACGTGCTCGCCAACAGCAACGACGCCGCCATCGGCGACCCGGTCTATCAGCCGGGCCCCTTCGACGGTGGCGGTCCGGCCGACGCCATCGGCCGGCTCGCCCGGTTCGTGCCGATCAAGTTCGACGGGTCCTGCAACTACGTCGACGCCGCGATCGCGGAAGTGCCGTTCGACGCGATCGACCGCGACATCTACTGGAACGGCTACCCGACCACCGCCGCCACGGCTGCCGCGATCGGGATGCTGGTCAAGAAGACCGGCCGCACCACCCACTTCACCACCGGCCGCGTGACCGCGATCAACGCGACGGTGAACGTGGGCTACGGGGCGTCAGGTGTGGCCAAGTTCTGCAACCAGATCATCACCTCGGACATGTCCGCCGGCGGCGACAGCGGTTCCCTGGTGCTGGACCTGGAGTTCCGGCCGGTGGGTCTGCTCTTCGCGGGATCGGCCGTGGCCACGATCCTCAACCCGATCGCGGCGGTGCAGCTCGCGCTGCAGGTGCGGGTCTGGCCGTGAGCCTCTAGGTCCGTCCGCGGCACTAGCCTTCCGGCTCGGTCCCGGCGTCGTAGGCCTGGATCGGGCCGGTCGGCTCGACCCGGACGGAGAGTCCACCGACGGCGGTCGGCACGTCGTCGGCGGACCCACTCGTCCACACCACGACACAGGCCTCACCCTCGTCGGTCTCACCGAGCCCGACCGCCTCGACACCGTTCTCACCGACCCACGCCGATGCTTCGGTCAGGGCGGCGCTCGACCGTGGGTCGAGTCCGCCGGGCATCGCGTCGTGCAGGTCCCCGAGGAAGTCGTCGCTCATCCTGCGAGCCTACGCCGCCGCGCCCGGGGGCCGGGTCGCGTGGGGCTCGCGGCCGGGGTCGGATGGGCGCTCGCGGCCGACTGGTGCGGGGGTGTGGTGCTTGAGTGCATGGCACACCTGCCCTCAAGGACCACACCCCCGCGGCAGATGGTCGAGCAGGACCACCGGACTACGCTCCGGGCATGCGGATCCTGCTGGGTGGGCCGGGGCTCCACCAGCCCGCCGGCGAGGGGCTGCCGCGGGATGCCTATGCCTGGCCCGCTGCCGGGCCGTGGACCCGGATCACGATGTTGCGGACGCTCGACGGCGGGGTGGCCGGGGCCGACGGGCGCAGCGGCTCGGTCTCCTCGGACGTGGACCGCCAGGTGCTCGCCGAGGTGCGCCGCCTCGCCGATGCCGTGGTCATCGGTGCCTCGACGCTGCGCGTCGAGCGCTACGGTCCGATGCGCGCCCGCGCGGACGCGGTCCCAGAACGTCGTCGCGCCGGGCTGGCCGACGCACCGGTGCTGGTGGTCGTCAGCGGCAGCCTCGACCTCCCCTGGGAGGAGCCGGTCTTCGCCGAGTCCGGGGTGACTCCGATCGTGGTGACGGGAGCCGGCGCCTCGCCGGAGGCGCTCGATCGGGCTCGCTCCAGTGCCAGCGTGCTCCGTCTCGACTCCGAGCGCGTGAGCGCGGCCGCCCTCGTGGCGGCGCTGCACGGCCGGGGGCTGAACCGGATCGTCTGCGAGGGCGGTCCGGGGCTGCTCGAGGCATTCGCCCGAGAGGACGTGGTCGACGAGGTCTGCCTCACCGTGGCGCCGTACCAGTCGGCGGTGACGCCGGGGGCGGACGGGCGCCCCGACCCCAGGCGGTTCGAGCTGGTGCAGCTCCTCGAGCACGAATCCTTCCTGTTCGCCCGCTACCGGCGCGACCGCTCGTAGGATCCGCGGGTGATCACGTTGAGCAGGCTGCTCGCGCTCGCCGAGGACCACCGCGACGCGCTGGACCGTCCGGTGGCTCCGATCCGGCTCGGCGACCGGGTCGTCGACTCCGACGCAGCGCCGGTGGTGATGGGCACCATCAACCTCTCACGCGACTCGACCTATCGCGACAGCGTCGCCACCTCGACCGAGTCGGCGGTGCGCCGCGGCCGACTCCTGGTCGCCCAGGGAGCCGATCTGGTCGACCTCGGCGCGGAGTCCACGAACGGGCCTTCGGCGCGGGTCGGCGTCGAGGAGCAGGCTGCGGGCATGGTCCCGGTGATCCGGACCCTGGCCGCCGAAGGCATCGTGGTCTCGGCCGAGACCTACGACCCGAGGCTCGCGCGGGCCTGCCTCGACGCCGGCGCACGGGTGCTCAACTACACGGGCCGCGCCCACGACGCGGAGATCTTCGCCGGCGCGGCCGAGTACGACGCCACGCTGGTCCTCTGCTGGATCGCCGGCGACGACGCCCGCGACGTCCGAGACGTGCCTCGCGAGGCGGATCCGCTGCCGGGCTACCTCGCCCACTTCTCCGAGCGAGTGGCGCACGCACGCGCAGCCGGGGTCGAGCAGATCGTGATCGACCCGGGGTTGGGGCTGTACTACGGCAACCTCACCGACCCGCAGACCCGGATCGACTTCCAGACCCGGGTGCTGCTGCGGACGTTCGAACTGCGCGCCCTCGGGCTCCCGGTGTGCCACGCCCTCCCCCACGCGTTCGACCTGTTCCAGGAGGAGTTCCGCAGCGCCGAGCCGTTCTTCGCGGTGATCGCGCGGCTGGCCGGCACGGGCATGTTCCGCACCCACGAGGTGCCGACCGTGCGCGCCGCCCTCGAGGCCATGCAGCGGCTCTGACCCGGGTCAACCGAGGTAGTCGCGGACCGAGCTGACGAGTGCCTTCGCGTAGCGGAGCCTCCCGGCCCGGGTCGACATCCGCCGTGCGTCCTTGGGGTTGCGCATGTTGCCGCACTCCACCATGACGGTCGGCACGTCGGAGAGGTTGATCGTCGCCAGGTCGGATCGGAAGTCCAGCCCGTCCCCGCCTGCGGTGTAGCCCGCCTTAGGCAGGCCGCCTGCGAGGAGGGCCGCCCGGACCGTGCGGGCC
>CXWJ01015556.1_pt1 | contig 14144 bp, 2 predicted proteins | sample 590841 | NCBI WGS metagenome assembly CXWJ01 (sample SAMEA3498367, study PRJEB10139) | wastewater metagenome | biome: wastewater treatment plant; material: activated sludge | place: Austria | collected 2015-01-21 | reverse complement strand
GGTGGTTGTGGCGTGTCGTTCATCGGCGGCAGCGTCACCCCCTCAGCGGCCAGCCCGCCGGCGGCCGGGCGCGGCGAGCCGAGCGACCAGACGCGATCGGTGACACGCGCCGGGTCGGGCAGCGGCTCGGCCAGAGCCACGTCGCGGGCGGCGGCTACGTCGGCCGCCGCGGCCGTTTCCAGCGCTTGCCACTCCGCTTCGGTCATTAGCCTCGGCACGAGATAGCTCCGCAGGGCCGGGATGGGGTCACGCGCCCACTCATCGTCGCGCTCCTCTTCTGTCTTGTAGGCCTGGTTATCGACGCTGGAGTGGCCGGACAGACGCGGCACAGTCAGTCGCAGCAGGCCGGGACCCCCGCCGCGCACATAGGCCCCACGCACGTGGGCCACGGCCGACGCCACCAGCGCCGCCGTCTCCTCCGGCTTCACGCCGCTGCCATCCCAGATAGCCAGATCGCGGAAGGAGGCCAGATTGGCAGCGATGTTGCCGCCCGGCGTCTGGAGCCAGCTCTTGACGGAGATGGCATAGTTGTTGTCCTCTATGACAAACAGCAGTGGCAAGCGTAGCGTCGTCGCCAGGGTCAGCGCCGACCAGAAGCCGTTGCTGGCCACCGCCCCTTCGCCACCAAAGACGACGGCGATGCTGTCGGCCACGTCGCTTTCGCCCAGTTGGTCGCGGCGGTAGCCGATGGCCTGGGCCCAGCCGGCGGCGGGCGTGAACTGCGAACCGACGTCGGCGGCCATCGGCAGAACCAGTGCCCGACCGCGACGCGGCATATTGAACACGACGCCCACGTCGCGCCCCTCGCTGAAGCCGCCGGCGCGGGCCATGTCGGCCGCCAGCGCCTCGGTCAGCGTCAGACCGCTGGCGAGCATGAACGGTCGCGAGCGGTAGTAGACCGAGGCGGCGTCGAACGGCCGCGTCAGCAGTTGGGCCAACAGCAGTTGGCCCAGTTCGTGGCCGCGGGCTGAGAACTGATACGTCACGTGCCCTTGCGGCGTCAACTCGCGCTCTTCCAGTTCGTCCATCAGGCGCGAGGCCAGCGCCAGCCGGGCGACTTCGCGCCAGTCGTAGCGGGGTGCGGGTTCGGTCACAACGTCTCCTTGGTCGGTCCAGCCCGGATGCGAGCACACCGGGTCGATGTTTTAACCCGCCGGCCGCGTTTTGCCAACAATGGCACGCGACTTGCCCAGGCACAGGAGAAACACGCAGATGACGCTGATATAGCTGATTCTCGCTGAGAAACCGGGTTTCGGGCTGCGTTTGTCTGCCAAATCTGCGTCATCAGCGTGCTATTCCGAGACAACCCCACTATGCAGTTGTGCCGGGCGACTTGTCAAATAGGCGCAGCGGCGCATAATCGAAGCATCATTTGCCCGGCCGCAATACGGCCCACCTATCAGTCGCGCCGTAATTGTATCGTTGGAGGTTGTGCCGATGGCTAGTCAGAGTGGTTCGCAACGCGATCCTCGGTTGGGCCGTGCCCGACGTTGGTCGGCTCACCTGTGTTTCTTCACCTTGGCGATTGTCACTCTTCTGGCCTTGATGCAGCCGTCCCGCGCCTTCACCCAGAGCCATCCGGCCCAGCCAAACGCGCCCACCATCGTCGGCGGGCGCGAGGCCGAACCGGGTGCGTGGCCATGGCAGGTCGCTCTCATCGACATCGGCGGCCATCCCTACGACGACCAGTACTGCGGCGGCAGCCTGATCAGTCCCGACTGGGTGGTCACGGCAGCCCACTGCGCGGACGGCAGCGAGCCGGGCGACATCCAGGTGTTGGCCGGCATTCATAATCTGGTGGCCGCCGACGCCGGCTTTGTCCGGCTCGACGTTGCCAGAATCATCATCCACCCCGACTATGGCGAGGTCAATCAGTACGACAGCGACATCGCTCTGCTGGAACTGGCGACGTCCGCGCCGTTTCGTTCGCCCTCGGCCGCCGGGCTGCCCATCGCCGGCGTAGCGCTGGTGCCGGAGAACGTCGGCGCCCTGGTTGGCGTTGAGTCGACCGTGACCGGCTGGGGCAATCGCCAGCCGGGCAGCAGCGATTACCCGGCGGCGTTGCACGAAGTCGAAGTGCCGATCGTCTCCAACGCCGACTGCCGCGCCGCCTATGGCGATACCATCACCAGCGCCATGCTGTGCGCCGGTCTGTCGGAAGGGGGCAAGGACTCGTGCCAGGGGGACAGCGGTGGCCCATTGGTCGTTTTCAGTAGCACGCGCAGCCGTTGGGAACTGGCCGGCGTCGTCAGTTGGGGTAACGGCTGTGCGTTGCCCGGCGTGCCCGGTGTCTATACGCGCGTGTCCACGTTCGCCCATTGGATAGGCGAAGAGACGGGCGTCGGCGAGCCGGACTTCTTTTTGTCCGTGTCGCCGACGGCGCTGCGTGTTTGCGGCAGCGCGCCGGCGCAAGCAGTCGTCCATGTGACAGCCGCGGGCGGCTTTGACGGGCGCGTCGCCCTGTCGCTGCTCGGTTTGCCGGCGGGCGGCGGCGCCACGTTCCAGCCGGCGCAACTGACGCCTCCGGCAACGAGCACCCTCGCTCTCACCACGGCCAACATCCCCACGGGCACCTATGACCTGCTCGTGCGCGGTACGTCCGGCGGCGTCATCCACGGCGCGGGGCTGGCGCTGACTGTGGTCGAGCAACCGGCCGCGCCCCAGCCGCTTCAACCGTCAGCCAACGCACTCGATATGACCGTCGCGCCGCTGTTTGTCTGGTCGGCCGTGCCCGGCGCGGAGCGCTATCGCCTCGAAATTGCCACTGAACCCAGCTTTCAGAACGTGATCTATAGCGCCATCAGCGAAGAGACGCAGCACGGCCTCGACGAGTGGCTGGGGCCGATGAAGCGCTACTACTGGCGCGTGCGGGCGGAGAACCTGTGCGGTGGGGGCGCGTACTCGGCCGTGTCACGCCTGACAACCGGCCAGGCCTACTGCCGCACGCCCAATGTGGCCCTGCCCGATAACAACCCGGCGGGCGTCGTGGATACGCTGATCGTGAGCGCCGGGGGCCAAGTAGCCGATCTGGAACTGTTCCTGCGCATCGACCACACCTACGCCGGCGACCTGTCAGCCCGGCTGACACAAGCGGGCAGCCGAACTATCACCCTCCTTTCACCGCTTACCTGCGCTGCGACCGATATGGCGGCGACGCTGGACGACGAGAGTGACACGTCTATGGCCGCAGCGTGTGCGGCCACACCGCCGGCCCTGAGCGGCTTCTTGCGACCGGATCAGCCGCTCCGCGCGTTCGACGGGCAACCGCTGGCCGGAACGTGGCAATTGCAGGTAGCGGATCAACTGCCGAATGACACGGGCCGGCTGGTCGAATGGTGCTTGCTGCCCTCGCTGGCAACGAGTTGGTGCGCATCGGTGACCGACCTGCCCGCGGCCGAGTGCGCGGCGCTGGAGTCGCTCTTCGTCGCTACCGATGGCTGGCGCTGGGACAACCGCGCCGGCTGGCTGGACAGTACGAAGGCGTGCCAATGGCATGGCGTCACCTGCGCCGGTGGGCATGTCACGGCGCTACAACTGGCCGGCAACGAGCTGACCGGCCGGCTGCCCGCGGCTGTCGGCGGCCTGACCTCATTACAGTTGCTCGACCTGTCGGGCAACGGCGCGCTGGCCGGGCCGCTGCCCAACACCCTGACAGNNAGCGCTGCCGCTGAGCCGCTTCTGGTTCGACGGCACGGGGTTGTGCGCGCCCGATTACGGCCGCTTTGGTGCCTGGCTGGCGGGCATTGACGATTTGCGCGGGACAGGTGAGACGTGCGGCCAGCTCTTCTTGCCGCTCATCCGCCGCTAAATCGCCCCTTCCAGGAACCAGTGGGACGCGCCAGGAGGCCCACAACGGCGTAACTGGCGAGGCGGCGGCCATGTCCGAACGTGGCCTCTCTGAGAGAAGGCACGTCTATTGGGCGACCATAATCATTTTTCGACACATGACAGGCTTAATTACTCATTATACTGTCACCCAAGTGACATACAGTCCTGGCCGCCATTGTGATATAGTAGTCACCTAACCAGGCAGCGTGTTGGATGTCGTCTAGCGGACGACATTAGGGCAATGTGGGAGTGGTTCGGCAAATTGCCGAGCCACTTTTCGACAGAGTGCGAACAGTGATGGCTCAACGGCTGTTCGCGTCATCAACGAAACCATGCCGGTGGCGCTCAGCTTCGCCGTAGTAGGCTGAGGACAGTTGCCAGGGATGCAGTCCGCGTGCATCAACCGGCCTTCGTATCCGTAGCGGTCCATTGTCGTATGAGGAAAACATGCGGGATATAAGCGCTTCCGTCAGTTTCCCCCGTCAGTTCATCGTGCGTATCGCCTTCGTCTTCTTGCTGCTGCTGGCTGTCGGCATCTTCAGCCCCAGTGGCGTTCGAGCGGACAACTTCGCCGTCTCGACGCCGGCTGAGTTGAGCGCAGCGATCAACAATGCCAACAATGAAGGCACCTATCCCGGTCTCGACGTGATTACGCTGACCGCGGCCGCATTCACCGTATCGGCGGCTGACAATGCATCATCCGTCGCCGGTGATAACAACGCCTTCCCAGTCATCACCAGCGACATCACCATCACCTACGCCGGGCCGGGCCGGGCTACCATCGAGCGCAGCGGGGGAACTCCCATGCGCTTCTTTGAGGTGGCGCCGGGCGGCTACTTTACGTTGGAAAACATCGTGCTGGACAACGGCCTGGCCCAGTGGGGCGGCGCCATCTACAACCGCGGGACGACAGGTCTCACCAACGCCATTCTGCAAGACAATCAGGCCGTTGGCGAAGCCGGCGAGGCCAGCACGATCGGTGCGCCGGGTCCGGGCGGTGGCGGCGCGGGCATGGGCGGCGCGGTCTTCAACGACACCGGGGCATCGCTCTTCATCGCGGACACGACTCTGCGCCAGAACAGCGCTGTCGGCGGCAAGGGTGGCGACGGCGCGCCTAACGGTGGCACCGTTACCGCCATCGGCAAAGCGGGCGGCGGCCCGAACGGGGGCAGCGGTGGGGCAATCGCCGCCGATGGACAGCCCGGCGGGTTCGGCAGCGGCGGCGGCGGCGGCGGCAGCGACGGGTTTGAGGCTGGCTCCGGCGGCGCGGGTGGCTTTGGCGGCGGCGGTGGCGGCGGTGGCGGCGTCACATTTGGCTGCGGCGCCCCAGGCTTTCCGATTTGTGATGGTCTTGGCGGCGGCAGCGAATTCGGCGGCGGCGCCGGCACTACGGGCGAGAGCAGCGCCAGCGGCGCGGCCGGCGGCGGCGCAGGGCTAGGGGGGGCCATCGCCAACTTCGGTTATCTGGAGGTTGTCGCTTCGACTCTAAACGCCAACACGGCTGTGGGCGGCGTGGGCGGCACAGGCAGCTTTTCCAGCGAAGTGAACGGCGCGGACGGCCGTGGCTACGGCGGCGCCGTTTTCAGCAACGGCGGCGTCGGCAGCAGTGTCCACGTCTTCCTTAACAGCACCATATCCGGCAATAGCGCCTCGACCGATGGCGGCGGCATCTACCTCCGCAACAACGCCACCGAGTTTCTGTTTGCGACGATTACCGACAACACTGCCGTCAGCGGTGACGCCGGTGGGGTATACATCGATGGACTCAATGGGGAGCTTTTCCTGGGCAACTCCATACTGGCCGGTAATAGCGACAGCGCCACAGGCGGCGTTTATCCCGACTGTTTCAATGGGACGGAAACTCTAACCTACGATTTCGACTACAACCTGATCGGCAACGACGCCGGCTGCCTCGGCTTCTTCCTGGAGGGTAACACCGGCAACGTTGAATCGCTCACGCCCGGCCTCGGTGCGCTGGCCGACAACGGCGGCCCCACCCGCACCCACGGCCTGATGAGCGGCAGCCCGGCCATTGACGCCGGCAATCCCAGCTATGAGTGCGGCGAAGGTCCGCCGTGCGAGGATCAACGCGGCGCGGGCTTCCCGCGCACGCTAAACGGGCGCGTTGATATGGGCGCGTTTGAAGGCACGCTGCCCGCGGCCAACACCCCGCCCAACATCACCCCCATCTCCGATCAGTATGGCCCCAAGAACACGACGCTGCCGGCCATCCCGTTCACCGTCGGCGACGCCGAGACCGAGCCGGAGGCGCTGGCTCTCGATGTCGCGTCGAGCAACGAGGTGTTAGTCTTCCCCCCTGAGGACGTACTGATCACCGTCGGCAGCGGCGGCGCGTATGAGATGTACATCACGCCGCAACTGGAGGTGACCGGCACGGCGACAATTACGGTGACGGTCAGCGACGGCTCGCTGTCAGACAACAGCGTCTTCAATGTGACGTTCGCCGATCAGCCGCCGGTGGCCGTGGGCGACACGGCCGTTGTGCCCCAGGGCGGCACGGTGACGACGCTAACGAGTGGCTTCGACAGCGTGTTGGCCAACGACATCGACGAAGACATCACCGATGCGCTGACGGCCCAACTGGTCACCCCGCCCGCCCACGACAGCGCCTTTGTACTGAATTCCAACGGCACGTTCTCCTACACCCACGACGGCACGGAGATGGTGGCCGATACCTTTACCTATCGCGCCTGCGACGGCGGAGACTGCTCCGCGCCGGCCACAGTGCGCATCGTGCTGGAGAATGAGTATCGCAACGACGCCGTTACCGTCGAAGTTGGACCGCCGGTCACCGACACGGCGGTGGACAGCATCGACCCCAACTGGTACCGCTTCTACGTGGACACTGCCGGCTCTCTGATCGTCGCCACACTGGTCAGCGATGCCGACTACGACCTGTATCTGTTCGCGCCGAGCATCGACGAGGAGGACGGCAGCATCCGCGACCTGGCCCAGATCAGCGACATCGCCCAGATCAGCGACATCGCTCAAATCAGCGACATCGCCGGGCTAGAGGCTCTGGCCCAGATCAGCGACATCGCCCAGATCAGCGACATCGCCCAGATTAGCGACATCGCGCTGCTGACCAACCTGGGCGCGATCCTCGACCTGGCGCAGATCGACGACATCGCCCAGATCAGCGACATCGCCCAGATCAGTGACATCGCCCAGATCAGCGACATCGCCCAGATCAGCGACATCGCCCGCAACAACGTCGACGGCAACCTGGTTGCTCTGTCGATTAAGGACGGCCCGGCCAACGTGCCCGGCAATGAGCGCGTCGAACGCCAGGTACACGAACTGACCGGCCCCTACTACCTGGGCGTTGTGGCCAGCGATGACGCGGCCATCGGCCAGCCGTTCACGCTCGACATTACCGTCACCCTGCCCGACCCGCTGCCAACAAACCCCACTGAGCCGGAGCGCGACTTCCCCACCCCGCCAACGGATGCGTCGGTGGAGACCATTATCCTGACCAACGAGGCGCGCCTGACGGAGCGCTACGGCGCGACCGGGGCCGACACCGTGCGCGCCAGCCTGGATGCGTTGGCCGGCGACCCGACGGTCAACGGCGTGGTCTTCGACCTTGACGTTGTGCTCGACGAGGAGGGGGACCTGGCGCTGCGCGATGTCTACGCTGAATGGGACGAAATAACAACGGCCGAGCTGCTGAACCCGCAGACGGCTAACCGCGTCGCCCAGACCATCAAACACTTCCTCTACGACGTTATTCCGGCCTACCCCAATCTGCGCTACGTCGTCCNNAACCAGCGACGCTATACCGCCGCCGAAGACCCGGCCATCAACGCCGCCTATGAGCACCGCTACTTCCTGACCGACGACTACTACGCCGCAGTGCTGCCGTTCAACGCCTTTGGCCGTGAGCTGTATATGCCACAGTACGCCATCGGCCGCCTGGTGGAGACGCCGGCCGAAATCCAGAACATGATCGCCGTCTATCTGGACGGCAACGAGACGATCGAGCCGCAGAGCGCGCTGGTGACCGGCTATGACTTCCTGATCGACCAGGCCACCGCCGTCGCCGACGAGTTGAGGGCACGCGGCGTGACGCAGCAAACGACGCTGATCGACAACGAGTGGCGCGGCCCGGCCTTCCGCGCGGCGGCCTTCAATGGGGCGCGCTACGATCTGATCTCACTCAACTCCCACTTTGACCATCGACTGTTCTACCCCAACGGCAGCGCGACCGAGGCCGATAACCTGGTGTTCGCCGACGAGTTGAACGACAACCCGGCCAACAACTTCGCCGGTACGCTCGTCTTCTCCGTCGGCTGCCAGTCGGGCCTGAACGTAGGCGACCAGTGGTACGACCCGGGCACGCCGTTCATGGGCGCGGACTGGGCGCAGATGTTCGCCGCCGAGGGCGCGGCCTTCATCGGCAACACCGGCTTCGGCTATGGCGACGTGGATCTGTTGGCCTACTCCGAACGGCTGATGCTCAACTTCGTCAATCAGTTGGGCTACAAGCCCAGCGGCGGCGCGGCGTCTGATCCCAGCGTCGGCGGCGCGCTGGTGGAAGCCAAACAGCAGTACATCAATGAGAAAGCCGGCGGCACCCTTAGTGTCTATGACGAGAAGGTCATGGCTGAGATGACGCTCTACGGCCTGCCGATGCAGAAGGTGCGGCTGCCCAACCAGACGGGCGTCGAACCGGACGGCACGACGACCGCGGTCACGATCGAGGCGACGGCCTCGGTCATGGGCGCCGCGCCGGCGGGCGAAAGCATCTCCGCCGACATGGCCCCGACGGCCCCCATCCCCGGCCTGACGCAGACGCCGCTGACGCTGAACCCGACCTATCAGCAGGTCACGGTGGGGCGCGGCAGCTACTACCGCGTGCAAGGTGGCACAACGCTGGAGACGGGCGAGCGCCCGGTGCTGCCCCTCACCACCGTCAGCCGCGACAGCGCCACGGCCGTCACACGCGGCGTGTTGATGCTGGGCGGCACGTTCAGCGACACGCCCAACTTCGACCCGGTCATCATCGGCATCGTGCCCGAGGACAGCGAAAGCCTGCCCGCTAACGAACTGCGCTTCGACGTGCCGCAGTGGTACACGCTCATCCCGGCAACGATCAGCCGCTTCTGGGACATCGACGAGGGCAAGTTCTCGCAGGATGTTGTCGTCGTGCCCGGCCAGTTCCATGCTACGTCGACCTCGGCCAGCCCCAAGACGGTTGGCACGATGCGCCTGTACAGCCGGCTCCAGTTGTTGGTCTACGAAGCGCCGGCCATCGAGCCGGACTACCAGTCGCCGGGCGTCTGGGACGTAGACGCGAGCAACCCGTCGGACCGCATCGTGACCTTCAGCGCCCTGGTGCGCGACACGGCGGCAGTGTCCTTCGCCCCGCCCACCGGCGTCCTGCGCGTGGTCGTCCTCTATCGCCATATCGGCAGCAACACGTGGTCGCAGATCGACCTCGACTACAACCCCGTGTCAGAAGTTGCCAGCAAGTCGGTCGTCGTGCCACAGAACGGCCAGTATGAGTACTTCGTCCAGGCAGTGGACAACGCCGGCAACGTCACCGTGACGCTAGACCACGGCAACGCCTACAACCTCACGGTGGATGGCGGCGCGGAGCCGGAGGAGCGCATCGTCTACGTCGCGGCCCGCACCGGCGGCACAATCGACGGCATTCAGTTCCAGCCCAACGACATCCTGGCCTATCTGCCCGATCAGGACGAGTGGGTGTTGTACTTCGACGCCGAAGACGTGGGTTTCGGCCAGAACCTCAACGCCTTCGCCCTGCTGGAAGGCGGTAGCATCCTGCTCTCGCCCAAGAACCGCACCAACCACGTGCCCGGCATGGGCTGGATCGAGCCGCAGGACATCATTCGCTTCACGCCCACGGCCATCGGCGCGGAGACGGCCGGCAGCTTCTCATGGTTCTTCGACGGCTCCGACGTGGGTCTGGGCAACGAGGTCGAGGCCATCGCCAGCATCGGCTTCACCCCGGCCGGACGGCTGGTCATCGGCACAGTGGGCAACGCTCAGGTGCCTAGCGCCGGCGGCACACTCTATGCCGATGCGGCTGACCTGCTGCTGTTCATCGCCAACGCCTACGGAGCGGGAACCAGCGGCTACTTCGAGCACTTCCTGGACGGTGACGCCATCGGCATCGGCCCGGAGAAGCTTTGGGCGCACTGGATCGATCCGACTAATGGCGATATCTACCTGACGCCGCGCGTGCCGCGCACGCTGGGTGGGCTGACGATCGACGAGAACGACATCGCCGTGTGCGCGCCACAGACGAGCGGGCCGATCACCGCTTGCGCCTTTACCGAATACTGGGACGGCGCCGACCACCGCTTCGGCGCGTACGGCATCGACAGCATCGATCTGGGCCGGCCGCTGCCCTTCCAGCCCCCGGCAGGCGGCATCACCATTGTCAAGCAGACGACCACCGGCAGTGGCTCGTTTGACTTCACCGGCGATCTGGGCGCGTTTACACTGAACGTTCCGGGCAGCGCCTCGCGGCTCTTCGCCGGCGTGGAGACGGGCGCATACCTAGTGCGCGAGATGGCCGCGGCGGGCTGGAGCGTGCAGAGCATCGTCTGCAACGACCCCGACGGCGGCACGACCATCGTCGGCGTGGGGCAAGTGCTCATCGACCTCGACGTGGACGAAGCCATCACCTGCACCTTCACCAACGCGCCGGACAGCCAGCCGACGGCCGACGTCATCTATATCAGTCCCAGCGCCAAGGGCAGCGTCGGTGGCGTGGCCTACGACAGCGGCGACATCCTGAAGTACGCCAACGCCACCTGGTCAATGCACTTCGACGGCTCCGACGTGGGCTTCAAGAAGCTGAACGCCTTCACCCTGTTGCCGGGCGGGTCGCTGTTGCTCAGCCCCGACGGCTCGGCCAACGTGGCCGGACTGGGCGCCATCAGCGCGCAGGATATCGTCCGGTTCACGCCGACCAGCATGGGCGCGAACACGGCCGGGACGTTCCAGTGGTACTTCGACGGTTCCGACGTGGGGCTGTCAACGGCAGCCGAGAACATCGACGCGCTGAGCATCGACGCCGGCGGCCACTTGCTGATTAGCACCAAAGGCAGCGCCTCTGTCACCGGCCCCACGGGCAACGCGGTGCGGGCGGCGGACGAAGACCTGCTCAAGTTCACCTTCGCCACCAGCGGCACGTCAACGTCTGGCGCGTGGTCGGCCCACTTCGACGGCTCGGACGTTGGGTTGACCCGCGAGGACATCGACGGGCTGTGGGTGGACGCGGCCAACGGTGACCACTACCTGTCCGTGCTCGATGCGTTTACGGTCGGCAATGGGGTTAGCGGCAACGGTGGGACGATCTTCGTCTGCGACCCCGGCACGCTGGGTGCGACGACGACCTGCGCCTATAGCCTGTACTGGAGTGCGGCTGCTGCCGGTATTCCCAAGAACATCGACGGCCTGTTCATCCAGCGTTAAACGAGGGACAGAAGCGCCTGGGCGCGGGCCATCTCTAGGGCCGCGCCCAGGCGATCGAATACTGGGATGCACTCCCCCAGCAGTTGTGATCGGCGCGCGGCGTCGCTAGCGTGGCTACATACTTCGGCTAGCGACAACTGGGCACAGGCCCGCCCATAGTTGTCGCCGACTTCGGTCAAGATGTGAATAGCGCGCTGTAAGTCGCGCTCGGCGTCGTCGGTGCGCCCGTCTTCGGCGGCGATGTTGCCCAGAGTTCGCCGCGTTAACCCTTGCTCTCCCAACATCGACAGCTCCTCGGCCAGGGCCAGCGACGTCTCCGCTTCGCGCCGGGCTTCGGCCAGCTCCTTCTGAGCCTGGTGGGCTTCGGCCAGCCGGCGGTGCAGCTCCGGCAGCAAGTCACGGCTCTTGGCCTGGGCGAACAGGTCGCGCGCTCGCTCCAGATGCTCGAAGGCCACGGCCCTCTCATCGTGCTTGACGTAGGCGGCGCCAAGGTTGAGGTTGAGGACACCCATGACCCACAACGAGCCGCCGATCTGTTCCAGGGCGCGCAGGGCGCGACGATAGTACAGCAGCGCGTCGTCGAGCCGCCCCTGGTTCAGAGCGATGCCGCCCAGGTTGTTATCGACGAAGATGCGATTGTAGACGTTGCCCAATTGATTGAAAGTCCGCCCGGCTTCGTGGTAGTAGCGGTCAGCCTCGCTCCAGCGGCCCAGGTCGAAGAGCGCGTTGGCCAACGAGTTCTGGGCCAGCGCCTGCCCCTGCAAGTTGCCGATCTCGCGATAGAGGGCCATCGACTCCTGATAGTGAGCCGTTGCCTCTTCGATGTTGCCGCGCAGGCGATCGATATTGCCCAGCAGGTTGTGGGCGCGGGCGACGATCGACGGCTGCCCCAGCTCCTCAGCCGCCAACAGACTAGCCAGCGCCTGCTGGGAGGCGTTGCGATACTCGCCCCGGCGGCTGTAAATCAACCCCGAAATCAGGTGCAGCTCCAGCGAAGCCGGCGTCAGCCGGTCACCGAGCACAGCCAACCCACGGTCGATCCACTCTAGCGACGGCTGATACTCGCCGGCCAACTCGTGGGCGCGGGCGATCCAGCGACAGGCGTTGGCCTGCGCTTCCAGGTCGCCCAACTCCTCAGCCATTTGCAGCGCAGCCCGCAGGTGCTCACCGGCCGCGTCGCGCTGGCCGATGGTCAGCAACAGTTCGCCCAGCTCAGCGTGGATCTCGCGGCGCTGGGCCAGCGTTTCCTCTGCCGGCAAGCGCTCGGCGCTGGCCAACGCCTTGCGAAAGTGATCCATGCTCTGCATGTTGGCAAACAGGCTCTTGTCGCCGATACCCGCCAGCAGATGATAGCGCAGCGAGCGCGCCCAATCCTCGCCCAGATAGGCGTGATAGGCGATCTGGTCGATAGCCTCGGGCGTCTGTTGCTCCAGTAGTCCGGCCACGTGGCAGTGTAACTCGCGACGCTGGGTAAACAGCAGCGTCTCATAGGATACTTCGTGCGTCGCCTGCTGCCGGAAACTATAACGGCCGTCGCTCTCTTCGTCCTGGATAAGCGGGTAGTGCAACGGGCCGGCCAATGAGTAGTCGGGGACGATGAAATCGCGTTCCGTCAAGGTGCCGGCCTGACTGATCAGCGTTGCCGGCGGCGGATGGGCCGGGTGCACTTGGGCCAGCAAGCCCAACTCGAAGCTGTAGCCGATCACACTGGCGACCTTGATGGTCGGTTTATGGCTGTCGGGCAGGCGATCGAGGCGGGCCAAAATGACACCGTGGATGGAATCGGGAATGCCCAGCGTAATGGTAGAGAGGTCGGCCGTCTGGGCCAACACCCATGTGCCTTCCTCGCGCACCAGCGCGTTGGCCGTGCGCAGGGCGTCGATCATGCCGGCGGAAAGAACCCACTCCCCGTCCTCTAGCACCAATTGGCCGGATTCGCGCAACGCCTCGACCAACTCGCGAGTGAAGAACGGGTTGCCCTGGGCCTTGGCCTCCAGCAGCAGGCGGGCCATAAGCGACGGCGGGCCGCCCAGCACGTTGCCCACCAACTGCCCAATGCCGTCACCGTTGAGTTCGCCCAGGCGCAGCAAGGTGTGGTGGCGCAAACCGCGCAACGTCGCCAGCGGCTCGGCCTGGCTGTCCGTCTCCGCCGCCGGCCGAACCACGGCCACAATCATGATCGCCGCGTCGTGGCAGACCTTGGCCAACGCCTCCAGCAGGCCCCGCGACGTCTCGTCCATCCAGTGCGCGTTCTCGAAGACCAGCAGCAGGGGTTGGGTGTGCGACCAGGTGCGGACGATATCCTGCACCAGTGCGAACAGCGCTTCCTGGCGCTGGCGGGGGTCAAATGCGGCCGTCGTCGGGTTATCTTCGATCGGCAGGCCCAGCACATCGCGCAGGAGCGGCAGGCGGACGCTCCAATCGGGGTTCATTTGGGTCAGCGTCTCGGCCACGGCCGCGGCCTGGGCGGCCAGCACGTCGCTGCTGGAATCGGCTACCAAATGTAGCAACTGGCGCAGGGCCTGCTGCCAGGGCCAGTAGGTGGTCGATTGAAAGATGCGCTGGCTGGTGCCGACCGCTACCTGGAAACCGCCGGTGCCGGCCCGCTGCTCCAAGACGGCCACAAGATGGCTCTTGCCAATGCCCGTGGCGCCCTCCAGCGTAACGACCTGTCCCCGGCCCGCCTGAGCGCTGTCGAGCAGACGCGCCAACTGGGCCAATTCTGCCTCTCGGCCAACCAAGGGCAGTTCGTACTGCGTCCCTTGCAGCACCTGTCCTTGCTGGCGGCCGACGACCTCGGCCACGGGGATCGGCTCGGCCCCGCCCTTGACGGTGATCAGCCCCAG
>CXWJ01004849.1_pt1 | contig 14160 bp, 8 predicted proteins | sample 590841 | NCBI WGS metagenome assembly CXWJ01 (sample SAMEA3498367, study PRJEB10139) | wastewater metagenome | biome: wastewater treatment plant; material: activated sludge | place: Austria | collected 2015-01-21 | reverse complement strand
GGTCTGGCCAACGATCTTGCCAGCGCCATTCTTCTCGCCACGCGCAATCCGGTGCTGCTTGCGCCCGCGATGAACCCGGCGATGTGGGCACATGCGGCAACCCAGCGCAATGTCGCGCGGCTGCGCGCCGACGGCATTCACATGATCGGGCCGATGCACGGCGAAATGGCCGAGAGCAATGAAGCGGGCCAGGGCCGCATGGCCGAACCGCTCGATATCGTCGCGGCGGCCATGCCGCTTCTGGCTCGGAAGCCAAAACGCCTGTCAGGCAAGCGTATCCTCATCACATCGGGGCCAACCCACGAGCCGATTGATCCGGTGCGCTATATCGCCAATCGCTCATCCGGCAAGCAGGGCCACGCGATCGCTGCGGCTGCCGCGCGCGAAGGTGCCGAGGTCACGCTGATTTGCGGACCCGTCACTCTGCCCGATCCGCCGGGCGTGACGACAATTCATGTCGAATCCGCGCGCGAGATGCTCAAACACGTCGAAACAACCCTGCCTGCGGACGTTGCGATATTCGCGGCGGCGGTGGCCGATTGGCGCGTGGCGCAGGCGGGCGATCAGAAAATCAAAAAGAACAACAAAATCGCCCCGCAACTCGATCTGGTCGAAAACCCCGACATTCTCGCCACCATTGCCCAACGCATGCAGGAGCGCCCGCCTCTCGTCATCGGCTTTGCCGCAGAGACCGAGCATGTCATCGATCATGCCCTCTCCAAACTCGCACGCAAGCGCTGCGACTGGATTGTCGCCAACGATGTCTCGCCGCAATCGGGCGTGATGGGGGGCGATCGCAACAGCGTGCATCTCATCATGCGGACAGATCATGGCGACGACATTGAATCATGGCCCGATATGTCCAAGGATGAAGTCGCGGCCAAGCTTGTCGCCCGTATCGCCGACAAAATCGGCGCGGCATCGGACCCTTCGTCATGAACCACATTCTGCGTATTCCGATTCAGCGGCTGCCGCACGGCGAGGGCTTGCCGCTGCCCGCCCACCAAACCGCTCATGCGGCGGGAATGGACCTTCTTGCCGCGCTTGCCGAGGACCAGCCGCTTACCCTCGCGCCGGGCGCGCGGGCGCTGGTGCCGACCGGCCTTGCCATTGCGTTGCCTGAAGGTTTCGAAGCTCAGATCCGCCCGCGCTCCGGTCTGGCGCTCAAATCGGGCGTGACGGTCCTGAACGCCCCCGGAACGATCGACGCGGATTACAGGGGCGAGGTGAGCGTGCTTTTGATTAACCTTGGCAGCGATAGTATAATTATCCGGCGCGGCGACCGTATCGCGCAAATGGTCGTCGCTCCCTATAGTATGATACAATTATTCGAAGCTATTGAACTTGGCGGAACCTCTCGTGGAGAGGGCGGGTTTGGCTCAACAGGTATGACAGCACGCTGATTGATCGCGGCTGGACTTTTATTTCTCCCTATAATATTACCGCACGTACTGCGAAATTTAGGGATTACATCACATATGACTTTTATTCCGCGACGGGGTTTGCTGGCTATCGCATCCGCAGTGGACATTGCCCTGCGTACCGAACCGNNCATTGTCGGCCAAACAATTGGCCGCGCGTTACGGACTGGCCCCGCGCCATCTTGAGCCGCTCCTGCAAGATCTGGTTCATGCGGGAATCCTCAAGGGCATGCGCGGCCCCCGCGGCGGCTATGCCCTTGGCCGCGACATGAGCCGCATCAATCTCGCGCAAATCCTCGCCATCGCATTGAAAAGCCCGGACCAGCACGACGAGCCATATGTGAACGACGACCTGGTCCGTAATGTCATCATGCCCGCGCTTGACGACGCCGAACGCATGATGACGGACGAGATCGGCCGCATTTCGCTGGGCGATCTGATCGAGCGCGCCGTCGCTGCCGGATTGCAGCCAAGACCGGACCCGGCCTGACCCGATCGAATCATCGCATGTGAATCGCCCGCATCGGATCGAGCCGCATGAAAATTCCTCCCACGCCCACACGTTCACGGTCTGGACTCTTACTGCTTGCGTGATCTTGCGCGATAGTATTTGAGCGATTCGAACTGGCGGGGCGGACGCCGGTGGAGCAATCATGCGTAGATGATTGGCGTTCCGGCTGCGGCGGCAGGCGGCTTAAGAACAGATTCGGAATGCCTGGCCTGATCGCCCGCTCGCGATCAGCACCAGTTGGATTCCGTTTGCGGGGCCAGCAATGCAACAAAGCAACCAGGAGCGCTGTCGCACCATGTGCGGACATCGCCCGGACCGGAAACAGGCAAACTTTCTGAGCGCCTTTTTTGGTCCCCTGTCCTTTCGTATGCGCTGGCTTGCGACTTCAGCCATCAGTTTTTTCCTCCCTCACGCCGCTCACGCCAACGATGCTATCGCGATTGCCCCCGCGCAGGGCAATTTGAACGAACGCCTCGTCCATGCGCTGACATTGCTCGACCGTCATGAACTGACGGCGCTCGCTGTCACTTTCGGCCTCATCGCCTTTGCCGTCACCACGTCGATCTCGCTTTTGCGCACCCGTGCGCGCGCTGAAGACAATGCCCGCCGTGCCCAGAATGAATTGACAACCCTGCGCGCCGAAATCGATCGCGCGCGTGCGCTGTTGTTCTCCGAACCTCAAGTCGTGATTTCATGGCCCGCCGGCGAACATCGCGCCCACATCGCAGGCGACACCACGATCCTGGCAGGCGATCAGGGTAGCAAGCAGATTCTCGCCTTCGGCACATGGCTCGCACCCGAACCCGCGCTGACGCTGGACCGCGCCGTCGATGCGCTGCGCAATACCGGCGAGAGTTTTTCGATGCACCTCACCACGCGCAATGGCCGCGCCATCGAGGCTATTGGCCGCGCCATCGGCGGGCAGGCCGTCGTGCGCTTGCGTGAATTGACGGCGCTCAAACGCGAGATCGCGGATCTTGCGCACAATTACAAAAGCGCTGCGTCCGAAGTCGAAGCGCTGCGCAGCTTTCTCGCCCAGCTTCCCGTGCCGGCATGGGCGCGCCGCAAAGATGGCTCGCTCTCCTATGTCAACGCCGCTTATGTGCGCGCGCTCGACGCGAGAGACGAAAACGATGTGCTCACCCGCGCGGCCAGCCTTCTCGACAGCGAAGACCAACAGGCGATGGACCGCGCCCTAGCCGAACGCGCTCAATATCATGAGCGCGTGCCGATTGTCGTTAGCGGCGACCGCCGCATGTTCGATGTCTATGCCAACGCTGCCAATGATGGCAGCGTCGCGCTTGCCGTCGATATTTCAGAAGCAACCCAACTCAAAAATGAATTGCGGCGCATGGCGCAGGCGCATCGCCGCTCGCTCGATCAACTGGTCACCGCCGTTGCCATTTTTGACGACAAGAAGCGCCTGGCTTTTCACAACGAAGCCTATCGCCGCTTGTGGGATCTGGACCCGGCCTTTCTCGACAATGCGCCGGACGATTCCGCGTTTCTCGATCATCTGCGCGCCGCGCGCAAATTGCCGGAAGAGCAGGATTTTCGCGCATGGAAGCAACGCCTGCATGAAGCCTACCGCGCGATCGAGCCGCATGAAAACATATGGCATCTACCTGACGGCCGCACGCTGCGCGTCATCACCACGCCGAACCCGGAAGGCGGCGTGACGTACCTTTTCGAGAATGTCACCGAACGCCTCGATCTGGAGCGCCGCTTCGATTCCCTGATGCATGTGCAGCGTGAAACGCTGGACAATCTCGCGGAGGCCGTTGCCGTGTTCGGCTGCAATGGCCGAATCGAATTGCATAATCCGGCTTTTGTGCGGATGTGGAATTTGCGCGAGGACGATCTCGACGAACGCCCGCATATCGACACGATCATCGCGGCCTGCCTGCCGCTTTGCCCTGACGAACAGGTGTGGCAGGCCTTGCGCGCGCCGATTATTTCGATCGAGCAGCGCGGTAGCGTCACGCAACGTATCGAGCGGCGCGATGGCGGTGTCGTCGATTGCACGACCATGCCGCTGCCCGATGGCGCGACATTGCTTGCGTTCCATGACATTACTGATTCCGTTCATATCGAGCGCGCCTTGCGCGAGCGCAACGAGGCGCTTGAGACCGCCGGGCAAATGAAGGTCAATTTCGTACACCACGTGTCGTACGAATTGCGCTCACCCCTCACCACGATTATCGGTTTCGCGCACTTTCTCGACGACCCCGCGACAGGCCCGCTCAACGATAAGCAGCGCGACTATCTGAGCTACATCACCGTCTCAACCAACGCACTGCTGGCGATCATCAATAACATTCTCGATCTTGCGACCATCGATGCCGGTGCGATGACGCTCAATGTCGGCACGGTCGATATTGAGAAATCCATCCGCGATGCGGCGGAGGGTATTCAGGATCGTCTCGTCAACAATCACATCACGCTTAAAGTCGAAATCCAGCCCGGCATTGGCGCGTTTCAGGCTGATGAGCGCCGCATCGTGCAGGTGCTGTATAATTTGCTTGCGAATGCCGCTGGCTTCTCGCCATCCGGTTCGACGATTATTGTCAGCGCTTCGCGCGATACCGATCATGTTCGTTACGCAATCAAGGATAGCGGCCCCGGCATTCCTGCCGATATGAAAGACAAGGTTTTTGACTGGTTCGAAAGCCATGCCAACGGATCGCAGCATCGCGGCGCGGGGCTTGGCCTGTCGCTTGTGCGATCTTTCGTGGAATTGCATGGCGGGCGCGTCCAGGTGGATTCCGAACCCGGTCAGGGCACGACCGTGACCTGCATCTTCCCCGCGCAATCCGCACTCCAGCGCAACGCAGCGGAATGACGGAGCCGCGATGGAAAGCGCGCAGTCCCATCCGGCATCGCTGACTTTCAATCTGCCGAGCGAGCGAGCGAGCGAAATGCTGATGGCCGATCTCGGCCTTCTTCTCGCAAGCGGCGATGTCGTTGCGCTCCATGGCGACCTTGGCTCCGGAAAAACAACGCTTGCGCGCGCACTCATCCGTTATCTCGCCAATGACGTAACGCTTGATGTACCAAGCCCGACCTTCACGCTGGTCCAGCCATACGAACTGCCTGCATTCACGATCCTCCATGCCGATCTTTACCGTATTGGCGATGCGCGCGAAATCGAGGAGCTTGATCTGTTCGATCAGCCCCGCACCCTACTGCTTCTCGAATGGCCCGAGCGCGCCGGCGCCATGCTTCCATACGATCGCATCGACATCACGATCACGCACAATATCGCGCAAGGCGACACCGCACGGCGCGTGACGCTGAGCGGCCACGGTCACGCCAGCGCGCGCATCAAGCGGCTTGCGGCACTGGCGCATTTTCTCGCGCGCGCAGGATTTGATCGCGCCAGCCGCGCTTACATGGCGGGCGATGCGTCAAGCCGCTCCTATGCGCGGCTGACGCGCAACGATGGCGTCGCGCTTTTGATGAATGCACCGCGCCGGCCCGATGGTCCGCCTGTGCGCGACGGCAAGCCTTACAGCGCCATCGCGCATCTCGCCGAAGATGTCATTCCGTTTGTCGCGCTGGCGCGGGGATTGCGCGAACACGGCTATTCCGCGCCCGACATCTACAGCAGCGATCTTGAACACGGATTTTTGCTGCTTGAAGATCTCGGCGGCGAATTATTCGTGGAAGGCGATCCGCCTCGTCCCATTCAGGACCGCTACGCCGCCGCCGCCGAGATGCTCGCGGCACTGCATCGGGCAACATTGCCCGCGTCCATCCCCGTCGACACCAATCACACCTACGCCATTCCACCCTACGATGCCGGCGCATTCGCGATCGAACTCGATTTGCTGCTCGAATGGTACCTGCCCGACCATCACACGACACTGACATCGACGCAGATCGCCGATTTTCATCAATTGTGGGACGCCGCGCTTGAGCGCTCCTTGCAAGGCCAGATGACCTGGGTGCTGCGCGACGTTCATTCGCCCAACCTGATTTGGCTGCCCGAACGGCCCGACACAGCGCGTGTCGGCCTCATCGACTTTCAGGATGCAACGATCGGTCCGCCGGCTTACGATGTCGCATCGCTGCTGCAAGATGCCCGTATCGATGTGCCTGAAGATATGGAGATCGCCCTGTTCTCGCATTATGTCGCCGCGCGCCGCGCAAACGATGCTGCTTTCGATGCCGCCGCCTTCAGCGCCGCTTACGCGACCATGGCAGCGCAGCGCGCAACCAAGATCCTCGGCATTTTCGCACGACTCAACAAGCGCGACGGCAAGCCGCATTATTTGCGCCATCAACCGCGCGTCTGGGGCTATCTCAATCGCGCGCTGGCGCACCCCGCGCTGGCGCAATTGCAGGACTGGTACGTAGCCAACGTACCGCCACCGTCTTCAATCTGAATCGCATTTTATCAATGTTTCGATGCAATGATGCGCGAGTGCCCATCAGGCCGGCACGTCAATGATTGATTAACCATTCCCATGGTGAATGGCTGCGTTTTATCATTTCGACGAATCTGGAGCCGAATCGGCTCGGGAGAAATACCTAGATTCGACCAATCGAGCGGTAAGTTCCTGTTTAGCACTCTCCGCTACGATGAGCAGACTTGGGTCAGGAGTACGATTTCATGTCGGTTGAACGACGCAAAGGCGATCGCGTGGTGTTTGAACGCGGCTTCGGCGCCTACATCATGGGCATCGACGGCACCTGGCGTCGCAATTGCATCATGGAAGACGTGTCCGAGGCTGGCGCGCGTCTCACCATCGACGATTCCGTGCAGGGCCTGAATCTTAAAGAATTCTTTCTCGTCCTCTCGTCCACCGGCCTGGCCTATCGCCGCTGCGAACTTGCCTGGGTGAATGGCGAGCAGGTCGGCGTTCGTTTTCTCAAGCAGACCGACAAGAAGAAAAAGCCCGCCCGCCGCGGTGCTGGCGCGAGCGTCGTCGAGGTCTGATTTTTCATCTCATCTGAAACCGCAAGCCCCGGTCAGACCGGGGCTTTTTCATGCCTGCATGTCCCTCGCATACGTCTTTCTTCGTAAGCTTGGTAACCAGTTAGGAAACGCAAAATTTAGCTTTTGAAGCTAATGATTTGCACGAGTCCTGGAGGATCATCGATGAACTTTCTGAATCGCTGGAAGATCGGCACCAAGCTTCTTGCCGTGTCGCTTATTATGTGCGCCCCCATCATCCTGCTTGGTGTGATGCTGTATCACCACTCCATGGAGGATGTGCACATCACCAACAAGGAGCGCGATGGTGTTGTTTACATGCGCGCTGCATGGCCGGCCTTCCGCGCGCTTGTGCTTGCTTCGACAAACTCCAAGTCGATGCCGTCGGACTTCCTCGATAACGCGCCCAGCCTGGCCGACGCCGCCAGGCAATTTGACGCCGCTTTCGATTCTGCCAGCGCGTCAAAGGAAGCCATGGCCGCACTGTCAGCGATCAATTATCCCAAAGCGCCGCTGCAAGCGAATGCCGCAACCGCAAAAGCAATCAGCGCCATGCGCGCGCTCATCACCAAGATCGCCGATGGCTCGGGCCTGACGCTCGATCCCAAACTCGATTCGTTTTACGTGATGGATGTCGTCGCGGTGCGTTTGCCAGACCTCCTCGACTCGCTTGGCAAGCTCGAAGCGATGGCCAAGAAATTCCACGACAGCGACGGCATCGACGAAAATGACCGGGACGACATGGTGCTTTCCATGGGCAAGTTGAGCGAGACCGCATCGAATGTCTCCTCCTCGCTGTCGAGCGCATTTAGCGGCAATGTCGAAGGCATCACCAAACAGAACCTTGAGAAGTCTGGCGCCGCCTATGACAAGACATCGGCTGAGCTTGTGAAGCAGCTGAGCGCAATGAGCATCGCTTACCGCGCCGAACTGACCCGCAAGGTGTTCGATCTGATGCCTGTCAACGAGGCTTATTTCGCGGCCAATAAATCGATTGAAACGCTGTGGATGGAAGCCTCGAAAGAGCTTGACCGTCTGCTGAGCAAGCGCTCGTCGGATGCGATCAGCAGCATGGTGAAAAGCTTCGTGGCGGCGGGTATCATCGCGCTTCTCGCTTTGGCAATGACCTATATCGTCGCGCGCGGCATTTCGATGCCGACCCGCAAGATGAAAGACGCCGTGGCGATGATGGCCGAAGGCCAGTTCGAGATGGACATTCCCGGCGCTGATCGCGGCGACGAATTGGGCGAAATGGCCCGCGCGGTCGTGGCGTTCCGTCAGGCTGCGATCGAGAAAGCTCATCGTGAAGCCGCCGACAAGCGCAACGAGGAAGAAAAGCTTGCCCAGATGCGCCGCGTCGAAATGAATCGCCTTGCCGAACGTTTCGAAACCAGCGTCGGCGAAGTCGTCGCCAATCTAACGGCCGCAACTTCGCAGCTCGGCAATTCGGCGAAGATCATGCACAGCAACGCCCAATCGACGCAAACACTGTCGAGCGACGTTACCCACATCTCCGACGAAAACACGTCCAACATCCAGTCGGTGGCAAGCGCGACCGAAGAGCTTAGCTCGTCCGTCGGCGAAATCGGCCGTCAGGTGCAGGAATCCACCCGCATTGCGGCCAATGCCGTGCAACAGGTCGAGGCCACCAATTCGCGTATCGCGGATCTGTCGGCCATCGCCACGCGCGTCGGCGATGTCGTCAAACTGATCACTGCGATTGCCGAGCAGACCAATCTGCTCGCACTCAACGCCACGATTGAAGCGGCCCGCGCAGGCGATGCAGGCCGCGGCTTTGCCGTTGTGGCGCAGGAAGTCAAGGCGCTGGCCACCCAGACCGCCAAGGCCACCGAGGAAATCTCGACACAGATCGACTCGATGCAGAGCGCGACTCAAGAATCCGTTTCGTCGATCGCCTCCATTACATCGACCATCGAGCAGATCGCCCACATCGCCACAACCATCGCAGCGGCTGTGGAAGAGCAAGGCGCCGCAACGCAGGAAATTGCCCGCAATGTCCAGCATGTCGCGCAGGGCACGCGCAACGTCTCGTCCAACATCACCGAGGTGAATCGCGGCGCATCGGAAACGATGAGCGCTGCCTCGCAGGTGCTTGATGCGACCTCTTCGCTCTCGACACAAGGCTCGCGCCTCAATCAGGAGCTGTCGAGCTTTATGGGCACGCTGCGCAGCGCCTGATCAGTTACAATTCCGTCGCTTCGAATGCCCCGGCTATGCCGGGGCATTTTCTTTGCGCGCACCCTTGCCCCGGAGCTTCTGACGCTCAGATAATGTGGAAGCGATTCGCTCGTCTGACCGATCAGGTGCGGAGATTCATGTGACCACGGCATCACCTTCTGTCAGTGCGCAGGCCCCGCGCCGCGCCATGGTTCTCGCCGCCGGCCTTGGCACGCGCATGCGTCCGCTCACCGACACGATGCCCAAGCCCATGGTGCCGGTGGCTGGCAAACCCCTGCTCGATCACATGCTCGACAAGCTCGCGCAAGCAGGCGTCGAGCGCGCGATTGTCAACGTGCATTATCTCGCCGATCAGATCGAACGGCACCTCGCCGCACGCACGTCTCCAGCGATCACGATTTCTGACGAGCGCAACCAGATCCTGGGCACGGGCGGCGGCATCGTGAAAGCCTTGCCGCATCTGGGATCGCAGCCGTTTTTTCATGTCAATTCCGACACGCTCTGGATCGACGCCGTGCGACCGAACTTTGCCCGTCTTGCCGATGCGTATGATGCTTCACAGATGGATGCGCTTCTGCTGCTCGCGCCGACAACCGGCTCCATCGGCTATCATGGCAAGGGGGATTACATGATGGCTCGCGATGGTTCGCTGCAACGCCGCGGCGAGCGGGATGTGGCGCCTTTTGTGTTTGCCGGCGCGGCCATTTTGCACCCGATGTTGTTTGCGCACGCCCCCCAAGGCGAGTTCTCTCTCACCAAGATGTTCGATTATGCAGCAAACAAGGGCCGATTGTTCGGCCTCCGCCTTGAAGGCACATGGATGCATGTCGGCACGCCCGACGCGATCGCACAGGCCGAGGCAGCCATTGAAGCCAGCGCTGGCTAAACCCGGACTTCCCTTCGGTGCAACGGCTGGCTAATCTTGCGCATCATGCGCGTATTCACCATTCCACCATCGCAGTCTTTTCTCCGCACGCTCATCACGTCTCTGATGGACGGGCGCCTCGTATCCGATTTTTCCGCGAAGGATTCCCCCGACTTGCTCGCGCAGGTCACGCTTTATCTGCCGACGCGGCGCGCATGTCGTCTGGCCGCTGAAGTGTTTGTCGACGTGCTTGGTGAAGCTACGATCTTGCCGCGCATTCTTGCTCTTGGCGATATCGATGAAGACGAATTGGCTTTCACCGACGCTGCGTTCAGCAATATTGACGCGCTCGATTTGCCGCCGGCATTGAATTCGCTTGAGCGGCGCCTGCAATTGGCGCCAATGGTCTCGCAATGGGCGGCGCAATTCAAGCCTGCGCGCGATGGCGATGCACCGCTCGTTGCGAGTGGCGGCGCCACAATCTTTCATCTTGTCGACGATCTTGCGCGCCTCATTGACGACATGACCACTCGCAATGCGGATTGGACGATGCTCGATCGGCTCGTGCCCGACGATTTTGCCCAATACTGGCAAATGACGCTGCCGTTTCTGAAAATCGCAGGCGAGGCTTGGCCCCGTTTTCTGCACGAACGCGGCGCAATGGAAAGCGCTGCACGGCGCGATGCCTTGCTGCGAATGGAAGCTGCACGGCTCGTCGCGCAAGCTCCTGGCCCCATCATCGCGGCTGGATCAACCGGCTCGATGCCGTCGACTGCGGATTTTCTGGTCGCCATTGCCAAGCTGAAACAAGGCGCCGTGGTTCTGCCCGGTCTCGACACATGGCTTGATGAGGATTCGTGGAGCCACATCACCCCGCGTAAGGATGAGCAGGATGCCGATCACGCGCCAAGCCATCCGCAATATTCGCTCGCCAATCTCCTTGCGCGCTTTGGCATGACGCGCGCAGATGTGATTTCGCTTGCGCCGCCCGCATCTCACGGACGCGAGCAATTGCTATCGGAAGCGATGCGCCCGGCGTCGACGACATCTCTGTGGCAACAACGACTCCACCACATCCAACACAATGGCCCAGAGGATGCTGCTATCACCTACATCGAAGCGGAGAATGCGCAGGAAGAAGCGCTGGCGATCGCGGTTGCATTGCGTGAGACCGTTTCACAAGAGCAAGCAAGCGCCGCATTGGTGACGCCAGACCGCGCGCTGGCGCGGCGCGTCATCGCTGCAGCAAGCCGATGGAATCTGGAGATCGACGATTCGGGCGGCGACCCGCTCACCCAAACGGCGGCGGGCCTTATCGCGCGCCTTGCCTGCGACACGCTGGCAAAAGATGGCGCGCCACCGAGTCTGCTTGCCCTACTCAAGCATGATGATTTTCGTTTTGGGAAAATCGCTGGCGGCTATCGCGCTGCCATCGCAACGCTCGAGCTTGCCATTTTGCGCGGCGCTCCGCCGCATGGCGGGTGGCGCGGCCTCGTTCCTGCCCTTGCTGATTTTCGAACGCAATGGGAAGCCTATCACGCCAAGCGCAAGACAACATTGCATGGCAGCGACCCGCGCGTCCGTCTGACGCTTGAAGAGATCAATTCTGCGCAAACTCTTATCGTGAATCTTGCAAGCGCTGCGGAGCCCTTCTTCGCCGCCCTGCAATCTTCCTCGTCATCGCTTGGGAATCTCGCAAAGCTCCACCGCGCATTTCTCGAATGCCTCACATGTGAGGCTGACGGCACGCCCGCGATTATAACACGCAGCGATGGCGCAGCCATGTTCGCCGCGCTCGCAGATATTGATGGCCTCTCCATTGCACACGGCATCACCATTGCATCGCAGGATTATCCGGACATTCTTGAGCAGATATTGGCTGAACGCGCCGTGCGCCGCGCAGGCAGACCCGGCGCGCGGCTACGCATCTATGGCCCGCTTGAGGCGCGCCTGACGCAACATGATCGCGTTATTCTTGCTGGCCTCAGCGAAGAGATCTGGCCGCCGCGCACGCAAAGTGATGCATGGCTCAGCCGCCCGATGCGACAAAAGCTGGGGCTTGATCTACCGGAGCGGCGCATCGGCCTGTCCGCACATGATTTCGTGCAATTGATGGGCGCGCGCGACGTCATTCTGACCCGCGCCGTCAAAGTCGGCACCGAACCTTCCGTCGCATCGCGCTTTATTCATCGCCTTGAGGCGGTGATGGGTGAATCCGCATGGCAAGGCGCGGCACAGCGCGGAGCGCGTTATCTACGCATGGCGCGCGGACTTGATTGGCATGCGCGGCAAGTGGCAAAACCCATTGCTGCGCCGACCCCCAAGCCGCCTGTAAGTATGCGGCCGCAGCGCATGTCCGTCACCGACATCGCTCACTTGGTGCGCGATCCCTACACGATCTTCGCCAAACACGTATTGCGCCTCAATCCGCTTGAACCGATTGACGGCGATATCGGCGCGCGCGATCGCGGCAATGCTATTCATGGCGCGCTCGATGAATTCACGCGCTTGGCAAAGACGCATGTACCGGATGACGCGCTGACGCAATTATTGCGTCTTGGCGACGAACAATTTGCGAAAATCGAATGGCATATCGCTGCGCAAGCGTTGTGGCGACAGCGATTTACCCGAATCGCCGAATGGGTAATCGACTGGGAGCGATCGCGGCGCGACGGCATTGCGCGCGTCTTCGCCGAGCAACGCGGGCAAATAACCTTTTCGATCGGCGCCCGCGATTTCACGCTGAGCGCGCGCGCGGACCGCATTGAATTGTGGCGCGATGGCCGCTTGGCTATTCTCGATTACAAGACAGGATCGCATCCTAGCCCGAATGAAGTTCATAGCGGGCTTGAACCTCAGCTGACCCTCGAAGGTGCGATTTTGCGCCACGGCGGCTTTGCGAGCATCAACGCGCAAAGCGCTTCGCTTTCCGAACTTGGCTATGTTTACCTCAATGGTGGCAATCCGGCCGGCGAGATGAAAGATATTCCCGCAAAGGTCATGGGGCAGGTGAGCTCTGTTGATGACATGGCCGATCACGCACTCAACGAGCTCACCAAATTGCTGAAGCGCTTTGAAGACCCAGATCAGCCTTATCGCGCCTTGATCTCATCCCAATCGAAGAAACGATACGGCTCTTATGACAACCTGTCGCGCGTCAAGGAATGGTCCGCAACCGGCGGCGCAGACGAGGATGGCGAATCATGAGCGAGATGCGTACGATTCCGGCAGCCGTTACGCGCGCACAACGCGAGGCCTCCGATCCTGCGCTATCGGCTTTTGTCAGCGCCAATGCCGGTGCTGGCAAGACTTACGTTCTGGTGCAGCGTGTTGTGCGCCTGATGCTGGAAGGCGCTTCGCCGGAAAAAATTCTTTGCATCACCTTCACCAAGGCTGCCGCAGCAAACATGGCGAGCCGGCTGTTCCATCATCTCGCCGGCTGGATTGCGCTCAGCGATGAAGCACTGGACGATGTGCTTGAGCAGATCGGGAAGGGAAAATCCAATCAAGGCTTGCGCCGCCGTGCGCGTGAGCTTTTCGCGCGCGCGCTCGAAACGCCGGGCGGCATCAAGGTTCAGACTATTCACGCATTATGCACGCGCATTCTCCAACAATTCCCCGTGGAGGCGAACGTATCTGCGCGATTTCATGTGCTCGACGAGCGAGACACACATGCGATGTTCGAGCAAGCGATCAATACCCTGCTTTTTAGCTCCATCGACGATCCTGACGGCGAACAGGCCAAGCTTCTTGCGACACTGCAACGTCACGTCAACGATAAGCCCTTGCTTCAAATCCTGAAACAGGCCGCGCTTAACAGAAGCGCCTATATCCAGGACAACGATCCGCATTCATTGATCGATGCGGATTTGGTTCTGCGCGACATTCTCGACGTGCGGGACAACAAAACACCAGAAGCAATTCTCAAATCCATTATTCACCCAGCCCTGATCGACGCCAACGAATGGCTCGCGATTGCTCAGGCATGCGATACCGGGACAGTCAACGACAAGAATATGTCATCGCGCATCCACGCCATGCTCAAATCAGATGGCAATCAGCGCGTCTCTCTCTATCGTGAGATATTCTTCACTCAAAAAGATGAAGCCCGCAAAAATCTGCTGACAGCTACGCTCGCGAAGGCAAATCCCGACATTGCTGCGCGTCTGACTGCCGAACAATTGCGCGTGACCAATCTCATCGACGCATACAACAACGCCATCGC
>CXWJ01000354.1_pt1 | contig 14172 bp, 13 predicted proteins | sample 590841 | NCBI WGS metagenome assembly CXWJ01 (sample SAMEA3498367, study PRJEB10139) | wastewater metagenome | biome: wastewater treatment plant; material: activated sludge | place: Austria | collected 2015-01-21 | reverse complement strand
GGGGCTGGGCAATTACCTGGCCGCCGCGCGCGAATATGACCCCTGGGCCGAGTTGGTCCATGCCGTGCCGCTGCGCCTGGCGGCCGAATTGGGCGTCGTGGCGATGGCCTTGTGGCTGTGGCTGGTGGCCGGCCCCGTCCTGAGGGCGGGCGCGTTGGGCCGCTTCGCCCCGGAAACGGGTCTGTGGCTGGCCTTCTGGTCGTTGGGCTTGCTCGATCTGGCCCCCAATCCGCTGGTCGAATTGCGTAGCGCCTTGCTGGTGGGGTTGGTGGCCGCGCTCGTCGCCCGTTCGGCCGCCCGACCGCCACAATTGGAATTGGATTCATCCCCAAGCCCGCCGGCCGCGTGAGCAGTTGCGGGCATCATTTGCCCGAACGTAACGGCTCATGTAAGATGAAAAGGTTGGATTGTTGATCTAAGCTGGAGGCATTATGGATGAAACGATTGACCTGCGCCCCTACGTGGAAGCGATTCTGCGGCGGTGGTGGGTCATTTTGGGAGCCGTCATTGCAGGAATTCTCATCGCGGTACTCCTGCAATATACTCAGAACAGTTACCAGGCCACAGCGCTGGTGGCCGTTACCGAGCCAACTCAGCAGCTTCAGTTCGATGCCCGGATCACGAATAGTGTCGATATGAATGCGCTTTTGCCAGCTTATCCGGAACTGGCCCTCAGCGACGAAGTACTGACGATTCTACTGGAGCAGGCGACGGAAGTATCTGAGGGCGAGATTGTCTATTTATCGCAATTAGCAGAAATACTGGATGCCACCAAGGGCGCCGATACCCGCCTGGTGCGCCTGACCGCTCATGCCGACAGGCCGCAATTAGCCGCCGACCTGGCGAATGCCTGGGCGGAGACGTTCGTCACCTTCGTCGAGGCGATCCATCAAGTATCGGGCGGTGATGTCGAATTCTTCACTACGCAATTGGCGGAAACGAACGCCCAATTGCAGGCCGCCGAAGGGGCGCTGGTCGATTTTCAATCCGGCAGCCGCATGGGAATCGTGGATAACGAACTGCTGTCGCTTACTACGTTGCAGGCGACCTACCTGGGCGACCAGCGCCGGCTCATTCTGGCGCTTGATGATATTCGCGCCTTGCGCCGTCGCATCGAAGCCGGCGAAGGCGACATCATCACCTGGGCCGATCAATTGTCCGCTCTGATGCTACAAATCAGGGTCCACGAGACGGTGGCCCCCACGCTGGAGTCAGCCAGCGCCGTGCAGATCCAACTTAACGCGCAGCAGGATCTGACAACCAGTCAGCGCGCCGCTCAATTGCGGTTGCTGGACGATCTAGCCCAATCGGCCGAGCAAAGCCTGAGCGAGATCGACATTAAGCTGCTGGAGCTGGAAGCGCCCATCTTTGCCCTACAGCGCGAGAAACAGGGCATCTTCCACCAATTCGAGGAGCTGGTGCGCAATCGCGACGTGGCCAAAGAGACGTATCTGACCCTGGCGCGCAAGATCGACGAGGTCAAGATTCAATCGGAAGACACGGAAAGCGGGGTAAAAACTATCAGCGCGGCCGCGGTGCCCCTCACACCCCAGCGGGCCAATATTTTCATAACTGCCGCCATGGCCTCGCTGGCCGGCACTCTGTTGAGTATCTTGGTGATACTGATTCTGGACTGGTGGAAGAATTCGGCCGACCGCTCGGCCTGATTTCCCGGCCTGATGGACATGATGAATAACCGCCGCCGCTGGGCGCAAACAACGTGGCCGGTGGGAATCGCCTTGATCGTTGCAATCGGCGTGCTGGCCCTTCTCGCCCCGGCTTTATTGGCGCGCGGGCGGCTAAACCAGGGGTATTTGCAACTTAATCGAGCCATGGCCGCCGGCGACGCCACCGCCGGCGACGGCGCGGAGCGTATTCTGAGCCAGGTGGCACTCGACGGCGCGCTGCGACGCCCGGCCCGCCGCGGCCTGGCTCTGCTGTACATGGCTCAGGCGCGGCCCGAGGCAGCGCTGGCGGCCTGGCAGCAGGTTGATGGTAGCGTTGATGAAGCGCTACTGTGGGCCGAGCGGGCCAAGCGCGGAGATGATTTCGCCACGGCTGAGCGATGGTATGGGGTCGCCGTCCACCTGGAGCCGGACAACGGCGACCACTGGTACAAACTGGCGCGCGCGGCGGCCACGTTGGGCGACGACGCGGCCCACGACTACTATTTGCGCGCCCTGGCGGCGGCCGAACGGACTGAAATCGGCCGCAGCAATATATTGACCCGCCTGGGCGAACTGGAAAAGGGGGCGCGCGAACCCGATTGGGCCGCCGTGTTAAACCGCTTCGATGAGGCGCTCGGCGGGAACGATTTCACCGCGACGGCCGATGTGGCCGTCGCCCACCTGGGACGGGCCGAAGCCCTGGAGCGCCTGGGGCAGTTTGCGGCGTCGTTGGCCGAATACCGCCGGCTCATCGCCGCCGAGCCGCGCCTCTACTGGGCCAATGTCCACGGCGGCCGTCTGACGTGGTACGTGGAGCGCGACGCAGCAACGGCCATCGCCCTGTTGCGCCGCGCCATTAGCATCAATGATGAGGCCAAGTGGGCCTATCTGAATCTGGGTCTCGTCTATGCCGGCTCCGGCCGCCCCGATCTGGCCCGGCCGCTATTCGAGCAAGTGCTGACGATTGATCCGACCGACGCCGAATCGCGCCGCCAACTTGAGCAATTGACGAACCATGACAGTTGATTCACGCACCAATCCGCCGGCCGACGCCCCGCCTGTCGGGGGCGACGACGATTCGAGCCTGAACCGCATGGCCGTCGGCGCCGGTATTTCGCTGTTTGGCGTCGGCCTGGCCCGCGGGCTGGACTTCGTGAAGCAGGTGGCGATGGCCCGGCTGCTGGGGCCGCAATCCTTCGGCCTCTACGCCATCGGCTGGAACGCGCTGCGCATGGTCGGCATCCTGGCGACGATGGGGCTGCACACGGGCGTCATGCACTTCGGCACGGAATATCGCGGCAAAGATAATGGCGCGTTTCGTAGCGTCCTCACGCGCTCCATGCTATTGAGCTTTGGGATTGGCTGGGCCATCACCCTGACACTGTGGCTGGCCGCGCCGTGGCTAACGGCGTCGGTCTTTAAGGAGCCACAATTTCTGGGCCTGTTTCGCGTTTTCACAATGATGTTGCCCTTCCTGGGGGCTTTGCGCGTGGCCGCCGTCGCCACGCGCATCTCGCAGCGGATGCAATTCTCGATTCTGGCCGAGGAGATTTCCCAATCGACGCTCAATCTGTTGTTATTTATCGTTTTCTATCTGTTGGGCTGGCAATTGCTGGGGGCCATTGCCGCCACCGTGTTGTCCTACATGGCGGCGCTGGCCCTGGCGATCTATTTCATCTACCGGCTGTTCGGGTCGGTACTGGCCTCGCCGGCGCGCCCGGCGGTCAGCAATCGCCGGTTGCTGGCCTATTCAGCGCCCACGGCATTGGCGGAAATGTCGGGGGCGGTCATCACCCGCGTCGATCGCCTCTTCCTGGGGTTCTACCATTCGTCGGCCGACGTGGGTGTCTATCAGGCCGCGGCCCAACTTTCGATCATCATGGCCTCGATCCTGTATGCCTTCAATATGATCTTGATGCCCATGATCTCCGACCAGTTTCACAAGAACGACATGCGTCAATTGGAGGAACTGTTTCGCATCAATACCAAATGGGGCATTTATGCCATTGTGCCGCTGGTGCTGGTCATCACCTTCGCCGCGGCCGACGTGATGACGGTGCTGTTCGGCAGCGAGTACGCTGGGGGGGCCGGCGCGCTACTTATCCTGACCGCCGGACAATTTATCAATATCGCCACGGGCGCCACGGCCACGATCCTGATCATGACCGGCAATCAGACGACGTGGTTCCGTCTTAGCCTGGTGATGATGGGCATCAGTCTGGCTCTCAACTTTCTGCTCGTTCCGCGCTGGGGGATGATAGGCGCGGCCGTCGCCACCTCGCTCACAGTCAGTTGCCAATATCTGATCAGTTTGCTCATCATCTATCGCCTTCTTCACCTGTGGCCGTATGATCGCCGCTATCTTAAGGGCATTCTGGCCGCGCTTGGCACTGCCGGAATGCTCCTCATCATCCGTCTCCTGGGTCTGCCGCCATTGCCCAACTTCCTTGTGACGGGCACGGTGGCAACACTCGGTTTCTTTGGTCTGCTCGTTTTATTCAAACTGGAGGCGGAAGATCGCGCCTTTATCGAACAAATGATAAAACGCTTCCGCGTGGCCAGGCGGGCGGCCTAGGCCAGCGCGAGTTTTAAAAAGGGTTGTCCCATGCGCACGAATGGAACTGTCATCATTATCGCCATGATTCACTGGCATTTCACCTGGCAAAGCCAGCATAATATGGCGAGTGGTCTGGTGAAGAGTGGCTATCGCGTTATATTTGTCGAGCCGCTGCCGAAACGTTGGCCGCGCATCAGTGAATTCGGCCGGGTGTGGGGCAGATTGACCGGCAACAGTAAGGCGGCCGGCTTCTGCGAGCAAGCCCTCGTTCCGGGCGTCGAGTTAGTGTCGCCGCGCCTGTTGCCCGACGCCGGGCCATTGACCCGGCCCATCAATCGCCGGCTGTTTGTGCCCGGTCTGGCGGCCAGGCTGCGCCAGGACGTTCAGCTGCCACTGATCGTGATCAACTATCTGCCAACGGCGGCCTCGCTGGCCCTGATGTATGACCTGCGGCCGGATGCGACGATCTATCACTGCGTCAACGATTGGGCCAACGATCCCTTTACGCCGGCGGCAGCGACGGAGGCCGAGCTGGCCGCGGCGGTCGATATGGTCTGGGCCGATTCACCGGTGAACTTTGCCCGTACTTCGCAACTGCGGCCCGACACAATCCACCTGCCGCATGGGGTGAACGTCGACCTCTTTGCCGGCGCGCGGCGCGAACCGCCGGCACCACCGCCCGCCCGGCCGCTGTGCGCCTTCTTTGGCGCGCTGGGCATCAGCGCCGACGTTGAATTATTGCGCGCTGTCAGCCACCGCTACCCATTGCGCCTGATCGGGCCAATTCGGGCCAGCCTGGAGGGGTTCGCGGTCGAAACGGAAATCGTCGGCGCTGTGCCCCACGAACGTGTGCCCGAACTCCTGCGTGACGTGGACGTGCTCCTGCTGCCCTATGCCCACTCGGAGCACAACAAAGGGATCATGCCCGCCAAAATGTTTGAATGTCTGGCCACCGGCAAACCGACCGTCGCCTGCGGGCTGGTCACGTTGTATGATTATGCTGACCTATTCTTCATCCGCGAGACGCACGAGGCGTTCCTGGACGCAATCGCCGAAGCCGTCCACGAGCCGGCCGAACGACAAGGCCCGCGTTTCGCCTGCGCCGAGAGCCACAGCTACCAGCGTCGTATGAAGAAAATCGAAGGGTATCTGGATGAATTGCTGGCGGGCAGCCGGGAAGTCCCGGTAGCTCCCCGGACGCCTTAGAAGACACCAGACACGATTCATCCATTTTTTTTGACAGGCCATGTCACTCATCCATACGCCCCAGGCCGCAGCACCCCCCCCCTCGCGTCTCGTCATTCCATTCCTGAATACGGAGCCGCTAACCGACGTCAAGCTGGCGCTGTTGCTGCTGCCGCTGTGGTGGCTGCTGGGGGTCGAGCAATTCATCTGGCCGGTCGTCTTTGGCTTCGCCGCCGTCAAGATGCTGTATTTGCAGCATTGGCGTCTGATCGCCACGCCGCCGCTGCGCTGGTTTGCGCTGTTTATCGTGGCTGTGCTCATCTCCGGCGTCTTCGTCGATGAGACGATGCGCCTGCTGACTTACGCGCGCAATCTGGGCGCTTTTCTGAGCGGCTTCCTGGCCCTGCTCATCATATCCAACCGCGCCCAGTCATGGCGGCAGATCGAAAAAGTGTTGAACGTCGTTTTGTTCATCATGTTCCTGGCCGGCGTGGCCGGGTTGTTGGGCATACTCAACATCTGGCGACCGGCTATCCAGTCGGTGATAGGCCAACTGTTGCCGGCGGCGGTGGTCAATACCAGCTATGGGGAAACCATCGCCATCCGCCAGTGGGGCGACCTCAGCTGGTTTTCGGGCCTCGGCCTGTATTTCCGCGTCAGCAGCTTTTTCCTGTTCAGTAATCATTATTCCAGCGCTCTGATCTATGCGCTGCCCTTTTTCTTCATGAAATTGGGCCAGGCGCGAGGCGTCCGGAAAATCGCCGTCGCGTTGGCGATTGTGATTCTGGCGATCAACCTCGTCTACACCACCGGCCGGGTGGCGACGCTAAGCCTGCTGGCCGGGGCGCTCTATTACGCGGTTTTCCATAGCACCTATCACCGTTCCCTCCGCGTTTTGATCAGCCTCAGCCTTAGCGTGGCCCTCATCGCCATTCTCTTCTCGGCCACACTGGAACTGGCCTCCGGCTTCCGGCAACAAGGCGTCATTAGCCGGACGGCCGAGGCGGTTGATGCCTTTACCTACGCCCGCGGCGAAGGCAGCTTCATCAATCGCTTCGGCGTATATGGGGCAACAATAGAGGGCTTCCTGCAACGGCCGTTGTTCGGCTGGGGAACCGAACGAGACGTTGTCGGGTTGAATATCCCGGCCGGCTCCCACAGCGAATATCTGGCGGCGCTCTACCGGCAAGGCATCCTGGGCTTCTTCGCGCTCCTCGGCCTGTGGTGGTCGGTATGGCGTGGAACTCGGCCGCCCGGCGGCGCGGCGGCCGGCCAGCCGGCGGGCCTATTTCTGCGCTACGGGCGATGGTTCCTGGTGGCCGCGCTCATCAACAGCATCATGACCGACCCCTCTGTCGATAGCACGACGTATGTCATCCTGTGGGTGCTCATCGCGCTGCTCATCGCCGCCGGCCGAATGGTGCGAAAACAAGGTGAGTATGCAAGCACCGCCCATTGAACTATTAGGCGTTCGCGTCCATCCCCTGACGGTTGAGGAGTTGCATCAGCGGTTGGCCGGGTATATTGACAACCGGCAACACGCGCTGGTCTTCCACGCCAACGTCCATGGCATCAATCTGGCCGTGAAAGACACGGCCATGATGGCCGCCCTGAACCGGGCAGAGATCGTTTTTTGCGACGGAGCAGGCGTCATACTGGGGGCGCGGCTCCTGGGCCATCACATCCCGGAGCGTATCACCTATGCCGACTGGATGTGGCAACTGGCCGAGTTCGCCGCCGGTCGGGGCGACTCGTTGTTCTTCCTGGGAGCCAGGCCCGGCGTCGCACAGGCCGCGGCCGTCCGCTTAGTAGAGCGATTCCCAACGCTCCAAATCGCCGGCGTACAGGACGGTTATTTCAACAAGTCCATCGGCCATCCCGAAAATGAGGCCGTCGTGCGCTGCATCAACGAGCGCCGGCCCAATATCCTGGTCGTCGGCATGGGCATGCCCCTGCAGGAACAGTGGTTGAGCGAGAATTGGGGGCGCATCGAGGCCAACGTAGCCCTGACCGGCGGGGCCGTCTTCGACTATCTTTCCGGCGAGTTACAGCGCGCGCCGGAATGGATGACCGGCAATGGCCTTGAGTGGCTAGGCCGTCTCCTGATCGAACCACGGCGGTTGTGGCGGCGCTATCTCGTCGGCAACCCTATCTTCCTGAGCCGAGTCCTGAAAGAACGTTACTTCGGCCGCCGATAGGCCACCTTCCAGCCGCGGGACGCTGACCAACGCCGGTTTCCTGTTGTCGGCCAGTGGCTTGCAGCTATAATAGTTTGTACCTAATTTCACCACCTGACCATAGCCAGCACTGAATCCATATTAGTTCAGGTCGGATAACGTCCAGCGCCGGAAGTTGGTGATACGGCCACTCGCGTGGAAAATGGTTTTTCACAAGTGACCGACCGGGTGTGCATAGGAAGGGAAGCGACATGTTGAGGCGGTTCGGGGTCAACTATGCTATCTTCTCGATGGCTATTGATATCTTGCTGACTTGTGTGGCCCTGTTCGCGGCCTTACGCCTCGTTGCCTACATCCCTCTTCATCTGACCAACCTGCGTGGCCCGGCCGTGGTCATGCCCTTCATCTATCTCGTCGTGCCCGTGCTATGGGGTCTGACGTTTCTGGTGCTGTCGGTCTACGATCCCAAGCGCGTCTACAAGGTGATGGACGAATTGCAGATCGTGGCGATTGCCACGGTGGCTTCGGCGCTGTTGTTCGCCGGTCTGCTGTTCCTGGCCCATCGCGATTTCTCGCGCTGGGTATTCATCATCTTCGTGGTCCTGGATCTCGTCCTGCTGTTGGGCTGGCGCGTCATGGTGCGGCTTCTGTTCCGTATTAGCCGCGTGCCCACCGCCGAGCATCGCGTGCTCATCATCGGCGCGGGCGACGTCGGCCAGCGGGTGGGCACGATGATTCGCGACTATGAATCGATGGGCCTGACCCTGGCCGGCTTTCTGGATGAGGTTACTCCCCGGGTAGCGGTCGATCAAGACTTCGTGCTCCACGTTCTGGGCCGGGTCGACGACGTGCGCGAGGTGGTTCAGAGTAGCAATATCAACGACGTCGTCATCGCCCTGCCCCAGCGCGATTACGCCCAGATCAACGAACTCGTGCTGGCCCTCCATGATTTGCCCGTACAGGTGCGCGTCGTGCCCGATTACTTCAGTCTGGCCCTCTATCGCGCCTCGGTCGAGGATTTCGGCGGCCTGCCGATGATCAACCTGCGCGACCCGGCGCTCAATGACGTGCAGCGCTTCATCAAGCGCCTGTTCGATCTGACGCTGGCCGGTATCCTGACCCTCATCGTGCTGCTGCCGATGGTAATCATCACCGTGCTGATCAAGCTGGACACCAAGGGATCGACCCTGTTTCGCCAGCAGCGCGTAGGCGAAAACGGGCGGCTCTTTTCCATGTACAAGTTCCGCTCGATGATCGACGGCGCGGATAGTATGGTGGAGGGCATGACCGAGCACACCGACGACGGCCATCTGCTCTTCAAGAAAGCCAATGATCCCCGCGTCACCCGGATTGGCCGCTTCCTGCGCCATACCAGCCTCGATGAGCTGCCGCAATTATTCAACGTCCTGAAAGGAGATATGAGCCTGGTGGGGCCGCGGCCGGAACTGCCCTGGCTGGTGGGCCAATATGAGCCGTGGCAACACAAACGGCTGGCCGTGCCCCAGGGCATGACCGGCTGGTGGCAGATCAACGGCCGCGCCGACAAGCCGCTGCACCTCCATACCGAGGAAGACCTCTACTACGTCCAGAATTATTCGTTGTGGATGGACATCTACATCCTGCTCAAGACACCCTGGGTCGTGGTACGCGGCAAAGGCGCCTATTAAGTCCGGACCGTCGCCGCGGCCCGCTGGTCGATGAACCCCGTTTCCGGCCAAACCCAATCCCCAATCGAGGAGCGCCACTCCAACCGGCTGATCGCGCTGGAGGGCGTCGTCCTGCTTCTGGCCGCCCCGTTCCTGATGATGCCGGAGCTATCGGTGGTGGCCACCGCCGCCGCCCTGTTAGCGCTGGCCGCGGTGTGGCTGACGTCGCTATTTAACCGCCGGCTACTCTCGACGCCNNGATGGTGACGATTGGCCTGGGCTTCAGTCTGGTCGGGGTTATCGGATTGCAGGAAATCCCCAAGATACCGATCCTCGTTCAGCTCAACCCCTTTCGCGGGCAATCGCTGCCGGGTCTGGCCGGATTCACTGTCCATCCCAACCAACTGGCCGGACTCATCTGCCTTTTCCTGCCGGTCATTATCTCCCTGCTGTTGGCTCCCCGCGCCGGGCGGTCATCGTCGTGGCTGCGCCTGGGGCTGGGGTTGGCCGCCTTGTGGGCAATCGCTATCCTCATCCTGACCCAATCGCGCGGCGGCTGGGTTGGAGCACTGGCCGGATTGTTTATCCTCCTGATACTGTGGGCCATCGTGCTGCCGCCATCCTCCTACCGCACGGTTCTGCGCGCCGGCGCAGTTGCCCTGGCCCTCGTCGGATTGGGGGCTATCCTCTGGATTGGCCCGGTCGAACTGCGCGATCTGTGGCTGAATCCACCGCCGGAAACGGCCGTCGGCTCGCTGGTTACGCTCAACTATCGCAAGGAGATCTGGCCGTGGGCCGTTCGCGCCGTGGCCGACTTCCCCTACACCGGTGTCGGCCTGGGGGCGTTTCGCCAAGTGGTGTTTCGGCTCTACCCGATCCCCTTCACGCCCGGCCAGGACATCGCCCACGCCCATAACATCTTCTTGCAGACGGCGCTCGACGTGGGGCTGCCGGGGTTGGTGGCCTATGTGGCGCTCCTCATTGTTGCCGCCGTGGCCGGTTGGCGGGTGGCGCGGCGCGATGTGGGCTTGCGGGCCGCCGCCCTGGGGCTGTTGGCCGGGCTGGCCGCCGTCCACGTCTTCGGCCTGGCCGACGCGCTGGCGCTGGGATCGAAACCGGGGATCGTGTTCTGGCTGGCGCTGGGGGTGCTGGCGGCGATGAATCGGGAAGAGGTTCTAGGTTCTAGGGGATAGGTGCTAGGGGCTAGGGAGAGAGGGAGTCGGGGGAAGTGCCCCAGCGGCGTTGGAATTCGGCCGCTTCGCCGGGGTGTTCCAGACCCATACGGCGGCGCATCTGTAGCAGGCGTTGCACTTCCCTGGTCTCCAACGGCCCGCCCGCGCCCAATTGGGCCAGCATGAAGTGGATGCGGGCGTTCTGCTCCACCGTTTCCAGGCGCATGAAAGCTTGCACCAGCGTTTCACCGACGGTCAGCGTGCCGTGGCGTTGCAGGATGATGGCGTCGTGGCCGCCGATCAGGTCGCGAATTGCCAGCGCGCCCTCTTCACTGGAGGCCAGCGTGTAGGGCGCGGTGGGGATGATACCCAGCAGGACGATCACCTCCGGCAAGAGCGGCGTGTCCATGGGGATACCGGCGATGGACAGGGCCACGGTGATGGGCGGGTGGGCATGAACCACGGCCCGCACGTCCGGCCGCCGCCGATAGGCTTCCAGGTGCATGGGCAGCTCGCTGGTCGGCCGCAGCCCGCGCCGCGCCTCGGTCGGATAGCCAATGACTTGGCCGGCGGCATCGACGATCAGCAATTGCTCGGGGCGCAACAACCCCTTGTGCAGGCCCGACGGGGTGATCAGGATGCGGCCGTCGTCGAGACGCACGGACAGATTGCCCTCGAAGCCACTGAGCAGGCCGCGCTCATACATCATTTGCCCCACACGAACGATCTCGGCTCGCAAGGCGGTCTCGCGCGGGTCGTGGGCATAAGCTGAACTCATAGATCTACCTCGCCTGAGCGAAAGCGTTCCACCACCGCCAGCAGCCGGTCGGGGCGGCCGTCGAAGGTGGCCGGCGTTAACTCACCCCGGGCCAGACCCAACAACACCCGGTTCAGGGCGGCGTTGACCGGCGCGGCCAGCCCGGCCCGTTCGGCCGCGGCGGCGATGGCCCCATTGTGAAAGACCACTTCACTGCGCCCCTTGCCGCTCGCCAGATCGATGTGGAACGACGGCATCTTGTCCCCCCGGCCGTGGATGATGACCTGGGAGAAGATGAGCCGCAGCAACGGCCGCGGCGCATAGGCCAGCGTGCGCGCCAATGGCCGGGCCGTCGCCCCCGGCAGGTTGATCACGGCGATATCCAAACGCCGCATCACGGCCAACGTCTCGCGCAACATGCTCATCTCCAAATCGAAGATCGCCCGCCGCCGGTATAGCTCGGCCGGCGGCCGGTTCAGAATGGCCGAGGTGGCGTTGCCCATGATATTGAGGAACGCTTTCGACCATTTCATGGCCCGGTAATCGGCCCGCGCCCCGGCATTGATGCCCGCCTCACGAAACAGCGCCACCCATTCGTCCACCGCCCGCCCCGGCGCGACGGGCGCGATGCCCAGCCCCCGCCCGGCGCGCTCCACCAACAGCCGGTTCGGCCCCTGGCGGCTGATGGGGATGGTCACCGCCCCGGCCAACGTTCGCCCCGCCCCGAAGCAACCGGCGACGATCTCCTCCACGCCGATGCCGTTTTGCGTGCCCATGACCTGCGCCGGGTTGGGACAATGGGCCGCCAGTTGGGCCACGGCCTCGGCCACGTCGTAGGACTTCATCGCCAGGATGATGAGATCGTAGGCGGCCGAGTCGGCAAAGGCCGCCGCCGGATGGCCCACGGCGCGCAACGGGGCCGTGAATGTCGCGTCGCTTGCGGTAATGGTCAATCCGTCGTGGGTGATGGCCGCCGCCGTGTCCGGCCGGGTGATGAGCGTGACGCGCCGCCCGGCCCGCGCCAGCATGCCGCCCAAATAGCCCCCGACCGCCCCCGCCCCATAGACCAGGATATTCATCGTCGCTTATCCGGCCGCGGTGTTCAGCCGGCCGCGCCCAGCACCGTGCCTATAAAATCCGCCCGCCCGCGGGCGAAGTCGGCGGCTGGCATTGGCCTCTTGCCCGGCGGTTGCACCTCGTCCAGCAGCAATAGCCCCTCGCCGGTCGCGACGACCACGCCTTCCGATTCCCACGTCACCCNNGTCATGGCGGCCTCGTCCTGCGCTGTGGGTGAGACGTGCCCGGCCAAAATGTGGTCCAGCCAACGGCGCAGCATGTCGGCCCCCAGCGCGGCCAGGCGGTCGTGGAGCGTGGCCGCCGTCTCGCGCGGGTCAATGACCAACGATTCCTGCACCAACATCGGCCCCGTGTCCAGCCCCTCGTCCATTTGCATCAACGTGATGCCGGTGAGCGCATCGCCGGCCAGGAGGGCGTGCTGGATGGGGGCCGCGCCGCGCCAGCGCGGCAGCAGCGAGGCATGGACGTTGAGGCTGCCCCGCGGCGGCAGATAGAGGACGTGGGNNTGCTGCGTCTCGATGAGGACATTCAGGCACGGCACGGCAAATTCCGGTGTGCCCATGAAGATGACTCTTGCCACGCGATCATTCTAGCATGGCCCCGGCCAATTGCCTATTTGACTCGGTGGGATCGTTGACGCGCGCCGTCGATGCGTTTATGATGCTCTGGATTGGCGCAACCTTCCCGGCGCGCGCGCGTATTATTCTCAGTGGTCTATCAAGGAGAATTATCATGGATATCAATAAAGCAGTTCGCTATGTGACCGAAGACAAGACGTGGTTGAGCAAATTGCTCATCGGCGTCCTCATGTCGGTGTTGTCTTTTCTCATCGTCCCGGCCCTCATCTTGCAGGGGTACGTGGTCAAGATCATTCGCCGCGTGATGAGTGGCCAGTGGGATGGCCTGCCCGAGTGGGATGATTGGGGCAAGTTGCTGCGCGACGGTTTCTTCGTCACCGTGGCGGAAATCGTCTACACCTTGCCGTTCATCCTGCTGATAATCGTTGGTGCCGCCGCAACGGGTGGCCTGACCAGCGTGACCGGCAGCGAAAACGCCGCCGGCCTCATCGCCACTACCGGCGGCCTNNCTGGTGACCGGTGTCCTGTCGTTGGTCCCGTGCCTGGGCTGGATCGCCGCCTTCGTCATTGGCCTGGCCGCCACCCCGTTCATCTCGTTCGTGACCGGCCATCTGTATGGTCAGATCGCGGCCAAGGTGCTGGGCAACAAGGCCGGCGGCTCGCTGACGGGCGTCGCCTAAGAGGGAATATCCACAGATGACACAGATTGGCGGATAAGCCCGGATAAAAAAAGCCCGCCCCTGAAATATGGGGGGCGGGCTTTTTGTATGGCCCTCAGAACAAGCGGCCCTGTTGCGGCGGGCCGGTGCCGGTGTCCAGACCCACCAGCCGCATGAAGCGCTCGGCTGTGGCCGGGGCGTGGCCGGCGTAGTCGTCGTTGAAGAAGGCGTAGACGTCGGTCACGTCGGGCAGATGGGGTTCGATTTGGCTGAGCCAGCCTTGCAGCTCAGCCGTCTTGTCGAGCACCTCGTGGGACTTGTCGTCGAATTGGCCGTGGCGGCCCAGAAAACGCACATAGAGGAAGTCGGCCGTCCGCCGTATCTCCTTGGGCAGATAGATGTAATCGGCGGCGATCCAGCAGACCTTGTGGGCGCGGAACAGCTCGGCCGTCTCGTCGCTCCACCACGAACGGTGGCGCAATTCCACGGCGAAGCGCAGGTCGCGCGGCAGGTGGGGCAGAAAGGCGGCCAGATTGTCGCGCTCGGCCACGGCGAAGTCGGGCGGGAACTGGAAGACAATCGGCCCCAGCCGGTCGCCCAACAGACGCATCGTGTCCAGAAAGTTGTCCAGGAAGGCCTGGGTGGTGGGCGCCAGCCGCAGATCGTGGGTGATCTCGCGCGGCGCTTTGGGGCAAAA
>CXWJ01005178.1_pt1 | contig 14178 bp, 12 predicted proteins | sample 590841 | NCBI WGS metagenome assembly CXWJ01 (sample SAMEA3498367, study PRJEB10139) | wastewater metagenome | biome: wastewater treatment plant; material: activated sludge | place: Austria | collected 2015-01-21 | reverse complement strand
GACCAGCCGTTCAACTGCAGCGAACATCCGGTTGTCGTGCGCCATCCGGAGACGGGGCGCAAGATCCTTTACGTCAATCGCGGCTTCACCTCGCACATCAAAGGCCTGGCTCGTTTCGAGAGCGCGGCCTTGCTTGAGATGCTCTACGAATTGGTCGAGCGGCATCCCGCGATCACCTGCCGCGTGCGCTGGACGCCGAATACGATGGTGATGTGGGACAATCGCTGCACGCAGCATCATGCGCTTTGGGACTATTATCCGATGGAGCGTCTTGGCCACCGCGTTTCCATCGTGGGCGTGCGGCCGCGGGCTTAAGGGTCGGCCGGCGGTCCCTGTAAGAATCAGAACTGTGCGATCGCCAGCGCGGCCAGCGCCAGGGCGCCGATCCAGATCGCGACGCGGGCGTGGGCGGTTTGGCGGGTTTGGGCTTCGGCGATGGCGCGGGTTGAGTCCGGGTGGAGTTTGACGCCGCCTTGCGAGAGTTGGGCTGCGATTTGTTCGGCGTTCTTCAGCACTTCAGGGAACGCTGCGATGGCGCGGCCGATGGTGTTCATGCCTTCGGCGGCTTGATTGAGGCGGGCTTGCGGGCCGACTTGGTCGATCATCCATTGTTCGACGACGGGTTTGGCCGAGTCCCAGATCGAGTGCTGCGGATCGAGTTGGCGGGCGACACCTTCGACGACGACCATCGTCTTTTGCAGCATCGCGAGTTGCGGCTGCATTTGCATGTCGAACATGCGGGTCACTTCGAAGAGCTGCGTCAGCAGGCGTGCCATCGACATGTTGCTAGCGGGGCGGCCGAAGATCGGCTCGCCGATCGCGCGCAGGGCTTGGGCGAAGTCTTCGACGCTGTGGCGCGGGGGAACGAAGCCGACCGCGAGATGGATGTCGGCGACGCGGCGGTAGTCGCGGCTTAAGAAGCCGGCCAGCGTTTCGGCCATGAAGCGGCGCGAGAGCGTGTCGAGGCGGCCCATGATGCCGAAGTCGACGGCAACGAGCTTGCCTTGTCCGTCCACGAACAGGTTTCCGGGATGCATGTCGGCGTGGAAGAAGCCATCGCGCAGCGCGTGGCGCAGGAAGCTTTGGATAACGTTCGTCGCGATGCGCTTCAGGTCGTGGCCCTTCGCGCGCAGCGTTTCGATGTCTTTGAGCGGTGTTGCGTCGATCCACTCGGTGGCGAGGATCCGGCGCGTTGTGAGGTCCCAGTCGACTTCGGGGACGCGGAAGTCCGGGTCGTTCTTGATATTGCCGGCGAATTCGGCTGCGGCTGCCGCTTCGAGGCGCAAGTCCATTTCGATGGCGACGGAGCGGGCGAGCGTGTCGACGCCGGCCGTCGGCTTCATCCGGCGGCCTTCCTCACCGCCGAAATATTCGGCTTGGCGGGCGGCCCAGGCGAAGGCTTCGAGTTCGTGGGCGAAGTCGCGCTCGATGTTGGGGCGTAAGATTTTGATGGCGCGGAATTGTTTCGGTTCGCCGTCCTTGGTGCGCAGTTCGACTTTGTGAACTTGCGCGATCGAAGCGGCGGCGATTGCTTCGCCGATGTCGCCGAGGCGCTGCACGTTGTCGCCGAGTTCCGCGCTAAGGATTGCGCGCGCTTGGTCGGCCGGGAATGGCGGAAGGCGATCTTGCAGTTCCGACAAGTCGCGCGCGATGTCCGTGCCGATGACGTCGGGGCGGGTCGCGAGGAACTGACCCATCTTGATGTAAGAGGGGCCGAGCTTGCCGAGCGCGCGGGCGAGGCGTTCGCCGCTGCGGCCCTGTGCGTCGGCTTTCGACTTCGGGAAGATGAATTTCAGCAGCTTCGCTTGCGGCGGGGCGAGGTCTTCCCACTCCGGCGGCGGCAGGACGCCATGGCTGCCCAGCACGCGGCCTGCGCGCATGAGGCGGCCGATCATGGCGAGGCTCTTCAGCATTAGCGCTTCCAGCCCGAATGCATCGCGACGATGCCGCCGGTCATGTCGCGCCATTTCACTTGGCTGAAGCCGGCGGCCGCGATCATGTCGGCGAAGTCTTTTTGCGGCGGGAAGCGGCGGATGCTTTCGACGAGATATTGGTACGACGCGCGGTCGTTCGTGACGGCTTGGCCGATCAGCGGGATCGCGTTGAACGACCAGAAATCGTAGAGGCGGCTCAACAGCGGGTCGTCCACCTTCGAGAACTCGAGGCAGAGGAAGTGGCCGCCGGGTTTGAGCACGCGGTGGGCTTCGGCCAGCGCCTTGTCGATGTGGGTGACGTTTCTGATGCCGAAGGCGATTGTGTAGGCGTCGAAGCTTGCGTCCGGCATGGGAAGCTTTTCGGCGTCACCGCAGGAAAACGTGACGCGTTCGCCGAAGCCTCTGTCGCGCGCGCGTTCGCGGCCGACGCCCAGCATGTCCGGATTGATGTCGCAGACCACGGCCTCGCCCGGTTTCGAGCCCAGACGTTGGAGGAAACGGAAGGCGATGTCGCCGGTGCCGCCGGCGACGTCGAGCAAGCGCATGCCGGGTTCCGGCGAGAGCCAGTCGATCAGCTCGTCCTTCCACACACGGTGCACGCCCATCGACATCAGGTCGTTCATGACGTCGTAGCGGCGGGCGATGCTGGTGAAAACTTCGCCGACCAGGCGCGATTTCTCGTCCTCCGCCACAGTGCGGAAGCCGAAGGAAACGGTGGGCTTTTCGTCGGTCATTAAAGTTCCCGTCATGGCCGGGCAAGCGAAGCGCGACCCGGCCACCCAGTGCCACCGTCCCTGGGTGGCCGGCTCAAGGTCAGCCATGACGGTTGTTGGGCATGACATAGTGCTCGTAAATTCCTTGAGCTAGGTTACACAGCGTCCCATGCCGGAATTGCCCGAAGTCGAAACCGTGCGCCAGGGGCTCGTCCCCGTGCTTGAAGGGCGCAAATTCGCCCGCGTGATCCAGCGGCGTGGTGATTTGCGCTTCCCGCTGCCGCCAAAGTTTGCCGAACGGTTAACAGGGCGGCGGGTCGAGAAGCTGACGCGGCGGGCGAAATACATCCTCGCGCATCTCGACGGCGGCGAGGTGTTGATCATGCATCTGGGCATGTCGGGGCGGTTTTCGATCGAGGGCGCGAAGGTCGGGCGCTTCGTTCATGCGACGCCGGAGGCGGGCAAGCACGATCACATCGTGTTCGAGACGGACAAAGGCGCGCGCGTAACGTTCACCGATCATCGGCGCTTTGGGATGATGGATCTGTTCAAGGCGTCGGAAGAGGCGACCTATAAGTATTTGGCCGCGCTTGGGCCGGAGCCGCTGTCGCGCGCGTTTTCGCCCGCCGTGTTGGACGCGGCGCTTGCGGGCAAGCGTACGCCGATCAAGGCAGCTCTGCTCGATCAGCGTGTGGTGGCGGGGCTTGGCAACATTTATGTGTGCGAGGCGCTGTTTCGAGCCGGGATTTCGCCGAAGCGGCTCGCGTCCACTGTCGTGGGCGAACCCTCGCGAAAACTGGTGCCCGAGATAAAGGCGGTGCTGCGCGCGGCGATCAAAGCCGGTGGGTCGACCTTGCGCGACTANNTTGAAGAAGGGCTGCAGCGGCGTCGTGCGGCGCATCGTGCAATCGGGGCGATCGACGTTTTTCTGCGCGACCTGTCAGCGCTAGCGCCGCGCCACCGCTTGCGCTAAACCGGCGCCAAAATTTGGCAGGTGATCCCATGAGCTTCGAGACGATCAAGACCGAGACGCGCGGCGCGGTGTTGTTGATTACGCTGAACCGGCCGCAGGCTTTGAATGCGTTGAATGCGCAGCTTGTGGGAGAGTTGGTGAGCGCGTTGGATCTGGCGCAGGGGAATTCCGCCGTGCGCGCTGTCGTTCTCACCGGATCGGAGAAGGCGTTTGCGGCTGGGGCTGACATTAAGGAGATGCAGCCGAAGTCTTATGCCGACACCTATAGTGAGGATCTGTTCGGCGGGTTTCATGATCGTTTCACAGCTTTCAGGAAGCCGGTGATCGCTGCCGTTGCCGGGTTTGCGCTGGGCGGCGGATGCGAGCTTGCGATGATGTGCGATTTCATTGTTGCCGCCGACAACGCGAAGTTCGGGCAACCCGAGATCAAGCTGGGCGTCATGCCCGGCATCGGCGGTACGCAGCGGCTCACGCGCTTTGTCGGCAAATCGAAGGCGATGGAAATGTGCCTAACCGGGCGCTTCATGGATGCCGCTGAGGCAGAACGCTCGGGGCTTGTGAGCCGGGTGGTGCCGCTCGCCGATTTGGTGAACGAGGCCATGAAGGCGGCCGAGACAATCGCAGAGATGTCTTTGCCCATTGTGATGATGACGAAAGAAACGATCAACCGCGCTTACGAGACCACCCTTGCGGAAGGTGTCAGGTTCGAGCGGCGGCTTTTCCATTCGATGTTTGCGACGGCCGACCAGAAAGAAGGCATGGCGGCCTTTGTCGAAAAGCGGAAGGCGAAGTTCGAGCACCGTTGACGGATTGACGCGGCTTTTGCGGGTTGACGCTCGCCGAAAGCCCCGTCTATAACCCGCGTCCCCTGGGCCACAGGGCAAGGAACGTAAGGGATTTATCCACATGGCGAATATCCGCTCGGCAGCCAAAGCAGCGCGCAAAGGAAAGCGCCGCGAGGCCGTGAATACCGCGCGGAAGAGCCGAGTTCGCACCCACATCCGCAAGGTTGAGGAAGCGATCGCCAAGGGTGACGCCAAAGCCGCCCAGGAAGCCCTTCGCATGGCCCAGCCGGAAATCATCCGCGGCGCCAACAAGCGCGTTCTGCATAAGCGCGCGGCGGCGCGCAAAGTGTCGCGTCTGACGAAGCGCGTGAAGGCGCTCTCCAAGTAAAGTTCAGGCCGCCCGGTTAAGCCCCTCGCGTTTGTTAAGGGGCGCAGCGTTCTCCATTTTGGTTTTGTTTTATCCAACGGTTTCGTGCGTCGCGCGTTTTCCTGTGCACGACGTGCGCATTGGCGCATTCCCATGTCGTATGTCGGTCACGATACTCCGTATACGGAGCGTCGATAAAAGTGCCACGTTGATGACTCAGGTGCGTGCGCATATTGCATAGGAATTACCTCGTGTTTCTCGTGATCGTTGTGCACAGAGATTTCTCGAGCATGCCGCGCGAATTCGGAGTGTAATGAAAGTGTTTTAATGCGCACGAAGTGCATGTTCTCGCATTGATCCACTTCCGCAGATCAAACGACTGTTGTATGGTTAAGGGGCGATTGAGATTGGGGCCTACGACAATGAAGAAGATAAAACAAAAGGCGACGGGTGCGCCCGGTCGTAGGGTAGACGGTCTGACGACCGCTAATTCTTAAGAGTAACGGGCCCGGCTCTCGGGCTTCGTTTTCAAAGTTCTCAAAAGTCTGCGTTTTGGCCGCGGGTTTCCGCGGACGGGCCGGATTCTGCTCGCTGGGAGGGCAGTCGAGACGTCATGGGTTACGCAGGGAACATAACGTCGGCAGAGGCTTGGGCGCTCCTTGAGAGCGACCAGCAAGCCCAGCTTGTCGATGTCCGAACCGCGGCCGAATGGACGTTTGTGGGCGTGCCAGACCTTGGCCCCGTCGGACGGAAGGCGGTGCTGGTGGAATGGCAGGTCTACCCGACCATGGGTCGCAATGCCGCCTTTGAGGATGGTGTGGCGGAGCGGCTTGCGGCTGCGGGCGCCACGGCGACGACACCGGTTTTGTTCCTTTGCCGATCAGGCGCGCGCAGCCAAGCGGCGGCGCGCGCCATGACGGCCAAGGGTTTTACGAAGTGCTTCAACGTGGCTGACGGTTTCGAAGGGGATGTCGATGCCGACCGGCACCGTGGAAGGACGAGTGGGTGGAAGGCTAGAGGCCTTCCTTGGGTGCAAACCTAGCGCGAGCGACGAAGAGGGTCGGACTCGCGAGAGGAAGTATGGGGCGTTAATGCGGGCGGGTTCTCCGTTCGCGGTTCCAAGTTAGGTAGACAATTGGGCGCGGATGGATTCTTCTATCCGAGGGGCGCTGTTCAATTGAGACGTGCAGTCGCCGCAGTTCGTTCAGGTGAGAGACAGCACCGGCGAACGGCGGTCTGGGGCAAGCAAGGCAAAAAAAGGGACAAGAACAGTGACCTCTCAAGAAGCAAAACCCGTTGGTGAGAAGATTGAAGCAATCTGGAGCCGTGTGTGCGAACGGCTGAAGATCGAACTTGGTGCGCGGTATCAATATTGGGTGGCGCCGTTGCGCGTACTCTCGGCTGAAGGCGATCGCGTGGTTATCGCGTGCCCGAGCCGGTTCGACCGCGACAAGGTGGTCGAAGGCCACGGCGACCGCATTCTGGCGTTGATTCAGGAAATGGATTCTACGTTTGTGCATGTCGATTTCGTGGTCGACTCGCGTCCGCGCGCAGTTCAGCCGCAACAGACGACGAGCGCACGCGCGACGACGATCGACAGCCTGGGCGCAACGCCCGTCGAGCCGGTTCTGGTCACGGGTTCCATTCCGCTCAACAGGGGCTTCACATTCGAGAGCTACGTTACGGGCAAGTCGAACCAGATCGCGTTCAACGAGGCCAAGCGCACGGCGGATGCCGATCAGCCGCTTGCCAATCCGCTGTTCCTTTTCGGGCCCACGGGCCTGGGCAAGACGCATTTGATGCACGCGATCGCGTTGCGGAAGCTGCAGCGCAACCCAAACTTGCGCGTGCTGTTCGTCACGGCCGAAACGTTCATGCGCATGTTCGTCACGGCGTTGAAGGCGAACGACACGGTTTCGTTCAAGAACCAAGTGCGCAATGTCGATTTGCTTCTTGTCGACGACCTGCACTTCATCTTGGGCAAGGAAGCGACGCAGGAGGAACTGCTTGCCGCGTTCGATTGGCTTTCGGACAATCAGAAGCAGATCGTCGTTTCTGCCGACCGCTCGCCGTCGCTGTTCGAGGGCCTGTCCGAGCGTGCACGCTCGCGTCTGCTGAAGGGCGCGTCCATCGAGATCACGCCGACCGACTTCGAGCTTCGCCTCGCCATTCTGGAAACGAAAGCGAAGCAAATTGCGCGCGAACGCCCGGGCTTCACGCTCAACACGCAAGCGGCGCACTTCATGGCGCAACGGATCGCCACGAACACGCGCGAACTTGAGGGGGCGCTCAGCCGCGTCGTCCTGCAGAGCGAAGGCAAGCCGATCACGATCGAAAATCTCAATCAGTGGCTCGCGGACTTCCTGCGCGCCTATGATCGCCGGGTAACGATCGACGAGATCAAGAAGAAGGTCGCCGAACACTACGGACTCAAGACGGCCGATTTGGAGTCGCCGAACCGCTCGCGTTCGATCGTGCGGCCGCGTCAGATCGCGATGTTTCTTGGCCGGCTTCTAACGCCGCGTTCATATCCCGAGATCGGCCGCCGCTTCGGAAATCGCGACCATACTACCGTCATGCACGCTGTGGAGACGATTCAGCGGTTGACGGCGATGGATCCGGCGTTCGCAGACGAGGTGGAGCAGCTGCGCCTGTCGATCCGGAATTGGCCGACGGACGGGTCGTCCGCGGGCTTGCGGCCCGGTGCTCAGGCCGACGGCGATCAAGCTCAGATTTGAGGGCTAATTTTCCTTATAAATCAATCGCTTAATGGGGGCGTCTCGGGGCGGATTTCTGTTCCCTGGGGCGCCTTCTGCCACTATATTCACCACAGCGTTGCCGCGCCAGGTCTGGCGCGGCGCTTTTGTCTTCACACCCCACGTTCCAACCGGACATTCGCATGCGGATTACAATCGAACGGGCAAGCTTTCTCAAAGCGCTGACCCACGTGCAAAGCGTCGTCGAACGGCGCAACACGATCCCGATCCTCTCGAACGTTTTGCTGCATGCGGAAAAAGGAAAACTGTCGCTGACAGCGACAGACCTCGATATCGAGGTCGTAGAGACGGTTGCGGCCGACGTGGTGAAGGCGGGAGCGACGACGGCATCGGCGCACACGCTGTTCGACATCGTGCGCAAGCTGCCCGAAGGTGCGCAGGTCGAGCTGCAGACAACTGAGAGCGACGGGCGCCTGACGCTGTCGGCCGGGCGGTCGAAGTTCCAGCTCCAGGCGTTGCCGCGCGAAGATTTTCCGGCGATGGCGGCGGGGAACCTGCCGCACAAGTTTTCGCTTCCGTCGAAAGACCTTGCCGAGATGATCGACAAGACGCGGTTTGCGGTGTCCACGGAAGAGACGCGGTATTACCTCAACGGCATTTACCTTCATGCGCATTCGGAGAAGAGCAAGACTTATTTGCGCGCGGTGGCGACGGACGGGCACCGGCTTGCGCGCTATGAACTGAACGCGCCGAAGGGCGCGGTCGAGATTCCGGGCATCATCGTGCCGCGCAAGACGGTAAACGAGGTTCGCAAGCTGCTTGAAGACATCGAGGATGCGGCCGAGATTTCCGTCTCCGAGACCAAGATCAAGTTTTCGCTCGGCAGCGTGATGCTGACGTCGAAGTTGATCGACGGCACGTTCCCCGAGTATCAGCGGGTTATTCCCTCCGGCAACGACAAGGCGCTCGAAGTCGTGTGCGACGAGCTCAAAGAGGCGGTCGATCGCGTGTCGACGGTTTCGACAGAGAAGTCGCGGGCGGTGAAGCTCAATCTTGAAAAGGGCAAGTTGACGCTCAGCGTCGTCAGCCCTGAGGCAGGGACTGCGACCGAAGAGATTCTCATCGACTATAAGAGCGCGCCGATCGAGATCGGCTTCAACGCGCGCTACGTTATGGACATTTTGGAGCGGATCGACGGGGCAAAGGCGATTTTCGCGTTCTCCGACGCCGGATCGCCGACGCTCGTGCGCGACAGTGACGGCGACGCAGCGCTCTACGTTTTGATGCCGATGCGGGTGTAAGGCTCGGACTATGGGTTTGGGTGAGATCAGGGCAGAGGTTACGCCTCGCGCGAACGCGCGCGTCGCGATTACGCGCCTGATGCTGACCAATTTCCGCTCTTACGGGATGCTGGATCTGAAGGTCGACGCCGGTCACGTGGTGCTGATCGGGCCGAACGGGGCCGGCAAAACGAATGTGCTGGAGGCGTTGTCGACGCTAGCACCAGGGCGGGGCTTGCGCGGCGCGAAACTCGCCGAGATGGCGAGATCGCTGCCCGGTGAGAGTGCGGCACGGCCGTGGGCGGTTTCGGCGACTTTGGCGGCGCCCGCGGGCGAAACGCAGCTTGGCGTCGGGTTTTTGCCGGGCGGCGAGGAAACCGTGACAAAGCGGGCGGTGCGCATCGATGGGGTGCCCGTGTCGAACCCCGCGGCGCTGGCGGAACGTGTGCGGCTCATTTGGCTGGCGCCTGCGATGGACCGGTTGTTCGTCGACGGCGTGTCGGAGCGGCGGCGGTTTTTGGATCGGCTGATCGCGAGCTTCGATCCGGCGCATGCGCGGCGCTGGGGAGCCTACGAGATTGCGATGCGCGAGCGGCTGAGTGCGCTGAGGTCCAGCGCGCAAGGGGCGTGGCTCAATGCGCTGGAGCGGACGATCGCGGAGACGGGTGTCGTCGTTGCGGTGTCGCGTCTTGAAGGGCTTGCGCGGCTTGCGCGGGCGATGGACGAGCAGCGTGCGTCGGTGTTTCCGCGGGCGGAGATCGCAGTTGCGGGGACTGTCGAGGCGCTGCTCGCGCAGCACGCGGCGGTCGATGTCGAGGATCAGTTCGCTTCGCTTCTAGCGCAATCGCGGGGCGCGGACGCCGAGGCGCGGCGCACGAGCGCCGGGCCGCATTTGACGGACTTCGTCGTCAAGCACGGCCAAAAGGGCCGGCCGGCGCAGGAGTGTTCGACGGGCGAGCAGAAGGCGCTGCTGATCCGGCTGGTGCTTGCGAGCGCAGGATTGCCGGCACCGGGCGCACCGGAGATGCCGGTGCTGCTTCTAGACGAAATTGCGGCACATCTCGACGAGGGGCGCAGGCGGGCGCTGTTCGACGAGATCGACGCGCTCAACGTACAGGCCTGGATGACAGGCACGGATGCGCCGGCCTTCGCGGCGCTTGAAGCTCGCGCGCAGTTCAAGCGCGTGGGCGACGGTCAAATTCGGCCGATGTGAATCAGATAATCGATTGGATTATTGACATGACTACGATCGAAGACGACGGCAACGAAAAAGACCGCGAGAACAAGAAGAAAAAAGACGCGGAGAAGCCGAAAGAAAAAGAGAAAGCCAAGAAGAGCGGCGACTACGATGCGGATTCGATTAAGGTCCTGAAGGGCCTTGATGCGGTGCGCAAGCGGCCGGGTATGTATATCGGCGATACGGACGACGGATCCGGCTTGCACCATATGGTGTACGAAGTCGTCGACAATGCGATCGACGAGGCGCTGGCTGGGCATGCGACGGAAGTGAACGTGTGTCTGAACGCCGACGGCTCGTGCACGGTCAGCGACAACGGGCGCGGGATCCCGACGGACATTCACGCCGGCGAAGGCGTGTCGGCGGCCGAGGTCATCATGACCCAGCTGCACGCGGGCGGTAAGTTCGACCAGAACTCCTACAAGGTTTCCGGTGGCTTGCACGGCGTGGGCGTCTCGGTCGTGAACGCGCTTTCGGAGTGGCTTGACCTTCGCATCTGGCGCGACGGCAAAGAGCACTATATGCGGTTCCGCAATGGCGACCCGGAGGCGCCGCTCAAGGTCGTAGGGGAAACGAAGGACAAACGCGGGACGGAGGTGACGTTCTTGCCGTCGACGGCAACGTTCACAAAGACGGAGTTCGACTTCGCGACGTTGGAGCATCGCTTGCGCGAGCTCGCTTTCCTAAACTCGGGCGTCACGATCAAGTTCGCGGATGCACGCGGCGTCGAGCGCAAGGAGACGACGCTCCACTATGACGGCGGCGTCGAGGCGTTCGTGCGTTATCTCGACCGGACGAAGACGCCGCTGATTTCGAAGCCGGTTACGTTCAAGACCGAAAAAGACGGGATCACCGTAGAAGTTTCGATGTGGTGGAACGACAGCTACCACGAGAATATGCTGTGCTTCACGAACAACATCCCGCAGCGCGACGGCGGAACGCACTTGGCCGGCTTCCGCGGGGCGCTGACGCGCGTCGTGAACGGCTATGCAAACGAGTCAGGCCTCGCAAAGAAAGAGAAGGTCGCGCTGACCGGCGACGATTGCCGCGAGGGTCTGACTTGCGTGCTCTCAGTGAAGGTGCCGGATCCGAAGTTCTCGTCGCAGACCAAGGACAAGCTGGTTTCTTCCGAAGTGCGGCCGGTTGTCGAGAGTGAGGTGAACCAGCAATTGGGCAGCTGGTTCGAGGAGCACCCGAACGAGGCGAAGGCCGTCGTCGGCAAGGTGATTGAAGCTGCCGCCGCGCGCGAGGCGGCGCGCAAGGCCCGCGAACTCACGCGGAAGAAAAGCGGGTTCGACGGTGGCTTGCCGGGCAAGCTTGCCGATTGCCAAGAGCGCGATCCGGCAAAGGCCGAGCTTTTCTTGGTCGAGGGCGACTCGGCGGGCGGTTCGGCGAAGCAGGGGCGCAACCGGTTGAACCAGGCGGTTCTGCCGCTGCGCGGCAAGATCTTGAACGTGGAGCGCGCGCGGTTCGACAAGATGTTGTCGTCGGGCGAAATCGCGACGCTGATCACGGCGCTCGGCACCGGGATAGGGCGCGAGGAATTTGCGCCGGACAAGCTGCGCTATCACAAGATCATCATCATGACCGACGCCGACGTGGACGGTGCGCATATTCGCACGCTGCTGCTCACGTTCTTCTATCGCCAGATGCCGGAGCTGATCGAGCGCGGGCATCTCTACATCGCCCAGCCGCCGCTCTACAAAGTCACGCGCGGCAAGTCGGAGCGCTATCTCAAGGATCAGCGCGAGTTTGAGATCTTCGTCATGGCGGAAGGCGTGCGCGACGCTGTGCTGCGACTTGCGAACGGCGAGCAAATGGCCGGCCCCGACTTGGGTGCGATGGCGGAGTTTGCGCGTACCGCGAAAGGGGCGGTTCAGAACCTCGCGACCAAGTACCCGGCTTTCGCCGTTGAACAGGCTGCGATCGTGGGAGCACTCAACGCCGACACGCTGTCTGATCCTGCGAAGGCGGCGGCGGCGGCGAAAGCAGTCGCGGCGCGACTCGATCTGATTTCGGCGGAGCTCGAACGCGGCTGGACGGGCGAAGGCGGGCACAACGGGCTCGTGTTCAAACGGCGCGTGCGCGGCGTGGACGAGGAAATGGTGCTCGATTCGGCGCTCGTGGCGTCGGCGGATGCGCGCCGACTCGACAAGTGGTCGAAGGAGCTCGCTGGCGTCTACGGCCAGGCAGCGACGATCACGCGCGGCGACGACGAGCGCCCAGTGCGGGGCCCAAGCGAGCTTGTCGATGCGATCTTGGCGTGGGGCCAAAAGGGACTCACGCTGCAGCGCTACAAAGGCCTAGGCGAGATGAACCCGGAGCAGCTTTGGGAGACGACGCTCGACGATAACGCGCGTTCGCTGCTGCAGGTGAGGGTCAGTCACGGCGATACGGCGGACGACATCTTCTCCAAGCTCATGGGCGACATCGTCGAACCGCGGCGCGAGTTCATCCAGGAGAACGCGCTGGCGGTGACGAACTTGGACGTCTAGTCCAAGCCGCGAAACCGTAGCGGCGGCTTGCTCTCGCTCGACGGGCCGGTGCGCGCGGGGTTAGTGTCTGCGCGACCGGCTTGTGAGGTTTGCCATGAATGTCTCCGACGCGATCAACTCGCGGATCACGACGCGCGCGTTTTTGGAGAAGCCTGTTTCGGGCGAGGTGCTGCGCGCCATTCTCGAGACCGCGAAGCGGGCGCCCTCGGGCGGGAACTTGCAGCCGTGGCATGTGTGGGTGCTTGGCGGGGACGAGATGGTGCGCTTCAAAGCGATCATCAAGGAGAAAGTGGCCGCGAGTCCGCGCGGCGAGGGAACGGAGTATCAAATCTACCCGCCCGAACTGAAGGAGCCTTACAAGGCCCGGCGCTTCAAGTGCGGCGAGGACATGTATGCGACGATCAAAGTCTCGCGCGAAGACAAATTCGGGCGGCTTTTGAACTTCGCACGGAACTTCGAGTTTTTCGGCGCGCCGGCGGCCTATTTCTTCGCCATCGACCGGCAGATGCAGGAGGGGCAGTGGGCCGATCTCGGCATGTTCATGCAGTCGATCATGCTGCTCGCCCGCGAACACGGCTTGCACACGTGTCCGCAAGAGGCGTGGGCGATTTGGTACAAGACGGTGGGCGAGTTCTTCTCCATCCCGGGCGAACTGATGCTCTTTTGCGGCATGGGGATCGGGTACATGGATGAGACGCACCCGATCAACACGCTTCGGACGGACCGCGCGCCGCTCAGCGAGTTCGCGACGTTCGTCGGGATTTAGCCTTTCATCTTTGCCTGTGCGGAGGCCTTGGCGGCAGCCGTTTCAGCGACGGTCAGGCCGAGTTCGGTCGCGACCCGATCAACCAACATGTTCTCGAGGCGATCGAGTTGGCCGTCGATGAGGCAAACCTCCCAGAGGTTCGTCACGATTTCCTTGCGCTCGTCCATCGAGTAGCCTTTGCGGACGGCGTTCGAGAAGATCCAGTCGTCATAGGTGTTCGCTTGTCGAACCTCGGCAAGCGACAGCAGCGTGCGCGCTTGGTCGGCCGGGAGTTTCAGCGTTTCCTTGAGTAGCCGGATCACGGTGCCTTGTTCGACCGGATCGTAGTGCCCGTCGAGGCGCGAGGCCTCGATCAGAAGCGAGGCAACGGCGACCTGCCGACGCTCGAACGGGTCGGGGTTGATCGCATTGTTTTCCATTCGCTTTTCGAGATAGGCGACAATCTTGTCGAACATCGGCGGGTCTTTCCTGCGGCGCGGGGTTGGTTGCTGGTGCCAAATCTGGCATGGGCCAGGCAAAACGCAAAGGGCCGGAACTTGCGTTCCGGCCCCTCGTTGGACGTTCGTCCAAGGTTAGTGCCAGTGGCCGCCCGGTTCCGGACCCGGGTAGGGGAGCTTCTTGCGCGGAATCAGCGTGTCGATCACGACCGCGATGCCGGGCAGCGCCGTCAGCGCCATGACCATGTTCGTGAAGAACATGAACGTCAGCAGCAAGCCCATGTCCGCTTGGAATTTCAGCGGCGAGAACGACCACGTCGAGACGCCGAGCGCGAAGTTCAAGGCAGTGAAGAACACGCCGTTGCCGGTCTCAAGGATCGTTTCGCGATAGGAGTCGGTGACGCTGTTGCCTTGGCTCAGGTGGTATTGCAGTCGATTGTATATGTAGTACGCGTAGTCGACGCCGACGCCAAC
>CXWJ01006250.1_pt1 | contig 14181 bp, 13 predicted proteins | sample 590841 | NCBI WGS metagenome assembly CXWJ01 (sample SAMEA3498367, study PRJEB10139) | wastewater metagenome | biome: wastewater treatment plant; material: activated sludge | place: Austria | collected 2015-01-21 | reverse complement strand
GGCACGGCGGGGCCGCTGATGGTCATGGACGTCGTCGTCTCGTCCAAGGCGATCCCCTCGAAGAGGATCTGCATGTCGGCCGCCGAGTCGATCGCCACCCCGCAGTGCCCGACCTCCCCCTCGCTGATGGCGTCGTCGGAGTCCCGGCCCATGAGGGTCGGCATGTCGAAGGCGACCGACAGGCCGCCGCCGCCGCGCGCCAGGATCATGCGGTAGCGCTCGTTGGTCTGCCGAGCGTTGCCGAAGCCGGCGAACTGTCGGATCGTCCATGAGCGGCCGCGGTAGCCGGTCGCGTAGAGGCCGCGAGTGAAGGGGAACTCCCCCGGCCAGCCGATGCGCTCATCGGGTTCGGACCCGTCGGGCGGGCCGTAGACCGGCTGGACCTCGACGCCGCTCAGGGTGGTGAAGTCGACCTGGCGGATCTGCCCGCGGGCGAGCGCCTCGGCATACCTGGCCTGCCAGCGCTCGCGCCCCGTCGTCACGTTGCTCAGGGTACTCCAGAAACTACTAGGACGTCCTACTAGTCTCGCCCGGGATCGGGTTGGGGCTGGGGGCAGTCAGGCGTCGAAGTCGCCGGCGGCCAGGCGGATCTTGCGCATGATCCGGAAGAGCTCCGCGTGCTCGTCGCGAGTGAGGGCCTCGAGTCCGAAACCCGCCGACACCAGGTCCTTGGTCGCCGCCTCCATGACCTGACGGCCGCTGTCGGTGATGGTGGCCAACGTGCCCCGGCCGTCGTCCGGGTTGGGTTCGCGGGTGACATAGCCCTGCCCGTCGAGACGCTGAACCGTGTTGGTGGCGCTCGTCGGATGCACCATGAGCCGCTGCCCGATCTTGGACATCGAGAGCTGGCCGCCGCGCGAGAAGGCCAGCAGCACCAGCGCCTCATACCGAGCGAAGGTCAACCCATGACGTCCGACGATCGCGTCGAAGTCAGTGATCAGGAGCTGATGGACTCGCATGATCGAAGTGGCTGACACCATCGGCAGGTCCTGCGCGTGACCGCCCCACCGTTGACGCCACAGCTCAGCAGCCCGGGTGATGGGGTCGAACGGCAGGCGCGGCGGCACGGGCACAGCCCACACGGTAGCCGTGATCAGCGACCCGGCCGCTCTTTGCCCGCCAACATCACCCCGCAACTTCACCCTCGAAGGACCACTTGACCCCGGTTTGAACCGGGGCGAAGTGCCTCCTTGCAGGGTGAACTGCGGGGGTGAAGTGCGAAGGTGAAGTGCGGGGGTGAAGCCCGGGGGTGACGTGCGAGGGTGAGGTCAAAGCTCGCGCTTGAAGGCGATGCAGTGCTCGAGGATCCTGAAGCCGAGGGCCTCGTTGATCGCAACCATCCAGATGTTGGCCTCGTCGTTGTGGGTCGAGATCATGGTCCGCTCCGGGTGTTGCTCCTGCAGATAGCGGATCGTCGCGACCTTGACCGCCATGCCAAGCCGATGGCCGCGATGATCGCCTCGGACCAGCGTGCCGGACTGCCACACACGCTCGGGGGTGCTGGCGGGCAGCTTGACCTCGGTGTATGCGGCGACGGTGCCAGTTGTGCGGTGCACCGCCAGCGTGGAGACTCGGGTGCGACCGATGCCGGCCTCGACGTCGATCCAGTGCTGGTAGCGCTCACCGTCGATCGTCTCGGGTTCGAACTCGAGGGTGCCGAACGGAGCATCGACCATGAGTCGGTTCATGGCCTCGAAGAGGGACTCCCGAAGGTGCGCCGGCGCGCCCCCGACGAAGGTGACGAGGTCGTAGTCCGCACCGTGCCGAGCCTGCGCATCGCGCGCGAGTGAGTCGAGCACCGAGTCGTCGATGGGCAGCGACACCCGGCGCATGACCTCGGTCGAGGCGAACTCGAAACCGTTGGCAAGGCAGAACAGGTAGTTGGGGTGCGTCTGCACCGTCGTCGGCGGGACGTCGGCCTCGGCCAGCAGCTCGCTGCGCCCTTCCTCGTGGGCCAGGTGGGCCACGTGGCTCACCAGTGCGGACCCGATGCCGCGGCGTCGGTGCCCGGTCGCGACATAGGCGCTCGTCCACACCTTGGACGTGTTGTCCGACATGGGCCAGAAGGAGAGGTTGACCCCGACCAGCTGCGCCCCGTCGAAGGCGCCGTGCAGAACGATGCGCTCGCCGGGGTCCTCATCGCGCCAGTGAGCGAGCCGCTCGGTCAACGACGACGCGGTGGCATGCGGGCGTCCATGCAGGTCGGCCTCGGTGACGAGGTCGTGGGCGCGCTCCAGCTCGGCGTCATCGGCGAGGTCCAGGAGGCGGACGTCGTAGGTCACAGCAGGCTCAGCTCGTGGGGATCGGCCGCTTGAACGCCAGGTTGAGCTCAAGGATCTGGAACCCCAGATCCTCGTTGATCTGCACCATCCAGCGGTTGGTATCGGCGTTGCCGGTCGTGATGTGCTGGCGCTCGGGATAGTGCTCCTGCAGGTGTCGGATGTTGGCGACCTTGACCGCCATCCCCAACCGGTGACCTCGGTGGTCGCTGCGCACGAGAGTGCCCCATTGGTGCACGTGCGTGGGAGAGCCGTTGGGCAACATCAAGTCGGTGTATGCCGCGACCACCTGCGACGGCTCGTGAATGGCGAGCGTCGTGATGCGCACCTTGTCCTGCATTGCCTCGACATCGAGCCAGTGCTGGTACCGCGCCGGGTCGATGGTCTCCTCCTCGAAGTCGATGTCCCCCGTCGGCGCGTCGACGGCCAGCCGGTTCATGGCGGCACACAGCGACTCTCGGCGATGCTGCGCGACTCCCCCGACAGAGGTTTCGAGCGTGTATGCCGACCCGTGCTGCTCGCTGGCCGCGTCGGCATACCGGGTCAGGAGAGCGTCGTCGATCGGCAGCATGACGCGGCGGATGATCTCGGTGTAGCTGTAGCTGAAGCCGTTCTTGCGCAGGAAGAGATAGTGCGGGTGGTTCTCGACGTCACCCGGCGGGATGTCGATGTCGGTGAGGAACTCAGACCGCCCCATCTCGCGTGAGGACGCCAAAGCGTGATCCATCAGAGCGGAGCCGACCCCCTGGCGGCGGTCGGCAGGGGCGACGAACGGGTACCCCCACGCCATCGACAGGTTGTCCGTGAGGGCGAAATAGACGTTGGAAACCCCGACGAGGCGGTCGCCGTCGAAAGCTCCCAGCAGGTCATGACGCTCCCCCGGATCGTCGTTGCGCCACTCGATGAGCCGCTCGGTGGCGCTCGGGGAGGAGGCGTGCGGCCGTTCGTGGCTCATGGCGGCCTTCACGATCTCGTGAGCCCGCGTGAGCTCGTCGTCGCTGGCGCGGTCCAGCTCGCGGATCGTCAAGGCCATGTGTTTCAGGCTAGAGGCGGCCACCGACCCAGCGCGACCGAGTTTTGCTCAGGTCGACCCCCTCAGACCAGCTGGCGATGCAGCGCGGGGTTGAGCTCGAACACCTCGAACCCGAGCCGTTCGTTGATGGCCACCATCCACTCGTTGGTCTCGGCGTTGCCGGTCGTGATCTGCTCCCGCTCGGGGAAGTGCTGCTGGATGTGGCGGATGTTCTCGACCTTGACCGCCATCCCCAGCCGGCGTCCGCGATGGTCACCACGCACCAACGTGCCGTACTGCCAGGCGTGGGTCGGCGAGCCACTGGGCAGGACGACGTCGGTGTAGGCCGCCACGACTCCCGTCTCGGTGTGGATGGCGAGGGTCGTCACCCGTTCGCGACCCTGGCTGTGCTCCAGCTCGACATAGCTGCGATAGAGCGCGGGAGTCTCCGACGCCTCTTCGAACTCGACGTCGCCAGACGGGGCGTCGACCACGAGCCGGTTCATGGCCTCGCACAGCGACGCCTGCCGATGCTCGGCCACCCCTCCGACATAGGTCTCCAGGGTGTAGTCGGGGGCGAAGTGCTCGGCCGCGTCGCGCGCGAGCGAGTCCAGCACGGCCGCGCCGAACGGCAGTGCGAGCCGACGGTTGACCTGGATCCACGCCGTCGTGAACCCGTGCTTGGCGGCGAACCGCATCGACGGATGGTCCTCGAGCGCCTGCGGCGGGATCTCGACGCCAGCGTGGAACGCCGTCCGACCGAACGCCGCGCTCTCGACGCTCAGATGCTCGACCAGCGCGCCGCCGACCCCCTGACCTCGCTGCTCGGGGGCGACGAACACCCCGCCCCAGCACACCCACTGGTTGTCCAACAGCGGGTAGTTGACCATGCCGACCCCGACCAGCTGGCTGTCGCGCCAGGCACCCCAGATGTCCAGACGGATGGCCGGGTCCTCATAGCGCCATTCGGCCGCGTGCTCGGCCAGGTCCGTGCGCGAGGCGTGTGGCCGCTCATGGCCCATCGCCGCCTCGACGATGTCGTGGGCAGCGCTGACCTCGGCGTCGCTGGTCAGGTCCAGGCGCCGCAGATCCAGGTCACGACGGGTGAGCGAGTCGACATCCATCCAGTCAGGTTAGGAGCCCCGACGCACCGCGCGCGACCGGGTTTTCACCCGCCACACGACCACCGACTGCCGGGTGTGTGGCGTGGTTCAGGTGCGCTTCTTGGCCCTGCGAGGTGCCCGCTTGGGCGGCGTCGTGCTGCGCAGGACGACGACGCTACGGCCTACCGCCTTGACCTGCTGTCCAGGCGCGTATGCCGTGTCGGCCGTGTCGGCGACAGCAGTGTCGACGACGACCTGCCAGTAGGCGCCATAGGCAGCGTCGGGCAGGGTGTAGTCCAGGTCGCCGTCGTGGGCGTTGAAGAGCACCAGGAACGAGTCGCCGACCACTCGAGCCCCGCGGGGGTCGGGCTCCGGGATCGCCTCGCCGTTGAGGAACACCATGACCGAGCGCGCGTAGCCGTTGGCCCAGCTCTCGGCGTCCATGTGCTCACCGTTGGGCTCGAACCAGGCAATGTCGCCGACCTCGCTCTCGCCCCCATGGTCGGCGCTGCCCGCGAAGAACCGCCGACGACGGAACACCGGGTTCTCATGGCGCAGCGTGACCAGTCGTCGGGTGAACTCGAGCAGGTCGGCGTTGGCCGCACCCAGCTCCCAGTTGATCCACGTGAGCTCGTTGTCCTGGCAGTAGCCGTTGTTGTTGCCCTGCTGGGTCCGGCCGAGCTCGTCGCCGTGGGCGATCATCGGCACACCCTGGGAGAGCAGCAGCGTCGTGAGCAGGTTGCGCTGTTGCCGCAGGCGCAGCTCGACGACCGCCGGGTCGTCGCTCGGCCCCTCGGCACCACAGTTCCAGGACCGGTTGTGACCCTCGCCGTCCTGGCCGCCCTCGCCGTTGGCGTCGTTGTGCTTCTCGTTGTAGGACACCAGGTCGCGCAGCGTGAACCCGTCGTGGGCCGTGACGAAGTTGATCGACGCGATGGGTTTGCGTCCGGAGTGGCCGTAAAGGTCCGACGACCCGGTGATCCGCGATGCGAACTCGCCGAGGGTCGCCGGTTCACCCCGCCAGAAGTCGCGCACGGTGTCGCGGTACTTGCCGTTCCACTCGGTCCACAAGGGCGGGAAGTTGCCGACCTGGTAGCCGCCGTCGCCGACATCCCACGGCTCGGCGATGAGCTTGACCTGGCTGACCACCGGGTCCTGCTGGACGAGGTCGAAGAACGCCGAGAGCCGGTCGACCTCGTGGAACTGGCGGGCCAGTGTGGCCGCCAGGTCGAAGCGGAACCCGTCGACGTGCATCTCGTTGACCCAGTAGCGCAGGGAGTCCATGATCAGCTGCAGCACGTGGGGGTTGCGCATGAGCAGGGAGTTGCCGGTGCCTGTGGTGTCGTAGTAGAACGCCTTGTCGGTGCTCACGAGCCGGTAGTAGGCGTTGTTGTCGATGCCGCGGAAGGCCAGGGTGGGACCCATGTGGTTGCCCTCGGCCGTGTGGTTGTAGACCACGTCGAGAATCACCTCGATGTCGGCCTGATGCAGCGCCTTGACCATGCCCTTGAACTCGGTCACCTGGTCACCACGCGTGCCGTAGGCCGCGTAGCCGCCGTGCGGGGCGAGGAACCCGATCGTGTTGTAGCCCCAGTAGTTGGACAGGCCCTGGTCGACGAGGTGGAAGTCCTGGACGAACTGGTGGATCGGCATGAGCTCGACCGCTGTGACACCGAGGTCCTTGAGGTGCTTGACCATCGCCGGGTGACCCATGCCGGCATACGTGCCGCGGATCTCCTCGGGCACGTCGGGGTGCAGCTGGGTCATGCCCTTGACGTGCGCTTCGTAGATGACGCTCTCGGCGTAGGAGTGGTTGGGTGGTCGGTCCTGGCCCCAGTCGAAGAACGGGTTGACCACGACCGAGAGCATCGTGTGTCCCAGGCTGTCGAGGTCGTTGGTGAAAAGGGACTCGTGTCCGTCGGCCAGACCGTCGATGGCTTTGGCGTAGGGGTCGAGCAGGAGCTTGTTGGGGTTGCACCGGTGCCCGTTGTCCGGGTCGAAGGGGCCGTGGACGCGGAACCCGTAACGCTGCCCAGGGCCGACGCCTGGCAGGTAGCCGTGCCAGACGAACCCGTCGGTCTCGGTGAGGGGCACGCGCTTCTCGATCACCGTGCCCGGCGCGCCGGGGTCATCGTCGATGAGGCATAGCTCGACCCCCGTCGCGACCTCGGAGAACAGTGCGACGTTGACGCCCCCGCCGTCATACGTCACCCCGAGGGGGTAGGGCTTGCCTGGCCAGATCTGCATGGCGCTCATCCTGCCAGTCCGCACCCACAGCGCTGGACGGACGGGTCAGATGTGGGATGCCCCACGCTCGGCGCGCTCGCATACCCTCGAGGTATGCCGATGCTCCCCACCTCCCGCACCTCCCCGGCGGGCCTGGCCGACGAGGCCACCATGCTCAAGGCGTACCTCGACCGCCAGCGAGACACGCTGAGGTGGAAGACCGACGGCCTCACGCAGGCCCAGCTCGCCCAGACCCTGCACCCGACGACGATGACGCTCGCGGGGCTGCTCAAGCACATGGCGCTGGTCGACTCCGCGTGGATCCTGCTGGACTTCGCCGGTCGCACGTTGCCCGCGCCGGCGGTGGCCGTCGACTGGGACACCGACCCCGAGTGGGAGTGGCGGGCCGCCGACCACGACACGCCCGAGTACCTCCGAGCGCTCTTCGACGAGGCGGTCGCCCTCTCCGACGAGGTGCTCGTGCCGGCCCTCGCCGACGGCGTGGACCAGCGAGCAGCCGGTCCGGAGTCGACCGACTCGCCACTGTCGCTGCGCTGGATCCTCCTGCACCTCATCGAGGAGTACGCCCGACACAACGGCCACGCCGACCTGCTGCGCGAATCGATTGACGGCCAGACCGGCGATTAGCCCGTGCTCGGGGCGAATCTCGTGCCGTGCGCACCGCGACGGGTGGCATGGGCTGCGCTGGGTGTGCGCGTTAGGAGGATTGTCTAGTTTACGCCGACCCACACAATCGTGAACGTCCGTAGGGAGGTCACGAAGGCGTCTCCATCAACGTTGAAATGCAACCGCCGTTTGACGACCCTCAACCAATTCCTGGTTGCAACCGTCTCATACTGACCGCGCAGGAAGGCTGCCGCGACTTTGGCCAGGCGGGTCACGGCAGCATATGCGTCAATGTCGCCGCCGTAGGCAAATTCAACGATCGGAGCACAATTGGGCAGCGCAACATAACGAGCTCCGCATCTTCGGAGTATCCGATCGTCGGTGGAGAGCCAAGGATGTGTTGATGAACTGACGACACGTGCAGGAAAGATTGCCGCTCGTCATCAACTGTCGCGAACGAAGTACTGACATTCAAGTCCCTCAAGCCCGACATGACTGCATCGGCAAAATCGCGTTGACTCACAGTCAGTCCCCGCTATCGCCCGGCCCAGCCCCTGCGTCCCGGCGGCCTCGACGGTGAACGCCGCCCCGGCCGGGGTCCACTCATGCACCGTGCAGCCGGTGAAGTCCGACTCGATCGCCCACCCCAGCCAGGCATCCTGTACCGGGGTGCCGCGGGCCATGACGGGTGAGGGGCGCTCTGCCGGCCGCCGCGCCCGTCACCGACAACGGTGACGTGGGCACGGTCAATGGCAAGCCTTTGGTGTGCCAGGGCTCCACCTCCACGAGCGACTCGGTTGGACTCACGGGACTGCGCAGCCACCACGGACAGGCCACACGCGCCCGGTGGGTCATGCCGTCCTTATGACCGGGCCTGCCTGGGTAGTGCCATTTGCGAGGTGAGACGGCTCCTTCAGTTGGCACTCGCCTCGGCGCGCAGGAGCGTATTTGTCATCTACTTCGCTTAGCGGCTCAACATCCACAGGACGACGGATGCACTACGCCGCGCGCTTCGCCCAACGCGTGACTTCCAGGCTTAGCGTGCACCACTGAGACATGACTGATCGAGAGTGCTACACTGCCGCGGCATGAGGCTTTACAAGCCAGTTGTCATAGCTGCCGGGTTGATGCTCATCGTTACGGTCGATCATCCGGCACAAGCAAACGCCGGATGGGAGGCTAGCGATAAAGTTGCCTCCGGGCGACTCGTCTTTCAAAACCATGTCGATCAACTGGCGAATCCAGAAATTCCTCTCATTTCGGATCGAGCACGCGCAGTTGGGCTCTCGCCGGATCAATACGTCACTCGCCAACTTCGCGCTGCAAGATCCCCTTCTGACGCTCCTGCAGAGATCGACGGAGTGGACCGCGACTATTTGACGGACCTCCAATTCATGGCCACGAAGGAAGGTTGGTCGATCGAAGAGGCATACGTACGGATCGGACGGTCTCCAGAGACAAACATACTGCGCGATGCTCTTTTGTCAACGATCGGCGACTCCTTGTCTGGAGTGGTGCTAGACAGGAGGACAGCCACGGTGTGGGTTGGCTTTGTAGGGCAACCCTCAGCAAAAGCTCTCGAAGTGGTGAGAGGTTTCCCCGGGCCCATTCAAGTGTTCGCGGACGTAGCGTTCGCAATTGGCGAACTCGACGACCTTGCCACCGAAGTGCACGAACGGTTGGACAAGTCGATCCCCGCGAACCGTTTTCGGGTGCGCGTGAATGAGCGGCTCAACGTTGTCGAAGTGACTGTTGCCGATACCGCCGCCTCAGAGCTAGTTGGCAGCATCCACGCATCTGCCTCACGGAAGTTGGCGATCTCGATCGACCCCGCTATTGGCGAGATCGGCGAACTGCAGGATACCAAAATGCGTGGCGGGGCGAAATTGGCCAACTGCACAACGGGCTTCACTGTTAAAAGGATTGGAGTTTCATCGTACGGTGTTGCAACCGCGGGACACTGTATTCGAACAACTGATACCTATTCCAATCATTCGGGGGATGGCGGCTCCACCACCGTATCGAAGATTTACGGTGAGACGGGCCCGAACGGAGACCAGGGCGTGTACACGTCGGGCGGTTTCAGCGTCGTCAAGACCTTCTACGTCAACACGAACGTGAAGAGAACAGTCACTGCTAGAGGACCAACGCCCGCTATCGGCACTTACTTGTGCCACTACGGCAAAACCACGGGCTACGACTGTGCTTACGTGGAGCACGTCAACATACAAGCCTTGGGTTCATCACATATGGTTGAGATGGATGCTGACGTCACCGACGGCGGGGACAGCGGCGGACCATGGTTTTCCGGCGCGACAGCGTATGGAATTCACGCGGGCGAGCAAGGGCACTCAATCTTCACACCTGCGTATCTTCTGCAAAACAAGGGATACGATGTCTACTTCTAAACTTTTTCTATCCGCGGCAATATTTCTAACCGCCTCGTCGGTGAGCGCCTGCACATCGGGTCCAGAGCCAATAGTCGACGAGTCTTCGTCAATCTCCGGCTATCGAGGAGGCTGGCTGAACGCCGGTGCGCTCGACCTGCTAGTGCAGGGCGATGCCATGCCTGGCTCGGTCGACAACGATGATCAGATACGGGTGACGAGGAACGGCCGATGCTTAACCGCTAAATTTCTGCCTGGCACCCCGGACGATGAACTGATTTTCAATTTGTTCTTCAAGTCGACCACTGCCCTGGTGGGCGACACGATCGACTTTGGGCAGGGCCTGGATTTACCGGCCAAATCAGGCGACTACAGAGTGTCCGGAGTGCTTCTGGATACCTCGCAAGTACGGGTCAGTGGCACTTCTAGTTGTCCCCTCATGGATCAGGTGTATCGGCTAGATCGGGTGAACCCGCCCCGCACGTCGACTGACCCTTAGTCGAGGGCGTCGATGAGGCGGTCGGCCGCGGCATACGGGTCGAGGGTGCCGTCGGTGACGGCGNNGAAGATGTCGCCGATCTCGAGGATGCCGGCCTTGGCGGCCTGGATGCCGTCACCCATCCCGGGCGCCAGAATGACCACGGTGGTGTCGACCAGACCCATGACGTCGACCTCGGACTGGCCGACCCCGACCGTCTCGACGATCACGACATCGCAGCCCACAGCATCGAGCACGCGCAGGGCCTGCGGGGTTGCCCACGCCAGGCCGCCGAGGTGTCCACGGCTCGCCATCGACCTGATGTAGACCTCCGGGTCGAGCACGTGGTCCTGCATCCTGATGCGGTCACCGAGCAGCGCCCCGCCAGAGAAGGGCGACGAGGGGTCGACGGCCAGCACCCCCACCCGCTCGCCGCGCGCCCGATAGGCCGTGACGAGCAGGTTGAGCGTCGTGGACTTGCCCGCTCCCGGCGGGCCGGTGAGCCCGAGGACCCGGGCATGACCGGTATGCCGGGCCAGGGCTGCCATGACCTCGCGCAGCGCCGGGTCGGCGTCCTCGACCAGCGAGATCAGCCGTGCCACCGCCCGCGGTCGGCCGTGCTGCGCCGCATAGACCAGTGCCGCGACGTCGAGCGGGCGAAGGAGGCGACGGCTCACGAAGCAGGCACTCGGATGATCAGAGCCTCACCCTGCCCACCGCCGCCGCACAGCGCCGCGGCCCCGACGCCGCCGCCGCGGCGGCCCAGCTCGAGGGCGAGGTGCAGCACGATGCGAGCACCCGACATACCGATGGGATGGCCCATGGCAATGGCGCCCCCGTTGACGTTGACCCGGTCTGGGTCGATCGCCAGCTCGGCGGTCGACGCCAGGCCGACGGCGGCGAACGCCTCGTTGATCTCGACCAGGTCGAGCTCGGTCGGCTGGAGACCGGCGCGCGCGCAGGCGGCAGCGATGGCTCGGGCCGGCTGGCTCTGCAGTGTCGAGTCCGGGCCGGCGACGCTGGCGCTCGGGCCGATCTCAGCAATCCAGGCCAGACCCAGCTCGGCCGCGGTGGCCTTGCTCATGATGACCAGCGCGCACGCGCCGTCCGAGATCTGCGAGGCGGAGCCGGCCGTGATGGTGCCGTCGCGGTGAAAGGCTGGTCGGAGCCGGCTCAGGGACTCCTGCGTCGTGTCGGGCCGAACGCCCTCGTCGGCCTGGAACACGACCGGATCGCCGCGCCGCTGAGGCACCGACACCGGCACCACCTCGTCGGCCAGCAGACCGTCCTTCCAGGCCCGAGCAGCGAGCTCGTGGCTGCGAGCGGCAAAGGCGTCCTGCTGCTCGCGGGTGAAGTGCGAGGTGGCACCTTGGCCGTCGGCCGCGTTGGCGGCCTCGGTCAGCCCACCCATCGCCTGGTCGGTGAAGGCGTCCCACAACCCGTCGTAGGCCATGTGGTCGCGAAGCGCCACGTCGCCATACTTGAAGCCCTCGCGACTCTTGGCCAGCAAATGGGGGGCGTTGGTCATCGACTCCTGGCCCCCCGCGACCACGATGCGATGCTCGCCGGCTCGGACGAGCTGGTCGGCCAGGGCCACCGCGTTGATGCCCGAGAGGCACACCTTGTTGAGCGTCACGGCGGGCACGCTCATCGGGATACCGCCCTTGACCGCCGCCTGACGGGCCGGGATCTGGCCGGCGCCCGCCTGCAGGACCTGACCCATGATGACGTAGTCGACCTGCTCGCCAGCGATGCCGGCCTTGGCCAGAGCGCCCGCAATAGCGAGTCCGCCCAGGTCGGCGGCGGAGAAGTCCTTGAGGGAACCGAGCAGCCGACCCATGCCAGTGCGGGCTCCGGCGACGATGACGGAGGAGGTGTCCATGACAGCAGTCTGACGCATCGCGAGGCGTTGTCACCCCTCGCCGAGGAGCCGCACCAGGCGAGCCACCGCCGTGTTGCGGTACGACGCGTCGACGAGCTCGCGCACCTCATCCCAGTCCGTCGGCTGTGGCCGCAGGTCGAACCCGACCCAGCCGTAGGGGCCGTAGTACGCCGGGTCGTAGTAGCGCGCATCCGTCAGCAACGCCGCTCGTTCGTCGGAGTCGGGCAGCACGAGAATCGACTGGGCGTAGGTGTCGCTGTAGTGGTCGCCTTTGAGCATGCCGCCATAGACGACGAAGATCTTCTTGGTGTAGAAGCTCGGATGCCCGTGTGAGACCTTCTCCTTGGCCTCCGGCAGCCCCAACGCGATCTCCCGCACCCGTGCCAACAGCGGGTCGTCCTCACTGAAGCGCGCGGGATGGCTCATGGCGCCAGGGTAGCCGGGGCCTCGCGGCGCCGCGCCGCGCCGCGGGCAGCACCTGAGGCCCAGAAGCCGGGTCCACACCCGATCGTCGGTACGGTCTGGGTATGCGCGACCTCTTCACCGCCATCGACCACGTCGGGATCGCCGTGACCGACCTCGACGCGGCTATCGCGTTCTACGAGGACTCGTTCGGAATGACGCTGGCCCACCGCGAGACCAACGTCGACCAGGGAGTCTCCGAGGCGATGATGGCGGTCGGTGAGTCCGGGTCGCACGTGCAGCTGCTCGCCCCGCTCACCCCGACCTCGCCGATCGCCCGGTTCCTCGATCGGTCCGGCCCCGGGGTCCAGCAGGTGGCCTACCGCGTGACGGACGCCGACGCCGTCTGCGCCACGCTGCGCGAGCGCGGGCTCCGTCTGCTGTATGACGAGCCGCGGCGCGGCACCGCCGGGTCCCGGATCAACTTCGTGCACCCCAAGGACGCGGGCGGGGTGCTGGTCGAGATCGTCGAGCCGGCGCCCGTCATACCTCGCCCTGCAGCTCCTGGAGCGTGAGGAGCACGAGCGCGGCGGTCCAGGCCAGGGGCGCCGGTCCCGCGACCGAACCGTCGGCGTTGACCTTCTCGGGCAGCGACCCCTGGTCGGTGCGGTGCGTGTCGAGCCAGTCGAGCCAGCGCGCCGCCCGCTGCCGATCCCCCATGGCCGCGGCCACATAGCCGACGAGCGCCGACTCCGGGGTCCAGCTGACACCGTCCGCACGCCACGCCTCCCCGGGTGCCAGCCCTCCCGCTGGCGCCCGGGCGACGTTCTCGTAGGCCGACACCGCCCGCTTGGCGGGGGCCGTGGTCGGCGCGAACGGAGCGACCGTGAAGGTCACCGCCGCGTCGAGACCGCCGCTGCGTCCGTGGCGCTCGTACTTCTTGCCGACGAACGAGGCCACCCGCCGGTCGAAGGCCTGCCGGGCTCGGGTGAGCCGGTCAGCCTGGCTCGTGCCGGTGTAGAGGCGTTCGGCGCTGCGCAGACCAAGCGCCATCGGTGCGACCACGCCCAGCGTGAGCCTCGTGGAGGGCACCTCCCAGTAGTCCGGGCTCACCGGGGGCAGGCGGGTGCCGTTGCGCGTGCTGGCAAGGATCTCGTCGGTGGCCCGCTCGACGAGGCGAGCCAGGTCACGATCGCGCGCCAGGTGCTCCGGAGGCAGGATCTCGGCCGCTGCCCAGAGCACCCAGCCGGACCCGTCGGACTGAGCCGCCCGGTCATCGGGGGTCCCCGACCCGTCGAGCCGATACCGCGCCTCGAACGACCCGGTGGCCGGCTGCACCGAGGCCAGGAACCGCAGCACACGCAGCGCATCCGCCTGGTGTCCAGTGCGCGCCAGGGCCACGGCGACGAAGGCGTTGTCGCGCGGCCAGGCGTAGTCCCAGCGGCTCGCGGCACCGGCCGCGACGGCTCCCGAGGAGTGCTGGAGCTGGTGGATATCGGCGAGCGCCTGGCGCGCCATGGGCTCCCAGAGAGTGCCCGCTCCTGGCACCGTGCCGGCCGCTATCCACTCCGTGGGCTCGGCCATGTGCCACGTCGGCGGAGTCATCAAGGCTTCGGTGTCCGGCCAGGTGGATGCGGGCAGTGCCGCCAACGCCGTCATACCGACGATCACTGCGGTGAGGCAGACCGTCAGCTGCGTCCGCCGTCGCGTCAGAACGCCACCTGAGCCGGGCGACCTGACCACGGTCGGACTCTACGCAATGAGGTCAGCCAGGATGCGATCGAG
>CXWJ01000868.1_pt1 | contig 14203 bp, 7 predicted proteins | sample 590841 | NCBI WGS metagenome assembly CXWJ01 (sample SAMEA3498367, study PRJEB10139) | wastewater metagenome | biome: wastewater treatment plant; material: activated sludge | place: Austria | collected 2015-01-21 | reverse complement strand
ATCCCCGGGGCGGGGGGCACACAGCGACTCGTCCGTGCGGTGGGGAAAGCCCTTGCCATGGAAATGATCCTCAACGACCGAAAGATCAACGCGCAGGAAGCGCTTCATTTCGGGCTGGTGAATCGGGTCGTTCCCGTAGGCGACTACCTCAATGACGCCATGAAACTCGCCGAAGAGATCGCCGCGCGCGCTCCGCTGGCGGCGCGCGCGGCAAAGCGGGCGATCAATCACTCGTATGAATCTTTCCTCAAGGATGGGCTTGCCGAGGAAAAGCAGATTTTCTACAACCTGTTCAATTCGGAAGATCAAAAAGAAGGCATGAGCGCCTTCGCGCAGAAACGCAAGCCGCAGTGGAAGGGGAAATAACATGTTGGACTACATCGAACTGAAAAACCTGTTTCAAGACCTGAACATTCCGGCGGACAAACCGGTGATTGTGCACGCTTCGCTCAAGCCGTTCGGGTACATTCAAGACGGCGCAGATGCCATCTTGCGCGCGCTAATGGGCGCGTTCAATACCATCGTTATGCCCACGTTCACATATTATTCGATGGTCACGCCGCCGAGCGGACCGCCCAACAACGGTATGATCTATGGCAAGCCTGAGATTCCCAACGAAATGTCCACCACATTCACGCCCACTTTGCGAGCCGATCCGATGATGGGTATTCTGCCCGAGGCGTTACGAAACCATCAGGAGGCAAAACGGTCGTCGCATCCCATTCTGTCGTTCGCAGGTATTAATGCTGGCGAGATCCTCGACACTCAACTGCGCGACGATCCGTTAGCTCCGATCGGCGCGTTGATGGAGCGCGACGGCTGGGTCATCCTCGTCAATGAGAACCACACCTCCAACACAAGCATACACTATGCGGAGAAGATTGCCGGGCGAAAGCAGTTCGCGCGCTGGGCATTGGTGGATGATCGCACGGTGGAATGTCACAACTATCCCGGCGATTCAGATGGGTTCGGCGCTATTGCGCCACACCTCAAAGAAGACACGGTTCGCGTGGACTTGGACAAGGCATTCGTAGAAGCCATGCCAGTCAGACGCGTTATCGATGTGGCGGTGGGTTTAATTAAAAACGATCCGCTTGCTTTGTTGTGCAAGCGGCCCGATTGTTTGATGTGCAACGCCGTGCGGGGAATTTACGCGGTGGGGTGAATCACTGAAACGTGATCTCCTCCACGCGCCAGCTTTCTTCGCCGATCAACTTTTTGAGTCGTTCGAGCATCTCAGGGCAGACGCGCGTGGTGTCGTTGGGGAAATCGATCAGGTGACCTGACCCGTTCTCGAAAATTTGAAAACTGAATCGGTCGCGCCCGTGAAATGAAATCAGCGTGCCGTAGATGGTTTTGATTCGCCGCCTGTCGCGTTCTTTGTCGCCTGTCGAGCGCAGCATCACCGTGACCTGCTTCGGCGGATGTTTCTGGTCTTCTTCTTTGACCAGCGTGGTGTAAATAGATTTGAGGGATGTGACCACCGCTTCGCGCGCCGCGTCATCTTGGTCGCGCGTCTCATCATTGATCTCAGCCTGAGCATTGATCGACCCCCCTTCCGTCCCCCCTGAAAGGGGGGAGACCAATTCACGCGGCGGTGTGACTTCATCGCTCTTCTTGAACTTCGGCTCAGGCTTGGACGCGATGACTGCTTCATCAAAAGATGGCTGCCATTCATTGTCCCAACCGTCAGGGAAGTTATCGGGAGGCGGAGGCATTCCATCATCGTAGAGCAAGATACTATCTCGCTCTACGGCATACGCAGGCGTAGACTCAGCAACTTGAGGAACCATGACTGGAGGCGGAGTCTGCTTTTGTTGTTGCGCCATCGGCTTCGGCTGCGTGGATTTGATGTTGAGCGGCGTGACAGGCTTGGGGCGTGGAGTCGCTTGCGAGGGCGAGGCAGGCTTACCCTGAGAGAGAGGCGGGGTTGATTCATCCAATGATTCTAGAATCTTGATCTCGGTCCGAATCGCATCCACTAAAATTTTTGGCGGCGTGGAATTGGAATCCACTTTGCCTTCGACGATCACGATCTGACCGACGGTGAGTTGTTCGCGCGTTTTTTCCCATGTGCGCGGGAAGAGGACGAGTTCGATGTTACCTTGAATATCTTCGAGGGTGACGAAACCCATCGGCTTGTTGGTCTTGGTCATGTATGGGCGGACGTTGGTGACGAGACCCGCGACGCGGACTTTTTCTTCGTGCGAGGCTTCGCTGAGTTGACCCGAAAAATAACTGACGATCTGCGCGAACGTTTTTTGATACGGCGTGAGCGGATGATCGGAAATGTACAAGCCGATGAGTTCACGCTCCCAGTTGAGCATCTCGCGCTTATCCACGTTGTTGACTTCGGGCAATGTGATCTCTTCGACGACGCCCGTTGTTGTTCCGAAGAGACTCATTTGTCCCGCGTCTGCCGCGCGGAAGTGCGCGTTGCTGATCGAAACGATTCGGTCGAGCGAGGCAAGCAACGCGGCGCGATTGCCGAACGCGTCCATCGAACCGACTTTGATTAAACACTCAAGCGCGCGTTTGCCGACGGCGCGAAGATCAACGCGGCGAGCAAATTCGTTGAGGTCTTTGAACGTCCCGTTTTCGTCGCGCTCTTTGAGGACCAACTCCACCGCGCCCTGCCCCACATTTTTCACCGCGCCAAGTCCGAAGCGGATGCTGGGTTTATCTTTTGTATTTTCAATTACAAAATCCCAACCCGAAGCGTTGATGTCAATCGGCAGAACAGGCACGCCCATGCTCTTCGCGTCAGAAATATAAAACGCGACTTTTTCCGTCTGTCCCGCAGACGCCGAAAGCAACGCGGTCATGTATTCGGTTGGGTAATTGGCTTTGAGGTACGCGGTCTGTACTGCGATCACGCCGTAATCGGCGGCGTGACTCTTGTTGAATCCGTACCTCGCAAACTCTTCCCAATCGCTGTAAATGGATTCGGCGACGCTTTGTTCCATTCCCTGCTTCACCGCGCCTTTCACAAATTTCGCGCGGTGTTTATCAATATCTTCTTTTTTCTTTTTCGAGATCGCTTTGCGCAACTCATCAGATTCAGATGGAGTGTATCCCGCAAGTTCCACTGCGGCTCGCATGAGTTGTTCTTGATACACGGGAATGCCGAATGTATCTTGGAAGATCGGTTGCAACGCGGGATGACGATACTCCACGTCCGCTTCGCCGTGCATCCGCGCGATGTAATCGGGGATGAACGCCATCGGACCTGGGCGATACAACGCGACCATGGCGATGATATTATCCAGCGTCTTCGGCTTCATCTGGACGATCCAGCGCGTCATGCCGCCGCCTTCAACCTGAAACAAACCAGCGGTTTGACCCGCGCCCATGATCTCGAACGACTTCGGATCGTCGAGCGGAATATTATTCAAATCAAGTTTGACGCCATGACGTTTCTCGATCAAATCGCACGCCTTTGCCATCACGCTCAAGGTGATGAGTCCGAGGAAGTCCACTTTCAACATGCCGAGCGAATCGAGGATGCCCATTTCGAACTGCGTCACTGTTTTGATCGGCGTCTCTTCCGAGCCAGAGGTCGGGCGATGAAGCGGCAGATATTCGATCATCGGCTTGTCAGAGATCACCACGCCCGCGGCATGAGTGCCCGCGTTGCGCACGGTCCCTTCCATGCGGGCGGCAGTATCAATCAACTCGCGCAGATGCGGTTGTTCGTTATAAATCTTTTTGAAATCGGGGATCGCAAGCGCGTCTTCCATCGTGGTGTTGCGACCTGAAACGAACGGCACAAGTTTTGCCACACGGTCCACCTCAGGAAGCGGAATATCCATCACGCGCGCCACATCACGCAACGCGGCTTTCGTTCCCATCGTGCCAAACGTGATGATCTGCGCGACCTTATCGCTCCCATATTTGCGCGACGTATATTCAAGCATCTCGGCGCGGCGATCATCGCGGAAATCCAGATCAATATCGGGCATCGAGATACGCCCAGGGTTCAAGAAGCGCTCAAACAGCAGATCATGTTGAAGCGGGTCAACGACCGTGATCTCCAGAACATACGCGACGATCGAACCTGCGGCAGACCCGCGCGCGTTGTACCAGATCCCATTTTCACGCGCGTGACGACACAGATCCCACACGATCAGGAAGTAGGCGTCGAATCCCATTTTGTTGACGACGCCCAACTCATACTCGATTCTCTCGCGGACTTTCTGGCTGGTCGCCGAGTCCCCATACCTTTTCCACGCCCCCTCCTCGCAGAGATGATGCAGATAACTCGCCACCGTAAATCCATCTGGGACGGGAAACTCGGGCAGGTGATAGCCCTTGAACGACAAGTCCACGTTACAGCGTTCGGCGATGAGTAGCGTGTTGTTCAGCGACTCGGGAACCTCGGCGAAGAGTCGACTCATCTCTGCGGGCGCGCGGAGATAGTACGAGTCGTCAGACATGCGCATCCGCTCGGGATCCGAAAGAAGCGACTGGGTTTGGATCGCCAGCATAATATCCTGCAAACGCGCGTCATCTTGATTGATGTAATGCACGTCGTTCGTCGCGATGAATTTTGCCGAATACTTCATCCCCATTTCGAGCAATTTTTTGTTTAAGTCCGTGATCTCTTTGATGTTGTGCTGTTGCAGTTCAATGAAGAAATTCTCGCGCCCGAAGACATCGTAATACCAATTCATCCGCTTGACGGCTTCTTCGTGATTCCCATCCAACAGCAAACGCGGAATCTCCGCCGACATACACCCCGACGTGGCGATGATTCCCTCGGAATGTTTGGCTAGCAACTCATGGTCAATGCGCGGATAGTAATAGAAGCCGTCGAGTTGCGCGGCAGAGGAAATCTTGAGCAGGTTTTTGTAACCCGTTTCGTTTTCAGCAAGCAACAACAAATGGGATGAGGTTCTATCGAGTTTGGAATCGCGGTCTTGCATCGTCCGCGCCGCCATGTACGCTTCCACGCCGATGATCGGTTTGATCCCCTCGTTCGTCGCGGCTTTGTAAAAGTCCATCACCCCAAACATTGTGCCATGATCCGTGATGGCGACCGCGTTCATTTCCAATTCTTTTACGCGCTTGACGAGCTTCTTGATATTCGAGAAACCGTCGAGCAGGGAGTATTCGGTGTGAACGTGGAGGTGGGTGAAAGACATTTCAGTGACCAGTAATCAGTTATCAGTGGGATAGTCGGCATTATAGCACGGGTGTTCGAGGAAAGTTCTTAAAATATTGCCCCGCAAATTCTTTGCAAACACAATTAAAGGTTTTATAATTCTCTTTGTTGGGATTTGGATAGATGGGAAGATTTCTCATCCATATTTACAGCGGAGGGACGAGTGGGCTTGATTAAGGATGCAATTGTCACTAAAACCAGATCAATTCAGGGTGGGTTTTTGTTTTCCGTGCTAAGGCTTATAAAGCAACCAAATGCAAAAGACATCTCTGCATCGAATCCATCGTCGCACGTGAGTATTAACCCCGATGATGATGAACCAGCACCACCTCCGCCACCTGGAAAAAGAAAATTTTAAAATTATGCTCTTATTTTAAAGACTCTCGTAAGGATTCACACACCTGAAGAAATGGGTGGGTTGGCTCACCTTCAGGAAGTTCATTTTTCCAGATGGTTACAACTCGATTTAATTCGACTTCAAACGAACTGATATCCATATCTAGAAGTTCGTTACGGAGAATTACGAGATTTTGCCAAAATAATGCTCTCCAGTGTTTAGCCAGATAGGTTAAACCTTGTGTAAGATGCGTGACAGCAGAAGAAATGTCTTTATCTCTCTCTTTGGCAATTTCGTATAAAAGTTTCTTTGTTCTCCAGAACGGAGGACCAAATTCAAAACGCTTGCTTGAATATTCAACAAGAAGGCTTATTAATCTGCCTTCATCAAAGTCAGTCTTTCCTTGTTCATAATCTATTTCCGCCAACGAAAGTTCCGCCCAATATTGCCATAGATGATGATTGTATTGTTGAGATACAATATTTTGTTCGATAAAATATTTTCTCGCATTGTCGGCTTGATTAATTGAGCGATAATATCTTCCTAGTTTATTAAGAGCACTCAAGTAATAATAGGGGGTTTTGTTAACGTCTTTCTTGAAGATGTAGTAAGCTTCTGTTAAAGGCTCTACAGCCTTTTCAGGCTGTTTCTTAAGCACATAAACCTCCCCTACCTCTAATGTAATCGTTGCTTTACGAGTTTCCAAAATACCTGGAATATTTTTATATATATCCTGCGCTTCATCAAATGCATTGAGCGCCTGATCATACTCAGAGAGTTCTTTGTAAATCAAGCCGAGTGTCTCGTAAAAATAGCCGAAATTAACAAGGTTTTTAGGGTTCGTTCTTACTTTCTTATAAATCAATATCGCGATCATAACCTTGTTTAATGCTTCACTATAGTCCCCCTGAAAACGAAGAATGCGCGCCCATTCATTGAGTGCCACAGCAGAATATAACGGTTTTTTCCACTGAGGTTTTCTCGAGTTTTTATATGCCTCCTGCAAAGCCTCAACACCTTTGTCTAAATCAACAAAGTATCGTAAGTGCGTTCTTCCAAGACTCAGAAGCACGAGATGAAGTTCGGGATAAATCCTTTCAAGCGAATCTGTAAATTCATCGCTTGAGTGACGTCCTTTTTCTAATTCACCGATTAGTTCCTCGTAATCATGTCGCGCCCGATTCAAATAATCAAACGCCTCATCGGGATTGACAGCTGGAAGCAACCCAAGAACTACATTGGCTGTAGCTTGTAATCTCCGATGTGGATTGTTCAGTTTTCTCACTTTGCTTGCATGTTTTCTTGCCTCATCGTAATCTGTTTGAGAGTATGATAACCATGCTTGGGCAGCATTCCGTATATCTTGAAGCAACCAGTCTTTCTTTATAAATTCCCAATTCCTAAGTTCTTCGACAAAACGGAGTACCTGCGCCATTTGATCATGACGATAATGATCCCAAAGATCGTCGAGATAATTCCACAAATCTCTATGGTGTTGTTGCGGCTTATCTCCCGGCTGAGTATTTACGAGAAGACGGTGATAGAATGCTTCCGCTTTTAGAGCATCCAACCTATCCTGTTTTTCAGCCGATCTGTTGGAGTCTTTTTCCAACTCTTCGATTAGATTGGTATAGTAATTATCAAGAGCATTTTTGCTATATTTTTCCGAAAGAGGATAGGCATCTTTCTGACTTTGTCTCTGGATGAATCCAAGAAGCCATTCCCGCACTCTATCGTGCAAAGTCCAATGAGCATGACCTTCTACTCCCCTAATGAAAATGAACTCTTTTCGTAACGCATCATAAGCAGTTTGATGAGTGATTCCTTTCAGTTCACTTGAGGAAACTGCTTTATTGAAAAGATCGAAATTAAAATGTGATCCGAAATGAGCCGCAGCTCGCAAGGCAACCATACGAGCCTTCCTGGCATCCTCGTTTGTTTTTGTCTCTCGATCTGTGCTAACTATCTCCAATCTAGGGTCGGTCCAAATTTTTTCCGCGATGTGTTCAAAAATTTGATCTTGAGTTGGAAGGGACTCAATCAATTTCAACCAATCTTCTTCTTTTTCGAATTTCTTCAGATAAAGAAGTATCCACAAAACGACTAAAGGATTTCCTCTGGAGATGTTTGCAATACCATTAACTATTTCGTCACTCAACTCTATAGGCAATTCGCCCGGCAGACCGTTATCAACAATATGTTGGATTTCCTCGCGATTTAATGATCCTAATTCAACAGAGAAAACTCCTAAATTCCATTCAGGTTTTGCATACTCTGTAACATGCAACCTGCCTGCCACAACAAAATAAGAGACGTTCCTAAATTCGCTCATTAACTTTGGGAGCAACCACTTGGTCAATCCTTTCGCGCCCTCGTCGAGCGTATCAATCAACACCACGGGACGCACGGCAAATTTGACGAATGCTTCTCGCAAGGAATCGATGACAGAAATATAGGGTCTGTCAAATTGCTCCTTGGAACTTTCGGCACTGAATTTGGGACTCTTCTCTTCTGACCTCTGCTTCATTTCCCTTTTTAAGTTAGCAAAGGCGTCCGCAACTTCCTTTACTTTATTTACACCGGTTTGGTCGGCAATCTGGCTCAAAATGGAATGTACATTTCGTATTTCGGGAATATGAAGATCAATTTGAGCAAAGACAAGATTTTCACTCTTTAAAAATGCCCTAAGCGTGCTCAGCAGATGCGTTTTCCCCATCCCACCTTCAGCTTGTATATGAAAGACCCACTTACCTTTTACTTCGCCTGTTACAAATTTCTTTAAATAATCCTGAATTTCCTGCCGCGACATTGATGGTTTTTCGATTTCCAGTTTAGGCGGATGAATATCACGCATTGCATCACCTCTATTTTCCTGTTGTAAAACCGTTTCCAAACTTGAACCTTCGAATGAATATAGAATTTCTTTAAGCAGTGAGTCCTCACTCTTATCCTGATGAATAGACGTGCTTAATTGAGCGTAATCTTCCGTTGTCTTCAAAAGTTTGTCAATGCGTTCATTGATTTCCCTCACTATCGCTTTAGGAGAAACACCTTGAAGTCTTTTTGAGGAAATGAAATAATTTATAAACCTAACAGTTTGATTTGCCCAGTCCGGCAAAATCTCTGCTCTCAGAAGATACGAGTTCGCAATCGTTTCAAGTGCCTTTGAACGATCATCCTTACGTTCATGCTCCATATACTTCACAATCCGATCCCGCAATTCAGGAACGATCTTATATGTCTTCTTATCGAAATCCCAATACGCGAGACCTGTATATGCCATTTCCCAAGCAATGTCAGTTATATCTTCGGGAGTCGAAATATTAAACACTGAAACAATGTCACTGACTAAATCAGCATCGAATCCATCGGCGGCAGAAACAAGATAAAAGACCTCGCCAAGCCATCCATTCTTATCATTTAAACTCAAACTGTCATCGATTTCATCTTTGAGTATTGTGCAAAACTCTTTATCCAGAGCAACGACATCTTCCTCTGTAATCGAGGAAAGCGCTCCCTTCTTACCTGCCGCACCCACAAGCGCTTGCACCGTCTTCGGATGTCCTGCAGAAAGTTCTTCTATTTTCTGAGCAAGAGGTTGGCTTTCACATAATTCTAGAATTTCTTCTGGAGAAAACACAGGCAAAGGAACGGAAGTACATTTATTCCGCATTTCCCAGGAATGCCAATTCAACTCATTCTGACTGGTCACTACGACCATGGAGCCGGGGGATGAGACCAAGGCTTCCAATACAACCGACTGAAACCAATCAAGGTCGTCGAATGGCAGGTTATGGATGTCATTCACCAAGACTGCAAAACTCGGTTTATCCTTCAACTTCCCACGGAGGCTAAAGTAATCCTTTTCGAGTCCATCCATATCACGCGAAGCTTTCTCTTTCGATATTAGAATGTTTGAATAGACCCAATCCGCGATTTGCTTGCTTACATCCAGCACTTCGGATGAAGTTGGCGATTCTGGAATGTTTATGATTTTTGGATGTAGAATACTCCTTGAATCCAATTTATCCGCAAGGAGAGCAAGCAGATGATCTTTCCCCATGCCTTTGATTCCGAAAGCATTTGCCAAAACAGATTTCTTGTTGCCAAAACCTTCAATAAGTTCTCGGGATATTTCCCGCAGTTGTTTTCGCGCCTTGCTTGTATCAAGTTGTTCAAGTTTTCTAGACATATTCTTCCGCCTTTAGGAGATTTGGAGATGCCCAAGCAAACAAAAATGCCGTTGTTCCAAGCGAATAGATTTGGAATTCAACAGCACGTAGCTAGAAACACTTTCCTGCCCAAAGAGGGAGGAAAACCAAAATTGTATAAGCAAGTGAATTTTACGTATCGACTTAGGTTTTGTCAAGGCACTTAATCCTCAGTTATAGCTTGGAGTAATTCTCGCAACATCTTATTTTCAATAAAAACCCCAGATATTGCAACTTTGCACGCTAATTGTAATGCAGGGAAACGCAATCCCTTATTCCCTTTATACGCTGTTAGCAATTGACTAATTATCCGACTTGCACTTGGTCTATTAACAAGCAAGATGATATCTTGCAAGATTCTATCGTATGGATGCTCCCACCACATCGTATTATTGCGAGCTGGTCTTTCGTCCAAGAATAAATTGATGGCTCCTTCCTGATTTGTTCTCAATTTCTCTAGATAAGTGACATACATTGCGTGGATTTTACAGGCATCGAGTCCTTCAACTGCTTCAATATACAATCCATCACGACTTTCTCGATATACAGCGGAAGATTGATAATAGTGGAGGTGGTTCTCAACTAATTTCTTTCTGATTTGTTGATAATTATCTGTGTCCAGCATCTTGAAGGTAATGTTTTTAACGCGTTCCAGACTTTTTAACTTTTTACTCCCAAAATCAGAATAAAACTTTATAAACCTTTTTTGCTCCTCGGTGAAGGTTGCCAATTGCGTATACTGTAAGTCATTGTCAATCTTCGCTGTACTTTTCTCAGTTCTGCTTTTATCAAAATAAGCTAAAAGCGCTATAAAAATAATAAAAAGAGCCATCAATACAATTACATTTAATGGGTAATCTGGCATTGTGAACATGTAAGCCCCTACAAATGTTACAAAAACAATTGCAAGAGCGAGTAGAAAAATCCAATAATTGTTGTGGATTAAGTCCGCAAGATGTTTGAGCGTTTCCGAGATGTATTTAGGCCATTCTGAAATCGCTAATGATTGAGTCCTAGGCAATCGAGAAGAAGGGGAATCCTTATTCTCTCCACCAGTCTCACCATGTGGAGGTTGGCTATTATCAACTTTAGGAGGATCAACCTTTTCAGTCATAAATCACATTATATGGAAAACTCAAATATCTGCTCAACATTTTTGAATGAGGCAGGTGACCTCAAGAAAACAATTCGGTTACAAATTCGTATCATTATTCTGCATTGAAAATGTACCCGATCCCGCGCACAGTTTTTATTCTCTCACGCCCGATCTTTTTTCTTAATCTGAGGATGGTTTGGTTGAGAACCCAGCCATATTTATCTACCCATTTATCTTTCCACACCGCCTTGCCTATCTCTACCCTTTCCAGCCGCTCGCCCGGGCGCTCAAGAAAAAGTTCCAGGATTTGAAATTCCTTCGGGTCAAGTTTTTCTTTTGTTATGATTTTCCCTTTGTACATCACGTGCAATTCAGGGGTAATCCGCCACTTGCTCGTGACCACTCCCATAGAGTCTTGGGTAGAAACATAGGCGTTGTTTGGAGCAACGTGTTCATCATAAAAACTAACCGCCTCATCAAGGATAGACTTGTTAATGCGAGGCGGGCGATTCTTATCGCCCACGCTAGAAGTTTTATAGTTTTCTTCTGATTTGATCAAAACCTGCTCCGCAAGGCGCAACAAGTTTCTAGGGTTGTTTGCCACGTGGCTTGCAAGGGCGTTGGAAATATCCTTGAGATCGGGTGTAGAAATTTGAGCCAAATCGTTAAGCCTGTTATTACTGAAAACGCCCAGCCGCAATGAAAGCAATTTCTGGATCGCTTGCTCGTTCCAAATAATTTCATGAGATTTGATTCGCTCTCCCAATCGCGTCTCAGGAATTTCCTCCAAAAATCCGATCACTTGATTCGGCAGGAAAAATTTGAACGTCAAACCGTTCATTTGCATTAAAACACGCTCAGCAATTAAGGACTTCAATAAGAGCGCGCTTAGTTCAGGTTTGTTAGCTGTGATGTCAATTTCATCCACTCCGTCCACAAGAACGACCACACTTTTGAAACCAAGCGCAAGTACGATCTCAGTGAAGTTCTTCAGCAATCCACTTGAACCACCTAGTGAGATTTTTTCCGCTTGTGATGCATGCAAAATACTTGTTTGAAAAAAATCTATTGAAGTCTGTGTTTTTTTAACTGATTCAGATAGATTTGAATCGTTTTTACCTCCCCATTGTTCTGAATAGTGTGTAAGAAAATAACCCAAACGCGCCAAATCCCAGTCACTGAGTTCGTGAGGCTGAAACTTTTCCCAGTTTGCATCCAAGTATTCTATCAAACAAGCGATGCCAGCCCACAGGATTGAATCAACATGATGTTCAGGGCGCAGTTTTGAAAAATCATCGTTGACAGATGCGCGAATTCTGCCGAAGTCAGTATAAAGTATCACCAAAACAGGAGATTTCCACGCCCATTTTCCCTTTGACGATTTATCGGCAGGACCTTGTAGTAACCACCGTTCAACATTTTTCCGGTTGGCGCTCTTTCCACATCCGCGATCCGCTCCCAAAATGGAGGATTTCGGCTTGCCTGTGTCCATATCAAGGATTTTATAGAAAGCAGGCAGGTCAACGAAATACTTCGACAGGTTATCCTCCTCTTCCGCCTGAGTCTCGGAAAAGGGATTACCGCCAACAAAACCCAATTTTTTCAGAAATTCGTTAGTTGGTAACGGCTCCATAGCCCTGCTCCGTGCCAATTTGACTTGCAAATGTTATTTTACCCCCAATTCTCCAAAACTTATGGCAAAATGTTACATAAATGTTATGGAAAGTGTTTACGGTTGTTGAGCAACCTTATTAGGTTGTGCGTAGAATAGGGGCATCAGTACAGAAAGAAAAAGAAAGGAGATGCCCAATCAGAAATAACGTAGGATAGAAAATCAACCAAAACTGTATAAGCAAAGAAGCAAAGTTCCCACAGAATCTGTGGGAACTTTGCGTAATAAAGACAGTAACAAATTTGATGAGCGCGGAGGGGATCGAACCCTCAACAAACGGCTTAAAAGGCCGCTGCTCTGCCATTGAGCTACGCGCCCGTAATCGAGCGAAGGGCATTCTAACACGGCGGAAAGTGAGCGTCAACGGAAAATGCGATTTACCACAAAGGACACGAAGGTCACCAAGGTTAAGTGATTGACGAGCGAAAGGCTTTTCCTTGGTTTTTCCTTTGTGTGCTTTTTGTCATTTCGACAGGCTCAATGCAAGCCTTCGTGGTTAATTCTTCCCAACGTAAGACAACCAAAATACACTTCGTCCATCAACTTGGAGGCAGACATGGCTGACTTATTACATGTAGACGAAGCAAACTTTCAAAACGAAGTGATGAACGCCAGCGAACCCGTGCTGGTAGATTTTAGCGCGGTCTGGTGCCAGCCGTGTAAAATGCTTGACCCTGTGGTCAAGCAACTGGCGGGCGAATGGGACGGCAAAGTGAAGGTTGTAAAAATTGACGCCGACGAGAATCCCAACCTCGTGATGCAGTTCGGTGTGATGGGCATCCCCACTCTGCTGTTCATGAAGAACGGCGAGATCAAAGAGCGGATCACTGGCTTTATGCCGAAAGAGAAACTGATCGCGCGGTTCAGTCCGCACTTCAACTAAAAACCTTTCCACCGCCAAGGGCGCGAAGAACGCGAAGGGTCTATAAAGAAAGACCTTTGTGCGCTTCGTGTCATTTCGACAGGCTCAATGCGAGCCTTCGTCTTTAATCATTTCCTCATCAACTGATTGAGTTGAGCAAGGTTCACGCGAGAGGATAAGTCAAAACTCATCGGGGAGACGGATACCATCCGCTTCTTTCGCAAGACGTACACATCGGTATCTTCAGGCTCGTGTTCAAAAACCCCAGCCTCGTGGTAGCCAATTGTGCCGGGCTCATCCCAGGATGCGCGCTCGACCGCCTTCGGTTCGTAATATCGCTGGCGCGACACGCGCGTCAACTGCCACGGGGTATCCGGCGCGGCATCGGATGGGATTTCAACCTTGAGCAAGTCCACATCGGCGGGAAATTTTTTCTCCAGTAACATGCGGGCAAACTTCGCGGCGAACATTGCCGCGATCGGGAATTCCACATCGGTCGAATACGACAAATGATATTTCGCGTCGGTCTCCAGCGAAACCGCCATCGAGGGGATGCCCAGCGAGGCGGCTTCGAGCGCCGCGCCAACGGTGCCGGAGATCGTCACGCCTGACGCGACATTTTCACCATAGTTGATTCCCGAAACGACAAGGTCCGGCTTGCGCTTCATTACATCGTAGATTCCATGGAGGACCGCCTGCGCGGGACTCCCTCCCACCGCAAACACGCTCCATTCCTGACCTCCGACCTGTACGCGCTCCTCGCGAATGATCCCATCGGACGTGTTGGGCAAACTGCGTCCCATGCCGGAAGATTGGTCGCGCGGCGCGGTGACGGTGACATACCCAAGGTCCGAAAGAGAA
>CXWJ01005833.1_pt1 | contig 14207 bp, 12 predicted proteins | sample 590841 | NCBI WGS metagenome assembly CXWJ01 (sample SAMEA3498367, study PRJEB10139) | wastewater metagenome | biome: wastewater treatment plant; material: activated sludge | place: Austria | collected 2015-01-21 | reverse complement strand
TTGCACACCTGGCCATGTAGTACTTACATCGAGCAGCTTTAGCGGAATAAGTTACCAGTGGCAAAAAAACAGTGTGGATATTGCCGGTGCTACCTTGCAAAACTATACAGCCACAAGCAATGGCAGCNNTGCGGCACAGCCACCAGCAATGCCATAGTAGTAAGCACAGGCGGCATAACAGCCCTGGTAACGCCAACGGGCACGGTAACCATATGCGCAGGAGCCGTAGCCACACTAATTGCTAACACAGGCACGGGATATAACTACCAATGGAAACAAAACAACGTAAACATTACCAATGCTACATCATCAACCTACAGTGCAACAGCAGCCGGTAATTATACAGTAGCCATTACATCGCCCTGTGGTAATGCCACCTCATCAGCCACCACAGTAAATATATCTAATGTAACGGCAAGCATAAACCCAACGGGCAACATAAGTGTGTGTTCAGGGGCAGCATCCAACTATACAGCCAATGCGGGCTATAACTATAGCTACCAATGGCGTAGAAACGGAGTAGCACTAACAGGAGCCACCAACCAAACATACAGCAACAACACGGCAGGCTCGTACACAGTAGTGGTAACGCAGGGCGGAGTGTGCTCAGCCACCTCAGGGGCTACGGTGTTAACAGAAATAAACAATCCAACGCCCACGGTAACCCCCCAGGGAGCTACTACATTTTGTGCAGGACAAAGCGTGGTACTAACAGCCAACACATTTGCGGGAGTAGTATACCAATGGCAGAAAAACTCAATAGACATAGCTGGCGGCACCAACCAAAACTATACAGCCAGCACCCAGGGCAACTACCGAGTAAAAGAAACAGCCAATGGCTGCTACAAACAATCGGGCACGGTAAGCATAACGGTAAATTGCAGAGAGGCATCGGCAGGGTTAAGTGAAGAGGGTATAGGATTAAGAGAAGTGAAGGTAAAACCCAATCCGTTTAAAGATGAGATAGAAGTAGCGGGAGAGTTTACAGTTGGAGATAGAATAGAATTAGTAGATGTGCTGGGAAAAACGATAATGAAATACCCCATCAAACAAACAACAAACACCAAAAAACTCGAAACCCAGAACATAAAAGCGGGAGTATATTTTTTGCAGATAATTACATCAACCCAAAAGAAAACAGTGAAGGTGGTGAGGGAGTGATCCCTGTAATAATTGCTCATTGTTTGACCAACTTAAATCCCAAGTGCTTTAACACATCAAAGTAGTTAGGAAAAGATTTAGACACACATTCAGCATCATCAATTTCAATATAATCTGTTTGTAGTGCAAGTGGAGCAAAGCTCATTGCCATACGATGATCGTTGTATGTTTTAATTACTTTTTGTGTTGACTGAATTTGTGAACGTTCAAGAATTTTAAGTTTTGAAAAATCGCAAAAGTCTGTTTTTATGTTGAGTTTGTATGCTTCGCGCTGAAAAGCATAAGCACGGTTGGATTCTTTAATAACAAGGTTTTTTAAACCATGTAAATCTGAAACAATATTTAACCCTCCGCAAGTTGCTGCCACAGGCAATGCAAGATCTGGTGTGTTGTTAAAGTTGAAAGTGAAATAATCAGGTTCAATCTGCTTGGATTTTTTTATGATTAATCCTTCCTTGGCTACGGATGTTGTAACACCAAATGATTTAAAAATTTCTTTAACAACTTCATCACCCTGCAAATCATTTGGTGTTAAATTATTAATCAGTATTTCTGATTCATCAGACAATGCAGCAATCTCATACATAAAAGCTGCAGAGCTCCAGTCGGAATTAATTTTAAAATGAGTCGCAGTAAAATTTTGCTTTTTAATTGAAATTTTTTTTCCGCTCAATGTAGCTTTTATACCGGCCTGCTGCATCATTTGTGCAGTCATGGCTATGTATGGTTGAGAGCTTACCTCTCCGGTTAAGGCTATTTCCAACCCTTTATTAAGAATTGGTGCCATCATCATTAAAGCCGAAACAAACTGGCTGCTCTCAGATGCATCAATAATAACTTTGTTAGTTTTATTGAGCGCTGCCGGTTTTACTTTAACCGGAGGGAAGCCATCTTCTTTTAAATAGGTAATATCAGCACCAAGAGTTTTAAGAGCATCAACTAATTTGCCAATGGGACGTTGCTGCATTCTTTCGTTACCTGTAATTATTTTTTCCTGCTGCGTAATGCAGTAGTAGGTAGTTAAAAACCGCAAAACGGTTCCGGCATTTTCGCAGTTAATTTCATTAGAGTTGCTGCTAAGTAGCCTCTTCAATAAAACAGTATCATCGGCATCAGATAAATTTTCAATAGTGCAAACGTTTCCGCTCAAAGCATTTATGATAAGCGCCCTGTTGCTTTCACTTTTGCTGAAGGGCAAACTTATTTCAGTATCAAACTTTTTTAAATCAGGTGCGGTTATTTTTGAGCCTTGCATTGCAGTTGTTATAAAAGTCTATCCCCTCTTTTATTTCTTCTTTGTTGCAGAAATTATCTATAGAGGCATTGCCTATTTTATGAAGTAAAGTAAAATTTATTTTTCCATTTTTATTCTTTTTATCAGCAATTAAAAATTTTTCTAATTGTTTGTATGACAAAGTTTCTCGTAAAGAAAAGTGAGAGTATAGAAATAAGCCTATTTGTTCCAAATCCGATAAAAACAGTTCGTTTTTTAAAGAAGAAAGATACAATTCTACTATCATTCCAGCGCCAACAGCTTCACCATGCAAAATATCCATCCCCTTTTGTAAGTAATAACTTTCGATGGCATGACCAATAGTATGCCCAAAGTTCAATAATTTCCTAAGGTTGTTTTCCTTAAAATCTTTAGCAATAATTTTTGTTTTTAAAGCAATAGATTTTTTTAGTACAGTATCTGTTATTGTAAAATCCTTTGTTATCAAATTCCATAAACCTTTATCGGCTATTAAAGCATGTTTAATAATTTCTGCCTTGCCGCTATTTATTTCTCTTGAGGGTAATGTTTTTAAAAAATCTTTATAAATAATTGTTGCATTAGGTTGAGTAAAAGTGCCAATCATGTTTTTATAATGCAAAAAATCAACACCTGTTTTACCTCCTATAGCTGCATCTGTCATTGCCAGCAAAGTAGTTGGTACGTTTATAAATGCAATACCTCTTTTAAAAACCGAAGCGGCAAATCCGCCAACATCGCAAACGGTGCCTCCACCTAAATTTATTATTAATGAGCGTCTGTCAGCATTATGTTTTATTAAAATACGCCAGATATTCTCGCAGGTGTTTAATGTTTTATGCTTTTCACCGGCTTTAATTTTTATTTCTATAAAAGAGAGTTTGCCAATGTGTATTTTAAAAAGAGGCAAACAAACTAACGATGTATTATCGTCAGTAATTACAAAAACCTTAGCCGACTTAAAATCAGAAGCAATTATTTTGCTTAGTTGCTTTAAGGAGTTTTTTCCTGTAACAATAACACTCAAGGCAGGCAGCGATTTAAATTATTGTTCTAATTTTTTTTCCGAATCAATATTCATTTGTATTGTTTGCTGGTAAATAGATTCGAGGTGTATGCTGTTAAGCAAGTTCAATAAAAACTCCCGAGTAAGCTGTTTTTCAACTCCGGCTTGTGTGCGTGTGCGCAGTATTTCTTCCCATCGTTCGGGCTGAAGTATGGCAACGTTATTTTTCTTTTTGTATTTCCCAATGGCTCTTGCCACGCTCATACGGTGCGCAAGTTTTTCAATTATCTCCGCATCTATCTCATCAATCTGGTCGCGCAAGTCTTCTAACTTACTTAATTCAAACACATCGTTAACAGATGCCACCCTCACAACTAATTTTTTAACTAACTCTTTAAACTCAATTGGTGTGAGTTGCTGTTGAGCATCACTTAAAGCTTCCTTCGGATTGGAATGCACTTCAATCATCAAACCATCGTACTGTAAATCTAAAGCTATCTGGCTTACATAATTTATTAACTGAGTGCTGCCACAAATATGGCTCGGATCGCAAATCAATGGCAAGGACGGAACTTTACGTCTTAGCTCTATAGCAATTTCCCAAAAAGGTTTGTTGCGGTACAAATGCTTTTCGTAGCTTGAAAAACCGCGATGTATGGCTGCAATTCTGTTTACCCCTGCTTTGTTTATTCTTTCAATAGCGCCAAGCCATAAATCCACATCGGGGTTAACCGGATTCTTTACAAAAACGGGAATATCAACCCCGTTAAGTGCGTGAGCAATTTCCTGAACTAAAAAGGGGTTAACGGTAGTGCGTGCGCCAATCCAAAAAAAATCTATTCCGGCTTTAAGCGCTTCCTCTACATGCTGCGGATTGGCCATTTCTGTTATGGCAGGCAAGCCAATCATCTTACTCACTTCTTTTATCCAGGTTAAAGCAGCGGTTCCTTTTCCTTCAAATGCTCCGGGGCGGGTGCGTGGTTTCCATGCACCCGCACGAATAACATGAGCACCATTTGCTTTTAAATCTTTTACAGAATTAAAAAGTTGCTCAGGATTTTCGGCACTGCATGGTCCGGCAATTAAAAATGGTGAAGAGTGTGAGAACCAGGATTTGAGTGGAAGCAAAATGTTTGGAGTTGTGAGTTTCGCGTTTTGTGTATCTGGTTTAGGGGATGAGTTTATTGCAGACTTTCCAAGAGTTGACGTTGCAATTAAAACTCAACAAATGTCTTCTTAATTATTTCAATACATTCCATTATTTGTTCTTCGGTAATTACCAACGGTGGAGCAAACCTTATTATATCTCCGTGAGTTGGTTTGGCAAGCAATCCGTTTTCTGCCAGCTTAACACAAAACTGCCAAGCATCTTTTCCTTCGTAAGGTTTAATAACAATTGCGTTAAGCAAACCTTTGCCGCGAACTGTTACAAGTTGCTCATGTTTAATTGTTCTTAGCTCTGCCCTTAATATCTCGCCAATGTATGCAGAATTTTCTGCAAGGTTTTCGTCCATAACCACCTCCATAGCCGCAGTTGCTACAGCACATGCAAGCGGATTGCCGCCATAAGTGGAACCATGTTCGCCAGGCTGTATGCAAAGCATTATTTCATCATCTGCAAGCACAGCGCTAACGGGTAACACGCCACCACTAAGTGCTTTTCCTAGAATTAAAATATCGGGGCGGACATCCTCATGATCACATGCAAGCATTTTACCGGTGCGTGCAACACCGGTTTGAATTTCATCAGCAATAAAAAGAATATTAGATTCCTTGCAAAGATTGTAAGCAGTATGAAGGAAGCCATCATCAGGTAATATTACACCTGCTTCGCCTTGTATGGGCTCTACCAAAAATGCAGCAACCGTAGGGTCTTCTAATGCTGCCCGTAATGCTTCTGTATCGTTATACGGAATGGTAATGTATCCGGGTGTGTAGGGTCCAAAATCTTTGGTGGCAGTACTATCTGTACTTGCAGAAATAATTGAAATAGTGCGACCATGAAAGTTGCCCTCACAAAAAATAATTTTTGCCTGGTTGCGGGCAATGTCTTTTTCTTTGTATGCCCACTTGCGTGCAAGCTTCATGGCAGTTTCCACAGCTTCGGCACCACTGTTCATTGGCAGTACTTTGTTGTAACCGAAAAGTTTGGTGATGAACTTTTCGTACTCGCCTAATTTATTGTTGTAAAACGCGCGCGATGTAAGCGAAAGTTCTTTTGCCTGTGCAACTAACGCATCAATAATTTTTGGATGGCAATGCCCTTGGTTAAGGGCACTATATGCCGAAAGAAAATCGTAATATTTTTTTCCTTCTGCATCCCACACAAAAACGCCTTCGCCTTTGGCAATAACCACAGGCAGCGGGTGGTAGTTGTGGGCTCCATATTTATCTTCTAAAGCAATATAATCGTGGCTAGTCATTTTACTTAGCGTTTCTACATTCATAGCGTGTTTGTATTGTGATGCGAATATAGTTATAATTAGTACCAAGTATAAAGTACAAAGTACCAAGAAGGAGTATCAGGTATTAAGTACAATCTCGATACCTATAAGTACTAAGACGCGCACAAATTCCCCTCTGAATGGCAGCTCGTGTAAAAGCGAGAGGGCTTGTCCAGAACTTGATTAGGGAGGGTGGGCTTGCCTGCCGCAAGCATGGGTGTGTTAAAATGATAATATGCATTTACATTTTTAAATCTTTTGCGTAAACAACTAATTTTTGTCCTTTGAGTTTGGTTAGAACAGGGTCTTTAAATGTTAGCTCATGTATTTGAAAGGCCGGATAAACATAGCAAGCGTTTTCATTATCCTTATCGTTGTACTCTACAAAGCTCACCCATGAATTGGGCGAGTTAAGAATTGTATCTTTTCTGAAAGTGCCAGCCTGAAACGTCCACGAAAGTCCGTAGCGCAATGCAGCACTTCTCTTTTGTGTTTTTACTGCAAGACCCGTTCCGTTAATATACAAATCATCATCCCACGATTTTTCTTTTGCATGATATATCCCATAATCTGGTCCTTTTACAATAGCATATTTACCAAAGACCATCTTTACGGATTCTTCGCCAATTTTACTTACAAAATGATCGTCAGTAATTTTTTGTGAGGAATGCTGGTTGCTGTCATTATAGTTAGTGGTTTTGGCAACTGCAACTGCAAACTCTTGCGCTTTGTAAATTAAAGTCCGAGGTATTTTAACTTTAATAATGTGGCCAAAAAATTTCATAATTTTTAAAATACTATTTCCCCAGCTCCCTGTCTGATTATATCAGGTTCTGTAGTTGTGCAATTAACAACTGTACTTGGTATGTTCCCACAGTTGCCGCTGTCTATAATAATATCAATGGTGTTTTCAAAGCGTTCAAAAATTTCGGTTGGGTCGGTTAGATAGTCGGTAATCGGGTCATCGGCATTGTGCAGTGAGGTTACCATTAACGGGTTGCCAAGTGTTTCTATTATTCGTAACGCAATTGGATGATTAGGTATGCGTATTCCAATCGTTTTTTTATTGTTACGGAAAATGACGGGTACATTGTTACTTGCATCTAATATAAATGTAAATGCACCGGGTAAGTTTTTATTGAGCAGTTTATAAATGTTGCGGTCAAAAGGCCGGGTGTATTCCGAAATGTTTTTTAAATCGTTACACAAAAAAGAGAAATTGGCTTTTTGTGGTTTTACATTTTTTAGCCTGCAAATTTTTTCGAATGCTTTGGCAGATTTAATGCTGCAGGCAATTGCATAAACGGTATCGGTAGGAATAATAATTACGCCATTGTTGTTAAGAAGAGAAACAACGGTTTCAATTTTTCTTTGATCAATAGAGTGGGGGAGGATTTGGAGGAGCAAGAAAAAGAAATTAAAGTTTTAAAAATTTACCTCGTTTAACTGTGGTAGCGGTGTTTGAATAATAGATTGCAATTACTTCATAAACGTAAGTTCCTTCGGGTAAGTTTTTAATATCGATAGAATTAGATTCGTTAAAGTTTTGAATAAACACTAATTGAGATAAGAGATTATAAACTTTAAGTTGATAGTTTAAATTTTCGTTTTCAAGTTGGATGTTTAAATTTTCGGTTGCAGGATTTGGAAAGATTTGAATGGAGTTAGAGAATACATCCTCTTTTATACCAACGTTTGTTTGACATACACTTACGGCATCTAAAAAATTTCCAATCTGAGGATGATTGCCGGTTACATAGACCGAGTTGAATTTTAAGGTAAAGTTGTTGCCAGATGCAGATGGAATAACATAGTTTAAAGAGTAGTAACCCCAAGCAGCATTTCCATCACCAAATAAGCCAAGTAAAGTTTCATTGTCTGCTGAATCTTCAATAGAAACACTCATAGAGTCAACTCCGGTTCTTCCTCTGTGGGCAAAACTTATATTTAATGCGGTGCCCTGCGTAGCATAAAAACTTTGATAAATGGTTGAATAAAAATATGCGTTCAGTTCAAGAAACTGATTGCCTGAATATGCAGGAACACCATTATAGCCATTCAACCAAACCTCAAATTTTTTATCGTTAGCCGTAGTGTGCCAGCAAGGCATTTGAGTGCTATCGGGAAAAGCAGGAGCAGATGGAAATTGAATACTGTCAAAATCTGCATTACAAATAAAATTGCAGCTTTGAGATTTTATTTTTTGCGTGAGAAAAAAAGTAAAAATTAAAATCAAAAGGGCTTTTGTTTTCACTGCTGTATTTAATTGAGAGTACTAAAATAATCAAAGGCAAAGTATAAAAGAATGCTTGCTTAAACAAACTTTATTTTGCGCATGGCAAATGCACACATGCGTAATAAAATTAAACCGTGCCTGAATCTTGAAATGTTTGTACTGCCGTAAGTTCTTTCGCGGTAACGGATTGGTAGTTCAACAATTTTTAAGTTGAGTTTGTAGGCACCAAAAATTAAATCATAATCGCCAAAAGGATCAAACTCGCCAAAGAATTTTCGGTTGGTAACAAGTCGCTTATAATCTTCGCGAAAAATAACTTTTGTTCCACACAAGGTGTCTTTAAAAGGCTGATCGAGCAACCACGAAAAAGCAAAGCTGAAAAATTTATTTCCGAGCATATTTAAAAAGCGCATGGCTTCTTTTTCCATTGGGTAAATTAAGCGGCAGCCATTTATAAAGTTCCCCTTATTGGTTGCAATAGCTTCATAAAACTTTGGTAAATCCTCGGGTGGTACAGTAAGGTCGGCATCTAATATCATCAGTATATCTCCTTCTGCCATATCAAATCCTTTTCTTACCGCATCATTTTTTCCTTTCCCGGTTTGTTTTCCAATTTTAATATCATGAGTACTTTCGTACTTTGTTTTTATCTCCTGAATTTTTTTCCAGGTATCATCTGTTGAATTTCCTTCAATAAAAATTATTTCCTGGTGTTTGCCAAACTTTGGTAAACGCAAAATGGCATTTTCAATATTTCCACTTTCGTTGCGTGCTGGTATAACTATGCTTACGGAGTATTTTTGGGAAACGTTTTCGGGAGTTTTTACTGATGAGGGTTTTGCAAATGAATAGCCACACATTGACAGTGATTTAAACAATGGTAGCTTACTTAAAAATTTATTGAGAAAAGGAGAGAGCAAAGGAATATAAACAGGAAACAACATTCTTCTGGTTTGCCTGTAGCAATCGAAGCCGCTTAGCATTAAAAGATTTTTGGTGTCCTGATTGCTCAACCAATTTAAGTTAGGTGCAGGTGTTTTAAGTTTAAAAAATTCAGCCACCTTTAAAAAAGGTTCCCATAAATGATTATGATATGTTACAATTACTTTGGTTTGTTCATGGCAGACTTTTTGGATTTGTTCAAATACTGCCTGTACATCATCTAAATAACCTATAAGATTGGAGACGATAATCAGGTCAAATTTTTTTTCAAGATTAATATCTTCAGCAGCCATTACTTTGAAATTGATATCGGAGAATTTTTTTCTTGCCTCATCAATCATATCAGCGCAATAGTCAATACCGGTTTTGTCTTTTCCTTTAATTTCATTGAGCAGCTCTCCGTTACCGCAACCTATTTCTAAAATACTAAAAGTTTCGTGAGAAAAATAGTTGCAGTAATTTGTAATATCATTCCAATAGTAGCTATGCCGTTTGCGGATTTTAGCTCTCTCAGGGGCAATAGATTTAAAATAGTCTAAGTAACGCACGGGCTTATGTTAATCTTTACTTCCAAAAATAATAACAGAGCCTGCAATTTCTTTAAGCACCGGAATTTTTTCTATTACTTTACCAATATTGTTCACCAAGTTAATCATTGATTTTGGTGTAACAGGATGCAAAAAATCGTAAGGAAAAATTTCAATTCCGGTAAAACCTAAATCAAGCATTTGTTTTTTGAGCTGCCATCTTACTACCGCAGTTTCATCAGGAGAATCGCCAAGTTTTTCTTTAATGAAAGGGATGTTTTTTTGAACGAGAATTTGAGGATTTATCATATTTGGTTCTGCAAAAATCATTCTTCCGCCACTTTTTAAAACACGTAAAATTTCTTTTAAAGATTTTTCAAAATCCAAATGATGCAAAACAGAACTGCCAAAAACCACATCAAAGCTCTTGTCGGCAAAAGATAAACTCATGGCATCATCCACTTTAAAATTAACTTGCGGTAATTTTTTCTTAGCCTCTTCAAGTAACTCTGTTGAAATATCAATAGCTGTAATGGAAGAATTTGTTTTTTGAAAAACTTTTTCGGTAAAAATTCCTGTGCCGCATCCAATTTCCAAAACCTGATCAGTTGATTTAATTGCAGCCACATCTACAAAAAAATTGGCTCTTCGTTCCGCACGAACGCGACCCGCAGGGCTTGCCCAATTCCAAATATCTTCTGCACCACCGGCAAGCAACTTCTTACCATGTTCTATTTCGTTTTCTAATCTTTTGCGGCTCATTATTTAATATTTAATCTCGTATAAGTACGCAGGTTCCGATTCTCCCATTTGTTTAACTAAAACAACTTTATCAGGATATTTTTGTGCAACAGGTGCCATCATTCTGTGAAGTGTATTAATTATATATCCATCAATTTTTTTGGGATTACGCCTTATGCTTGCTAACAAAACGTGCGTAACTTTTTCTTTTTTAAAATAGTTGAGAACCGAATCGGCATCGCTGCTGTAAACACTATAAACAGGATAAAATGATTTACCACCACCATAGATAAAGGACATAGGTGCTTTGCGAGATGCAACGTACGAGTTAGCGGGCAAACTGTCTGCGGCATATTTACTCAACTCTAAAAAGTTTCTCCAATCGGGGGTATAGCCATAATAAACATCACCGGCAAGGTTCTTCTTTATTACACTAAAATTTTTAGCTGCTTTGGTGATAGTGCTTATTAAACTGCTTCCTAATATTAAAGCTGCAAAAAAAATAAACGTAATTGATTTTAACGCAGGCAAGCTCTTGAACATGGAGTACAAACCAAAAAATGCTATGGCTAACATAAAAGGAATATATACTAAAACCATTCGCGGTTGATCCCACCTGGTTTGCAGAACAAAAAATGTTAATCCTGCCATGCAGAGTGTATAAAGAAAAACAAAAAGCAGCATTTTGTTTTTTTGCCTGATGATGTGAAACAGACCAATTCCAATAAAAATAAATGTTATTAAAACCAATCCTTTATTGACCAGTGTTGAGTCAGGAGAGATAAATCCCATTATCTGGTACAGGCGTTTAGATATGTAAAGCGAAGTATTATCAAACAATCTTCCGATAAAACCCGAAAGATCATCCACGCCTTTACTTGCATCGTAAGGGTCTTTTTGTATAAGTATCTGGTATTGGCTGCTGAACTGATTCTCGTTACCCCAAATGGATTTTTTAATTAACTCGAATGGAATACGGAAAACGAGGAATGAGCCAAATGCAAGTAAAATATTTTTCCAGTTTAAGCTAAAGATAAAGAACAGTAATACCGCTCCCAATGCGCCTATAGAAATATTTTTGGTAATGGTTAATAGAAAAAGAAAAAAACCAAATAAAATCCATCTCTTATAATCTATTTTTTTACTATCATTCAATATCAATGGGCGTGCTGCCAGAAGAAAAGCAGCTTGAAGCTTGCCAAAAAAAGCTTCTGTATATGTTTGGCTGGCGAAATAAAGAAAGTAACTATTAACGGAAATAAAAATTATAGAAACAAAAAGTACTGTATAGGGAATTATTTTACGAAACGCCAAATAAATAAAGGTAATTTGTAGTAACATAAAAATTATTGATAATGACTTTAGCAACGGAACATTAATGCCAAAAAAAGAAACCGGTACACTTAATACCATTGGATATAATGGTGCCTTGGAGTTGTAATAACTTTTATAGTCGTTACTGAATTTGTAAGCCCCTTCTATGTAATCCGAATCATCATTCCCCTCACTCATCTTAACATCAAACAACAAAACAGAAAAAACAAGCGATAACAAAAGCGTGGTGTAAAAAATTACTTTTTCGTTACGCTCTAAAAATGATTCAAGCCTGTTTAGCAATGATGGCGTTGCTTCCTGTTTGCTTTTGGCTGCTGCGGGTTTTGCAGTTGCAGAACGCGCAGGTTTACTTGGTGGTTGCTTTTTCACTATTAAAAAATGTTAAGCAGATTTTTTAGCGTCTTCTAAAAATTTTTGCAAGCCAATATCCGTAAGCGGATGTTTTAATAAATCTAATATAGCACTTAGCGGGCAGGTTGAAACATCGGCACCAAGCTTGGCGCAATTAATAATGTGCATGGCATGACGTATGCTGGCTGCAAGTATTTGCGTTTGGTAGCCATAGTTATCATATATCTGTCGTATTTCGGCAATAAGGTTTAATCCATCGGTGCTCACATCATCTAACCTGCCAATAAACGGTGATACATAAGTTGCGCCTGCCTTGGCAGCAAGCAATGCCTGCCCTGCGCTAAATACCAAAGTGCAATTTGTTTTAATGCCATTGTCGGTAAAATACTTTATTGCCTTTACACCATCTTTTATCATGGGTACTTTTACCACTATTTGATTATGCAGGGCTGCAAGCGCTTTGCCCTCTTCAATTATACCGTTATAATCAGTGGCAATTACTTCAGCACTTATATCGCCTTTTACAATGTTGCAAATGTCAACATAGTGTTTAAGTACATTGTCTTTGCCTTTAATGCCCTCCTTAGCCATTAGCGAAGGGTTGGTGGTAACACCATCAAGCACGCCAAGGTCGTTGGCTTCTTTTATTTGAGAGAGGTTGGCTGTGTCTATAAAGAATTTCATGATACGGATAAAGAATAATTACGAATTGGAATAAGGGACAGGAATTAAGTGTGCGAAGTTGCAAATAATTGTATTACGTAAAACCGATTAACATCCCACTGGTGGTAAAATTGCTAACCGTAAAAGAAATTTATCAAAATAGAAAGACTATAAAACAATAGAAAGCTCATTAGGTATTAATTCGTTAATTGACAAAAATTCGTTTTCAGCATAACTTCGTAGAATAAAAAAATGGGTAAGCTACTTATATCGCACCGCTACAACCATTTATCCTTGCTGCATTCCTGCCCTGGGGAGGTTCACGGGAGCTGGTCGTATAAGACTTACCCGGGCGCGAATATATGTCAAAGGTTTGTTTGCTTGCAAATAGTTGCTGGTTATTAATTCTAAGCCAAGCAGTTTTAAAACGTTTTGGCTTAGGGGTTTCTTTTGCCCGGTTAAACCTTTCTATTGTAACTTCCACAACTCCCTTTACTGCTTTGTCATTAATTATGTTTAAAACTATCTTACTCAATCCCCTTTGACTTTTACTTAATTCTGCTACTTTCGCGCACTAAATTTTTAAAAGCATTTAAAGTCTTTATTATAACATGAACAAAGGAAAAATAACCCAGGTAATTGGTCCTGTAGTTGACATCAGTTTTGATGTAGAAGGCAGTACATTGCCTAATATTATGGAAGCTTTGGAAATTAACCGCACAGACGGTACCAAGCTTGTTTTAGAATGTCAGCAACATATTGGAGAAGACACCGTGCGTGCCATCTCTATGGATAGTACCGATGGTTTGGTGCGTGGCACCGAAGTAATTGCCACCGGATCGGCTATAAAAATGCCAACGGGCGATGCAATTAAAGGACGTTTATTTAATGTAATAGGCACTGCTATTGATGGTATTGGCGAAGTAAGCAATGCCAATGGTCGCCCCATACACAACGAGCCTCCTCGCTACGAAGATTTAAGTACCGAAACCGAAGTACTTTTTACCGGTATTAAAGTTATTGACCTTTTAGAGCCATACAGTAAGGGTGGTAAAATTGGTTTGTTTGGTGGTGCCGGTGTAGGCAAAACCGTACTTATCATGGAATTGATTAACAACATTGCAAAAGGATATGCGGGTCTTTCGGTATTTGCCGGAGTAGGCGAGCGCACGCGCGAAGGGAACGATTTATTGAGAGAGATGATTGAGTCTGGCGTAATAAAATATGGCGATGCATTTAAACACAGTATGGAAAACGGTGGATGGGATTTGAGCAAGGTAGATATGACGCAGCTGGCAAAATCACAAGCTACACTGGTTTTCGGACAAATGAACGAACCTCCCGGAGCACGTGCGCGTGTGGCATTATCTGGACTTTCGGTTGCTGAGTATTTCCGCGATGGTGATGAGAAGAGTGGCGGACGCGATATATTATTCTTTATTGATAACATCTTCCGTTTTACACAGGCAGGCTCTGAGGTATCGGCACTTTTAGGTCGTATGCCATCGGCAGTAGGTTACCAGCCTACGCTTGCTACCGAAATGGGATT
>CXWJ01009281.1_pt1 | contig 14211 bp, 7 predicted proteins | sample 590841 | NCBI WGS metagenome assembly CXWJ01 (sample SAMEA3498367, study PRJEB10139) | wastewater metagenome | biome: wastewater treatment plant; material: activated sludge | place: Austria | collected 2015-01-21 | reverse complement strand
CCACGGCACGTCACGTTTCACGGTCTCACGCTCGACGACCAACTTCAAAAGCGCGGCGCTGAGCCCCAGTGCGGTTTGCAAGTGATTGACCTCCGCACTGGCACGATCGCACATTGGCTACGCCTCGATGGCTCCCTGGTCACGGAGCTGTACGACGTGGTCACGCTGCCAGGCGTGCGGCAGCCAATGGCCCTTGGCTTCAAGACGAACGAAATTGAGCGCCTTCTGCTCGTGGATGAGGAAAGCTCGCTCTAGACGCTTTTTGGGCAATACGTCGAGGGGAGAACCCCCCTAAATTGGTTGCTTTTTGACGCGCGCTACGCTATTCTTACCGCTGCCTCGATCTCGGTTTGGTCTTGCAGAGGGTGAGGAACATCATGAAGCGTGCATCGTGGCTAGGCGAACTCCGTGCCGCCCTGGGGGTCACTCGACGTCCCCGCAAGTCCCCTGGACGACGCCCGCGGGTTGCCGTTCGTCGCTCATCATTCGAGGCCCTGGAAGAACGGGCCATGCTCGCGGTTTTGATGGTCAACAGCGAGCTAGACAACGCGACACTTGGTGACGGCCTGGTAACTCTCCGCGAAGCAGTCATCGCCGCCAACACGAATGCCACGACCGACCTTGGTCAAACTGGAAGCGGCGCTGATACGATCGAATTTGCGCCGTCGGTCGATACGATTGCGCTCACGTTCGGTGAACTCATTATTACGGAGTCACTCACTGTCAGTGGCCCGGGACGAGAAGTACTGACGATCGACGCCCAGAAAATCTCGCGAATCTTCAACTTTACGGCCACTGCTGGCAATTTCGCGGTTACGGACCTGACGCTCATCAATGGAAAAACGACAGGCAATGGCGGCGCGATCCGGTCTTCGATCGGTCTGACTTTGGATCAGATTACAATCACGAGTAGCAGTGCCGCCACAGGCGGTGCCGTCGATGCTGGCGGCGCACTAACGGTAAACGACAGCACCATCAGTGGCAATGTTGGCGGTGGGATGAGAGCCAATGCTGCCACAATCACCGATTCCATTATCAACAACAATTCAGGATGGGGCTTCTCGACCGGATCCGCAACCCTCGTCGACAGCACTGTGTCTGGGAATAGCGCTCTAGGATTCACTGTTGTTGGTGTTGCGCAACTAACAAACTGCAATATCACCGGAAACGGACTTGGAGGGTTTCATGCCGGAGAAGCAGTGCTCGTCGACACAGTCGTTAGCGGAAATCAGGGTCGTGGTTTTAGTTCTGATACAGCTACGCTTACGAACACCATCGTCAGCGAGAACCTCGGCGGCGGCATTTACTCCATACATGGCGCAACGCTCAATTATTCAACCGTTAGCAACAATACCGCTACTGGTCGGGGCGGTGGAATCTTATCGCCCGGCAGTAAATTTCTCTATCAAATTTACACGCGCTATCTCGACGGTCCAGTCGTTCTGAACTCAAGTACCGTGACCGGAAATAGCAGCAGTGCCTCCGGCGGCGGCATATACGCGCGGGGTTCGGTCGAACTGCATGATTCCGAGGTTCGAGATAATTCAGCAGAGGGGCCCGGAGGCGGAGTTTTCGTAAAAACATCATACGATGGAATAAGACATGGGACGGTAACGCGCGGGTCAATTCATCTCACCACATCGACTGTAAGTGGAAATGAAAGCGGGGGGGACGGAGGAGGCATAAATGCTAGAACCGTAACGCTATTTTCATCTACTGTCAGTAATAACATTGCCGACGGCCCGGGAGGCGGAATCTCCGCCGCTCAAAATCAAGTTCACTCCGGGTATCCGTTAGGTTTCCAGACGGGTTTTGTTCACCTCAACTCGTCTCTGCTGAGCGGCAACAGCAGCGCAGCGGTGGGAGGTGGTATATACGTGCGGATTGGTGACGTGAACCTCAATTCATCGACAGTGAGCGGCAATACTAGCGCCGCCGCCGGCGGTGGGATCTATGCGCGCATTGGTTATGGGGGAGGACCATATTATGGAACTGTGACGCTTGACTCCTCAACAGTCGTTGGAAATGTGGCGATGACTAGTGGCGGTGGCATCAATACTGCCGGCAACATTACAGTAGAATCATCGACGATTATGGGGAATAGGGCCACCAGCGGTGGAGGAGGTATTTACCATCAGGCGCGCGAATCGTTTGCAAAAATCACTAATAGCACGATCGCGGAAAACGAGGCAATCTCTGGAGCTGGTGGCGGGATTTGGAATGGAAATGGCGAACTCACGGTCAACTTATCGACGCTTAGCGGAAACACGGCGATGACTTACGGAGGTGCCATTTACGTCCGCAATGATCTCTCACTCTCTCTTACGTCGATCAACTATAGTACGATCACCGCGAACGAGGCAGTCAATGGTCTTGGTGGAGGGATATGGAATAATCCTGGTCCATTGACAGTTGCCAGCTCAATCGTTGCCGGCAATACGGCCAGCGGTGGCAGCCCGGATCTGAGTCCAGGCGGTGGATCCCTATCACTCAAGTCCAGTCTTATTGGTGATAACTCGGGCACTTCGCTCACGGAAGCGCAATCTTTCGATTCAAACGGAAACTTGATCGGCGCTGCAACCGGCAGCGGAATCATCGATCCCCTTCTCGCTCCCCTCGCAGACAATGGTGGACCGACCAAAACGCATTCATTGCTTCTCGGAAGTCCTTCAATCGACGCGGTCCATTCTGTTGGACCACAAGCGGTGCACGATTACGAGCTCACTAATTCCTTTAGTGACTCCCGTGGCGGACCCAGTCTTGTCGCCCTGGGCGGAACTTTGACTGCTAACGGCTACAATTTCGGTCCCAACCAGGGGTTGAATCTCTCTTCGGCATTCGCCAATCCTGCTCAGTATTCGATCGAATTGCTTTTCCGCTGGAATGCCCTTTCGGGCGGCTGGCAGAAAATCATCGATTTTCACAATTTGACCAGCGATGTCGGTCTCTATACCGCCGGTACTGGACTCCATTTCTTGAACAAGGCATTTACCGATAGCTTATTTTCTGCGAATGCCTCTTACCATCTTGTTCTGACACGCGACGAAGCGACTGATATTGTGCGCGCCTACATTAACGGCAATGAGATATGGAACTTCGCTGACACGGCGGACGATGCAGTTCTTAATGGGCCAAGCCAGATCATCCGCTTCTTTCAAGATGACACGACGACGGGCCAATCTCAGGCACAGAGTGGCTTCGTCGATCGCATTCGCATCTTCAATGACGTTCTCACCTCGGAAGAAGTGGAAACACTCTATGATCCTCCCCCAACCATCCCCCCACCGCCCTACGATCAGCGCGGCACACCGTTCGCCCGAGTGGTGGACGGGGACGGCCTCGGCGGTCCGCAGGTCGATATGGGTGCGTTTGAATTGCAGAACGTAGAGAACTCTACTCCGGTGATCACGTCATCCAATACGGTCAACGTCCCTGAAAACTCGACCGCCGTAATTACCGTCACGGCCACGGATGCGGACCTGCCACCTCAGACCGTGACGTTCTCGATCGTGGGTGGTGCAGACCAGAACAAGTTCGGCATTACGAGTGGCGGTGTGCTTTCGTTTCTTGCGCCCCCCAACTTCGCAGTGCCCACAGATACTAACGGCGACAATATTTATGTCGTGACCGTGCAGGCCAGCGACGGCAACGGCGGGCTGACCTCCCAGACGATCAACGTCACTGTGACAAGTGTGATCGCCGATTTCGGCGACGCCCCGGACTTAGGCCTCGGGACCGGAACGGGGAACTACAACACCCTTCTCAGCGACAACGGCCCGCGGCACACGATCGTGGCGGGGTTGCGGATCGGCGCCAGCGTGGATGGCGGGGACGGGGGCGTGCTCCAGAACGGGGCGGCGAATGCGGATGATGTGAACGGTGCGTTGCCCGATGACGAGGACGGGCTCACGAACACGGCAGCCGACCTGGTGCTGACCGTGGGCGCACAACCGACGGTGAACGTGTGGGTGACCAATACAACCGGCGCCACGGCCACGCTCTTTGGCTGGATCGACTATAACGCCAACGGCGTATTCGACAACACCACGGAGCGAGCTTCAGTCGCTGTGCCCAATGGCAGTAACAACGTCATCAAGTCGCTGGTCTTCCCGGTCGTGCCGGCTGGCTTCACAGGCACGACCTATGCACGCTTCCGTTTAAGTACCGATGCAGCCTCAGCCAACCCGATGGGCTCAGCCAATGACGGCGAAGTCGAAGACTATCGGGCCACGATTACCAGGCCGGGAGGCACGACCGTCGACAGCGCCAAGACGAAGAAGATTGCCCACAACACGGGGGGTGGACCTAGCCTTGTTGACGCAGATCAATTCGGTCATTCGGTAACAGCGCTGGGAGATCTGGACGGTGACGGCGTGACCGACGTGGCGGTCGGAACGATTGGAGATGATACGGGCGGAACGGGCCGCGGCGCGGTGCAGGTGCTGTTCATGAATGCCAACGGCACGGTCAAAAGTAGCCAGAAGATCGCCCACAATACGGGTGGCGGGCCGACGCTTGGGGATTTTAATCGATTCGGATTTGCGGTGGCGTCCTTGGGAGATCTGGATGGCGATGGCGTGACCGATCTGGCGGTCGGAGCCCTCAACGACAGTTCGGTCGGGACGAACCGCGGTGCTGCGTACATCCTCTTCTTAAATAGCAACGGCACGGTCAAAAGCAGCCAGAAGATCGCCAGCGGCATCGGCGGCGGACCGACTCTCGCCAACGGTGATTACTTCGGTGGTTCGTTGGCCGCATTAGGAGACCTGGACGGCGACGGCGTCACTGATATGGCTGTCGGCGCCCTCCGAGATGACACTGGTGGGACGAACCGTGGAGCCGTCCACGTGCTGTTCATGAACGCCAATGGCAGCGTGAAGAGCAGCCAGAAGATCGCCCATAACACGTCTGGTGGGCCGACACTGGCCGACGGTGACATTTTTGGCTTTTCCGTGGCCTCGCTAGGAGACCTCGACGGCNNGTGATGTGGCCGTCGGGGCCGTCCATGATGATACGGGCGGTGCGGACCGCGGGGCGGTTCACGTCTTGTTCTTGAACGCCAATGGCAGCGTGAAGAGCAGCCAGAAGATTGCCAGCGGTACGGGCGGTGGTCCCGGCCTTACGAACGTCGATCAATTTGGCTTTTCAGTGGCATCTCTAGGAGATCTTGATGGCGACGGTGTCGCGGATCTAGCGGTCGGGGCTACCTACGATGATACGGGAGGAAGTGGTCGTGGCGCACTGCACGTGTTGCTGTTGAATGCCAACGGTACAGCAAAAAGCAGTCAGAAGATCGCCAGCGGCACGGGCGGCGGCCCCGCGATTGCCAATGACAGCTCGTTCGGAAGCGGCGTCGCATCGCTTGGGGACTTGGATGGAGACGGCCGGGTCGACTTGGTCGTCGGAGCCGAGCGGGAAGATACGGGTGGATTGGATCGGGGAGCAGTCTATGTGCTCTACTTGCAAGGAAATACAAGCCCAATCTTCACTTCCACGAATACGGCCACTGTTCCCGAGAATTCAACGACTGTCAAAACCGTGACGGCCACGGATGCCGATCTGCCAGCTCAGACAGTGACCTTCTCATTAGTGGGCGGCGCCGATCAGGCCAGGTTCGGCATTACCTCTGAAGGTCAACTCTCGTTCGCGGAGGTGCCCGACTTTGAAGCGCCGGTTGACTCCAACACCGATAATGTCTACCTCGTCACCGTGCAGGCCAGCGACGGCAACGGTGGAACCACCACCCAGACGATCAGCGTCACCGTAACCCCAGTCAACGAAAAGAATCCGGTGTTCGGATCGCCAGCGGTGGTTGTCGTGGCGGAGAACACAAGTTTCGTCACCCCAATTGTGGCCACGGACGCCGACCTGCCGTCACAGACCATCACCTATTCGATTATCGGCGGCGCCGATCAGAGCAAGTTCAGTTTCACCAGTGGCAATGTGCTCACTTTTCAAACGCCGCCTAATTTCGAGGCGCCGAGCGATTCCAATGGTGACAATATTTATGTCGTAGTTGTGCAAGCCAGTGATGGCAACGGCGGAACGGCAACACAGACGCTCACCATCCCGGTAGTGGGAGTGAACGACAACAGCCCTGTATTCACTTCAACCAATGCGGCCAGCGTTCCAGAGAACTCCATCGCTGTAAAGACGGTGACGGCCACCGACGCGGACCTGCCGGCGCAGAGCGTCACTTTCTCAATTGCGGGCGGCGCCGATCAAGCGAAATTCGCCATTACAACCGGCGGCGCACTCTCGTTCGCGGCGGCACCCAACTTCGAAGCGCCCACCGATGCCAATGGCGACAACGTCTATGTGGTGACGGTGCAGGCTAGCGATGGGAACGGGGGAGTCGCAACGCAGACGGTCAATGTCACGGTGACGGCGGTCAATGACAACAGCCCCGTGTTTACATCTCCCAACACGGCCAACGTCCCCGAGAACAGCACCCCCGTTATGACCGTGACCGCCACGGACGCGGACATTCCGGCTCAGAGCGTGACTTTCTCTATCATCGCCGGTGCCGATCAGACTAAGTTCGGCATCACTAGCGGCGGGGTGCTCACATTTAATGCGCCACCAGTTTTCGCAGCCCCCACCGACGCGAACGGCGACAATATCTATATCGTAACCATACAGGCAAGCGACGGTAATGGTGGACTCACTTCGCAGACCATTAACGTGACGGTCACAGCGGTCCCTGCGGATTATGGTGACGCTCCGGACACAGGAACCGGTGCCGTAACTGGGAACTACAACACGCAGTTGAGCGATAACGGTCCTCGGCACGCAATCGTGACCGGGATACGAATGGGAGCCAATCTGGACGGTGGGGACGGCGGTTTGTTGCAGAACTTGGCCGCCAATGCGGATGACGTGAACGGCGCGTTACCCGACGACGAGGACGGACTCGTGCATCCGGCAGCTGACCTCATTCTAACTGTGGGCGCGCAGCCGACGGTGAACGTGCGGGTGACCAACACGACCGGCGCCACGGCCACGCTCTACGGCTGGATAGACTACAACGCCAACGGCGTATTCGACAACGCCACGGAGCGAGCCTCGGTCGTCGTGCCGAACGGGACTAACAATCTCATCAAGACATTGGTATTTCCGGCGGTACCAGGCGGCTTCAACGGCAACACCTATGCACGCTTCCGGCTCAGCACCGATACGGCGGCGGCAAATTCAACCGGCGCTGCCGGCGACGGGGAAGTCGAAGACTATCGAGTCGCGATCACCAAGCCCAGCGATACCACAGTCGACAGTGCCAAATCAAAGCTCATTGCCAGTAATACGAATGGGGGTCCGAACCTGGCCAATGCTGATTACTTCGGCACGGCCGTAGCCTCGATCGGAGACTTGGACGGCGACGGAGTAAATGACATGGCCGTCGGCGCGCATATCGACAGTGGTGGCAGCAACAGCGGCGCGGTGTACGTGATGTTCATGAACGCCAACGGGACCGTGAAGAGCCGCCAGAAGATCACCAGCGGGATTGGTGGTGGACCCACCCTGGCGAATCTTGACTATTTCGGCCGCTCGATCACCTCGATGGGCGATTTGGATGGCGATGGAGTAAGCGACTTGGCCGTTGGCGCCGACAAGGACGACACAGGTGGATACGGGCGCGGGGCGGTCTACGTGCTGTTCATGAACTCTAACGGCACGGTCAAAGGCAGCCAGAAGATCGCCAATGGTACTGGCGGTGGCCCCCTTTTGGGGAATGTTAACCGGTTTGGCTCAGCGCTCGCTCCCTTAGGGGATTTGGATGGCGACGGCGTGGCCGATTTGGCCGTGGGGGCCGGCTCAGATAATACAGGCGGATATGGTCGTGGGGCCGTCCATATCTTGCTGATGAATACCAACGGCACAGTTAAGAGTAGCCAGAAGATTGCCGACGGCGTTGGCGGCGGGCCTAGTACGGCCATCAGCGATCACTTCGGTGTTGGGCTCGCATCGCCCGGAGACTTGGACGGTGACGGGCTGAGTGACCTGACGGTTGGTGTCTTCGGAGACGATAGCGCCGGAGCAAACCGCGGAGCCATCCAGGTGCTGTTCCTCAACGCCAACGGCACCGTGAAGAGCAGCCAGAAGATCGCTAGTGGAGTCGGCGGTGGCCCAATCCTGACAGACGGGGCTTACTTCGGCAGTTCAGTGGGAACCATCGGTGACCTCGATGGCGATGGCGTGACCGATTTAGCAGTCGGGGCTCGCTACGATAGTGCGGGTGGCACGAATCGAGGAGCCGTGTATGTGCTCTTGATGAATGCCAATGGGACGGTCAAAGGCAGCCAGAAGATCGCCAGCGGTATCGGCGGTGGGCCTACGCTTCTCGACGGCGACACTTTCGGTCATGCAGTTACATCTCTAGGCGATCTGGACGGCGATGGCCGGGTCGACCTGATCGTCGGAGCCGAGAGGGACGATACGGGGGGTACGAACCGCGGTGCGGTGCACGTGCTGTTCCTGAAGCCGATGAATAGCAATCCTGTGTTCACGTCACCCAATTCGGCGAACGTGCCCGAAAACACGACGACCGTCATGACCGTCACTGCGACCGACGTCGACTTGCCAGCGTCGATCACTTTCTCAATCATTGGTGGCGCTGATCAGGCGTTATTCGGGATCACTCCCAGCGGTGCCCTCTCTTTCAACGCGGCGCCCAACTTTGAGGCGCCGACCGACGCCAATGGCGACAATGTCTATAGCGTGACCGTGCAAGCCAGCGATGGCAACGGAGGAACCACGTCGCAGACGATCAACGCCACCGTGACGCCGGTTAACGACAATAGCCCGGTCTTCACGTCGACCGACACGGCCAATGTTCCTGAGAACACAACGGCGGTGAACACCGTCATCGCCACCGATGCGGACCTCCCGGCTCAGGCTATCACATACTCAATTGTCGGTGGCGCGGATCAATCTAAGTTCGGCATTACTAGCGGCGGAGCTCTCTCATTCCTTGAGGCCCCAAACTTCGAAGCGCCAACCGATTCCAATGCCGACAACCTCTATATTGTCATCGTGCAGGCCAGTGACGGAAATTTTACGAATATTCAAGCTATCTTGGTCACGGTCACGAACTCGAATGAGTTGCCGGGCGACTATAACTTCAATGGCGTTGTTGATGCCGCCGACTATGTTTTCTGGCGCAACACGCTGGGAACAGTTGTCCCAAATGGAACCGCCGCCGATGGGAACGGAAACGGTGTGGTGGATGCCGCTGACCATGCTGTGTGGATGTCAAACTTTGGCAAAGTGATGGCTTCGGCGGCCGCCAATAACTCGACTGCGGCAGCATCGATGGCCGAGACCACTGAGCCGGCATCGTTAGCCGCGGCCGCTGGCCCAATCGGAGCAACGGGGGCAGAACCAGCGATTGTGTCGATGACTTCAACGGATTCCTCGATCGAGATGACGATCGGGCCGGCTTCGCCGCGCGGCATGCGTAGTGACTATGCTGCGCTAACGAAGCCACTCGCGACCAAATCCCAGCCAGTGGCAGATCTGGTAGCGGAGAACTCACCGCCACGATTTTTACCGATAAGCATCCTCGTCCAGCGGGACAGATTGCGGACCAACGGTACGCTTCCCACAAGACCTCTGCTTGCGCCGACGACCGCTGCGCAAGACGATGCCTTGGTCGCCTGGTTGGCGCGGAAGCCGTATGGCTCACGACACCTGCCTCCGGCAGAAGTCTGGCAGGACCGGCCAGGCGAATTCGAGGAGGACGACGGCCCAGACCCAATCTCCGAAGCAATCGATCTGGCATTCGCGTCGCTTGAGGCCTAGCACCGTCCCCATTCGAGCACCTCCATGAGCCATCGGCGTCGCTACCTTGACATTTTATCGCTGTGGCTGGTGCCTCTAGGACTGATGGTCCCAGTGGCTTCAATTCGTGCTCAAGATCTCCTCAATGACAACCCGACGTATTCCCCGTTCAATCTAGAGCTTCGCCCGTATGCAAAGCTCCCTGTTAACGATGGCCGAATTATTGGGATGACGACGCGGTCGGGAGACGCCCGCCTCTACGTCACCACCGAGGGAGGCACGATTTACACCCTCCATACGGATGCGGAAGGGAACACCACACCCGTCCCGTGGTTCGACGTCCGCAGCGCCCAGATCTCGCTTGGCCACCCCCTGTTCGGCACCAACTCGCAAATGGGTCTGCAATCGGTGGCGTTTCATCCCGAGTTTGAGCACGCAGGGATACCTGGCTACGGCAAACTCTACACGACCATGCTGGAACAAAGGCCCGCCAGCAGCGACGGGCATTTCTACCTGGGCGATAGTACCCAGGGCGTTGGATTCGCAGCGGACGGGGTGCTTGCCGAATGGACGTTCAATCACCTAACGGGCCTCGTGGACACAAACTCCTATCGGGAGTTGTTCCGTGTGAATATGCCGTTGCTGGATCACCCCATCAAGCAAGCCAGATTCAATCCCTACGCCAAACCGGGCGACGAAGACTACGGCTTGCTCTATCTGACGCACGGTGATTCGAATTTGAAGGAATCGCCGAATGACGACCCACAGCATCTGAGCAACGTCTTGGGGAAGATGCTCCGTATCAATCCGCTGCCGTCAGGCAGTGAGCGCTACACGATTCCCGCTTCCAACCCCTTTGCCGCCAACAATGACGCCGGCGTCCTCAAGGAAATCTACGCCTACGGCCTTCGCAATCCGCACACCTTTTCGTTCAACCGAGACGATTCAGGCAATACCAGCATTTTGGTCGGCGATATCGGTCGCAACAACATTGAAGAGATTAACTTGATCGTCCCGGGCGGGAATTTTGGCTGGCCGGAACGCGAAGGCACGTTCGTCCATCTCCAATTGCCGAACAGTCATCCTGACGCGGGGTACATTACTGACGTGGCGGTATTACCTGCCAACGAAGCTACCTTCGGCTACATGTTCCCGGTAGCACAATACGACCACAACGCGATTGCCAGCGAGATCAATTCCGGGAGTGCGGTGGCCAGCGGCTTTGTGATTCGCAATGGCAGCGACCCAAACCTCCACAACCAGCTGATCTTCACTGATTTCTCCAACAGCGACGGAATCGTGTACCACGCCGATTTCCAAGAGATGTTGGATGCGGTTGCCCAGCTCGACGTAAATGATCCACTCCAGGACGAGCCGGGTGAACTCACGCAGGCCGTGTTGCATAAGCTACGTCTGTCCCTGGACGACGACAACAATCCCAACACTCCGTCGCAGCTCTACGATGATTTTCTCAGTCTGCTCGGCGCGTCACGGACTGACACACGTTTCGGCGAAGGCGTATTTGGGGAGATGTATATTTCGTCCAAAGTGAACGGTACGATCTATCTTGTCACCAATTCGCTGCCGCTGCCGGGCGATTACAACCGCGATCGGATCGTCGACGCGGCGGACTACACGGCCTGGCGCAATTCGCTAGGTGAAACTGGTTATCATCTGGCTGCCGACGGGAATGGCAATGGCGCGGTGGACGCCGCCGACTACGACGTGTGGNNGCGACTGCATCTGGCTCAGGTGCCATAAATGCTGCCATACCCGAACCGGCAACAATGTTGTTGCTGATGATGGCGGCAGCAGGTGTATGCTCTCGACGACTCCGGGCCGCATGGAGGTATCAGCGAGCATCAACGTGATTCTCGCGTCAACCATACGCCCCTCCTTGGTATCGGCGGACGGGTCGTTGGCGGAAGCAAATAGCTGTCAAATGCAGCGCACGCTGCGTAGCTACCTATTGATTGAGCAGTGATTGAGTCCGCAGGGAAACTAAGTAGGCTCTGTAATAGCTAAAAACAATGCCACGCTGGGAATCAAACCAGGATCGATAGCCGCCCGTGCCGCGTCTGATGAAACGCGGCATGGGCAGCCAATCCAGAATCCAGCGTCTTATCAACACGGCCACTCAGCCGCGGACATGCTGTCCCAATCAAACACCAGCGGTCGCCGCGGTTCCGGGTCAAAACAAACATCAAACGAGTCGGCCAGACTAAAACCGAGATGGTGGATTTCGGACAAGGTTTCACCGGTGGCGGAGGCGACCGCTCGATCCAGGTCATATTGCGTCATGATGGGCTCCTTCAGTTGACTGAGAACGAAAAGAGCGACCGCTGGAACAGCCCAGCAGTCGCTCGTGAAGAACTACTGGTTGTGGCAGCGGTGCCGTTTGCAGGCACGTCCAAGGCAATTAATCTCGGCCTGCGAGCGCCAATTCGCTGGCAAGGAGATTCAGGCTGATGTCCTCATCCACGGGCTGATGTCGGAGCCAGCGGGCGAATTGATGCACCATCAGGCCGCCAGCAATGTTGGCCGTATAAATGGTGCTGCGGGCCGTACAGCGACCCGGCTCGGCCTCGTTCGCCGGAAAAAGGGTCGTCGGATAGTGACGGCGTCCCGTTTCATTGGCGGCAACGAGGACGCGGATCACTTCGCCCAGCATCCGGCCGTCTGCCCAGAATGCCGCCTGACGGCCCACCGCTCGCCAGATGGCAGCTCGGGTCTCGATCGAATCGACACAGCAGAAGACGGCCTCGCCGACCGTACGCTTGGGCCGGTACCGGTCGTTCACCACTTCCACGGCGATCCATGGATCCAAGAGGCCGATGGCACGAGCCATGGCTTCGACCTTGGCGTGCCCCAGATCGTCGGTGAGATAACCCTGCGTGGTGATGTTCGTGGCGTCCACCTGATCAAAGTCGACCAACTGCAGCCGTCGGGCGCCAATCGCGGCCAGTTGCAGCGCCACCTGCCGGCCAATCGCCCCGACGCCGATCACCGTGATCGCGAGTTCGGCCAGTCGTTCGGCCGGCACTATATCCCGTTGACGAACAAAGCGATCTTCAAAAATCTCGGATGTAACCAAGTGGTTCGCTCTCCTGTTCTAGGTCATCGAGTTTTGTGTATTCGTGCCAATCCTCGTACCAGTCCGTCGGTGGCTGACCAAAATCCCACCAGTCGTCCTGAGAGGGCGGTGTCGCCACGTTGGCCGATGATCGCTGGGCCGTTGGGGGCATCGGCTTGAACACCGGTTTCCGCACGTGCTGCAGGTATTCCTCGTGCCAGCGCTCCATGTCCGAGGCAGCGAAAGGCTGACTGAAATCGACTTCGATGGGGATCAGCATGTCCCCGCCCGGCCCCACGTTAAATCGAAGTCGCGCATAGCTCTGTCCTCCCCGGGCCAGGATGCACATCACCGCCCAGTCGGCCCGGCCAAAGACACGCGGGAAGGTGGCCTCGTCGGTGATGCTGGGTTGCGCGCTATTGCCGGGATGAGTATGGATCCAGACGCGGGCGAACTCCTCTGGATNNTCCCCAAACCCGCCGATCTCCGTGTCGCCGGCGTCACGCAGGTAGAGGAGTTTGGCCCACGCGGTCGGGCTGAAGCGTAAACGGGGGGATTTCTGTGGAGGCGTCGGTTGTTTTGAGTGGTTCAAGTTCTTCGAGCTCCTCATGGCACTTGGGGCAATTGTGATTGTCATCAATACAACCGGAGCAGACTTGGCTCCGGCATCGCTCACACCGTGTGAGGCAGTTTCGACAGTGACCGTCGTCGCAGCCGGCACAACCTAGAATGCAGCCCGAGCAGAACGTTTCGTCGCAGCCTTGACACGTTCGTTAGCACTCATGGCACACATAGTCATCGCATGTTTGGCATGCATAGCGATCTTCCTCGTCGACTGTGGCGCCACAATCGCTGCAGGTTTCGCCTTCCCAATCCGTCAGGGCCACGAAGGAACTGTCCCGGTTGTAGGTCCGCAGCAACTGGGCCACGAGCGTAAAGAAATCCAAGAGTCGTCCCTGCGCTAAGGCTTGGCGAATGGCCACGCGAGCTTCTCCTTCGCAGAGAATCTCATCCATCACATGGGGGTGGGTCACATTCTCGCGGGTCGCAGCGGGCCTGGGTTCAATCGCAAGCACTCGATAGTCGGGTTCACCCGCTAGTCGCGTCCAGTCGAGGTGGATTTCGAACGGCCCTAGATAATGGCCTTCCAGTTCAATTGGCGCCGTCGTGACCGTGAGACTGTGGTCTCGGTGATCGTAGGTCAGTTCGACAAATTTGGATTGGAGTGCCACCAAGTCTTCATAGATATCGGACATGGTCGTGATTTCAGTGACATTGCCGGCTGCAGCGAGCTGCTGAGCCAGTTCGGCCAGTTCGACCTGCAGCGAGCGAACGATCGAGTGGAGATCGCCGCGCAGGAC
>CXWJ01030840.1_pt1 | contig 14220 bp, 14 predicted proteins | sample 590841 | NCBI WGS metagenome assembly CXWJ01 (sample SAMEA3498367, study PRJEB10139) | wastewater metagenome | biome: wastewater treatment plant; material: activated sludge | place: Austria | collected 2015-01-21 | reverse complement strand
GCGGCGAGCGACCGCAGAGAGATCCGTATCTGGTATTTGATGCACGGCCGCATCGGACAGCTTCGCGCCGTCCAGCCATTCCATCGTTAGAATTCGTGAAGTGGATAGCTCTGGATAGAGGCGCGGAATGCGAACGTGCGAGGCACGGGAAAAGTTGCGGGCGAATTGTTCCAGGTTGCGGGCCTCGCGGGCGAAATCAAGCTCGCGGCGGACGATGCGGCGGAATTCATCGACCGTGGCGATGGGCCGATAGGGCTGCAATTCCGGGATGCGCTCGGCAAGCTGGGCCAGTCCGGCGAGGATTTCCAGGTCGATCTCCATGCGACGGCGAATGCCAGCGTGCTGTACCTTGACCACCACGTCTTCGCCACTCGCCAGGCGGGCGCGGTGGGCCTGACCGATTGAAGCGGAGGCGAGCGGCGACGCATCGAAATCGACAAATAACTCATCGAGCGGATGGCCCAGCTCCGTCTCAATCGTCTCGCGGACCGATTCGCACGTATCACACGGGACGTCTGCTTGAAGCTTTTGCAACTCTTGGGCGAGGGGCATGCCGACCTGGTCTGGCCGCGTGCTGAGAATTTGCCCCAGCTTGATGAACGTTGGGCCCAACTCCTCAATCGCCAGCCGAATGCGGGTCTCGCGGCTTAAATGAGGGAGCGATTCGCCCTCGCGGTTTTTCAAGAAGCGACCCGCGAGCTTGAGATCGAAGCGGCTGAGCCAGCCGGCCAAACCGTACTTGCTGAGGATCGTGAGGATTTCACCCCAGCGATTCACATTGCGATAGATGTGCGGAATGGCAGTGATCTTCATGCGCACTATTGTACTTGGGCGGGATGCGCAGCGACAATTGACGGCGGGCTAGGGCGCTACGCTCCGATCGATTGGAGCGCGGCGGTCGCCAAACGGGCGAGGCGAGTTTCGGGGCTAGCGGCCGCATCGCGAAGTGCGGGGACACCAGCTTTGGCAGTTGGCCCCAGCTTGCCCAATGCCCAGGCTGCTCGTTCACGAACCGCCATGGCTGCAGATTTTCCCAATGCTTCCGCCAGTGCCGGAACGGCGGGCGCAGCGTCGCCTTCCGCCCGGCCAAGCAGCGTGATCGCCCAATAGGCAATGTCCGGCAATTTGTTGCGAGCGAGCGACGCCAATTCAGGGATGTCCGTCGTCGAAGGGGGACCAATCTCTTCGAGCGCGGCGGCACACCATTCCCGCGTGGGTGCGTCGGCCTCCCCCATCGTTTGCACCAAAGCAACGGCGGCCGGCCTCGCTCCGGTCCCCAGCCGCGCAATCGACTCGGCGGCAGCGGCCCGTTTTGTTGGATCCTTCGAGGCCAAGTCCTCAATCCACGCAGCAAGTTCGCTGGACATGATCGACTTACTCCTTCTTCAACGCGGGGACGACAATCCGTCATCCCCCATCGCCCCCGCTGGCCTGCTGTGGCGAACACGGAATGAATTCTCCGCGTTCTCCGCCGGGAATGCAATCAGTGTACCGGACGAAGCCGACCGGCATCCAATTCGAGCCGACGTTGAACCAGCTCCGCCAAAGCGTCGCTGTGGGTAACCACGATGAGAATCGTGTTTTCGGCCGCTTGCAGCTCCAGAAGCAGCGTGGAAATCAGTCGGGCGGTGGTGCGGTCGAGGTTGCCCGTCGGCTCATCGGCCAAGAGCAGAGTTGGCCCCCGTACCAGGGCGCGGGCGATTGCGACGCGTTGCCGTTCGCCGCCCGAAAGCTCCGCCGGGCGGTGGTCCAGCCGCGCGGACAGCCCTACGCGTTCCAACAACTCCATTGCTCGCTGCTGGTTTTCGTCGCTGGCGGCACCCTCGGCCAGGAAGGGTATCAACACGTTTTCGAGCACGGTGCATTGGGGCAACAGGTGATGTTCTTGAAAGACGAACCCGATGCGATCTCGACGAAAGGCGGCCAGCTCGGACTCGCCCAGCGAAGAGGGATCTTGCCCCGCTAGCCGCACGCTGCCGTAGGTCGGCGGTTCGAGCGTGCCGAGGATTGAGAGGAGCGTGCTTTTGCCTGAACCGCTGGGGCCCACGATCGCCAGGTTTTCGCCCCGACTTAGCGCCAGGGACACGCCGGAGAGGACGCGCAAGGGGGGCCCGGACGTGGGATACTCCTTCACGACGTTTTCCACAACCAGATCGGCGGCCGGCGATGGTTTCGTCATGGTGCGCACCGCGGCTAAGCGACCGCCTCGAATTGGCGCAACTTTTCCACGAGGGGAGCGGGGATCGGGATCGGGATGGGGCGTTCGTTGCGCTTCATGCGACAACAAACGCCCGTCACCTTGCCAGAGGCCACGTCGCGTCCATCGTGCCAGAACTCGAAGCCATAGGTGACGCTTTTCGTGCCGATGTGAAGCACGGAAACTTCGATATCGAGCACGTTTTCGCAGCGAATGGGCGAATGGTACTCGCAGGCCACCGCCTTACGCGGAAACGTCACGACTTCTCCATCGACTTCCGAAAAGACGCTGAAGCCGATGCTCCGCAACAGGGCGTGCTCGGCAGCTTCCATGTAGCGAAAGAAGGCCGAGAAATGGACGATTCCGGCCATGTCCGTGTCGGAGAATTCGACGAACCGCGTCGTATGAAAGGGAGCGCCCATAGTTGGCCTCGGCAGTTCGGCGGGAGCCCACGCCGGTGATTTAATCGGGGCCGATGGGGACTCCCGCAAAAGACCCGCGTGGGATGACGCGCGTCAACCTACCGGCCTCAATCGCCGACGTATGGCAACAGCGCCATGAAGCGCGCCCGCTTGATCGCCCGGGCGACCGCATGCTGACTGGCGGCGTGGCAGCCTGTCTTGCGGCGACTGACGATGCGGCCGTGACGATTCGTGAGCTTGCTCAGCAAGTCGAGGTCTTTGTAATCGACGTACATTGGGCGGGGCGCCGCACCTTCGACGTAGATTGGGTCGCGCTTGATAATCTTCTTGTTTGTCTTGCGCTTGTCGTTGCGGTTATTGTCGTTGCGGTTTTCGTTACGGTTGTTATATGGCGGCATGACGGTGTATCGGTCGATGTTCGCGAAAGGGAACGACGGCGAGGGACCGCTAGTTGCGGTTTCATCGCCGGAAACGTAGCCCTGTAGTCTAGTCGGTCGGCCGAGGGATGCCAAGGTGCGGTTTAGGGACGCGGGGCAGGCTCTTTTTGTCCGAGCGTATGGTACAAGGCCGACGTTTGCCGGGCCATTTTAGCTGCATGGTAGCGGTCCTGAATCGCCTGCTGACCGGCCAGGCCCAATTGGGTCGCCCGCAGCGGATTGGCCAGCAACTCCGCCAGTTTTTCCGCCAGATCGGCCGGGTCGTGTGGGCGACAGAGGAGCCCGCCGCCGGTGTCAGCCACCATTTCAGAAAAGCTGCCATGGTCGGGGAGAACGACTGGCACTCCGTTGGCCATTGCTTCGAGCGCCGGTAGCCCTTTTGACTCGCGGTAGACGGTCGGCACGCTGAAGACGTCCAGGGATTGNNCCGCCCCGCCAGTGGCCCCGCCTGGACGCGAGCTGCCAGCTTTTCGAAATAGGGCCGATCGCCGGCACCCAAGTAACCGGCTGCGTGGAGCACGAAGGGGGGAGCATCGGCGCGCTGGGCAAGCAGTTCGCACGCTTCGATGAGCAAGTGAAGCCCCTTGTCTTCGCAGATGCGGGCGAGATACCCAATCACGCGCGGCTCTTCGGGGCGTTTCTCCACGCGTAGGCCGTGCCCTTCCAGCTTGAGGCCGTGAGGGATGACATGGACGCGCGAACGGTCGACGGCCAAGTAGTCGGCCATGAAGTCGGCGTAGTAGCGGTTGAGGGCGACAAACGCATCGACCTCGGCTGCCCGCTCACGCAACAGATAGCGTGCATCCTCGTAATAGGGCGGCGGCAATTTCTCTAAAAACAAATCTTCACCTGAAAGCTGACAAACGACGGGCGGGCCGCACCGCTCCGCCAGCAGGCGTGCCATGCCGAGTTGCATGGAATTGGAGAGGTGGACGACATCGGGCCGTAGTTCCGTCAGCAGCCAGTCGGCCAGCTTTTCCAATTCCTTACGCTGATGGCCCACTTCGCCGCGGAGCATGGAGACCGTCATGTCTCCAAGCTGCGAGGGATCGACGCTTACGGCGCGTTTCGAAACGCTGTCGAGCAAGGCCGGGTTGTCGAGCAGTCGGTCTAGCCACCAAGGGGTGCGGCGGAAAAGGGACCATTTTTGCTGGAGATAAACATTGATACCGCCGAAGAAGACCCGCCGCATGCTGACGTTCGGCTCATCGGTCCGCAGCGGCGTGTAGGTCGGCACGAGGACTATGTCTTCGCCCAACTCCAACAGCGCCGCGGCAAGCGTATTGTCGTGCAGGCAACTGCCGCAATACATGCCCGCCGCCCCGGCTCCGATGTAAGCGATGCGCATGGATGAGTCGAGAACCGAGGGTCAAGAATCGAGTGTTTGAAGAGCGTCCAATACGAACCGAGGACCGCCGGTTACAGTTTCACTATTTCCAGCACCTGCACAGTCGGTCGATCATCGACTAAAATCTGCGCCGACCGTCCGTAAATGGGTGAGTCGCTGGTGAGCTCCAAATGTTCTTTCAGCACGCGCCCGGGCATAATTCGCCAGAGTGTGATCAGCTCCACTTCCCGCAGCAAATTGTGCCCAATCAACACACGGCCGAGCGGCGTCTGCTTGGCCGCAATTTCCTGCCGCACTGCTTGCGGCAAGTCGGCAAGCCAGATTCGCATGATCCCAAATTGTACGATCGCACCGTCGGACTCGCGATTCAAGCGGCTGCAACGGGCGTAGGAGGCATCGTCTTGCCACTCGGCGACCGCCCGTACCCGGACCAGGCTGTGATGAAACTCTTCCAATGCCACGGTCATGTGGTTTTGGTGAGCGAGTAAAGTCCGGTAGTCGTCGGGCAATTCGTCGGCCGAGACGCTCTCGAACCGCCCCACTTCGTCCAGGGTGGGAAAGAACAGCGTGGCCAGGCGGGATGCACTACGAAAGTATAGGTCGTTTTCGTGTGGATGGTGGGTGGGATTCACCGAGCGGGGATTGCCAAGGGGAAGTGGGATGGAGCGGTCGAGGCGGGCTGTTGCAGGACTGTGTCGATCAGGTAATGGGCCAATCGGCCCAAGGCCTCGGGCGCAAGCCCATCGGCCACGGCTTCTGTTTGTTTGCGATGTTGCTCGACCAATTGTTGCGCTTGCTCGAAAACGCCTGCCTGCTGATACAGACGGCGAATTTGCGCGAATGTGGCCGGCGTGGGCTCCCCCTCGGCCACGAGTTGCTCGAGCTGGGCGCGATGCTCGTCGTCCAGCCCTTCGAGCGCGAGTGCCCACAAGACTGTGGGCCGTCCCCCCAGCACATCGCCCCCCAAAGTAAGTTTGTTGAAATTGTCGCCACACCAGTCTTGTAGATCATTCAAGATCTGAAATGCGATGCCCAGGTGCTTGGCAAACTTGGCCACCGGTTGGGCGTAGTGATCGGCAGGGCCCATCAGGCGGACGCCGCAGTACATGGCTGCTTCGAACGCAGGGGCCGTTTTGAGGGCGTAAATTTTAAGTGCTTCGGCCGGAGAGAGCCGCTTGTCACGGCTATCACGCCACACCAGCTCAGCCCCTTGGCCTTCGCTCAACTTGGTATGCGCGTCAGCCAGCTTATTAAGGATGTCGGCGGCTGTGTCGGCCCCCAGTTCGTTCGTGTCGCGGCTTACCAAGCGATAGCCTAAGCCGATGAGATAGTCGCCCACATTGATTGCCGTTGGCACGCCATGTTGGACGTGGAGCGTCGGCTCGCCATAGCGAAACGCATCGTCGTCTTGAATATCGTCGTGGACCAACGAGGCCTTGTGGAACGATTCGATCGAAAGGGCCGCACGGCGGACTACGTCGGAGAGTTGGTCGGTCGCCACGTCGGCTCGTTCGGGCTGCGTGCAAAGGCCGCCCGCGAGTGCGTCGTAAGAGGCTAGAGTAATAAAGGGCCGCGAATACTTCCCACCCTTGGCGAGGAAGTCGTAGGCGATGGCCTCTGTGGCCGCGATGGGATCAAGCCCAGCCGCCCCTTGGCCGTTGACATCGGCCAAGCGGGGTCCGCCACGAGTGCGTGGAACGAGCCGCTCTAATTCGTCCGGCTCAAACATCTGATGGGCCGCGCGGAGCAAATAGAGGTTGGTCCGCGGCGCTGCCTTTGGCGCTTCCTGTCGCGCGGCTGTCATCTCATCCACCTCTTCCTGGCCGGGATTCCATTCCAAGAATGCGATTTCAATGGGTCTAGTGNNATTTATCCGACCGAGACCACAGGCTGCCGTTTTGGCGCGAGTTGACGAGCCCCTCGCGACAACGCGCCGGCCGCAAAAACCAGCGGATACAGCCGCTCATAATACCACAATTTCTTGAAATAGAAACCGAGGATGGCTGGATTGCGGTGAGCGTCTTGTTCGACGGCATTGACTAACCAATTCAGCCCGCTGAACACGGCTTTCGAGCAGGCGGCATTCTCATCTGCCTGCGGCAGCAGGGCCATTACCGCCAGAGCCGTTTCTTCCACGCTGCAATGCTTGGCCATCGCATCATTTTCGCGCCACGTGTGATTGCCGTTAGTTTCATACGTTCCGGAATAATCTAACGGAGCGCGGGGAGGGCCCCAGCCCCCGTTGGTATGTTGGGCCGTAAGGAGCCAGCGGACGGCACGGCGGGCCAACTCTGTATCCATCCGACTCAGCTCGTCGCACATGACCAGCACACGGGATGTTCCATAGACTGGATTGCGCCGGTCAGGTTGATGTTCGTTGCCGAACCACAGCGGAACAAAACTGCCGTCCGCAGCCTGCTGAGATTCAAGATAGGCCCATCCGTGTTCCACGGCCGCGCTGATTTGCGGCTCGCGAAGCGTGTTTTCTCGCGGGGGTAGTGGACTGAGCCGCTCGGCATCCCAAATCGCTCGCCAAGCCGTCAAAGCTCGCATGGCGTGGGCTGTAATGTCGGTTCCACTCTGTTCGTAGTCATGCGCCTGGTCACTTCGGTAGAAGACGGACCAGCCGCCGTCCTGGTTTTGTTGCTCGAGAAGCCAGCGGACGCCGGTGGTCGCGGCCTGTTCAACGCGCTCCCGTCGCAACTGCGGCTCACGCTTACGAAAGTGTGCCAGCGCGAGTAGTACACCGGTGGTGTCGTCAACATTCGGCACGGCACCGGCTGCACTATTCCATGACCACCCGCCCGCCGAATTCTCGAACAAGCCACTGGCTTGGGTTCGTTGGCAATCGAGCAGCCAGTCCAGGCAGCCAACATTCAGTAGACTTTCTTCGGACAGTTCGTCATCTGACGATTGCTGGACGCTGTTCTGTGCATCAAGAGCAACTACCGTCTCGGCCGCGGCATGTGTCCCACACAGGCTGTTGATTGCAAGCGTCGTATTCCAAGTCGCCAGACTGTTCACAATCGACCAACTTGTATCGGATCGAATCGCGGAGAGCAGAAACTCGACGCCTCGCTGCACGATCGGGTGATCCTGCAACCCACAACTGGCCAGACTCATCACGACGAACGCGGTCAATGGCGTCGTGTCTCTAAAGCTGCCATCCGAAGCCTGCATCTGGCCAAGAATCTTAAGACTCGCTGCCTGTGTGCCGCTGCGAAGGAGTCTTGAGATAGGATTAAGGGGCCGATTGTGGTGAAACTTAGCGCGGCCCACCGCCACCAAGAGCGGGATCGAATGGCGAACCACCGGCCAGCCGAGACGCGCTAGCAAATTTTGCGGAACGCTAACGGCTTCAAAGGGGAGGGCAGGCACTTGGCGCCAGGGGACCATGCCGGCGAGCGCGCAATTGGTCAGGATTGCCGCGAGGAGTGTCTTGTCTTTGCCGCAGCATTGCTTCAATGCGGCCACTCCCCCTTGCGCGTCAACGTAATCGTCCGCACGGACCATGAGGTCGGCGTACTTGGCTGGGATGCCCGTGAGACGGAATGCGGCTTGGACCAATAGCGTCGCGGCAAGGTTCGATTGGGCGCCCGTGCAATCGCCCCAGCCCCCGTCCGGGTTTTGGTAGCGGGCGAGCCAGTGCAAGCTCTCGACCAGCATTTCGGTCAGGTCGCCTTGCACCAACTCTTCAATCCGTGCGTCGTCTTCCGACGGCATTTCTTCCTTCAGGGCTGCCACGCAGTCGTTGCCGTGGGCTAGAACCAAGGCACTGACAGCAGTCGCCGTCGCCACGGGCGAACTGGAGATTTCTCCCAACCAGCGGCCATCCGCCGTCCTTTCGGCCAATAATTCGGCGCGCACGACCTTTTCGGCCAAGCGTACGCGCTCAACATCCAACTGAGAACTCATAGATCAAACACAACCAACGTCGCGCGCAAGAGTGGCCGGCGGGAAGCCAAGCGGCAAAGGGGGTAAGCCCAAGCGCCTGGATGGGAATGGCCTGCAAGGAAAGAGAAACATATCGCTGGGCGTGCTTTCCATGCCCAACCAATGTGCCAACGACCGCAGTGCCCAACTCGCGCCACCGCAGGTCGCAAAATCGTTCGCTCCGAAGAGCGATCGTGCCGCGTACACGGCACAACATCGAGATTCATTATACGAGCGAGGCAAGCTGTGTCGACGGTGGGCCTCTTCCCGCCAATCGCTCAAGTCCGTAGCTATTGTCCCATCAGCATTTACAGCGACAGCACGTCAAATCGTCCTTTTTCTAGATTACCCGATTGACAAGACAGGTTGGCTTGATTGCGATGGGGCGTTTCGACCTGTGCTTCTTCAATCGGTCACGCCGTAACGTTCCGCCAGCGCGTATTTTTTGTCGACGCCGATCAGCTCGTTAAACTCGTCGAATGCCATCAATTGCTGCTCCGCGCCCAAGGTTGTTTGATCGGCATAAATCTTCTGGTAGATGTTCGCCAGGCCGCGGGCCGCGGCGAACAGCCCGGCCAGTGGGTACAAAATCAAGTGGAAACCCATATCGGCAAGTTGCTGTTTCTGCAACACAGGCGTCTTTCCCTTTTCAATCATGTTGGCCACGACGGGGCCGGGCGCTCGCCTGCCAATCTGCGTCATCTCTTCCAGCGAATTGGGCGCTTCCACGAAACTGGCATCGGCTCCAATCGCTCGGGCGGCCGCCACGCGGGCAATCGCTTCTTCCAATCCCAACGGCGCCAGCGAATCAGTACGGGCGACGATAAAAAAATCTGTGCTGCCGCGCGTATCGACGGCCGCTCGAATCTTGTCGAGATATTCCTGGCGGTCGATTACGCGCTTGCCACGCATGTGGCCACACTTTTTGGGCCACTGCTGGTCTTCTAGGAAGCAGCCGGCCGCGCCGGCATCGATCAGCTCCTGCACGGTACGGATGACGTTTAGCGGATTGCCATAGCCGGTGTCGGCATCAACGATGATCGGAATGCGAACACTGCCACATACCCGTCGTGCCTGCTCGACAATCTCTGTCTGCGTCAGAAGCCCTAAGTCTGGCTCGCCGATCGCCGTGGCTGCTACCGAGTAGCCGGAGATGAACGCCATCGGAAAACCGGTTGCTTCGGCAAGTTTGGCGGAAAGAGTATCGTAGACACCTGGGAAGACGATCGACTTGTGTTGGTCGAGGATGGCCTGAACTCGCGTGGGAGGCATGGCGGCACCTGTTCAATTTGGAATTTGCGTAAGGCAAACAGATTTTTAGGGCAGGGCGTGAGGGTGCTGATCGGCGGCCAAGGGAACTTCCCTCATTGGAAACAATCCGCGGGCCGTCTGTAAAGATTCGCGCTCCAACCATTGCATCTGCCATTCGGCTGACCATAATTGGGCAAGAGGATTGCTGCCGAGGGTTTCAACGGTTTAGCACTTGGCTTCATTCCGTTTCCGGAGAGGTTTCAATGAGTCGCTACGCTTTCTGCTTGGCTATATCGATGGTTTTGCTCGCGAGCGGTTTGGCCAACGCGCAATGCTGCGTTCCGACAGTTACCTACTTTCAGCCGCAAACCGTTCACTACGCGGTTGCACCGACTCAAACGGTGTTCTACGCGCCCGCGACCCCAGCCACGACGGTTTTCTACGCACCCGCCACGGTTGTGTATCGCGTGCCTGCGCCGACTACAGTTTTCTACGCACCGACTCCCGTCCCCGTTGTTGCCAGCTATGGGCGTCCGTTGGTTGGCGCTGGCATAACGCGGGTAGCCAGCTACACGCCCACGGTCACTTACGTCCAGCCGACTACGGTCTTGTACCGCGGTTGGTAGCCGCACAACGTGTAGCAGTTTAGTGGCTCACGTGCGTTTCACGAACTCGGATCGGAAGACCGGTTCACCGCTCAGTCTCATGCGGCGTTCAAAGTGGGTGCGGAAATCGAGGTCGTGCGTGGGCTCCCGCTCCGCGACTTCGATCGGTCCCACGAGTGGCGTGCTCGCCTTGATAAGTTCAAGCGTGACGGTGAAGTACTCCTCGACATCGGTCCAGAAGTGGAGTTTTCCTGCGGGCTTGAGGGTGCGAACGACGTTTTGCAGAAATCGCTCGTTCATCACGCGGCGTTTGCGATGCCGCTTCTTCCACCACGGATCTGGGAAATAGACATGGACAGCTGCCAGCGAATCGCTCGGCAAGAGCTCGGCGAAGAGCCGTTCGCCGTTGCCATGAACCATCACGGCATTCGGCAGCGATCGCTTCGCCAATCGTGCGGCTGAGAAGCGGGCGTAGTTCCTCGCGATTTCGATCCCGAGAAAATTGTGCTCGGGCATGCTGCGAGCTGCCGACTCTAGAAAGAGCCCTTTGCCACTGCCGACTTCGACTTCCAACGGCGCTTCGTGTTCGAACAATTGCAACGCATCCCACGGTTGTGGCAAGTCGTCCCACGTTTTAAGATGTCGCGACAGATCGAGGGCCGGATCGAATTTTGGCAGCGCGCGTCGGCCCATGGTAGGTCAATCTTTCAGGATGGCATGTAGGAGGAGCGTTCCTGTCCGTCCATTTGCAGGCGACGGAAAGGAATGTCCGTCCTACTGCCGGCGTGGATCGTCAAACCGGAACATTTCTTCTGCTTCTTTTTGCCAGTCAGTGCCGGGAGGGTCTGCTCCCAGGCTGAGCAAAGGCATTAGCATCAGGCCGGCCACGAAACCGCCGGCATGAGCCCAAAAGGCCACCGGTTGGTTTGCGCCGCCGGCAAACAGGTTGAGCCCCGAGAAGACTTGCAGCAGGAACCAGATGCCGAGAAAAACGAGCGCTGGAATGTCAACAATCCAAATCAGGAAGACAAAAACCAGCGTCCGAATCTTGGCGGTCGGGAACGTGAGGGCATAGCCGCCCAGCACCGCGGCAATCGCCCCGCTCGCGCCGACGACCGGGATCGGGCTGTTGGGGGCAACCGCCCAATGGCAAAGGGTGCCGGCGATCCCACCCAACAAATAAAAGCAGACGTACATCACGTGCCCAAGCCGGTCTTCGATATTGTTTCCGAAGATCCATAGTGTCCACATGTTGAACATCAGGTGGAGCCAGCCGCCGTGGAGAAACATCGTCGTGAGAAACGTGAGGTAGACGGAGCTTTCGTCCGTCGTCAGGCGGACGACGCGCGGCTGGGCATCGGGCAGGACTTCGCCCCTACGATTCATTTGGGGGACTGGAATATTAACCGGTTGACCACTGCCGATGTCGGTTGCGCGCACGGGTATAAACCCATAACGGAAAACGACACTTGTTGCTCGGTCACTGTTGAGCGTGTTCAGCCAGCTCATCGTCCCCACGTTGATTGCAATGATCAGCAGCGTCAGCAGCGGAAGGCGGTGATGCGGGTTCAGATCGTAGAGGGGAAAGAGCATGGCAGCGACTACTCGCTACGCGCCGTCAGCGCTTCCAATGGAATCGGAATGCCCCGTATCTGTCCCTCGCAGACGAGTTGCTCGTTGACGAAGCCTTGAAATCGGCAGCGAATCATCGCGCCGAGGCGTACCTGCAACTTCTGACACATCAGGACGAGCCGATCGCCCGGCACTACCATTCCGCGGAATCGCACCTCGTCTAAGCCACCGAAGCCAATGATTGCATCCCCCATCAAATGGTGTCGATGCACATGGTAGCAGCACAATTGAGCGGCGGCCTCGCACAGAATAACCCCAGGCATCAGCGGCATGTTCGGCATGTGACCACGAACCCAGAATTCGTTTGATGTCACGTCCTTGTAGCCAACGCAGGTGCCCGTTTCGACGTCGTCGTAGACAATCGCCGTGAGCTGCTCCATTTCGAAGCGCTGTGGATTGCAGGAGCGGATTCCCTCGATGTCCGCTAGGACATGGTTGAGGTCGAACGCCGAAAAATCGAGGATCAGACTCTTGTTCGCCAACAGATGCCCCTTCGTTGGTTCGATGCTAACCGCGGTGTGTTCATAGCAGCGCAGCATGCAAGGATATGCGCGGTACGAACAAGGTGCGGAGCGCTCACCACTAGGTTTTGACCTGATGGCGGCGGTTCTTGCGTGGCCGGCTGCACGCCGGACGGCGGCCATGATTGGCCTTCTTTACTTTGCGACCTGGCTTGGCCATTGGGGTAGTCTCCAAAAAATTCGTAATCAAATGCAAAAATGGGCAACCCAGGAACGGTGCCCAAAGCAGGCGGAGACTCAAATCGGCCTCGCCACGTCGCCCACTAGTTTAACAGGCTCTTTGCTGGCTCGGAAGCGCTCTTTGTCAGCCTGCTAAGCCGCCTGACCTGCTTAAGGAGCCAGATCCCAGGCCGTCAGCCAAGTGACAGCAACCGGCTGTAAGCCGAAATCTTTACGCAGCCGTTGATCCATATCGACCAGGTGACCTGCGCCGTAGAAAACACCAACGTGTTTCTTGCCGTCAGCCAGTTGCTCCTTGAGAACTTTTAGCGCTATTTTGTTCCGTTCGGAAATGATTACCGAGCCCTCTTCGCCGCCAAAACTCGACAGTAGGTTTTCGACCTCCGAGAGCTGACTTCCCAAGATGATCTTCAGCCGCCGTGGCCGATCTGAGGCGAACAAGGCGGAGAATAAATCAACATCGGTCGAGTTTCCCTTGGCCGCCATTTCTCCTTGCTGCGCCATCGCCTGGCCCAACAACCGGAAGTACATCTGCAAGAAGCTTTCATTCCTATCTTGCATCGACTGGGCAAATTGGTCGGGCGTCATATCGGCATGAACAAAGTTCGGCTTGTTATAGTCGATTTCTTCCAATTGGTGATCGAGATTCAGGAACGACTTAATGCCGTTTTGCATGGCGCCAATCGGGTGCAGATTCGATGTGCCTCGGCCACGTTCCACGACGGTTCCTTCCGGTGCTACCAGTTCGTACAGCAGCGCGTCGTATTCCGTAAAACGCTTATTCAATTTCTCGTAATAGGCCGCATCACCCACGTGGACCGCTCCGATCAAATCAACCGTGACGGCTGACTTCCCCTTGTCTCCGGGCTTTGGCGCAACTGCATAGCGCACGATGGCCGTCTGCATGGCGATTGGCTCGCCTTTGTCGTTGTTTTGCATTCGCACCCAATCCGCTCCCAGCTTGGCTGCCTCCGCGGCATCCACAGGCTGCATGTCGTGCGGCTTGGCTGCCGCTTTTCCAATGGGAGCGGTTGGCGCGGCCTTCTGAGCGCTACCCTTGCGGATCGCCTGCTTTTCACGAAGCACGGACTGCCCCCACGACACACCGCTTGCCGCATGCACCAGCAGCAAGACGGCAAATGCATAGACAACAAGGCGCTGGTAGCAGCGAAGCGTCGGTCGCTGAGCTGAACTTATATTCATTTGCGAATCACGTGCTGTCATAGGATATCTAACCTTCAAGAGTGCGATCAAAACGCCTAGCGCAGGTATTGCCGAAGCGAGTTAGGTGGCTGCGAGTCTTCCGAAAAAGTATACGCCTTCGCACTCTTTGGGGCAGCGCTTGCCCGCGATCGAATTGTTGCCGATCACCGCCGGCCTTCGTGACACCAGGCTCGTTCAACATGCTATCGATGAGTAGAAGCGAAGTCTGCCGGGCAGGTGTGGTAAGAGGGAAACCAGGAGTTCCGCCTGTCTTCAAGTTCTCCAAGCGATTCGGCGTACTTCCACCAGCCGGGAGCGGGCGAGGGATTGCCTATGGACGAAAACTCCTCCCATTTCCACCAAACTCACAAATATCGAAAATTTTCAAAGAATATCTTTGATTTTGTCGCACATTGTGGTTATGATGGCAATCATCGGGGTGAATATGCCTCGACTCCACGGCTTCCACAGGTTCCTGCCCCGCCTGTGGG
>CXWJ01001237.1_pt1 | contig 14223 bp, 10 predicted proteins | sample 590841 | NCBI WGS metagenome assembly CXWJ01 (sample SAMEA3498367, study PRJEB10139) | wastewater metagenome | biome: wastewater treatment plant; material: activated sludge | place: Austria | collected 2015-01-21 | reverse complement strand
AGCGGCCGTTCGGCCCAACTGATTATCGGCGCGGCCAACGCCATGTTGAACTGGGCCATCGACCACCACCCCGTCCCCGAAGTGCGGCGCGATGCCTTCCGCCGCCAGGACATTCTGCCCACCCCGCCCGGCGATTCGCAACCCAACCCGCCCGACAGCGAGGCGGGACTGCGCATTCGCGTCTATCGCCACCGCGAGGAAGAAGAGCTGCCGTCCATCGCCCGGCTGGCGGTTGAATATGCCGAGCGGCAACCGCACCACACCATCGCCATCCTCGCGCCTACGCACCAGATGGGTTATGGCATCGCCCAACAGTTGGACGCGCTCGATGCCGACTACGATAACCTGTTGCGCGGCAGCGGTCGCGAGCGGGAAGTGGCCGCCGCCCTCCACGCCGTGCTGGCCGTGCTCGCCAATCCGCTGGACATGAAGGCGCTCCAGGCAGCTCACAACGGCCTGAGCGAGTTGCGCGAGACCGGCCCGGTCTACGAGCCGTTTGGCGGCGAAGGGGATGACGCAGCCCGCTTCCAGGCCATCCTGCGCAGCGTCTATCGCCCCGAGTCGATCCTTTTCCCGCGCGAAGAGGAGACGCTGACCGATATTTTGCCGGCAGGCGTGGCGACCGAGGAAGACGTCCTGCGCCTGGGGCAACTGGCCGAGTTCCTGCGCGACAGCTTCGATCTGCGGACGCTGCCGATTGACGATCTGACCCTGGCCCTGGCCGACGCGCTCTTCGCCCCCCAACCCGGCGCGGCCGAAGAGAGCGCGGCCAGCCACGAACTCGACCTGGCCATCGCCTATCAGATCGCCAGCCAGTTGCGCCAATGGCGCGAGGCCCAACCGGAGTGGCGTCTGCCGGAACTGGTGGCCCAGTTGCAGTCAGTGGCCTCCGGGCGGCGGGCACTCAACGTCGTCCGCGACGATGCCGGCTACGAACCGAAGCCGGGCCGCATCACCCTGACCACCCAGCACAGCGCCAAGGGGCTGGAGTGGGACGCCGTGTTTCTTATCGGCATCGACGGCATGTGGATACCGGGCAGCCTGGAAGCACCGTTTCTGGGCGTCCACGACTTCCTGGGNNCACATCAGCCGCAGCCGGGCCACGCGCCGCCAGAACCGGGAGCAGGAGATGGAACCGGCGACGGTGCTCGGCGTCCTCTACCGCTATCTACAGGAGCACGCGCCGGAAAGTTAGACCGCTGCCCAATCTAGGATTGCTCGGCATCTTCGGTATCGTTGCCGCAGCCGTGGGTCCAGTGATAGCCGTCGTGGGCGATCAGTTCTTCGGCCTCGGACGGCCCCCACGTGCCCGTCTCGTAAAAGTTCATTGGCGGAGCAAACTTCGAGTTCCAGCCTTCCATGATGGGGTCGATCAGCGCCCACGATAGCTCAATGGCGTCACTGCGGGTGAAGAGCGAGGCGTCGCCCTTGATGACGTCGAGCAGCAGTCGCTCGTAGGCCTCGGGAATAGCCAGCGCCCCAAATGATTCTTCGTAGTGGAAGGACATCTCCACCGTGCGCATCTCGGCCGGCGTGTCGGGCACTTTGGCCTGGAAGGAGAAATGGATGCCCTCGTCGGGCTGGATGCAGATCGAGAGGCGATTGGGCGCGGGCTTGTCGCCTTCGGGCATGGGGAACATGAGGTGCGGCGGCCGCTTGAAGAAGATGGTGATCTCCGTCGATTTGGCCGCCAGCGCCTTGCCGGAACGCATGTAGAAGGGCACGCCCTGCCAGCGCCAATTGTCGATGTAGAAGCGCAGAGCGGCGAAGGTGGGCGTTGTCGATCCCGCCGCCACGCCCTCGGCGTCGCGATAGGTGCGGTATTGGCCGCGCACGGTGCATTTGGCGACGTCCTGCGGCCGGATGGGCCGGATGGCGCTGAAGACCTTGGCCTTCTCGTTGCGCAGTGATTCGGCCTGGAACGAGGCCGGCGGCTCCTGGGCCACCAGCGACAGCAATTGCATGACGTGGTTCTGCATCATATCGCGCATGACGCCGACGCCGTCGTAGAAATGGGCGCGGTGGCCGACGTCAACCGTCTCGGCGGCGGTGATCTGCACGTGATCGATATAGTTGCGGTTCCAGACCGGCTCATAGAGCGAGTTGGCGAAGCGGAAGACGAGCAGGTTCTGCACCGTCTCTTTGCCCAGGTAATGGTCGATGCGGTAGATCTGCGATTCGGCCAGCACCTGATGGACGGCCTGATTCAACTGGCGGGCCGAGGCCAGATCGTGGCCGAACGGCTTTTCGATGACGACCCGCCGCCAGCCGTGGGTTTCGTGAACCATGTCGGCCCGGCCCAGATTGGCGACAGCCTTCTCGTACAGGTGCGGCGCGATGGACAGGTAATAGAGGCGATTGCCGTGGCGACCTTCTTCCCATTCACACAGATGGCGATCCACCGCTTGCAGTTGTTCGAACTCGGTCAGGTCGCCCTGAAGGTAGCCGACGTTCTTGGCGAACTCGCGCCACGTTTTGGCGTCATAGGTAGCCTGGGCAAACTCCTTGACGCCCGCCTCGGCATGGTCGCGGAAGGCCTCGTCGGAGAACTCCGAGCGCGAGACGCCGATAATGCGCCAATTCTTGGGCAACCGTCCTTTGCGGTGCAAATCATACAGAGAGGGGATCAGTTTGCGGCGGGTCAGATCGCCCGACGCGCCAAAGATGACAATCGCGTTCGTCTCGCTCATGTGTGCCTCTACTTTGGATATGGGCCGGCCTCCGGCATATCTCGACGGGGGTGCCGGGAATTTGTATAATGTAACCGATGTCCTAGGCCTCGTCCAACCGGCCTACGATGAGGCGTCATTTACAAAATATGAACGTATCCCGGGTCGAGATTGAGCAGGCGATCGTAAATACGGTGTCATACGTCGATGCCTTTGACTACCCGTTGACGTTGGCGGAAATCCATCGCTACCTCATCAACCTTCCCCTTTCTCCCACCACGGTCTACGAGGCGCTCAACAGACGAACACTGGTGCCCCATCGCCTGCGGCGATTGGGCAGCTATTATATGCTGCCCGGCCGCGATGACATCGTGACCACGCGCCGGCAGCGTCAAACCTCGGCCGAACGGCTGTGGCCGGAAGCGATGGCCTACGGCCGCCGCATCGCCCGCCTGCCGTTCGTGCGCATGGTCGGCGTCACCGGCTCGCTGGCCGTCAGCAACGTCGGCCCGGCGGAGGACATCGACTACATGATCGTGACCGCCGACGATCACCTGTGGGTCTGCCGGGCGTTCGTCATTCTGCTGGTGCGCTGGGCGGCGCGGCGGGCTATCACGCTATGCCCCAACTATTTCCTGGCCGAGAGCGCTTTGCGCCTGTCCACGCAGAATCTGTACACCGCCCATGAATTGACCCAGATGGTGCCCCTGTTCGGCCTGCCGGTCTATCAGGCCATGCGGCGGCTCAATACCTGGACCGATCGCTTCCTGCCCAACGCCCAGGGCGCGCCGGCCCTGCCCGCCTATGCCCCGGCCAACCAGGCGTCGCCGCCCGTCCTCGGTCGCGGCTCCCTGGAAGCGCTATTCAATAATCGCCCCGGCCGCTGGCTCGACCGGACCGAAATGGGGCGCAAGGTAAGCCGTTTTCGCCGCGAGCACCCCGGTTCGCAAGAGGCGGAATTCTCGGCCCACTGTTGCAAAGGACACTTCAACCAACACCAGCAACGCACGATCCAGGCCTTCGAACGTCTCGTCAACGAACAATCCCACCTGGACTCGCCGGTCGAGGAACCGGGCATCCGAGCGTCGGTATGACCACCGAAATCCTGTTCGGCCAATCCTATTACCTGCAATTCGACCCCAAGCTATGGGCGGCGCAGCAGCCCTATCCGCCGTTGGGCACGTTGTATGCCGCGGCGGTCATGCGCCGGGAAGGACACGAGGTGGCCCTGTTCGACGCCATGCTGGCCGAGTCGGAGGAAGAGTGGGCCGCCGCCCTGGATCACCACCGGCCGCGCTTTGCCGTCGTCTACGAGGATAACTTCAACTATCTCTCCAAGATGTGCCTGTTACGGATGCGTCAGGCGGCTTTCACCATGGCCCAGATGGCCAGCGCGCGCGGCTGCACGGTCATCGCCGCCGGCTCCGACGCCAGCGACCAGAGTCAGGCTTATCTAAGAGCCGGCTTCGACTTCGTGTTGTTGGGCGAAGGCGAGCAGACGCTGGTCGAGCTGATCGAACGCCTGACCGGGCTCACAACGACCCCCTTCGACGCCATCCCCGGCCTGGCCTTCTGCGAGGACAACCGCCCGCGCCAGAATCCACGCCGGGCGGTGATCAACGACGTCGATGCCCTGCCCTATCCGGCCTGGGATCTGGTGGACGTGGAACGCTACCGGCGCATCTGGCTGGAGCGTCACGGCTACTACTCCATGAATATGGTCACAACGCGCGGCTGCCCCTACCACTGCAATTGGTGCGCCAAGCCGATCTGGGGCCAGCGCTATCATTCGCGCCGGCCCGAAAGCGTGGCCGACGAAATGGGCTGGCTAAAGCGCACCTACCGGCCGGATCACATCTGGTTTGCCGACGACATCATGGGCCTCACGCCCCATTGGTGGACGAGTTTTGCCGACGCCGTGCAGGCCCGCGATGCCATGTTGCCGTTCAAATGTCTGAGCCGGGCCGATCTGATCGTGCGTAGCCAGACCGACGTGCAAGCCCTGGCCCGCGCCGGCTGCGACATCGTCTGGCTGGGGGCTGAATCGGGATCGCAGCGCATTCTCGACGCGATGGAGAAAGGCACGCGGGTGGAGCAGATCTACGCCGCCGCGCGCGCCCTGCGCGACGCCGGCATCCGCGTCGGCTTCTTTCTGCAATTCGGCTACCCCGGCGAGACGCGCGACGACATCGCCCGCACGTTCCAGATGGTACGCGACTGCCGGCCGGACGACATCGGTATGTCGGTTTCCTACCCGCTGCCGGGCACGAAGTTCTACAACACCGTCCGGCTGCAACTGAGCGACAAGCGCAATTGGGTGGATTCGGCCGACCTGGATATGCTCTACGAGGGGCCATTCTCGACCTCTTTCTATCGCCAACTGCATAACGTGCTGCACCAGGAGTTCCGCCTGCGCCGGGCAGGGGCCGAGTTGCGGCGGGTCGGCCCGCACCCGTCGCGGTGGCGGGCATCGCATTTGCGGCAGGCGGGCGCGGCGCTCTATCGGGCCGTCACCTTACCGGCGGAGCGGGCCAAACTGGATCGGCTGGCGGCCGCGCCATCACGCGCCATCCGGCCCGCGCGCCACATGTCGCCCGAAGAGGCCGCGCTACCGTCGCCCCAGGTCGAGTCACCATTGCCATGACCGGCCCGACCAGCCCAGAATCCCGGCCCGCGCCCGGCCACGCCGCCGCCGTTGCCGAAGCCTTCTCGCGCAAGGCGCTGGTCTATGATGCCTTCGGCGAAAACCACGTCAATCTGGCGCGCATGCGCCGCAAGTTCTACGACCACATCCAGGGCGTCATGCCGCCCAGCGGCCACTTGCTGGAGATCAACGCCGGGACGGGGCAGGACGCCGTGGAGCTGGTCGGCCGCGGCTTTCGCATCCACGCCACCGACTTCGCCCCCGGTATGCTGGCCCAGATCGAGGAGAAAACAAGCCGCCTGGGCCTGGGCGACCGGCTGACGGTGCAAGCCCTGTCATTCACGGAGTTGGCGCGGGTCAATGGCGGGCCGTATGACGGCCTATACTCCAACTCGGGCGGATTGAACTGCATCGCCGACCTGACCGCCGTCACCCGCCACCTGCCGGCGCTGCTCAAGCCCGGCGCGCGCGTCACCTGGGTCATTATGCCCCGCGTCTGCCCCTGGGAAGTGGCCGTCATCCCCAAAGACCCGCGCGTCGGCACGCGGCGCTGGCATCGCGGCGGCATCCTGGCCCACGTGGAAGGCGTCCACTTTATGACCTACTACTACAGCGCGGCCCAGACGCAACGAGCGTTCGGGCCGCGCTTTCGCCGCGTCCGGCTACAGGGGCTATCGGTCTTCACCCCGACGGCCGACAACAAGACCTTCGCCGTCAACCATCCCCGCCTCTATCGCGGGCTGGTCAGCCTGGACGACCGGCTATCCGGCCACTTTCCCTGCAACGGCTGGGGCGACTTCTTCATCCTGACGATGGAGTTCACCGGCTAACGTCTGCGCGGCGGGGTCTATGGCGGTCTACCGGCAAGTCATCAACCATCCCCTTCTGGCCCGCCTCAGTCTCAATTCGTTCTGGTTATTGGCGGCGCGGGTCATCAGCCAGGCGCTGGCCGTGTTGTTCACCCTGGCTATCGCCCGCGCGCTGGGCGAGGCGGCGTTCGGCCGTTTCGCCTTCATCTCGGCCATCGTCTTCATCGGCAACGTTTTCAGCACCTACGGGCTGGACACGTTGATCATCCGCGAGGTAGCGCTGGCACGGGCGGCCGGACAAAAGATCGGCGAACTGATCCACGCGGCGCTGGCGCTGCAACTGTTGCTGGCGCTCCTCTATATTTTGATCGTCTGGACGGTGGGCACGCGGTTGACCGGCAGCGAAGCGGGGGCAACGTTGGCGCTCCGGATTGCCATCCTCTCGTTGATTCCGCTGGCCTTCTCGACCATCTTCAGCGCCGTTCTGCGGGGACATGAAAAGATGGCCGCCTATATGGCTTTTAGCGTCATCACGGCGGCGGCGGCGGGGCTGGGAGCGGCCATCCTCTATTGGCGCGGCGGCTCGCTGGTGGGCGCGGCCTGGGTCGTCCTGCTGGCGCAGACCGGCGGGGCCGTGGCCGCCTACTATCTTTGTCGCCGGGCCGCGCCGTGGTTGCGCCTGCGCCACAGACCGGACAGGCGAATGCTGGTCAGCGCCGGGCGCGGCGGGGCCATGCTGGCGGCGCTGATGGTACTGGCCGTGGTCTACCAGCGCTTGGGCGTTATTCTGCTGTCCCTGCTGGACGGCGACACGGCCACCGGCCTGTATAGCGCGGCGGCCAAGGTGCTCGAAGTGCTGAAGATGTTGCCGGCGGCCGTGTTTGGCGCGCTGCTGCCGATGATGGCTGCCGAACAGCGGTCCGCCATGCGCCGTTCCTATCGCCACACGGTCGTCGTTTTGATCGGTCTGGGGGTGGCGGTGGCGGCGCTCACCGCCCTGTTAGCCCGGCCGATCATCGCTATTCTATATGGCGCTGGTTTTGCGGCGGCCGTCACCCCCTTGCGCGTGATGGCCGCCAGTCTGCCGCTGACGGTGCTGGCCTTCGCCCTGTCGTTCAATCTGGTGGCCCATAAGCAAGAGCGCATCGCCGCTATCGCCACGCTGCTGACCCTAAGTGTGGCCGCGCCCACCACTGCCTGGCTGATCAGCCGCTGGTCGGTGACAGGAGCGGCCCTTGCCTTACCGCTATGCGAAGCCGCCCAGGTCGTTATCCTGACCCTGCTCACCGTGGCTGACCGCCGCCGGCCGATTGCGTAGCCGCTTCAAGGAGATTTGACCCAAGACATGAACCCGGCCATCGTCATCCCCGCCTTCTGCCGCCCGGTGGCGCTGGAGCGACTGCTCGCCTCGCTGGCCGCGGCCGAAGTCCCGGCGGGCACGCCCCTCATCCTGACCATCGACCGCCCCGCCGAGGAGCGCCACCGCCCCGGCCATAACGCCGTCTTGCAACTGGCCCACAACTTCCTCTGGCCGCATGGGCCTAAGGAGATCAGGCAGCAACCGGAGCACATGGGGCTGGTGGGCAACGTCTTCCATGCCGGCAGTCTGGCGGCCGATTTTGGCGCGATCGTCCTGCTGGAGGACGACCTGCTCGTTTCGCGCCGCTTTTATGGCTATGCGCAACAGGCTTTGGCTTATTACGCCACGGAGCCACGTCTGGCCGGTATCTCGCTCAATACCCTGTGGTTCAACGGCTTCACCCACCAGCCATTCATCCCCCTGCTCGACGATGGCGATGTCTACTTCCTGCAACTGTCCACGCCGCAGGGGCAGGTCTACACGGCCGAGCATTGGGCGCATTTTGCGGAGTGGCTGGCGGTGAATGGACGGGAGGTGACTACGGCCGACAACGTCCACGCGCTCTTCGCCGCTTTCCCGGCCGATGATTGGCTGGCGATCAAGGCCAAATATCTGGCCGCAACCGGGAAATATTATGTCTACCCGCGCGAATCGCTGACGACCAACTTCGGCGAACCGGGCACGCACTTTGCTCAGGCGACAGCGCTGTTCCAGATGCCGCTGCAACAATTCCGGCAGGGATTTCGGTTCATTCCATTTGACGTGGCCGTGGCCGTCTACGATGGGTTCTATGAGCTGCTAGCCGATCGCCTCAGCCGGATAGCCGTCAACTTACCTGCAGCGGGGTATGACGTCGATTTGTATGCCACGAAGGCTGCGCATCAATTGCGGTCTGAATTTATTTTGACAAGCCGCCATTGTCGCCAACCTTTGGCAACATTTGGCCGGGAGATGCGGCCTCTGGAAGCCAACGTGATCGAGAACGTGCGGGGAATGGGCATCTCTCTCGCCCGTCGCGCCGATGTCGATCTGAGCGCCGCCGCGACAGGCGCGGCGCACCACGAAAACGACCGCTACTTCAATCGGTATCGGAGGCCGGAGGCGGGCCGCCGGCGTCTCTTCCGGCGCGTAAAGAGCCTGCTGGGCCGTGGCGGTTAGCCTTCGCGAAAACCATCAAGCACATCGGCCGCCAGATCGTAATGGCCGAACGCGGGCATAATGTAGAACCCGCCCACGTATGGCCGCAGGGCAACGGCGATCTCGCGGGCAATGGCGACCCCTTCGGCTTGCGGCTTGTCGGCCTGGCGCATCCGCTCGCGCTGCACGTCGGGGATATGCATGCCCGGCACTTCATTGTGCAGGAATTCCGCGTTGCGGCTGTTGTAGAGCGGCTTGATGCCGGCCACGATCGGCGGCGGCGGCTCGTTATAGGTACGCTCGTAGGCTTGCAGGAACTCAATCGCCGCCTGGGGATCGAAGACCGGCTGCGTCAGGGCGAAGTCCGCGCCATGCTCGACCTTCTTGCGCAGCAGCTTCAACTCGGCGGCCACGTCCTTGGGCGTCAGATTGAGGGCGCACCCGACCACGAAGGTCGTCGGCTGATCGATCGACTGGCCGGCCTTATCGAGACCCTGATTGAATTGGTTTTTGATCAACTCGATCAGGCCGGTGGGCACAATGTCGTAGGAGTCCATCGCCTCAGGAAAGTCGCCGATGCGGGTGGGGTCGCCCATCGTGATGAACAGGTTGCGGATGCCCATGGCATGGGCGGCCAGCAGATCGCCCTGGATGCGCAGGATATTCCGGCCGCGGGTGGGAAAGGACAGCACCGCCTCCAGCCCGATCTCCTTCTGCACCAGATAGGCGGCGGCCCAGGCGCTCATGCGCATCCGCGCCAGCGGGCTGTCGGCGATATTCAGGCAGGTCGCCCCGGCCTCGCGCAACATCCGCGCCCCGGCCAACAGGCGGCCGACCGAAACCCCCTTGGGCGGGTTCATCTCGACGGTCAGGATCAAACGGCGCTCGGCCAAATATTGGGCCAGGCGTGTCGGCCGGTCGCCCACGGCCACGGTCGTCTCCGGGCGGCTGGTGGAGCGAACGTCGGGCGCGCTGACGTGGCTCGCGCCGGGTGTATCGAGCGCGCGACGCATGGCGCGGATATGGACGTCGGTGGTGCCGCAACAGCCGCCGATGAGGTTGACGCCGGCCGCGGCGAAGGCGCGGGCGTAATCGCCGAAGTAATCGGGCGTGGCCGGATACATCACCCGGCCGCCCTGCATCTGTTCCGGCCAACCGGCGTTGGGCGAGGCCGAGATGGGTATCTCCGGGGCCAGCTTGCGGACGATGCTGATCAGGCGCAACACCTGGGCCGGGCCGCCGCTGCAATTGATGCCCACGGCGTCAACGTCGAGCTTAGCCAACTGGGTGGCAATCGCCTCGGGCGGATAGCCCAAGATGGTTTTATCGTCGCGGGTGAAGGTCATCTGGGCGACGATGGGCAGGTCGGCGCTGACGGCGCGGGCGGCGGCCACGGCGGCCTCGATCTCCTTAACGTCCGACATCGTCTCGATGATGATGACGTCCACGCCACGCGGCTCGGCGTCGTGGAGAGCCTGAATCTGCTCTTGGAAAGCTTCCTGGGCGTCGGCGAAGGTGACCCGCCCCAACGGGGCCAGGCGCGCGCCAAGCGGCCCCACGGAGCCGGCCAGGATGATTTCCTTGTAGGAGCCATCGATGACGCGACGGGCCACGCGCACGGCAGCCCGGTTGATCTCATCCACCTTATCCTGCTGCCCGTTCTCGCCCAGTTTGAAACGGTTGGCCCCGAAGGTATTGGTCTCGATCAGGTCGGCCCCGGCGTCGATGTAGGCGCGATGGATCTCGGCCACCAGCGCCGGGTTGCTCAGATTGACGGCGTCGAAGGANNCCGTGTTGCAGTCGTTCTCTAAATTGGCGACGATTCATAGAATTGCTCGTTGGGGATCGGGTATGGTCTTAATGCCATCCACTATACCCGTCCCGCTTACTATTCGGCTGAAGGATACGCCAGGATTCAGTCGCTGAAAAGGTCTTGAATCAGGGGCAGGGCGGCATCGACGTTCAACAGCAAGACCGACGCGCCGCCGGGGGTGCGATAGCTGGAGACGTAATCCTGATCGAGTACGGCATTGCGCATATTTTCCGACGGGATATCGCCCACTGTCTTTGCCAGACGCAGGATTTGCTCCAGGCTGAGATCGGTGCGAATGCCGTCTTCCACTTCCCGATAGAGGGACGGGGCGCGCAACAATAATTCGCCGAAGCCCAGATTGAGCGCCTGCCGGCGGGCGGCAAAGAGCACCTGCTGTTGGCGATAGGCGCGGTTGAAATCGCTATCGGCATGGCGGGTGCGGGCGTACTTCAGGGCCATCACGCCGTCGAAATGGTGCAGCCCGGCGGGGATGAACAGCGGATCGTAGCCGAAATCCATGTCGGGATAGAGCGAATCATCGATATCGTAGGGAACCTCGACATCGATACCTTCCAGGATGTCGATGATCCGCACGAACGCGCCGAAATCGACCAGCACGAAATGGTGGATGGGAATATTGAGATTGGACGAAACGGTCTGCATCGCCAGGGCCGCGCCGTCGAGATAATCGCCGTCTCTGGCCCCATAGACCAGCGCCGTATTGATCCGATCCTCGCCATAGCCGGGAATCTGGACGTAGAGATCGCGCGGGATGGACAGGATGGAGGCCGACTTGGTGGCCGGGTTGATGGAGATGACCATCATCGAATCGGTGCGCGACACGAACGCCTCGCCCGGCCGGCGGTCGATGCCCAACAGCAGGATGTTCACCCGCTCAGTGCCCTCCCAGGCGGCCGCCGTGGGCTGAACCGTGGGCGCGGGCGTGGCCCCCTCGATGACGGTCACCGGGGCCAGTCCGCTGTCCACCGGCTCCAGACCGCCGCCCAGGCCGCCAGCGGCGGCCTCGTTGGCCGGATCGCTCATCAAGTGTTGCACCGTGAAGTAGGCGAAAAACAACACGGCAATGGCGGATAATACAAACGCAACCGACAACAGGGCGCTCAACCAGCCCGGTAATAATGGCTGTCTATTCAAATTAACACTCTAACCTTCATTCATCGGGTGCTCTCCTGAAGAGCAACACTATTATAGCTGTTCAACGCTGGAATTGTCTTGCCGGTTCCCGCCGGAAACCCTCTGTTTCGGCTACTTCTCATCAGCGCGTTTTTATGATATTATTGATAATAATCCAGCCTTGCCGTTGACGCCCCGCCCGGCAAGGGCTACAGTTCAGTAGAAGCGAGAGCGTCTGATGGCGCTCGAAACCATTTGATCTGTTGGCGAGTGAGTAGCTATGGCCTTCGACCGTTTCGGCCGCAATATAAATTATCTGCGTATCTCCCTGACCGACCGCTGCAACCTGCGATGCGTCTATTGTATGCCGGAGGATATGACCTTCCGGCCACGCAGCGAACTGTTGCAGGACGACGAGCTCGCCCGCCTGGTGCGGCTGTTCACCGCGTTAGGCTTTCACAAGTTTCGNNATGGCCGCCACGCCGGGCGTCGAGAAGCTGGCCATGACGACCAACGGTCTGCTGCTCGACCGGTTGGCCCAACCGCTGGCCGATGCCGGGCTGCAACGGGTCAACATCAGCATTGATACGCTGGACCCCCACAAGTTCAAGAAGCTCACCCGCTGGGGCGAAGTCGAGGACGTGTGGCGCGGGATACGCGCCGCCGAAGCCGCCGGGCTGGAGATCAAGCTCAACGCGGTCGTCGTGCGCAACTACAACGATGGCGAGGACGTGGTCGATCTGGCCCGCCTGACGCTCTACCAACCGTGGCAGGTACGCTTCATCGAGATGATGCCCTTCGGCGACGTGGCCGATTTCCAGCTATCCGGGGTGGTGACCCAGGCGGAGCTACAAGAGACCATCGCCGGGGCGCTGGGCGAGTTGCGGCCCGTCAATCAGGGCGTTCTGGACGGTGAGGCCAGTTTGTTCCAGCTTGCCGGAGCGCCGGGTAAGATCGGCTTCATCAGTTCGATCAGCCAGCCGTTCTGCGCCAGCTGCAACCGCGCCCGTCTGACGGCCGATGGTCGCCTGCGCCTGTGCCTGTTGCGCGAGAAAGAGGTTGATTTGATGACCCCGCTGCGCGCCGGGGCCACGGACGAAGAGTTGGAGGCGATCATCAAGAAGGGCATCTGGTGGAAGCCGTGGGGGCATGGTCTGGCCCAGGACGTTATCCCGCTCAACCGGGTAATGTCGGAAATCGGCGGTTGAGCCATTTTGACATTAAACCTGACAGGTCGGCGGTTTAGGCGTCTGTTGGATTGATAGAAGCCCCGCCGACCTGTCAGGTTTAGACCCCTTAGTCCGTGCTGTTCGGCCCCATCGGCGGGGCAAAGCGGCCGAGCGGCCCTTCTTCCAGGCCCCAACTCTCCTGTATGAGATAGAGCGGCCGGCCCTTCACCTCGTCGTAGATGCGCCCCAGATATTCGCCTATGATCCCCAGACTGATCAGCTGGACGCTGCCCAGGAATAGCACCGCCACCAACGTCGTCGCCTGACCCAGCAATGGCTCGTGCGGCCCCAGCAGGCGAACGAGAACCACGGCCAGAATCGCCACGACGCTGATGGCGGCGATAATAAACCCCAGAATCGTCGCCATTTGCAGTGGAAAGTAGGAGAAGCTGGTNNAAGCGGTTGCGCTCGTTCATGCCGCGCAGCGAATTGATGACCCGCCGATCCATCAGGCGAAAATCGCCGGTGTCCAGCGGGATGTTGATGCTGGTGATACGGTGAATCAGGCGATAGAACAGCTTGGCGGTCGTCAGCTTGAACCACGTCTCGCCCTGGCGGCTGGCGCGCACGCCGTAGACCACATCATAGCCGGCGCGCCATTGGGCCAACATGGCCGGATAGACCTCCGGCGGATCCTGCAAATCGGCGTCGGTCAGGATCACGGCGTCGCCGTGGGCATAATCGAGGCCGGCGGTGGCGGCGATCTGGAAGCCGAAGTTGCGCGAGAAGCTGATGCCCTTCACGCGCGGGTCGCGCTCGTGCAACTGGGCAATGACGGCCGCCGAGCGGTCGCGACTGCCATCATTCACCAACACCAACTCCCATTCTTCGCCGGCCCCGTCCAGCACGGCCCGCACGCGCTCGTACAGCGCATCGAGGACGCCCTCTTCGTTATAGACCGGGGCAACGATTGAAATCAATTCCCTGTTTTTAGCCACGCCAAACCTAAACCTCTAGACCGACCAGCAAGCCCACGTGGTCGGAAGGAAATAAGGTGTCATCCTCGGCCGCGGGCTTATCGCAGAAGAACGACGCCTTTGTCACTCTATACACGGCCGGGGAGACGAACACGTAGTCGAGACAGGCCGTCGCCACCGGTTGGGGCTGCAAGAAATTCGTCGGGAAGGTGGCGATCGGGTCGCGCTGGTGGAAGCAGGCATAGGCCGAGCGGTAGGATTGGCGCATGAGGGTGACGGCCGCGCCCGACGGCGACTCGTTGAAATCGCCGCAAATAATCTGCAACGGCACGCGCCTTTTCTCATTGATCCAGCCCACCAGATTCATGGCCTGAGCCACCCGTGCTTCGCGCCCGGCCGGGCCGGGGTATAATTGCACACTCACGAAATCCAGCGATTGGCGGCGCGTATCGGCCGCGCCGGCCGGCAACTCCACATTGGCCCGCACCGCCACCTGTCGCGAATGGCCGAG
>CXWJ01015351.1_pt1 | contig 14240 bp, 12 predicted proteins | sample 590841 | NCBI WGS metagenome assembly CXWJ01 (sample SAMEA3498367, study PRJEB10139) | wastewater metagenome | biome: wastewater treatment plant; material: activated sludge | place: Austria | collected 2015-01-21 | reverse complement strand
CCCGTGCCAGCCTGGCCGGTGATGACGAGGCAGCGCCGGCGAACAAAGCCGTTGGCCCGCGAGCGTGGGCCGGAGAACGCGGGCCCGGAGTACCCGCCACGCTGAACATTCGAACGCCGGTCTTGCTGGGACAGCGAGCGGCGGCAAGGCGCCGCACGCAGCCTGCGCGATCTCCGGTGGGCGCCACCGCGCGTCAAGCCGCGACGCTCTGCAGATACTGCGCCAGCAGCCGCGCGCAGGCTGAGCGCAGCGGCTCCGGCCGCGTCACGACGACGAAGCGCCGCACCGCCCAGGCCTCGCTCAGCGGCACCAGCGCCAGCCTTCCGGCGCCGGCATGCGGCACCGCCACCTCGCGCGGCAGCACCGCCAACCCCAGCCCGGCGGCGACGATGCGGCAGGCGGCGTCGATGCTCGACACCTGGATGCGGTGCGCCGGCAGCCGGCCGATCAGCGCGGCCTGGCGGCGCAGCAACTGGTCCATCAGCCCGCCCGGCGCGACGCCCACCGACGGCTGGTCCAGCGTGTCGGCATAACTCAAGCCCGGCCGGCGCGCCAGCGGGTGGCTCGGCGCCATCGCCACGCACAGGTGGTCGCTGCGGTAGGGCACCACGTGCAGGCCCGACAGCTCGGCAAGGTCCCACAGCACGCCCAGGTCGGCCGCGCCTTCGCGCAGACTGCGCACGATCTCGGGGCTGGTGCGTTCGTCCAGGCTGATGTTCAGGCCGGGGTGCTGCGCCAGGAAGCGGCCGATGTCCTCGGGCAGCTGCTCGGCCAACACCGAGGGGCTGGCGAGCACGCGCACGCTGCCCTGCACGCCCAGGCCGAAGGCGCCGAGCTCGCTGCGCACGCGATCCATGGCCGACAACAACTCGCGCGCCCTTGCCAGCAGCGCCTCGCCCGCGGGCGTGGGCTCGACGCCGCGGCGGCGGCGCAGCAGCAGCGGCACGCCGACCTCGGCCTCCAACGCCGCCAGGCGCTTGCTCAGCGCCGAAGCGACCAGCGCCTCGCGCTCGGCGGCGCGCGCGATGCTGCCTTCTTCGCACACGGCGACGAAGTGCTGCAGCGAAACCGGGTCCAGCGGGCGGCTCATCAGTACCTTCGGGCTGCACCCTCCGGTATCCGCCCTTGGGGCGGCCCGGCGGGCTCATGACGTTCCCGATTGGAACGCGAGCCTTGAAAAATGAGCACTCGTGTTATCACCGTGCAAGACCTACAGTGCGGCGCCATGAACACACCCACCACCCCTGTCACCGTGCGCGAAGTGGGCCTGCGCGACGGCCTGCAGAGCATCGCCCGCACCCTGCCCACGGCGCACAAGCTGGACTGGCTGCGCGCCGCCCACGCCGCCGGCCAGCGCGAGATCGAGGTCGGNNGGCCTTCGGCTGCACGATCCAGGGCCGCGTCGACGAAGCCGAAGTGCTGCGCCTGCTGCAGGCCGCGCTGGACGCCGGTGCCGAACGCGTCGGCCTGGCCGACACCGTCGGTTATGCCGACCCGCAGCAGGTGGCGCGGCTGTTCGACAAGGGCTTCGCGCTCGTCGGCGATCGGCTGGCCTGCGGCCACTTCCACGACACGCGCGGCCTGGGCCTGGCCAACGTCTACGCCGCTTGGGCAGCGGGGGTGCGCCGCTTCGACGCCTGCCTGGGCGGCATCGGCGGCTGCCCGCACGCCCCCGGCGCCAGCGGCAACGTCGCCACCGAGGACGTGGCCTACCTGTTCGCCAGCATGGGCGTGAGCACCGGGCTGGACTTCGGCGCGCTGCTCGCGCTGCGCGCGCGCATGGCGCAGTGGCTGGAGGGTGAGCCGCTGCACGGCAGCATCGCGCGCGCCGGGCTGCCGAAGACGATGACGATGACGATGACGAAGGAGATTGCATGAACGCGCCGCAACCGTCGAAGAGCCTGCCGCAACAGGGGTCCGCGCCGCAGCCGCTGGCCGGGCTGCCGCAACAGGTGTCCGCACCCCAGCCGCTGGCTGGGCTGCCGCAACAGGTGTCCGCACCCCAGCCGCTGGCTGGGCTGCGGGTGGTGGAATTCACCCACATGGTGATGGGCCCGACCTGCGGCATGGTGCTGGCCGACATGGGCGCCGAGGTCATCAAGGTCGAACCGATCGACGGCGAAGGCACGCGCCGGCTGCTCGGCGCGGGCGCGGGTTTTTTCCCGATGTTCAACCGCAACAAGAAAAGCATCGGCATCGACCTGAAGCAGCCCGACGGCGCCGCGGTGGCGCGCAAGCTGGCGGCCAGCGCCGACGTGGTGGTGGAGAACTTCAAGCCCGGCGCGATGACGCAGTACGGCCTGGACTACGCCTCGCTGTCGGCCATGAACGACCGGCTCATCTACGTCAGCCACAAGGGCTTCCTGCCCGGCCCCTACGAACACCGCACCGCGCTCGACGAGGTGGTGCAGATGATGGGCGGCCTGGCCTACATGACCGGCCGCCCCGGCGACCCGCTGCGCGCCGGCAGCAGCGTCAACGACATCATGGGTGGCCTCTTCGGCGCCATCGGCACGCTGGGCGCGCTGGTGCAGCGCGGCATCACGGGCAAGGGCATGGAGGTGCAGAGCGCGCTGTTCGAGAACAACGTCTTCCTCGTCGGCCAGCACATGCTGCAGTACGCGGTGACCGGCAGCCCCGCGGCGCCGATGCCGGCGCGCATGAGCCCGTGGGCGATCTACGACGTGTTCGAGGTCAAGGACGGCGAGCAGATCTTCCTGGCTGCGGTGAGCGACGCGCATTGGCTCACGCTGTGCAGCGCGCTCGAATGGCCTGACCTGAAGGCCGACCCCGCGCTGGCCACCAACAACCAGCGCGTGCTGGCGCGGCCCACGCTGCTGCCGGCGCTGCGCGAGCGGCTGGCTTCGCGCAGCGCGGCCGAGCTGTCGCGCATCATGGAAGACGCCGGCCTGCCCTTCGCGCCGATCCGCAAGCCGGAGGACCTGTACGACGACCCGCACCTGCAGGCTACCGGCGGCCTGGCCGACATCGAGCTGCCCGACGGCGACAAGGCCGGGCAGACGGTGAAGACCACGCTGTTCCCGATCACGCTCGGTGGCGAAAGACTCAAGGTCCGGTCGTCGCCGCCGCGCTTTGCCGCGCACCGCGACGAACTGCTGCTGGGCCTGGGCTACGCCCGCGCCGACATCGACGCGCTGAAGAACCGGGCCGTGGTGGCCTGAACAACCGGAGACACGACGATGACCTCGAACTTCTCGCGCCGCGATCTGCTCGCCGCCCTGGCCGCGCTCGGCTCCGCCTCGGCACTGCCCGCGCTGGCGCAAGCCGACAAGAGCATCCGCTTCATCCTGCCCAACGCCACCGGCTCGGGCGTCGACGCCATCACGCGCAGCGCACAGGCCGCCCTGGCCAAGGCGCTGGGCCACCCGGTGATCGTCGACAACCAGCCCGGCGCCGGCGGCATCGTCGGGCTGCAGGCGCTGGCACGTTCGCCGGCCGACGGCTTCAGCCTCGGCGTGGTGTCGAACAACGTCGTCATCTTCCCCAGCGTCTTCAAGTCGCTGCCCTTCGACATGCCCGGCGACTTCACGCCGATCGCGGTGGTCGGCTACACGCCGGTGGTGCTGGTGGTCAACGCCAAGGTCCCGGCCAGCAACGCCAAGGAATTCATCGCGCTGCTGAAGGCGAAGAACGGCGACATGACCTACGCCAGCGGCGGCAACGGCACGATCCTGCACCTGGCTTCGGCGATGTTCCTCGACGAAGCCGGCGTGCAGGCGCGGCACATTCCGTACAAGGGCGTGGGCCCGATGATCACCGACCTGATCGGCGGCCAGGTCGACTTCGCCACCGCCGCGCTGCCCAGCGTGCAGGCGCACCTAAAGAGCGGCGCGCTGCGCGCCATCGGCGTGACCACGGCGCAACGCGTGCCGGCCGCGCCGGAGATCCCGACCTTCGTCGAGCAGGGCCTGCCCAACTACGTGATCGAGGCCTGGTTCGCGGTCATCGGCCCGAAGGGCCTGCCCACGGCCGAGGTGCAGCGCGTGCACGCGGCGGTGGTCGCGGCCTTTGCCGACCCGGCGGTGAAGGAATCGATGGCCAAGCAAGGCAACGTCATCAACGTCGGCCCGGCCGACAAGGCGCTGCCCTTCTTCCGCAGCGAGATGGCGCGCTACGCGCAGTTGGTGAAGAAGGCCGGCGTGGAAGTGCAGTGAAGCCCTTCGGCCGGATCCTCTTCCTGAGCCGCGACCCGGCGCGGGTGAGGGAACAGATCGGGGGCCGGGGCTTGAATCGCGAACAACTCGCCGGCGGCGAATTGGCGCGCGAGCCGTTCGCCGGTCGCGACCTGACACGCGAACAGGCCGGCGCGCTGCGCGACGAAATCTCCACCGACGAGATCACGCCGCTGCCGGCACTGGTGCACTTCGACGCCACACTGGGCCGCCACGCGCACACCGGCTTCACGGCCGGCGGCGAGCAGCCGATCGGCCGCGACGCGCTGCGCCAGGCCGGCATCGAGGTGCTGGTCGCCGGCAGCCGCTACGGCAAGGGCAGCTCGCGTGAGCACAGCCCGCTGGCCGAGCTGTCGGCGGGCGTGCGGCTGGTCATCGCCGAAAGCTTCGAGCGCATCTACCGCCAGAACGCCGACAACCTGGGGCTGCTGACCAGCACCAACCTCGGCCTCGTTGAGCGGCTGCAGCGCGGAGAGCGCATCACGCTCGACGAACTGCTGGCCGACCGCGAACCACAGGCCGCGGCGATCCTGCGCGCCGGCGGGCTGCTGGCCTATGGCTTGGGGCCCGACGCTGGCGCAGCGGCTTCGGCGCCGGGGCCCCCAGCGGCGGCGTCCACAGCGTCGTCCACAGCGGGCTCGACATCAGGCACGACACAGAGCCCGACATCGGGCGCGGCGCCCGGCGCGGCAGCAGGCCCGACGCCGGCCGAGACACCGGGCGCGCCACCGGGCCCGAAGACTCTGTTCCAGAAGATCGTCGAGCGCCATACATGCCAACCCGGCTTCGTGCGCGCCGACCGGCGCTTCATCCACGAGATCTACACCGGCATGTGCGCTCAGCTGCTGCAGCAGCGCTTCGGGCCGGACTACCGGCTGCACGACCCGGCGAGCATCGTCTGCTTCGAGGACCACCACGCCTACGTCGCGCGCAGCCCCGTGCATGTGGCCAACGGCCTGGTCGGCGGCGTGCTGCGGCTGGCCGATGCGCACCGTGAATTCGTTGCGCGGCATGGCCTGGTGGACCATGGCCTGCAGAGCGGCGGTGAAGGCGGGGGCGAAGGCGAAGGCGCCCAGGGCATCTCGCACGCGATGATGGCCGAGCGCTATGCGCTGCCGGGCGAGCTGATCGTCGGCACCGATTCGCACACGCCGCACAGCGGCGCGCTGGGCTGCGTCGCCTTCGGTGTCGGCACCACCGAAATGGCCAACGCCTTCATGACCGGCGCTGTGCGCTTCGGCGGCCCCGAGGTGCTGCGCATCGAGGTCGAGGGCCGGCTGCCGGTTGGCGTGAGCGCGAAGGACCTGGTGCTGCAGCTGCTGGCGCTGCCGGCGATCCGCGCCGGCGCCGGCGTCGGCCGCGTGTTCGAGTTCGGCGGCCCGGGCGTGCGCGCGATGAACATCGACGAGCGCGCGACGCTGACCAACATGACGGCCGAGTTGGGCGGCTTCACCGGCATGGTCGAGCCCGACGAAGAAACCGTGCGCTTCCTGCGCGAGCGGCGCGGCGTTGATTCCCCGCTGCAAACGTGGATGCGCAGCGATGCCGGTGCGCACTACGCGCAGTGCATCGTCGTCGATGCCGGCACCTTGTCGCCGATGGTCGCGCGGCCCGGCGACCCAGGCCTCGGCTTGCCGCTGTCGGCGCTGGCCGAGCGGCCGCGCGTGGACATCGCCTATGGCGGCTCGTGCACCGCCGGCAAGCGCGAGGACTTCGAGCAGTACCACGCGGTGTTGTCCTGGGCCGCGCAGCGCGGCCTGCGCGTCGCGCCGGGAGTGACGCTGTACCTGCAGTTCGGCACCGAGGACGTGCGCGACTACTGCGCCGCCCAAGGCTGGATCGCCACCTTCGAGGCGGTGGGCGCGCAGCTGCTTCAGCCGGCTTGCGGCGCCTGCGCCAACTGCGGCCCCGGCGCGTCTACCGAAGCCGGGCAGGTGACGGTGAGCGCGGTCAACCGCAACTTCCCCGGCCGCAGCGGACCGGGGCAGGTGTGGCTGGCCAGCCCGGCCACCGTGGCCGCGAGTGCGATCGCCGGTGGACTGGCTTCGTTCGACGAGGTGATGGCGCGCGCGTAGCGGCGCCAATCCCCCTTGCTTTGTCGGCCGTAGGTCTCAGCCCGCGCGCTTGCGCATGACCGTCAGCCCGGCAAGGGCCAAACCGAACAGCGCGAGGCTGGACGGTTCCGGGACAGGCGTCCCGGTGACCGTCTCGTAGAAGCCGACCGTATGGTTGTCGGATTCGTAGCCGCTGGCGTTCGTTTGATAGAAGGTGACCTTGTCGAAGCCAAGGCCGCTGGTGTCGTAGAAGTTCAGGAAGACATAGCTCTCGAGGGCGTTGCCGCCCTGGTTCGGAGCTTCGGGACGACCGCAGTAGAGGCTCCCTGGGCAAGTCCCGACCAGGGCCTTCACATTCGCCGCATCGAAGTTGTACAAGTCGGTGCCACCCCTGGAGAACTTGACGTGGTTGTTGACGTCCAGCGCCGACAGCCAGTAGCCGAAGTAGGTGACGGGGGCCGCGGTACTGGTCGCGGTGTTGGTCGCCGACAGCGTCAGGTCGTAGGACGTGACGCCCAGCGCTACCGCGTAGTTGCTGTTGGCCGCACCGCCGAAGAGGTCCGGAAGCTTGACCTGCACATTGGCGTACTGCCCGGTGATCACGGTCGGCTGCCCGGTGGTGCCGAAGTCGGTGGTGAACGACTGCACCCCGATCGGGCGCGAGTTGAAGGTCTCTACGCCGGTGTAGTCGAAGGATGACGTGGTGTTCGTGACTCCCGGCGCCTCGTACGTGACGAGGAAACTGGCCTGGGCCGAGCCGGCAAGTGCCGCCAGGCCAGCAAGGAGGACGATGCGATGCTGGAACATGGAACTAGATCTCCTAAGTGATGTATCCCACATATTAGGGGGGGTCTGTTGTTACGAACATCCCCCCGTTTGCGGGGAATCGGCGTATAGGAGAGGGCGGCGGATGCGCTCAGCCAGCCGTCATCACCGCTGCGCTGGCCCCATTCCTTCACTCGTGCCTCGAGCTTCCCGGCTGTCTGCTCGGCGCCCCACTGAAACTGCCGCGAAGGCGATTGCGGCGCAAGCCCTTCAGTCCGCCGGCCCGCGCTTGCGCCGCTGCGCATCCGCCAGCAGCGCCATCACCACGGTCGAGGCCAGGCGTGAGCGCACCGACTCGGCGCGGCTGGTCAGCACNNGTACTGCAGCTGCTTGGCCATCATGTTGCCGGCCTCCAGATCCGGCGCGAGCAGGATGTCGGCGCGGCCGGCCACCTTGGAGGCGATGTTCTTCGTGCGCGCCGCCTCTTCGCTGACGGCGTTGTCGAAGCCCAGCGGCCCGTCGAGCAGGCCGCCCGTGATCTGGCCGCGCTCGGCCATCTTGCACAGCATGGCGGCGTCCACCGTGCTCTGCATGTCGGGGTTGACCGTCTCCACCGCCGCCAGGATGGCGACGCGCGGCTCGGCGATGCCCAGCACGTGCGCCAGTTCGATGGCGTTCTGCACGATGTCGGCCTTGGTGCGCGCGTCGGGCACGACGTTGATGGCTGCGTCGGTGATGAGCAGCATGCGCGGATAGGCCGGCACGTCGAGCACGAACACGTGGCTGATGCGCCGCGCGGTACGCAGCCCGGTGGCGCCGGCCACCACCGCGCCCATCAGCTCGTCGGTGTGCAGGCTGCCCTTCATCAGCGCCTGCACCTCGCCGGCGCGCGCCATCGCCACCGCGCGGGCGGCGGCGGCGTGGCTGTGTTCGGTGTCGACGATGCGCAGGCCGTCCAGGTCGGCGCCGGCGGCCTGCGCCACCGCGCGGATTTTGGCCTGCGGCCCCACCAGCACCGGCACGATCAGCCCGCGCCGCGCCGCCTCCAGCGGGCCCAGCAGCGAGGCATGGTCGCAGGGGTGCACCACCGCGGTCACCACCGGGGCCAGGCCCTCGCAGCGCTTCATCAGGCGCGCGAACACGTCGGTGTGGCGCAGCACGATCTCGGGCGTGGCCAGGTCGGTGAAGGCGATGCGCTGCGCCGGCGCGACCACGGTGACGGTGCCGGTGATGAGGTCGACGCCGCCGTTGTGCACATGGCAGTCGAACACGATCTCGCGGCTGGCGGCACGCTTTTCCTTGACGCTGAGCGTGCCCTCGATCTGGTCGCCGACGCGCATCGTGCCGCCGAAGCGCAGGTCCTGCGCGACGATCACCGTGCCCGGCCCGGGCAGGCGGCGCTGCAGCAGCGCCGACACCAGCGCCTCGGCGGCCACACCTTCGGCCGACATCGTGTCCTGGCGCGTGCTTTGCGCGTCGGTGTGGAAGGGGTCGACGTCGCCGGAGACGAAGGCCAGCGCCTCGACATCGGGGCGCGTCAGGCGGTGCGAGCGGGTGATCGTCTCGCCGAGCTGGATTTCGTCGAAGGTGCGGTTGCTGAAGGAGTCCATCACGGTCGTGTTTGCTCGGGGCTGCGCGATGCTACCTGCTGGGCAGCCTTTACAGTCGGGGCCGTGCCGCGTCCCTCGAGCTCCCACAGAAGCGCCCGCGCCGGCGGCGTGCTGCTGGCCGGCGCCACCGGACTGGTCGGCCGCGAGCTGGTGCAGCTGCTGCTGGCGCAGAGCCCGCGGCCGGCGCTGCACGCGCTGGTGCGGCGCGTGCCCGAGCACGCCGATGCGCGCGTGCACTGGCTGACCGTGGACTTCACGCGGCTGCCCGCGCTGCCCGCCGCGCAGGAGGCGTGGTGCTGCCTGGGCACGACGCTCCGCCAAGCGGGCTCGCAGGCCGCCTTCCGCGCGGTGGACTTCGACGCCGTGCTCGCCTTCGCGCGTGCCGCCAAGGCCGCGGGAGTGCAGCGCTTCGGCGTGATCTCGGCACTGGGTGCCAGCCCCCGGGCCGGCACCTTCTACAACCGCGTCAAGGGCGAGATGGAGGCGGCCGTCGGCGCGCTGGGCTTTGCCCATGGGGTCATCGCCCGGCCCTCGCTGCTGGCCGGCGACCGCGCCGCTCTGGGCCAGCCGGCGCGTGCCGGCGAACGGCTGGCGCTGATGTTCAGCGCGCCGCTGGCCGCGCTGCTGCCGCGCGGCGTGCGCCCGATCGAGGCGCGCACGGTGGCCCGCGGCATGCTCGCGGCGCTGCGCCAGCAACAGCCGGGCGTGCGTTTCGTCGAGTCCGGCGAACTGCAGCAACTGGGAGGGGCATGAAGATCGGTTTCTACGGCGCGGCCGACACGGTCACCGGCTCGCGCCATCTGGTGCAGCTGGGCGGCCGCTCGATCCTGCTCGACTGCGGCATGTTCCAGGGCTTCAAGGTGCACCGCGAACGCAACTGGGCGCCGCCGCCGGCCGAGCTGCTGCAGGCCGACGCGCTGGTGCTGAGCCATGCCCACCTGGACCACAGCGGCTGGCTGCCGGCGCTGGTCAAGCACGGCTATCGCGGCCCGGTGTACGCGTCGCCGGCGACGCGCGACCTGGCCGAGGTGCTGCTGCTCGACAGCGCGCACCTGCAGGAGGAGGACGCGCGCCGCGCCAACCGCTACGGCTATTCGCGCCACGCCAAGGCGCTGCCGCTGTACACGCGGCGCGACGCGCAGCGCGCCATCGCGCGTTTCGTGCCGCTGGTGCCGGGGCGCGAAGCGGCGGTGGGGCCGGTGCGCATCGGCCTGACGCCGGTGGGCCACCTGCTCGGCGCCTGCGCGGTGACGCTGACGCACCGCGACGAGCGGCTGGTGTTCTCCGGCGACGTCGGCCGTGCCGACGACCTGTTGATGCCGGCGCCGCAGCCGGTGGCCGAGGCCGACGTGCTGCTGGTGGAGTCGACCTACGGCAACCGCCTGCATCCCAAGGACGATGCCGCGGCGCTGCTGGCGCGCATCATCGTCGACACCGTCAAGCGCGGCGGCTCGGTGCTGATGCCGGCCTTTGCGGTGGGCCGCGCGCAGGCGCTGCTGCTGGTGCTGCAGCGGCTGAAGGCCGCGGGTGCGCTGCCCCCCGACCTGCCGGTCTACCTGGACAGCCCGATGGCGGTGCAGGCCACCGCGCTGTACCACAAGCACCGCCGCCTGCTGCGCATCGGCGCGCGCGAGGCCGACCACCTGAGCGACGGCGTGCACATGATCGCCGACGCCAAGCAGTCGATGCGGCTGACGCGTTCGCGCTGGCCCAGCGTCATCATCTCCGCCAGCGGCATGGCCACCGGCGGGCGCGTGCTGCACCACCTGAAGGCGATGGCCCCGGTGGACAAGCACCACATCGTCTTCGCCGGCTTCCAGGTGGGCGGCAGCCGCGGCGCGCGGTTGGTGGGCGGCGCCGGCGAGGTGAAGATCCACGGCGAATACGTGCCGGTGCGCGCGCAGGTCAGTCAGCTCGAGGGCTTCTCGGGACACGCCGATGCCGGCGAGCTGATGGCCTGGCTGCGCGGCCTGCGCCAGCCGCCGCGCCAGACCTTCGTCGTGCACGGCGAGCCCGATGCCAGCGACGCGCTGCGCCTGCGCATCCAGGACGAACTGGGCTGGGCGGTGCGTGTGCCGCAGCACGGCGAGACGGTCGAGGCCTGATTCCCTACTGCGGCCGGCAGCGGCCCCCGCGCCGCGCGGCGCCGGCCTTCATCGGCCCAGCAGCCCCAGCGACAGCGTCGGGTAGACGATGACGATCACCAGCCACATCAGCATGATGAGCACGAAGGGAATCACCGAACGCACGATGGTGCCGAAGGCCACCTTGAAGGCCGCCATCGCGACGATCAGGTTCAGGCCCACCGGCGGCGTCAGGTAGCCGATCTCCAGGTTGGAGATCATGATGATGCCGAAGTGCACCGGGTCGGTGCCGATGGCCACGGCCAACGGCTTGAGCAGCGGTGCCAGGATCAGGATGGCCGAGCCCACGTCCATCAGGCAGCCGACGATGAGCAGCAGGACGTTGATGCCCAGCATCATCAGCACCGGGCTGGTGATGGCCGCCGACAGCGACTGCACCATCTGCCTGGGCACGCCCGAATGGTCGAGGATGGTGTTCAGGCTGCCGGCGATGCACAGCAGCGGCAGCAGCGTGGCCAGCAGCTTGGTGGTCTCGAGGATGACATCGATCAGCGTGCGCAGGCCCATCTCGCGCGTCGCCAGATAGTGGCGCACGCGCTGCCCGAAGCTCGCGCCGGCCGGCGCCGGCTTGGCGCCGTCCTCGGCATGCACGAAGAACTCGATCAGCAGCGCGTAGGCCAGCGACACGGCGCCGGCCTCGGTGGGGCTGAACCAGCCGGTGTAGATGCCGCCGATCATGATGAAGGGCAGCAGGATCGCAAAGATGCCGCTGTGCGTGGCCTGCACCGTGGTGGCCATGCTGAAGGGCGTGCGCGGGATGTGGCGGTTGACCCAGAAGGAGTACACCGCGAACATCGTCATCAGCAGCAGGCCGGGGCCGATGCCGGCCACGAACAGGTGGGCGATGTTCTCCTCGGTCATGATGCCGTACAGGATGAGCGGGATCGACGGCGGGATGATGATGCCCAGCGTGCCGGCCGAGGCGATGGCGCCGATGGAAAAGCTCTGCGAATAGCCGCGCGCCACCAGCGCCGGGTACATGATGGTGCCGATGGCCAGCATGGTGACGATCGACGAGCCGTTGATCGCCGCGAAGGCGCCGCAGGCCAGCACGCAGGCCACCGCCAGCCCGCCGGGGATCGGCGCAGTGAAGGCCGACATGAAGTCGATCAGCCGCTTGGCGATCGAGCCGCGCGACATGACGTTGCCGGCCAGCATGAACAGCGGCACCGACAGCAGCACCTCGCGGTCCACCGTGAACCAGAAGTCCTGGATCAGGAACTCGATCTTGCTGTTGGCGACGAAGACATGCACGTAGGCGGTGGCCACCGCGAGCACCAGCACCAGGCTCTGGCGCAGCAGCATCAGCGCGACGACGATGGCGAGCAGTCCGAGCCACACCATGTCATTGCTCCTGCTTCGGCTCGGGCTTCAGCGCCGGCCAGGCGGCAAAGCACAGGTGGCGCAATGCCGACGAGAAGAACATCCACGGCAGGATCAGCTGGATCGGCCAGACGACGATCGGGATCGCCATGCCGCGCTCGCCCAGCGCGGCCGAGCTGCGCACGAACTCCACCGCATACCAGCCCAGGAAGATGCAGATCGCCGCCGAGATCAGCTCGGCAACGCGGTCGATAAACGGCTCGGCCGCCTTCGGCAGCCAGCCGTCCATGAAGCGCGGGCGCAGGTGCCCGGCTTCGGCGGTGACCAGCGCGAAGCCCACCAGGCCGGCGATGGCGGTGGTCCATACCGCCAGCCGCTGCGCACCGAAGATGCCGTTGCCGAAGAACTCGCGGCCCAGCACGTCGGCCATCAGCGCGACCGCAGTGATGGAAAAGGCCAGCACGCAGACCGTGGCCTCGAACAGCCACAAGCCCCTCAGGAAGCGCCGGGCGGCCTGCATCGCCAGCGCCTTACTTGCCGCCGCGCGCCGCGTAGTCCTGCTTGCCCTTCTGGATCGCGGCCCACAACTCGGCCGACTGGCCGCCGATCTCGTCGACCAGCTTCTGCTGATGCGGCTCGACCAGCTTGGCCCATTCGGCGCGCTGTGCCGGCGTCAGCTCGTGCACGAAGCCGCCCTTGGCCTTGAACTCGGCCATCTTCGGCTGCTCGGTGTCGGCCACCTCCTTGCGCACGCGCGCCACGTCGGGCCGCGCGCCGGCCACCAGCTTCTGCTGGTCGGGGGTGAGCTTGTCCCACACGCCCTTGTTGACGACAAAGGTGGAACCATGGTGCAGGTGCCGCGTCATCACGTAGTGCGGCGCGCTCTGCGCCGCCGGCGTGGTGATGTAGTACAGGAAGGGCAGGTCCGCGCCTTCGACCAGGCCGCTCTGCAGCGCCGGGAACAGCTCCGACAGCGGCAGCTGCACGCCGTTGGCGGCGAGCGCTCCCCAGAACATCTTCGACGACGGTGCCGGCGACACGCGCACCTTCGTGCCCTTGACGTCGGCCGGGCTCAGGCAGGTCTTCTTGCAGACCACGTCGTTCCAGCCGACGTCGCCCAGGCCGATGATGACCAGGCCCTTGGCCTCGTAGATCTTCTTCATCACCGGCAGCGCGTGGTTGTCGGTGACGAAGTCGCGCTCGGCGTCGCTCTTCCACAGGTAGGGCATGTTCAGCACCGCGGCCTCGGGGATCAGCACCGAGGCACCGGTGTAGGAGATGCTGGCCATCTCGAGGCGGCCGCGCGCCACCTGCGTGGTGATCTCCTGCTCGCTGCCGATGAACAGCCGCTCGGCCTTGAGGGCGCCGTTGGAGCCCTTGTTGATCTTGTCCACCGTCTCGTCGACGAAGCCGATCAGCACCGAGCCGGGCTGCGCCGCCGAAGCCAGCTTGATGTTCGTCTGGGCCAGCACCGGGCCGCTTGTCATCGCGAACGCGGTGCAGGCCAGCGTCAGCAGTTTGCGCAGATGCATGAAGGTCTCCCCTTGGCCGGCGTGGCAGCGGGAGTCTACGTGCGCCCCTCGGCCCGCGGAAGGGTGCATGGGGACCGGAGTTACCCGATGCCCCGGCCGCCTAAACGACGCGCCGCAAGGCGCTCGCGGCGCGCGCCAGCTGCGTGATGCGCGCCCAGTCCTGCTTGTCGACCGCGTCCTGCGGCGTCAGCCACGAGCCGCCGCAGACCCGCACGTTGGGCAGGGCCAGGAACTGCGGCGCGGTCTCCGGCGTGATGCCGCCGGTGGGGCAGAACACCACGTCGCCGAACGGGCCATGCAGCGCCTTCAGCATCGGGATGCCGCCGGCCGCGGTGGCCGGGAAGAACTTCAGGAACCGGTAGCCGTCGGCGGTGGCGGCCATCACCTCGCTGGCCGTGGCCACGCCGGGCAGCAGCGGCAGGCCGATGTGCTTGCAGGCCAGGCCGATGTCGTGCGCGTAGCCGGGGCTGACGGCGAAGCGGCAGCCGGCGGCCAGCGCGGCCTTGGCATCGTCCACCGAGCGGATCGTGCCGGCGCCGACGATGGCCTCGGGCACTTCCCGAACGATGGCGCGCATGCACTCCAGCGCCACCGGCGTGCGCAGCGTGATCTCCAGCAC
>CXWJ01026262.1_pt1 | contig 14250 bp, 12 predicted proteins | sample 590841 | NCBI WGS metagenome assembly CXWJ01 (sample SAMEA3498367, study PRJEB10139) | wastewater metagenome | biome: wastewater treatment plant; material: activated sludge | place: Austria | collected 2015-01-21 | reverse complement strand
AGCTTGGCGTAGTCGCGGGCATACTCAAAGCCGGCGCGGGCCACGCCGACGGCCGCCGCACCCAGGGCCACGCGGCTGTGATTAAGAATGAGGCTGAAATCAATGCCCACCTCGCCGCCCAGCCGGTTCTCGGCCGGCACGCGGCAATCAGCCAGCGTGACGAAGTTGGTCGACAGTGCCTTGACGCCCATCAGCTTGTCGCGCTTGTCGACCGATAGGCCGGGCGTGCCGGCGGGCACGAGAAAGGCTTGCGTGTGGCCATCTTCGTTGGCGTAGACAAGTATGGTTTCGGCCTCGTCAGCCAGGGGGACGAAGGTCTTCGTGCCGTTCAACACGTATGCGTCGCCGTCGCGCACGGCGGTGGTCTTCAGCCGGTAAGGGCTGAACTGGACGACCGGCTCGGTGAGGGCTGCGGTCACCCTGGGCGGCACTTCCTGGCAACACGGCGGCAGATACGTCTCGCGCTGGGCCTCCGTACCGCACAGCATGACCGGCACGGCCAGCAGGTTGGGCGTCATGATGGCCAGCGTGGTCGCCAAGTCGCCCCAGGCCAGCTCCTCAAAGGCCAGCGCGCCGGTGACGCTGGAGTACTCGCCAAAGCCGCCGTACGCTTCCGGGACGGACGTCGGCAGCAGGCCAATCTCCCACCCCGCCTGCACCAGTTGTTCCGGCACCTCGCCCTCTTCCTCGGCGTCGCGGTAGACCTTCCGCAGGCGCTCCCGAGCGAAACGGGCGATTGTGTCGGTCAGCATCTTCTGCTCTTCATCTGGACGAAAATCCAACATGGTAGACTCCTCCACAACCTGTCCAACAGTGTGAATGTGCGAAACTTATGACCCGGCGCGGCCCGGTTGTGACGGGGCCGCGCGCCGGACGATGCGGTCGGTCATGCGCGCCACGCGGGCGATAGCCCGCACGTCGTGGACGCGGACGATATCGGCCCCACGGTCGATGCCGATGGCAACTGTCGCCGCCGTTCCTTCCACCCGATCGTCGGGCGGCAGGTCGAGGGTGTAGCCGATGAATGACTTGCGCGACGGGCCAATGAGCAGCGGCCGGCCCAGCGCCTTCAACTCGCCCAGGCGATCCAGCAGTTCGACGTTTTGCTCCACCGTCTTGCCGAAGCCGATACCGGGATCGAGAATGATCTGCTCCTCGCGCACGCCGACGGCGAAGGCAATCGCCATCTGCTCGGTCAGTTCGCGGGCGATGTCGATCATCAACTCCGTGTACCGGATGCCAACGTAGCGACCGCCCAGGCGCTGCTCCTGGGCCACGTCCTTCGGCTGGCTGCGATTGTGCATGATGATGACCGGGCAACCGCGCGCGGCGACCAGGGCCGCCATGTCAGGGTCCATTCGCAGGCCCCAGACGTCGTTGATCCAATCCGCCCCGCTGTCGAGCGCCGCTTCGGCCACCGCCGCCCGGTAAGTATCGACCGAGATCGTCGCCTCGGGCAACGCCGTCCGCAGCGCCCGCACCACGGGCACCACACGCGCCAACTCCTCTGCGATCGAAACGGGCACGCTGCCGGGACGGGTGCTCTCGCCGCCCACATCCAGAATATCGGCCCCATCAGCCAGGAACTGCCGCGCCTGGTCGACCGCGCGCACCACCGCGTCGCCGGGCAGTGGGTCGACCACAGCCGCAGCCACGCCATCGCCAGAAAAGCTATCCGGCGTAACGTTGATAATGCCCATCACGTAGGTGCGTTGACCCCATTCAAATATCATGGATCGCGCGCCTACGGGGATGATGTCAGCCCGCTACCTGACTCTGGCCAACGGCATGGTCGCGCGATTGGCTGGGGAACTGCATCTCGAATAACCTCTCCACACCTGTCGTGCCCAGACGATCGAGCATCTCCTCAATCGTCTCGCCCGTTTGTGGATGACGAAAATCGGGGATGATGTCGGCCAGCGGCGCCAGAACAAACGCCCGCTCAGCGATGCGCGGGTGCGGAATGGTGAGTTCTGTGTCGGTCAGAACCAGCTTGTCGTAGAAGAGGATATCGATGTCGATAAGCCGCGGCCCCCACTTACGGCTAGGCTGGCGGCCGAGGTCCGCTTCCAGAGCCTTGATGAGGCGCAGCGCGTCGTGCGGCGGAATGCCGGTGCTGGCCGCCACGCAGACGTTGAGAAAAGCCGGTTGATCAGTGTCACCCCACGGCTCGGTGGCGTAGACCGGTGAAATGGCTGTGACGGTGAAATGCGCCTGCAACCCGGCGATAGCCCGCTGCAAGTTGGCATACCGATCGTTCAGGTTCGACCCAAGACTTAGATACATCAGACTCATACTGATCACCAACCCTGGTACATTGTCCTGTTAATGATAACCTATATGACGCACTGCATTATTGTACATATTTATAACACGGTGCGTCATAAGTGTCAACGGGCATTTTGGCGNNGCGGTCGCGCGGCAAGCTGCACCGACCACGCAACTCATTGCGCCGGGCGACACGTGGGTCGCCCTGGCCGCTCGCTACGGCGCGGACGTGGCCACGCTCCACGCCCTCAACCCGCAACTCAACCGCTCTCAACAGCCGGCCATCGGCGCAACCGTGAACCTGCCGCCCACCGCAACGCCCCGCGCCGGCCGCCTGCTGCGCCCCAACGACGGCGGCCTGCTACAAACGGCGGCCCGCGCCGGTCTCTCCCCCTGGGCGCTGGCCGCCGCCAACGCCCACGGCTCCCCCTACCGGCCAACGCTCTACCGGCCGCTGCTTCTCCCCGGCGCGGGCGACATCCGCGACCTGCCGCCGGGCATCGACACGCTGGAAGTATCTCCCGCGCCGCCGGCCGCCGGGCAGGCGCTGGGTCTGCGTGGCCGGATCGCCGGCGTTACGACCGTCAACGCCCGACTCGATACACTGGCCGCAGCCACCACTATCGAGGATGACCGCTTCCTGGCCCTGGTCGGCACAGGCGCGTTCTTTGCCGGCGGGCGGCCGGAGGTGATCATCCGTGTGGACGGCGGCCCGGCCTGGATTCAGCCGTGGCAGTTTGTCGAGCGCGCGTGGGACTATCAGGATTTGACGCTGACCGGTGAAGCGGCCGAGATCGACCAGCAGGCCCGCGACGAGGAGCGCGCCCGACTGCGCGCACTGTGGACGGTGGTGACGCCCACGCCTCAGTGGACGGGGCCGTTCCGACTGCCACTCGACGACTATCTGCACCAATCCGCCACCTACGGCGGCCGGCGCTCCTACAATGGCGGCCCCTACTTGACCTATCATGAGGGGGTCGACTTCAGCGCCTACGCCGGCACGCCCGTCCTGGCCCCGGCGGCGGGCACGGTCGTGCTGGCCGAGCCGCTCTACGTGCGCGGCGGGGCGGTCATCATCGACCATGGGCTGGGCGTCTTCTCCGGCTTCTACCACCTGTCGGCCGTCCACGCCACGCCCGGCCAGATCGTCCAGCCGGGCGACCTGCTAGGCGAAGTGGGCACGACCGGACTTTCGACCGGCAACCATTTGCACTGGGATCTGCTGATCAATGGCGTCTGGGTCGATGCCACCCTGTGGCAAGATCAGAGCATGGACTGTTGGGCGCTGGAGGCACTCGATCGGCCGTGCGGGTAGCGCGCTTCTCTTGTAGGAGATTAACAAGATAATCAGCATATCCACTGTCGGTCTCTCGCGGTGGGTTTTAGGAGATTAACAATTAAGTCGGTATACAGCGCCGACCGGTTGCGGTGGGCATCGTCGCCGTGGGCACCGTCGCGATGGGTTGAAACCCACCGCTAGCGTGAAAGTGCGATGAATCGCACTGAAGAAGCACGATACCCTCTGAAAGTGCGTTTGAACGCACTTCTACGCTAGCGGCGGGTTCTTCAACCCGCCGCTTTAGGCAGGCGGCGCATGTGCTCATTATTTCGTCAAACTCCTACAACCCACCACGCCGGTGCCCACCGCGCCGAGTTGCCACAGAATGCCGATTGAATCGTCAATCTCCTACAATCCACTGCTTAGACAATCGTTAAGGCCACGTTCCCTACTTTTAACTCCAACCCTTCATCCAGCACGGCCGTCTTCACGTACCCCAGCGCCACAGGGCCGGCCGGCCCGTCGGCGGCCGAGGTGATTGTGCCCNNTCCTGGCCGGTGTAGCAGCCTTTGCTGAACGAAACATCGTCCCATAGCCCGGCTTCCAGCGGGATGTAGTCGAGCGTCAGCTCACGGCCGAAGCGCGGGCGGCCGGCCTCGATGCGCAGGTAATCGTAGGTCTCTTCGTCAATCGGCGTAAAGCCACTGATGGACAGGAGCGTCAACAATTGCGCGGCGTTTTTTGGCTCGATGAGCAGATAATAGCCATCGCCAGCAATGGGATCGGCGCGGAAGATCATGCAGAACAACTCAAAGGCTTCGATCTTTTGCGCCCGGGGGAGGCCGCCGCCGGGGTCAATCGGCGCCAATTGGGCATTGATGATCGGGATCGAACTGACGCGCCAGTGATGAAGCGGCAACGCCTCCGTTTCCAGTCCAACCTCGGCCAGCATTTCTCCGGCTCGCGGGCCATAGACACCCAGCAGCAGCAAGCCACCCAGCCAGGTCACCTGGAGGTCGTCGTTATAAAAGATGTTGCGCCGCAGGTATTTGACGAGCGCGTCGGCGTGTCCTTCGCCGGTCAGCATGAGGATACGGTCGTCGGAGGCATAGAGCATAACCCGGTCGATGATACGGCCAATGTCAGTTGTCAGGACCGTGGCTGCGCCCTGCCACTCCACCAGCTCCTTAACTGCCTGGGTAGACATGCGATCGATCAGGTCGAGGCGCGAACGCCCTTTTAACTCGATCAGCCCCCGGGCGCTGAGATCGACCACCACGGCCGCCTCATGGGCGGCTTGATACACTTCGGCCGGAGAGAGCTCCGGCGTGGGTTCATTCAAAATCATCGTCATCATCCTCCGGGAAGGCGAGGGCGGCGCTGTCGCCATTGGCTGCCGGCAAGCTCAGGATGTCGATCTGGCCGAGAGGGATCACCTCACCCAACTCCTCTGAACTCGTCTCGTCTATCTCGTCTGTTGCCTCTTCCTGCGTAGCTTCCCAACGTTGGGCGAAACCCGTCAGGAAGGGCAGGTAGCGCGCCTCGTGGTCGGCCGTGGCGCGGACGATGAGGCGGGCCAGCGGCTCGCCGCCCAACGCCTTATAGTGGCGCGGGTCGCTCAGCGCCCGCTCGGAGAGGCCGCTGAGCCACTCCTCCAGGTGTAGCCGCGACGATTGGAAGTCGTCGAAGATGACGTCCAGATCGCGCCCCTGAGCATCTTGATGGCGCTGGGCGTTGTAGATGTCGGGCTGGCGCAGCGCGGCCAGCAGCCGCTCCGGCGTCTTGCCGCCCTGCAACTGCATCAGGCCGGTAACGACTTCGGCGTCCCAGGCGGTCAGAATGCTGAGCAGGTCGGCGATGGACCAGCGGCCGATGGCCCCCGGCTGGACGAGCGCCTCGTCGGGCAGCATCTCCAGGGCCATCAGCGTCCGTTCGCGCGCGGTGTCGAGTCGATCGAGTAGTTCTTCCAGTGTGAACATTGTTGTCATTATAGCTGATAAGGGAGAAGAACCTCACGCAAAGATCGCAAAGGAGCAAAGAGCGCAAAAAGAGGATTCTACTTGGCGTCCTTGGCGCCCTTTGCGATCTTTGCGTGAGGCTCTTCCATACAAAAAGCGCCGCGGCGGTTGCCCGTCGCGGCGCTTTTTTGCCCACCCTTTTCCTGAGTTGCTCAACGGTAGGAGGAGGGTACCATGGCGGCGGGCACAGATGCTTCGGCGGGCGCCTCCACAACTTCTCCATGGTCAATCACATTGAGATACCGGACGCCGAACGTGATCGCCAGCAGGCCGTAGGCTAACACGCCGGCTGCTGTCAGGATCTCAACAAGTGATGGCGTATAGTTGGTGAACAGTGGTACGTCGCTGCCGGGCACCTGCCCGAAGACGACCAGCTGTCCGACAAGATTGGTGTCCCAGCGATAGGCGACGACGCCAATGGCCACCAGGGCCAACGCCAGGATGCGCACGCGCTCGATGCGCCGGAAGTGGGCGACCAGAAGCAGTACCGCCGGGAGCACCATCCCCAGCACGATCTCCAGCCCCCAGAAGTTGAAGGCCAGCCGACCGCGCGTCAGGATGTAGAGCGCTTCTGACTTGGCCGGCTCATAGTCCACCGGCATCGACATCAAATCCCACCAGCGCAGGACGAGCAGGAACAGCACCGCCCAGCCGACGGTGTAGGCCAGCTTGTCGAGGACGACCTTGTTAATGCGTGCCCGTGGCGAGAGGTTGCCGGCAACGAGGGAGATGAACGTCACCAGAGCCATGCCGCCGACGATGGCCGAGAGGTAGAAGGAGATAGCCATCGGCCACGGCCGGTACCAGATGGGCCGGGCGACGAGCTTGCCATAGGTCAGCCCCAGGGACGACTGGTGCAGCGTGGAGAGGCACAGACCGACCAGGGCCAGATAGGGCGTTAGCTTGTGGAGCGAACCCAGCCGGTGGGAGATGGACGGGAAGCGCTGCTCCACCGGATGCCAGTGGCCGATGATGGGCGCGACTTCGAGCATCAGCACGCTGAAGTAGAGGCCGACGCACATCGTCACTTCCCACAGCGGCGAGTGGATGTTCCAGAAGACGAAGCCGTGCCAAAACCGGTCGGGGCGGCCGATGTCGAGCAGCAGCATCATCATGGCGATGCTATAGCCGACGAAGCCGACGTAGACGGCCGTCTTGGCCACCGGCTGCAACTCCTTGCGCCGTGCCAGGTAGGCGATGGCCGAGATGCTGAAGGCGCCGGCAGCCAGGGCGATGGCCGACAGGTCGACGGAGATCCACAATCCCCAGGGCACGAGGTCGGTGAGGTTGGTTATTCCCAGCCCCTTGACGAAGACGACCAGCGCGGCGCCCACGCCGACGGCCATAAGGCCGGCCAGGAAGAGCATCCACTGGTAGATCGGCTCGCGCAGGGCAGGCAGAGCGGACTGACGAACGAAGGTGGCGGCGCGACGAACGAGCGTCATAAGGCGCTTTCCTCCAGGGCCGGCTCGGCCGGCAGATAGTAGACGCGCGGCCCGGTGCCCAGCTCTTCCTTCAGCCGGTAGGCGTCGGGGCGCTGGCGCAGGGCGATGCTGACCGTCGATTCAGGGTCGTTCAGGTCGCCGAAGAGGCGCGCGCCATAGGTGCAGGCGACGACGCAGGCCGGCGTGGCGTCGGGGTCGTGGCCCGGCGTCAGACCAATGGCCAGGCCGCGGTCGATGCGCTGGACGCAGAAGGAGCACTTCTCGACCACGCCGCGCGGCCGGCGGGGCACTTCAGGGTGGCCGGCGGCGGGCACGTCGGGGTTGGGGCCGGTGAACGCTTCCCAGTTGAAGTGGCGCACGCCGTAGGGGCACGATAGCTGGCAGTAGCGGCAGCCGATGCAGCGCTCGTAGTCCATCATGACCAGGCCGTCGTAGCGGTGGTAGGTCGCGCCGACGGGGCAGATCTCAACGCACGGCGCGTCTTCGCAGTGCATGCACGGCGTAGGGCGGAAGACACGGCGGCCGTCGGCCGTCGGCTCCACCTCTTCGACGCGCGACCAGGAGATAGTGGGCGGCGTATCGTTGTAGGCGTGGCAGGCAGCCAGACACAGGTCGCAGCCGACACACTTGGACTGGTCGATGACCATGACCCAGTGGTGGGGCGAGGGCTGATTGTGGTCGCCCCGCTCAAACGTGGCCGGCTCGTCGGCGCGGATGGGCGGCTCGTCGGTGGTCGGCGCGGCGGCCATCGGCAGCGGGATGCGGCTCATGCCGATGCCGACAGCGGCGGTGGCCGTGGCCGCCAGGCCCAACTTCAGGAAATCGCGGCGGTCGATGGACGACATCTCTGTTACTCGTCTCCCTGTTTGCGGTTGCGCAGACGTTCGATCCACGGGCCTAGCAGCGTGCCGAACACCAGGCCGAAGCCGATGGGCAGGATGTAGACCAGGGGGCCGGGGCCGCTGGGCGTGGTGCTGACGAAGGGCGTCACCTCTTCGCGCGCCGGCACGAAGTTGGCGACTGGCAGCTCGGTCGTGTCCACCGGGTAACAGGCCACATCGCTCTCTTCGGCCGTGGCAACGGCGGTGGAGGGCATGGCCGAGTCTTCGTCGGCGTGCATGTCGCCCAGGTGGCAGTCGTTGCACGACTCCAGGTCAACCTTGAAGCTGTGGCTGCGCGACCCGTGGCCCATCGTGCCGGCGTCGGGCGAATCGGAGACGCGCAAGTGGCAGTCGGTGCAGAGCAGCCCCTCTTTGGCGTGGCCGGTGAAGGTGTAGTAGTGGCCCTCGGTGTTGTGGCAGCTATTGCATAACTCCTGCGAGTGGCCGACCTTGAGCTGGGCGGTGTGGGGGTTGTGGCACTGGTTGCAGGTCATGCCCTGTTCGCCGTGCTCGCTGATCTCCCACTCGTTGAACGTGTCGACGTGGCAGGTGCCGCACAGACGCGAGGAGACGTCGGTGGGCATGTAGGTTTCGGGGTGGTTGCTGGGAACCGGGGAGTGGCAGGCGAGGCAGCCGACGCCGCCTTCCTTGAACTCACCCGTTTCAGGGTTGAAGCCGGTCGTGTGACAGGCCAGACACTCGTCGGGGCTGCCCGCTTCCATCCAAGCCTTCTGAAAGGTCGGATCGACGAGGGCATACCCGTGGGCGCTCTGTTCCCAGTAGCCACGCAAGCCTTCATGGCAGCCTGTGCAATCTTCGGCGTTGGGCACCGGCGTCGCGTCCTGCCTGAGGGGCGCGGCGTTGGCGGTGGGTACGACGAGGAGTGCCAAGACCACCGCCAACAGCGCGACGGCCAGCGCGCTACCGGCGATCAGCTTGGAGACTCGGGTGTGCATTTGCTTACTTGTCCTCCTCCGCGGCCGCAAGGGCGGCCGAGCGGATGTCCAATGGAATGAGCAACTCTCAAAGAGACTATCAGCAGTATAAGGCCCGACGGGGGTGGGGTAAATTGGGCGAATCCCCAATTTGATGGGGCGCGGTTCATGGGGGAAACGCGACAAAGGGAATGGCGGCATCGCCCAATTTACAAACAGGGGCGCGATGGCGTATTCTGAGGCTGCGGATAAAAGTCGCTGTTTTAGGTAATTATGGGGAGGGGCCGGCCCCCGATCCGGTTAAGGTAGAGAGAGGCCATGAACGAGTTTCAAGCGATCTTGACAGTTGTGGTATACTTTGCAGTGCGTATCGGCATTCCGGCGCTGGTGCTTTACGTCCTGGCTCGCCTGATCCGGCACTTCCAGGGGCCTGATCTGACGGAGGACGAGGTGCAGGAAACGCGCGTCGCGCACTAGGGGTACTCCCTCCCAGGAGCCGGGTCTCCCAAAAGGAGGCTCGGGCTGTTTCAGCGGGTCGGGTTGCTCGTTCCCACGCGAGCGCCCGGCCCTCTTTGTTTATGGGCCGGACGAAAGACCCTCTCCCAGGCGGAGAGGGGACGCAAAAAGGCCGCGCCTCTAACGAGACGCGGCCTTTTCAGTTGCCAAGAACGCGGCCGAGCGCCATGCCTGTGGCCGACGCCTGGCCCGTGGCCTAGTTCAGGTCCTCATAGGTGCGGATTTCCGCGCGGGTCTTGCCGGTCAGATCGCCGTTGACGGCGTTGATCGAGTCGTACAGGATTTGCAGGATGTAGGACGGATTGTGGGCGTAGGCCCCCGGCTCCTTCTGCGAGTCCTGGTAGTTATAGGCCGCGCGCAGCAGGTTGGGCGTCCAGGAGGCGAAGCCGCCTTCCTCATCGTTGATGCGCCCGTTGCCGTCGTCGTCGGCGAACCAGTAGGGGTAGGACGACGAGCTGTAGATGAGGTTCACGCCGGCCACTTCGGTGGCATAGGTCTGGATGGCCGCCAGCAGTGCCTCGCGGTAGGTGTCGATCTCGCCGTAGACGCCTTCGGTCACGTCGCCGTCACCGTCGTAGTCGACGTCGCTGACGCGGATGGCCCGCAGGCCCTCGACCGTCAGATCGACTTCGTGGCAGTCGCCGCAATCCTCGATGACGATCTCCAGGTCATGGATGCCGTGGCATTCGGTGCAGGAGTCATAGATCGGCACGTGCCCGTTGCGGCCGGTATACTCCTGGCCGGCGAACTCGTACGCGCCCTTGACTTCCGTGCCGAACAGCGTCGAGCCGGCGGCGAAGTAGTGGATATTGACGAAACGCAGGTCCTCGTTCACCTCATCGTCCGGCTTGTCGCCGATGCGATTGTTGACGCTGACCGTGGATTCGCGACCCTGGTGGCAGTTAAGGCACATGTTGGCCGAGAAGTCACGCTCGCCGAAGGAGACAGTCGACCCGCTGGGGAAGCGGACCGACGGCACTTCGTAGACGGTGAACTCGCTCAGGTCGTTGTGGCACGTGCCGCAGTTCAGGCCGTTGCTGGCCGGCTGGCTGGTCACAACCCCCTCAGCGAGGAACTCGGGCTGGCCGGTGGCCGAGTGGCACTTGGCGCACGAGCCGGGCACGACACCGCCGTCCTCTTCCCCGTCCCAGTGACGGAACGCTTCCTCGGAGCCGGCGAAGTGGCCGTGGTCGAGCCGGTTCATGGCCGCCATGTCAACCGGCGTGGCGATGGCCGTGTTCAGGTCTTCGATGCCGTCGTACAGCAGTTGGATGATGTACTTGCCACCGTGGACGTAGGCGCCCGGGTCCTTCAGCGAGACCTGGTAGTTGTAGGCCGCCTTGGTCAGGCGTGGCGTCCAGGCGTTGAAGGCGTTCGGGAAGACGGATTCGTCCTCGCCGGCCTGGCCGTCGGCGTTGGTGTCGTTGAAGAAGTACGGGTAGGCCGCGGCGTTATAGACCAGGGGCGTGCCGGAGACCTCGGCGGTGTAGGCTTGCATCGCGCTATAGAGCGAATCGCGCAAGCCGCCGATCTCCGCGGCAATGCCCTCTTCCATGTCGCCGTCGCCGTCGTAGTCGACCAGCGAGCCGAACATGCGAATGTTGGCCAGGTCTTCAACGGTCGCCGCGTCGGTGTGGCACGCCTGGCACTCCACAAGGTTGACCTCGAGGGTGTGCGGGTTGTGGCACTCGATGCAAGTGTTGTGGCTGGGCACGTGGTCGAAGCGTGCGTCGTAGGCCTTGTCGCCATACTGATAGCCACCCATCGCCAGCGTGCCATATTGGGTGGCCGCCGCGGCGTAGTAGTGGATATTGGTAAAGCCCAGGTCTTCGCTGACCGTGTCCAGGTCCTCGGCCAGACCGGCGTCGGCGATCTGGGTGTCGACCGAGATCGTGGACGCGCGGCCCTGATGGCAGACCATACAACGCGACTCATCGCCCAGGTTTTGCACCTCGATCCCCGACGGGAAGATGACGCTGGTCTTGACGATGGTGGCCTGGTTGTGGCAGGCCTCGCACTGGACGGTCGTACCGATGGGCGCGGGAGCGTTGACGACGTTGGCTTCGCTGCCGTCAGCGCCGACGTAGTCGACGTAGCCCGGCGTGCTGTGGCAGCGGGCGCAATCGGTGGGCACCTCGGCCGGGTCTTCCTCGTTCCAGTGGATGAACGCCTCGCTGGTCGCGTCGTTGTGGGGCGACGCCGACCACTCGGCCAGGAACGGGATCAGCAGATCGGCCGGCGCAGTTGTCGCCGATTCGTCGGTGGCCGGGGGAGCCTCAGCGACCGCCTCTTCCGTCGGGGCGACCTCTTCGGCCGGCGCGGCCTCTTCGGCGGGGGCCTCTTCGGTCGAGGCCACGACTTCTTCGGAAGAAGCCTCCTCTGTCGGGGCCGTTTCCTGCGTCGCCTCACCTGTCTGACCCTGAGGGGTGTTGTCGCTACAGGCGACAGCCACCAGGCTCAGGAGCAGGATGAGGATACCCAGGAGGGCCAGTGACCTTCTGTTAGGTCTCATACGCTCTACCTCCTCTATCCTAAATGCAACACATTGTGATGCGGCAGTGCTTCATTGCTGAGCCGTCGTCGCATCCGGGATGATAAAACACCGGCTTGCTCGCGCCCTAGGGCGCGGGGGTGGCCAGTGGGACAAACACATCGCGCGTGGCCTCCGGCAGGGTGGTGATGGCCGTGCTTTCGAACGTGAACATCCACACCACCAGGGCCAACGACAGAACAACAACCACCGAGGCGACGGCAAAGTAGACGCGCTGCCGCCGCCGCAAGACATCGGGCGGCACCGCGGGCCACGCTTCGCCACCGCGCTCCAGCCGCTCCAGTTCCAGAAGGTGCTCTTCCTCCATGATGGTGTGCGACAGCGTGCCGGTGAACATGCTCTTGTTGCGATGTTTGATCAGCACGTTGTACAGATGCCAGATGACGATCGACGCTGCCGCCAGCACCGCCTCCCAGCCATGGGCCTCCAGGGCGACGGGGATCCAGTTGCCGGGGATGAGGCGCGTGGCGCTGATGGGGTTCCAGAGGATGAAGCCGGTGATGATCATCACCGCCGTGCCCCAGACCACGGCCCAGTACTCGAACTTCTCGCCGAAGTTGAACTTGCGCATCCGCGGCGGGTTGTCTTGCAGACCGAGGTTATAGGTGACGGTGTCGCGCAGGTCGTAGGCGTCCTTGATGTCGGGCAGCATGCGCATCCGCTCGCGGCGCACGAACAATCGATAGGACGAGGTCAGCAGGTGGTAGACCGACCCCAAGACCAGGATGACGGCCGCCCAGCGATGGATGTAGCGCACCGTCTCGATGCCACCCAGCAGATCGATCAGCCCGGTGGAGATGGGCGAGAAGGGGAACTTCTGCGGCAGCCCGGTCAGGCACAGGATGGTGAAGGTGATCAACAGCACCATGTGCTCGATACGGGCCATCAGCCGAAAGCGCGGATACTCCCCGTGGAGGGCGGCCGTGCGTTCGACAGTGATCTCTCTAAGCTCGTTCATGCGTCTCTCTCATCCTCCTACCGACCGCGCGCCTTGCGATAGACGTCGGTGGCCACCAGGAAGCCGAAGAAGCCGACGGTAGACGGGATGACGATGGCGTAGAAGATGGTCACCAGGAACATCAGCGGGTTATCGCGCAGGGACGGCCGGTGGTGGCCGGTCCACGAGTCGCTGAAGTTGGCCGTGGCGTCGGGGTGGCATTGCTGGCACGTCACCAGCAGGTTCTCCTTGATGCCTGAGTTGGGATCATCGACGGCCATGATGGCATGGACGCCGTGGCAGTCGTAGCAGACGGCCTTGTTGGTCGGCGTGTTGGGGTCGTTGGACTGAAAGATGTTGACCGTCGTACCGTGGAAGTCATCGACGTAGGTTTCGAACACGTCGATGGAGATGTCGTAGTGGCTCATCATCTCCCGGTCGGCGTGGCACGAGGCGCACAACTCCGGCGAGCGGTTGCGGAAGAGGGCCGTCGTCGGGGCGTTGATGTTGTGGACGCCGTGGCACTCGATGCACGTCGGCACGTCGGGATTCTCTTCGGTCAGCAGGGCCGTGCCGTGGACGCTGACAGCGTAATCATCGAAGACGGTGCTGTGGCAGTTGCGGCACGTCTCGGGGATGCGCGAGCGCGGCTCGTTGGGCACGGGCGTGTAGTGGGCGCTGTGGCAATCGACGCAGGTGGCGGCGTCGAGNNCAGCGGGCGCACAGTTCCGTCTTTTCGATTGTGTATTCGCGGGCCGAGCCGGCTTCGAGCGGGGGGTGAGGATAAGTGTAGTTTTCGTGGCAGTCGTTGCATTCCAACTGCTGCCAATCGTTGCCAACGCCGTGGACCGAGGCGTGGAACGCATCCTGATCAATCGAGATCGAGAGTTCGTCCCCGTTGGGGAAGGTTAGCGTCTTGCCCGGCGGGCCGTGGCAACCCATACAGTAGTCGGTCGTCACCTGTCGCTGGCCCAGCAGACCGAACTGCACGTGCTGGCTCAACTGGTTAGGGTCGATCAGGGGCACGCCGACCTCGGCGTGGCAGGCGGCACAGACGGTTGTGGCCGCCGGCTGCTGCCAGACAGTGACCGGCTGTATCTCGTGGTCGCCGTGGCAGTCGGTGCAAACGACCGACATGCCCGATTCGGACGCCGCCGGGTCATAGCCGCCCGCCCACTCCGGGCCGGGGTGGGCCGTCAGGTGGGGTTCGTGGCAGCCGATACACGTCTGCGAGCGGCTGATCATATAGGCCCGCAGGTCGGGTTCGGCCACGGGCGGATGGGGGAACTGGTAAGTGGCCGGGGGGTGACAGCCGTTGCAGCCGACGGGCGCGCCCGTCTCGGCCGCCGATGAGACGCCATGGACCGAGGCGTCGAACGCAGCCAGATCGACGGCCGCCGACAGCTGCTCGCCCGACGCG
>CXWJ01005647.1_pt1 | contig 14256 bp, 15 predicted proteins | sample 590841 | NCBI WGS metagenome assembly CXWJ01 (sample SAMEA3498367, study PRJEB10139) | wastewater metagenome | biome: wastewater treatment plant; material: activated sludge | place: Austria | collected 2015-01-21 | reverse complement strand
GTGTATGCCGGTTCCGTCCGCGTCGGCGGCGACAAGCTCGACGAAGCGATCATGAATTACATCAGCCGCAATTACGGCATGATGATCGGCGAGAACACGGCGGAAAACATCAAGAAGTCCATCGGATCGGCGTTCCCGGGCGCCGAGGTCAAGGAGATGGAGGTCTCCGGCATCAACAAGGCCGAAGGCATCCCGCGCAAGTTCACCATCTCTTCCAACGAAATCCTGGAAGCCCTCACCGATCCGCTCAACCAGATCGTTTCCGCGGTCAAGTCGGCCCTGGAGAAGACCCCGCCCGAGCTTGGTGCCGATATTGCCGAGAAAGGCATGGTGCTGACTGGTGGTGGCGCGCTCCTGCGTGACCTGGACCGCCTCCTGATGGAAGAAACCGGCCTGCCGGTGATCGTGGCCGACGAGCCCCTCACCTGCGTGGCCCGCGGTTCCGGCCTGGCCCTCGAAAAGATGGACAAGCTCGGTTCGATTTTCGCCTCGGAATAAGTTTTCTCCACAGCAGTGGCCGGCATCGACCACGCACCGCCGCCGTTCTTCAAGCGAGGGCCAGCACCGCTGGCCCTCCTGACTTTTTACGTCGCCGCTTCGGTCGCCCTCTTCGTGGTGGACCTGCGTTTCAAGAGCCTCGATTTCCTTCGCCAGAGCGTGGCCCTGGTCATCGACCCCGTGCAGCGGGTGGCCCAGACGCCGGGTAGCCTGGTAGATATCGCGCACGGCTATTTCGAGGGTATTGCCCTCCTGCGGGACGAAAACGCGGAGTTGAAGCATGCCAAGCTCAACAGCGCTCCCGATCTCCAGCGCCTCGCCCATCTGGAAGTGGAGAACGAACGCCTGCGCCGCCTGCTTGCCGTTCGCGACAGGGAAAGGGCGCAGGGACAGGTCGCCCAGATTCTGTACACCGCGCGGGATCCCTTTGCCCGCCGCATCGTCGTGGACAAGGGGCAGCAGGCCGGCATCGTCGCCGGCCAGCCCGCCATCGACGAAAACGGTGTGGTCGGCCAGGTGACGCGGGTCTATCCGTTTTCAGCCGAAGTGACCCTCATTACCGACAAGAATCAGGCCGTCCCGGTCCAGNNGCGCAGCGGCCTGCGCTCGGTGGCTTTCGGCCTGGGCAATGGTCAGTTGGAAATGAAGTACATGCCCGCCAACGCAGATGTCCAGGAGGGAGATACCCTGGTCACCTCGGGTCTCGACGGCATCTATCTGCCGGGATTTCCGGTGGCCAGGGTGGTCAAGGTCGAGCGGGACAGCGCCTATTCCTTCGCCCGCATCTATTGTCAGCCGGTGGCGGCGGTCGAGAATTTCGGCGAAGTCATGATTCTCGACCGCCGCGAAAACCTGCCACCCCCACCGCCGGAAGAAGCCTCCCGCGCAACCGCGGAGAGCGAGAAGTCCGGCCTGCGCCCGGCAAAGCGGCGCGCCGCGAGAGGAACGCCCTGATGCAGCCGACATTCTCCTCTTCCCGCATCCTCCTGCCGGTACGCCCCTGGTACATCGCCCTGACCTTTGTCGTGGCCTTGCTGCTCAATCTCGTCCCCACCGCGCCCTGGCCGGGCGTCCCGGACTGGCTGGCCCTGGTTCTGTGTTTCTGGTCGGTGCGTGAGTTCCGTCGCGTCGGCATGGGATGGGCTTTCCTGTGTGGCCTCCTGATGGATGTCGCCGACGGAGCTGTCCTTGGCCAGCACAGCCTGGCCTATGTGCTGCTCGCCTTCGCCGCTTCGGCCCTGTCGCGCCGTATCCTGTGGTTCCCGTTGGCGCAGCAGGCCCTGCAGATTCTTCCCCTCCTGCTGCTCTGCCAGATCATCCAGGGGGCAGTGCGCCTTGCCGCGGGGGCCGATTTCCCGGGCTGGGGCTACTTTGTCGGACCCCTGATCGCCGCCCCGTTGTGGATCCCGGCCACCTTCGTTCTGCTTCTGCCCCAGTTCCAGCCGGTGGAGCGTGACGACAATCGCCCGATCTAGTCGGGACCGGCAGTGAGCGACTTTCACAATCCGGAAGGGAACCTGGAACGCTTTCGCTTCCGGGTGCTCGTTGCAGGATTCGCCATCCTCGGGGCCTTCGCGCTGCTGGTCGGACGCTTTACCTACCTGCAGGTCATCCAGCACGACTATTACCAGACCCGAGCCGAGGATAATCGTATCGCCCTGGTACCCATCGTCCCCAACCGGGGCGTCATCACCGATCGCAATGGCATTGTCCTGGCGCGCAACTACTCCGCCTTCACACTGGAAATCACGCCTTCGCGCGTCGCGGCCCTGGATGCGACCATCAACGGTCTGGCCGAACTGATCGATATCCAGCCCAAGGACCGCAAGCGCTTCAAGCGCCTGCTCGACGAAGCCAAGAATTTCGAATCCATTCCCATCCGCACTCGCCTTACGGACGAGGAAGTCGCCCGCTTCGCCGCCCACCGCTATCGCTTCCCCGGGGTCGAGGTCAAGGCCCGTCTCTTCCGCCAATACCCCCTGGGTTCGGTGGCATCCCATGCCCTGGGATACATCGGCCGCATCACCGACCGGGATCTGGAGTGGATCGGAGAGCGCGCTCAGGAGGCCAATTACAAGGGCACCGATCACATCGGCAAAACCGGGCTGGAACAGCGCTACGAGTTCGAATTACATGGCGAGACCGGTTACGAACAGGTCGAGATCGACGCCGGCGGTCGCGCCGTGCGTAGCCTGAAGCGCATTCCCCCAGTCTCCGGCAACAACCTCGTCCTGACCCTGGACGTGAAGTTGCAGGAAATGGCCGAGAAAGCTTTCGGGGACCGCATGGGTTCCCTGGTCGCCATCGAACCTGCCACGGGGGGCATCCTGGCCCTGGTCTCGACACCGACCTACGACCCCAATCTCTTCGTGGACGGCATCACCCCGGACAACTGGAAGGAGCTGAACGAGGATCCCCACAAGCCCATGGTCAATCGCGCCATCAACGGCGCCTACCCGCCGGGGTCGACCTTCAAGCCCTTCATGGCCCTGGCCGCCCTGGAAGCCGGCAAGCGCACCCCGGCCCAGGCCATCAGCGACCCGGGCTTTTTCACCTTCGGCAACCACACCTTCCGGGACGACAAGAAGGGCGGCCATGGCATGGTCGACATGTACAAATCCATCGTCCACTCCTGCGATACCTATTACTACATGCTGGCCAACGACCTGGGAATCGACGGTATCGCCCGCTTCATGGGAAGCCTCGGCCTCGGTCAGCGGACCGGTGTTGACCTCGGCAAGGACGAAAACGGCGAATCCAGGGGCGTTCTCCCGTCCCCGGAGTGGAAGAAACAGCGGTTCCGCAAGCCGGAACAGCAAAAATGGTACGCCGGAGAAACGATTTCCATCGGTATCGGCCAGGGCTACAACGCCTACACCCCCATCCAACTTGCCCAGGCCACCGCCACACTGGCCAACGACGGAATCATGTTCAGGCCCCATCTGGTGCGCGAAATCATCAATACACGCAGCGGCGAAAAGCGCCTCATCGAACCCCGGCCTCTGCGCGATCTGCAATGGAAGAGCCAGAACATCGAGGTCATCAAACACGCCATGGTGGGAGTAAACAAGGAGGGCACCGGCACCCGCGCGTTCGCCGGAGCCCCTTACCAGGCGGCGGGCAAGACCGGGACGGCGCAGGTCTTTTCCTTGAAGGGGGCTGACTACAAAGCCCATAGCGTGAAGAAGGAGCTGCGCGATCACGCCCTCTTCATCGCCTACGCTCCGGCCGAGAAGCCGGTCATCGCCTTGGCCATCCTGGTGGAAAACGGTGGCTTCGGTGCCCAGTCGGCAGCCCCCATCGCGCGCATGGTTTTCGACTACTATCTCGCGGGCAAGATGCCTGCCGGGGCGGCGGATGAGGACGCCGCCGCGGTCGAGAACGACAACGAGGAGGAATAGGGGCCCATGGTCAACTGGCGCGGATGGCTGCGGCGCGGCTGGAACGGCCTGGTAGGCCCCCTGGATGGCCCTCTTCTGGGGATCGCCCTCACCATCATGGCCATCGGGGTGGCGACCATCCATTCAGCCACCTATGACGGCGTCGATCGTAGCGCCTCCCAGACTCTGCACCTGGGTCTCGCCATGACCATCATGTGGGCTGCGGCGCGCGTGCCGCCCCAGAAGCTCATGCGTTTCGCCATTCCGCTCTACGTGCTGGGGGTCGTGCTCCTGGTCGGGGTGTTCATTTTCGGCGTCACGGTCAATGGCGCCCGGCGCTGGCTTCCCCTCGGCTTCACACGCATCCAGCCCTCGGAAATCATGAAGATCGCCATGCCCCTGATGCTGGCCTGGTACTTCCACAAGTACGAATCGGCCCTGAATTTCCGCCATTACGGAGTAGCCGCCCTCCTGCTCTTCGTCCCCTTCGCGCTCATCGCCAAGCAGCCCGACCTGGGAACGGCAATCCTCGTGGGGGCTGCCGGGTTCTATGTCATCTTTTTCGCGGGCCTGCCCTGGAAAGTGATCGGAGGCCTGGCCGCAGCCGGTGCCGCGGCGGCCCCCCTGCTCTGGAACCTCATGCACGACTACCAGAGAAAACGCATCCTGACCCTCATCGATCCCAGCAGCGACCCCCTCGGTGCCGGTTATCACATCATCCAGGCGACCATCGCCATCGGATCCGGTGGCCCCTTCGGCAAGGGTTACCTGAATGGCACCCAGACCCACCTGGAATTCATACCGGAGCGCCACACCGACTTCATCTTCGCCGTCTTCTCGGAAGAGTGGGGCCTGATGGGTAACCTGACCCTGGTCTTCCTCTACACCCTGCTCATCGGGCGGGGACTGATGATCGCCTCCGCGGCGCCCATGCTCTTTTCCCGGCTTCTGGCCGGCGCCATCACCCTGGGCTTCTTCACTTATGCCTTCATCAACATGGGTATGGTCAGCGGCATCCTGCCGGTGGTCGGCGTGCCGCTGCCCTTCATGAGCTACGGTGGCACGGCGCTCGTCACGCTCTTCCTCGCTATCGGCATCCTCATGTCGATCAACAGTCACCGCATGCTGGTCCAGAAATGACCCGGCTTCTCCGCCTGCGCGGCACCTTCAACCCGGCCGTGGTCGCGCTTGTCGTCACCGCCTGTGGCAGTGCGCCACCTCTGGCACCGGCCCCCGACTCCGGCGCCAGCCCCACTTCTGCGACACCCTCTTCCCGCACGCCGACCCGCAAGCCCCAGGTCACCCTCAAACGGGGGGGAGGCTTCTACAAGGACGATGGTCCCGGCGACGAGATCCCCGACGGTCTCGACGACGTTCCCGACGCGGAACCCCGCTGGGAGGCCCTGCACAAGCCCGCCCTCAGGCCCTACGTGGTCCTGGGCAAGGAATACGTCCCCAACACCGCGCTGCGGCCCTACAAAGCCCGCGGCATCGCCAGTTGGTACGGCAAGAAGTTCCACGGCCAGAAGACCTCCATCGGCGAACCCTACGACATGTTCGCCATGACCGCAGCCCACCCCACCCTGGCGCTCCCTTCCTACGTGCGGGTCACCCAGGTGCAGAGCGGCAAGTCTGTGGTCGTTCGGGTCACCGACCGGGGCCCCTTCCACGCCGACCGCATCATCAACCTCTCCTACACCGCCGCCTACAAACTGGGGCTCATCAACGTTGGCAGTGGCCTGGTCGAAGTCGAAGCGCTACTCCCTGGAGAAAGCGCCGTCGTACGGCCCCTGCCCCCGGCCGAAAGGGACGAGATCGAAGAACTCAGCCGCCGCCTGGCCCGGGAGGAAGCTCCCGCTCAGGCGGCCCCGGCGACCGACGGCCCTCTGGCACGAGGCGTCTATCTCCAGTTGGGCGCTTTTGGCAATGCGGACAATGCCGAGACCCTGCGCAATCACCTGATCCGGGAACTCGACTGGCTGAGCGAGCCGGTGCGCGTGGTTGCGGGCAGCGGGGTGCATCGCCTCCACCTCGGCCCCTACGGCAATCGTGCCGAAGCCGAGCGTGTGGCAGAAAAAATCCGCCTCGCCCTGGGCTATCGCCCAACCTTCGTGACGCGACCGTAGGGCTGCCCCCGCCGACCCCGGCCCAGCCCCTGGGGGCTATGCGCTGGGGGGACCAAGAAAAACCGTGGCGACGACCTCGTTGCCGCGGCCACGGTATTCGATATTGCCAAAACTCATCATCTTGGCCATGGCAATGCCGCGGCCATTGGGATCGAAGGCCCGTTCAGGGTCGAAATCGAGAAATTTCTTCCAATCGAAGCCTTCGCCCTGGTCGATGATGGTGAAGGTGATGCGGTCGGGGAAGCGCTCGCAGCGCACCGTCGCGAATCGTGCGCAAAACTGGGGTAGCGCCAGACGGCGGGTGATTTCCGCCTCCCATTGGCCTTCCCACTTGAGCAGCGCTTTTTCCTTGTAGGTGACCCCAAGGTTGCCATGTTCGACCGCATTCACCAGCAGGTCCGCCAGACCGGGCGCCACGGTTTCCGGCTGGGGACACAGCGCAGCCAAAAGGGGCACCAGACGGCTCACGTCCTCCAGGGTGGAGAAGCGTTCCTCGACCCCCAGGGCAACTCCCTCGCCGGGGCTGCCATCGCCGACTTCCTGCAGCACCCGTGCCCGGGTGCGCAAGTCGTCCAGGGCCGAACGCACGATCTGCACGAGCGCCTCGGGCTCGTAGGGCTTGGTGAGGTAGTAGTAGGCCCCGGCGTCCAGCCCCTCGCGAATCTGCTGTGGCGTCGAAGCGGCTGTCTGCATGATGACGGGGATGTCCACGAGGCGTTCCTCGGCCTTGAGCCGCCGCAGGAACTCCATTCCGTCCAGCTTGGGCATCATGCGGTCGAGCACGACGAGATCGAAGGGCTGTTGCGTGTGCAGCAGCGCATCCCAGGCCGCCACGGGATCGGGGAACAGTTCGAGGTCGAGCCCCTCTTCGGCGAGGAACTCCTCGATGATGAAAAGATTCATCTCTTCATCGTCGACGACGAGCACGCGCTCCTTCTTCATCGGGTCTGTCTCCTCTGCACCTGGCTCAGCGCCGCCACCCTTCTTTTCGGATCATCATACCCGAAGATGCCGCTGAAACCGGCCCTTGACCCGGATCAAGGGCCAATCCGGAGCGCCGACTATACTGCCCGGTCCGCCCCGCCATCCCTCGTCCATGTCCGCCCTGCCTGATCTCGTCTGCCCGGCCGGCAGCCTGCCTGCCCTCAAGGCCGCCGTCGACAACGGCGCCGACGCCGTCTATCTCGGCTTTCGCAACGACACCAACGCACGCAACTTCGCGGGGCTCAATTTCGACCCCGCCACCCTGGCCGAGGGCATTCGCTACGCCCGGGGCAAGGGCTGCGAAGTGCTGCTCGCCATCAACACCTTTGCGCAGCCCGGGCGGGTCTCCGAATGGCGCAAGGCCGTCGACGCCGCGGCCGATCTGAAAGTGGACGCGGTCATCCTGGCCGACGTGGGCCTCCTCGATTACGCCAGCCGCCACCACCCGGGCCAGCGCCTCCACCTTTCGGTCCAGGGATCGGCCACCAGCTACGAAGCCATCAACTTCGCCCACCGGGAATTCGGGGTGCGCCGGGCGGTGTTGCCGCGGGTGCTCACCCTCCCCCAGGTCGAGCACGTCATCCACAACACGCCGGTGGAGATCGAAGTCTTCGGCTTCGGCAGCCTGTGCGTCATGAACGAGGGCCGCTGCTGGCTCTCCTCCTACGCCTGCGGCGAATCGCCCAACACCGTGGGCGCCTGCTCGCCGGCCAAGTACGTCAAGTGGGACAAGGCGCCGGGGCGCATGGACACCCGCCTCAACGGAATCCTCATCGACCGCTTCGCCGACGACGAACCGGCGGGCTACCCAACCCTGTGCAAAGGCCGCTTCGAAGTGCAGGGGGAAACCTATTACGCCCTGGAAGAGCCCACCAGCCTCAACGTCCTTTCCATCCTGCCCGATATCGTCAAGGCCGGCGTGCGCGCCATCAAGGTTGAAGGTCGCCAGCGCAGCCCGGCCTACGTGGCCCAGGTCACCCGCACCCTGCGCGCCGCCCTGGATGCCCTGGCCACCGACCGGGAGCGCTACCATGTCCGCCCCGACTGGCAGGCCCAATTGGCCAAGGTCTCCGAAGGCACCCAAGCCACCCTGGGCGCCTACAACCGGCCCTGGCGGTGAGGATCGGTGTGAGGAGTGAAAGGGGCAACGCGAAGCGTGCAAAGACGTTCCCCGCTGACACTGCACCTCGCACCTCTCGCCTTGTACTTTTCACTCAAAAGCACCCATGAAACTCGCCCTCGGACCCCTCCTCTATTTCTGGCCCAAGAACCGGGTCCTCGAGTTCTACGCCGAGATGGCGGAGAACGCCGCCCTGGATGTGATCTACGTCGGCGAAGTCGTCTGTTCGCGGCGCCAGCAGATGCGCGTGGCCGACTGGATCGGTCTGGCCCGGGATCTGCGCGATGCGGGCAAAGAGGTGGTGGTCTCCGCCCAGGCCCTGCTGGAATCGGAAAGCGATCTCAAGGCCCTGCGTCGCCTGGTGGATGAGGCCGGTTGCCTGATGGAGGCCAACGATCTCGGGGCTGTCAATCTAGTGCGGGGCCAGGCCTTCGTTGCCGGACCCCATCTCAACATCTACAACGAGGCCACCCTGGAGACATTCGCCCGCTTCGGACTGAAGCGCTGGGTACCGCCCCTGGAGGCCGACCGCCGGCTGGTGGAAACCCTGCACCGGGCACGGCCGGCGGGGGTGGAAACGGAAGTCTTCGCCTTTGGCAGGCTTGCTCTCGCCTTCTCGGCCCGCTGCTTCACCGCCCGTCACTACAACCTGAACAAGGACGATTGCCAGTTCAAGTGTCTCGACCACCCGGAAGGGCTGACCCTGTCCACCCGGGAGGGTCAGGAATTCCTCAACCTCAACGGCATTCAGACGCAGTCGGCCCAGACCTACAACCTGCTCGCCCAGGTGCCGGGCATGGCTGCCCTGGGCATCGAGATCCTGCGCCTCAGCCCGCAGCCGGAACATACCGGCGCCGTCATCGCCGCCTTCGACGCCGCCCGGCGGGGACTGCCCGCCCGCGCCGACGCCGCCTGGAATCCCTGCGGGCTGGTGGATGGCTACTGGTTCGGTGACGCCGGCATCGCCCGCCACGCCATCCCATCCTCACCTGGGGTTCCCGCATGAGCACCGCCTTCACCGTACCCAAGTTCCGCCTTCCCCCTGCCGTGGCCGCGCTCGGCCGCCGTCTTCCCCAATGGCCCCACGCCCTGGCCCTGGTCGCCGGACTCAACGTTGCCCTGCGCCTGCGCCTCTTGCCCGCGGAGAGCCTGGCGGCCCTGGAAGACAAGCGCTTCCACGTTCGCGTCCTCGACAGTGGAGGAGAAGCCCGCTTCTGTTACCGCGGCGGACTGTTCCGGCCGACCTTGGGCGACACGCGCGAGGCTGACCTCTGTTTCTCGGCCAATCTCTCGGCCTATCTGCAACTCCTGGCCCGCCAGGAAGACCCGGACACCCTGTTCTTCAATCGGGAGCTGGAAATCACAGGCGACACCGAACTCGGGCTCCTGGTAAAGAACATGCTCGACGCCATCGAGTGGCCCAGCCTGCCGCGCCTGCCCCTGCCGAGTCGCTGAATCTCGANNACCCTCCAGCGCCGCCGCCAGACTCTCCCGATTCACCGCCGGCTGGTTCTGGCTCACCTTCCACTTCCCCTCCAGCCGATCGATCACGATTTCGATCCCGCAAATGGCCCGCAGCAACCTGTCCGTATAGTCGGCCGGCGCATCGCTCACGGCCCAGGGGTACGCCCGGCCTGCTTCGTGCTCCGAAGTCAGCGCACCAACCTGTGCGCGAATCCATTCGGCGTCGGGGTAAGTCCGCAGCACCCCGTGGGCATGGACCACGGCGTAGTTCCAGGTCGGGACCACCCGGCCATCCAGGGCCTTGGTGGCGTAATCGCCCGGACTCACGTAGGTCTGCGGACCGTGGAAGATGACCAGAACTGGCGAACCGTCGGCAGCGGCCAGGGGATTGCCGCGGGCCACGTGGCCGCGCAGGACGCCCCATTCGCCGGCCTTGCCGTCGAGGACCAGGGGAAGGTGATTGGCGCTCAGGCCGTCGCCGTCCTGCATCACCACCGTGGCCAGGGGATGGGCGGCCATCAGGCCGTGAAGCTGGGCGCGGTCGGTGACGGCGAAGTGGGCGGGCAGGTACATGGGGCTACATCCGGAAAATGCCGAAACGGGTATCCCCGATCGGCGCATTGAGGGCGGCCGAGAGGCTCAGGCCCAGTACGCGCCGCGTATCCGCCGGGTCGATGATGCCGTCGTCCCACAGGCGGGCGCTGGCGTAGTAGGGGTGGCCCTGGCGCTCGTATTGGGCGCGGATGGGTGCCTTGAAGGCTTCCTCTTCCTCGGGAGTCCAGGGTTTGCCGGCGGCCTCCAGGCTGTCCCCCTTGACCGTCGCCAGCACGCCGGCCGCCTGCTCGCCGCCCATGACCGAGATGCGGGCATTGGGCCACATCCAGAGAAAGCGGGGGCCGAAGGCGCGGCCGGCCATGGCGTAGTTGCCGGCGCCGAAGGAGCCCCCGATGACGACCGTGATCTTGGGCACCGCGGCGGTGGCCACGGCAGTCACCATCTTGGCGCCGTCCCGGGCGATGCCGGCGTTTTCGACTTTGCGGCCGACCATGAAGCCGGTGATGTTCTGCAAAAAAACGAGGGGGATGTGCCGCTGGGCGCACAGTTCGATGAAGTGGGCGCCTTTGAGCGCCGATTCGCTGAACAGGATGCCGTTGTTGGCCACGATCCCGACCGGAGTGCCGAAGAGGCGGGCGAAGCCGCAGACCAGGGTGGTGCCGTAGCGGGCCTTGAATTCGTCCAATACCGAGCCGTCCACCAGGCGGGCGATGATTTCCCGCACGTCGTAGGGTTTCTTGGCATCGGTGGGGATGATGCCGTAGAGCTCCTCGGCGGCGTAGCGGGGCGCCACCGGCTCGCTCNNCCACCGGCTCGCTCAGGGCCAGGCTGGGTGGCTTCTTCCAGTTGAGGTTGCCGACGATGCGGCGGGCGATGGCCAGGGCGTGGGCGTCGTTTTCCGCCAGGTGGTCGGCGACGCCGGAGAGCCGGGTATGGACGTCGGCGCCGCCCAGGTCCTCGGCGTTGACCACTTCGCCGGTGGCAGCCTTCACCAGGGGCGGGCCGCCGAGGAAGATGGTGCCCTGGTTGCGCACGATGATGGACTCGTCGCACATCGCCGGCACGTAGGCGCCGCCGGCGGTGCATGAGCCGAGGACGGCGGCGATCTGGGGAATGCCCCGGGCCGACAGGTTGGCCTGGTTGTAGAAGATGCGGCCGAAGTGCTCCTTGTCGGGGAAGACCTCATCCTGCAGGGGCAGGAAGGCGCCGCCGGAATCCACCAGATAGACGCAGGGCAGGCGGTTCTCCAGGGCGATCTCCTGGGCCCGCAGGTGTTTCTTGACGGTGAGGGGGGTGTAGGTGCCGCCCTTCACCGTGGCGTCGTTGGCCACCACCAGGCACTCGACGCCGGCAATGCGCCCCACCCCGGCAATGAGGGAGGCCGCCGGTACCTCGTACTCGCCGCCGTAGAGGCCGTAGGCGGCGAACTGGCCGATTTCCAGGAAGGGCGTGCCGGGATCGAGGAGGGCGTCCACCCGCTCCCGCGGCAGCAGCTTGCCCCGGGCGAGATGCTTCTGGCGGGCGGCTTCCGGGCCGCCCAGGGCGATGGTGCCGGCTTTCTCGCGCAGATCGGCCACGAGCGCCGTCATGGCGGCGGCGTTGGCCTGGAATTCGGCAGTGCGGGGATCGAGCTGGGAGCGGAATTCGCCCATGGCGATCTCAGTGGTGATGAGCGGGGCGTTCGCCCACCGGGTGGCCGGCCGTCTTCCAGGCCTTGAAACCGCCTTCTATATGGGCGATGGGCGCCAGGCCCATGTCCTGCAGGGCGGCGGTGGCGAGGCTGGAGCGCCAGGCGGACTGGCAGTAGAGGACGAACTCCTTGCCCGAGCCGAAAATGTCCTTGTAGTAGGGGCTATCCGGATCCACCCAGAATTCCAGCATGCCGCGGGGGGCGTGGAAGGCGCCGGGGATCATGCCTTCCCGCTCCAGTTCCCGCACGTCGCGGATATCGACGAAGACGACCTCGGGGTCGTCGAACTTGGCCCGGGCTTCGTCCAGGGAAAGGGTGCGGATGCGGGTGCGGGCCTCGGCGATGAGCTGCTGGCAGCCTTTGGTGATGGGCATGGTGCTTCTCCTCGTTAGAAACTGCCTTGCGCCAGCCAGCGTTCGAGCTGGGGCAGGCGGTCGGCGCCGAAGAACATTTCACCGTCCACGATCACGGTGGGGGAGCCGAAGACCCCTGCCGCGAGGGCACTCTCCACCTCGGTCTTGAGGCGCTCCTTGACTTCCGGGCTGACCAGGGCGGTGCCCAGGGCCGTACGGTCCACACCCAGGCCAGCGGCGATGTCCAGCACGGCTTCCGGGGAGGAAATATCCCGGTCGTCCACGAAAAGTGCCCGGTACGTGGCATGGGCGAAGGCCCGGGCCAGGGCACAGTCCTGGTCGTGGAGCCAGTAGTAGGCCCTGGCGGCCTGTTGGGTGGGGAGGGGAAACTTGGCCGGCAGCCGGAAGGGCACGCCCAGGAAGCGGGCCGAGCGGGCGAAATCCAGCTTGTAGTAGGCGGCTTTGGCCGGCCCCTGGAGGGTGAGGGGAGCGCTGTTCGTGGTCTGGAAGACGACACCGAGCAGCAGCGGCCGCCACTGCACCTTGCGACCGTGGCGAGCGGCGAGATCGTCGATCTTCTCGCTCATCAGATAGCCGTAGGGGCTGGAGAAGTCGAAGTAGAAGGTGATAGGTTCGGCCACGATGATCTCCTTGATTCACCCGCCTGCCGCGAGCGGCGTCACGGGCCCACGAGTCCGCGCCATCGGGATCATGAGCGGGATTGCTCGGGAAGCGTTGCCAGGGCGACACCGGCGATGACCAGAGCGCCGCCGGTCAGCACGGTGACCCCGAGGTGCTCATCGAGCAGCACAGCCGCCTGGAACACCGCAAATACTGGCACAAGGTTGATGAAAACGGATGCCTGACCCGCCCCCAGGCGATGGACGGCGGCGGTGAACCAGGTATAGGCCACGGCGGTGCCGAAAAAAGCGAGAAAGGCAGTACTCGCCCAAACGCGCCAGGACCAGGCCGCCGGGTCGACGTCTCCTTCCGCCAAGGCAGCCAGCCCAAGGAGCAGGGCACCGGCCAGACAGGCATGGAGCGTCGTCGCCACAGGCGACAGCGTGTCTGTCGCCCGGCGGCTGATGAAGGTATAGGCGGTCCAGGTGAGCACACAGCCCACGATCAAGGCTTCACCCAGTCCGACCGTACCGCGCACCAGTGCAAGCAAGTCGCCGTTGCCAATGACCAAAAGGCAGCCGGCCAAGGCCACCAGGCAGCCTGCGGCCCGGCGCGGAGTCATCCGTTCCTGGCCGCAGGCCCAGGCGACGAGGACGACGGTGACCGGGTTAAGGGCAACGACCAGGGCNNGTAAAGGAAGATGCCGAAGAACCCCAGACCCCACACGATGCCCCAGCTCTGGCGGTCCGCCGGCAGGGGAATGCGACCTTCCCGGACCAGGGCGACCGCCGCCAGGACCAGTCCAGCCAGGAAAAAGCGCAGCGAGGCCACCGCCAGGGGGGCGGCCAGTTCCTTGGCGACGATGCGCCCGGCAATCCAGGTGCCGCCCCATATCGCCATGACTGCGACGAGTCTCGCGTAGTCGAGGGAGCGGCTTGCCGCGACCGGCACTCAGCAGACCTCCACGGCCAGGGCGACCGCTTCGCCGCCGCCGATGCACAGGGCGGCAACGCCTCGCTTGCCGCCGGTGCGGCGCAGGGCGCCGAGCAGGGTGACGACGATGCGCGCGCCGGTGGCCCCGATCGGGTGGCCCAGGGCACAGGCGCCGCCGTGGATATTGACCTTTTCCAGCGGCAGGTCGAGTTGGCCCAGGGCGGCCAGGGTGACGACGGCGAAGGCCTCGTTGATCTCGAACAGGTCGACATCCCCCGCCTTCCAGCCGCAACGGGCGAGGAGCTTCTCCACGGCCCGGCCCGGGGCCGTGGGGTAATCGGCGGGAGCCTGGGCGTGGCTCGCGTGGGCGACGATGCGGGCCAGGGGCGCGATGCCCAGAGCCTCCGCCCGGGAGGCGCGCAGGAGCACCACGGCAGCGGCGCCGTCGGCAAGCGACGAGGCATTGCCGGCGGTAATGGTTCCCCCTGCGCTGAACGCCGGTTTCAGGCCAGTGATCCTTGCCGGGTCGAAG
>CXWJ01010037.1_pt1 | contig 14260 bp, 9 predicted proteins | sample 590841 | NCBI WGS metagenome assembly CXWJ01 (sample SAMEA3498367, study PRJEB10139) | wastewater metagenome | biome: wastewater treatment plant; material: activated sludge | place: Austria | collected 2015-01-21 | reverse complement strand
GTTCGGGGTCTTCGGCCGGGTTATTGGTGACGACCGGCTCGGCCTTGCTGAGGGCCGCGCCGACAACACCGCGCTTGCCGGGGATAACCCGCCGGCTGTCGTCGTTCAGGAAGCGGCGGCGAGCGATGGGGCGCAGCATGCTGTCTTCATAGAGGAAGACCGCCCCGACCAGTGACTCGCGCGGAATGCCCATCTCGTCGAGAGCCAGGCTACAGGCGTCGAGCGATTGCTCCACGACGCGTTCAAAACTGAGGGTGGCGCTGAGCGTTGAGGCCATGCGTTGCAGCGACTGGGCGCGGTTGTTGGCCGACCGTAGAGCGCGCAACTCCTGAGCCGTTGCCTGGCTGACGCTGTGGCCCAGCGAGCGGTGGGCGCGCCCCAGCCCCGTCCAGGCAATGACCGCCAGCAGAACGCTGAACAGCACGGCCAGCACCAGCTCCGGCAGCCATTGACCGGCGGTCTGCGCGCCAAACACGGCGAAGACGACGACGAAGACGGCGATCTCAAGCACCACCAGCGCCACCAGGGCGACAGCGATCAGCCGCGTCGCGCGCGCGAATTCGCGGTCAATGGTGTTATCGATCGATTCGTCCATCTTGTTCGCGTGGTGGGCACACTCTCATGACCCAACCAGCATACACGCCCATTCTTACAGCAGCTATGACGCCACCTGACGATAGTACTATACCAAATCCCGCCCAATGTTCACCATTCGCCGCCATGACCGCTATAATCCGCCCGATGTCCGAATGAGAAGCGACTCACTGACCGTAGCCAAGCGGCGAAATCCGGTGTACTCTGGGGTTTCTTCTCTAAGATGAGGTAATAACATGAAAGCATTCGTGACCGGCGGCACAGGCTTGATCGGCCGCAGTCTCATCCGTCAACTGGTCGAGCGGGGCTATCATGTCCACGCTCTGGCTCGCTCGGCCACCGGCGCGGCGACGGTCAGCGCCCTCGGCGCGACGAGCGTCCCCGGCGACGTGACCGACCGCGAGTCGATGCGCGCCGGCATGCGCGGCAGCGATGTCGTCTTCCACCTGGCGGCCATCTACGACTACGCGCCAGAGGCCAAGGCGCAATGCGAGCCGATCAACGTCGAGGGCACGCGGGTCGTGCTGGAGCTGGCCCACGAACTGCGTGTGCCGCGCATCGTCTACACCAGCAGCCTGGCCGTCTTCGGCGACACCCACGGCGAGCTGCCCGACGAAACCTACCGCGCCGACGGCCCGTTCCTGACCGAGTATGACCGCACCAAGTGGCAGGCCCACTACGAAGTGGCCATGCCGCTTATCGAAGCGGGCGCGCCGATCATCATCGTCATGCCCGGCGCGGTCTATGGCCCCGGCGACACGAGCTGGCTGGCCGAGGCGATGCGCCTGTTCCACCGCGGGCTGATGCCGCTCGTGCCCGGCCCGGAGAGCGTCGTCACCTACGCCTACGTCGATGACGTGGCCGAGGGCCACATCCTGGCCGCGGAGAAGGGGCGCGTCGGCGAGAGCTACATTTTGGCCGGCCCGGCTGTGCCGTTGGGAGAGATGGTCGACTTTTGGGCGCAATTGACCGGCAAGCGGCCGCCGGCGGCCCGCCTGCCCTCCCGGCTGATCAGCCCGCTGGCCCCGGCCGCGGCCCGGCTGCAACCGGCGCTGTCGCTGCCACAGCTGTTCGCCGAGGACATGGTGCGGATGTTGGGCGTCAGCTACGCCGGTCGCGCCGACAAGGCCCGTGCCGAACTGGGCTGGCGGCCGCGCCCGCTGCAAACGGGGATGCTCGATACCTTTGAGTGGATTGCGGCCACGGAGCCGGCCGACGCGGGGCAACGCGAAAAACGTGCCGCGGGGGCTATCCTGCTGGCAGCGCTCGTCCTGCTCGTCCTCTGGCTCCGCGGGCGGCGAGAGCAGTGATCACACTAACCACTGCTTACTGATCACTGCCTACTGTTCTACCCCCGCCATCAACAACCCCAACTTCTCCGCTGTCGCCTCGGCGCGGGGCACGTCACCCATGATGCGCCCCTCAAAGATGACCAGAATGCGGTCGGACAGGGCCAGGACTTCGTCCAGGTCTTCGCTGATGAGCAGCGTGGCCGTGCCCTGTTCGCGCTGCTCCAGCAGCCGGGCGTGGACGTACTCGGTCGCGCCGATGTCCAGGCCGCGCGTCGGCTGGGCGGCGATAATGACCTGCGGCCGACGCGAGATTTCGCGGGCCAGAATGAGCTTCTGGATGTTGCCGCCGGATAGGCTCTTGGCCGGGGTCTCCAGCGACGGCGTCTTGACATTGTAACTTTTGACCAGCTCGCGCGAGTTACGCTGGATGGCCCCCCGGTTCAGGAAGCCGGAGCGGGCGTAGGGCGGCTGGTCGAACTCGCGCAGGATGAGGTTCTCGGCCACGGTGAACTCGCGGATCATCCCGTCACGCATGCGCTCTTCGGGAATGTAGGACAGGCCGAGGGCCATGATAGTGCGCGGCGACTGGCCGGTGATGTTGCGCCCGCCCAGTGTCACCTCACCCTGGGTGGCCGGCCGCAGCCCGGCGACGACCTCAGCCAGGGTGCGCTGGCCGTTGCCGGAGACGCCCGCCAGGCCGACGATCTCGCCCGCGCGCACGTCGAAGCTGACGCCGCGCAGCGCCGGCCGCTCGCGGTCGTTCTGCGCCTCCACATCGCGCAGGCTCAAGCGCACTTCGTGCACGTCAAGGGGTGCCTTGGCCGGCTGCGTGCCCAACGGCCGGCCGACCATCATCTCCGCTAACTGGTGCTTGGTCGTGCCCTTGACCGGCGTCGTGCCGATGGAGCGGCCGTCGCGCAGCACCGTAACGCGCTCGCAAAGTTGAATCACCTCATGCAGCTTGTGGGAGATAAAGATCAGCCCGTGGCCGTCCTTCTTCATCTGTTCCAGTGTCAGGAAGAACTCGTCCACTTCCTGCGGTGTCAGCACGGCCGTCGGCTCATCGAGGATGAGCAGCGCCGCGCCGCGATAGAGTGCCTTGATGATCTCTACGCGCTGCTGCTGGCCCACCGAAAGCTGCCACACAACTGCGTCGGGATCGACGTGCAGGCCATAGAGTTCAGCCAGCTCGTTGATGCGCACCGCCACGCGGTCGAGATCGGTCCGCAACCCGCGCGACGACTTCAGCCCCAGGGCGACGTTCTCCCGCACCGTTAGCGTCGGCACGAGCATAAAGTGCTGGTGGATCATGCCGATGCCGTTGCGGATAGCGTCGGCCGGCGATTGGATGGATACGACCTGACCGTTCAGCCGAATCTCGCCCTCGTCCGGCTCATAGAGGCCGTAGAGAATCTTCATCAGCGTGCTCTTGCCCGCGCCGTTCTCGCCCAACAGGGCGTGGACTTCGCCAGAGCGCACGTCGAAATCAACCCGGTCGCTAGCCAGCACACCGGGGAAGCGTTTGGTGATGCCGCGCATCTCCATATGATCAATGCGCGGATGGCCGGAGGGGAGGAGGTCGGTCATGGTAGTATCCAGTGTTCAGTGTCCAGTATTCAGTGGTCAGTATCCAGTATTCAGTGGTCAGTATTCAGTCATCGAAACGGACACTGAATACTGACCCACTGAATACTGTTAACTGTTTACTCGCTCGGCCCTTCCATGCCTTCCAGCAGTTGCGGCAGGTACCAGATCTCGTCGTCGGTGGCGACAGCGCCTTCGGCGACGTACTCGGTGCCGTCTTGCAGGTTGATGGGGCCGGCCCAAACGTTGATGTCACCCGAAGCCATGCCGGCGATGAACTCATCCAGGCTGGCCTGCGCCTCGGCGCTGAGGCCGGGGCCGCTTACCCAACCCACGTTGGTCAGGGCCGGGTCGGTCAGGTTGTCCCAATCGGCGGGCAGCCAGTCCCACGACTGCTCCCACGTGCCGTTTGAGACGGCGGTCACAATGTTGACGTAGGCGGGGCCCCAGCTAAAGAAGGGCACGCCCAAGCAGACTTCCGGGGCCAGGTCGCACGAGGCCACGTAGTCATAGGGGATGGCGTGAACCGCGTCGCCCTGGTCGGCGCGCTGGCCGGCGATGTCGATCGCCTCGGTCGTGTCGATACCGCTCAGCACCACGTCCGTGCCCGTGTCGAAGAAGTTGGTCACCACTTCGGTCGGGTCGAGCGTAACGGTGGGGATGTTGAACCAGAAGCCGATCCAGGTTACGGTGAAGCCCAGCTCGTCGAACGGCTCGGCGCGCAGGTTCTCGTTGCAGTACTTCGCGCCCAGGTAAGCAGCAGCCGTCAGGCGGCGCGTCTCGAAGTTGATCAGCGGACCAAGGTAGCCGATGTTACCCGTCTCGCTCGTCAGAGCGGCGGCGCAACCGGCCACGGCCTTCATGTCTTCCATGCGGCCCATGACGTTGCCCAGGTTCGCCGGCGCTTCGCCCGTCTTGGCGTCGTCGCCGGAGACGTTGATGAAGGTGACTTCGGGATACTTCTGGGCCACGCTGAGCGTGTCCTCTTCGAACTCGTCGGAGGTGGTCAGGATGAGCGTCGCGCCCTCGGCCACCATGTCATCGACCACGCCTTCCAGCGTCGCTTCCGGCTTGTCGGCCGAATTCAGCGACTCGAAGATGATCGCCTCGGAGCCCGGGATGTTGTCCATCACGAACTGTGCGCCGTCGGCGTGGGCCTGGCTCCAGCCGTGGTCGTTGCGCGGGCCAACGAGGACGACACCAAAGGTAATCGGGGCCGCTTCGGCCGCCGGTTCCTCGGCCTCTTCGGCCGGGGCAGTCGCTTCGCCAAAGACGCTGATCGTCCCGGCAGCGATGGCGGCCGCGGCCTCATCAGCCGCCGCCTTGGCCGCTTCGGGGATCTGGTACTCCGGATTGTAGTCCATCACCAGACCGCCGTTCTCCAGCGTCAGGGCGAACGACTCGCCGCCCAGCGTGCCGCCCTTCACCTGCTCGATGATGGTGTTCAGCACGCCCGTCCAGTCATAGACCTGGTTGGCGACGACAACCGACGGGGCCAGCGACGTCTGGCTCGACTGCGTGCCAAACCACGGCACGCCGTTCGCTTCGGCCACGCCGATAGCGCCAACGACCATCTGGGCCGTGCCGCTCAGCGCGTCCGCGCCCGCGCCGACCAGGGTGTTAGCCGCCTCGGTCGCCAGGGCTACGTCGCTGAAGGAGCCGATGTAGTTGACGTTGACGGTGATGTCGGGCTTGGCCGCCTTGGCTCCGGCCACGAAACCGTCCACGTACAGCTTGGCATCGCCCGTCTCGATCGGGCCGACGACACCCAGGGTATTGCTCTCGGACAGATTGGCCGCCAGCACACCGTTGACGTAGCCGCCCTCTTCGGAGCGGGCCTCATAGGCGTAGATGTTGGGGATGCCAAAGGTATCGACCGTCGTGCCCCAGGCGAAGCTCGTGTCCGGGAAGTCCGGAGCGATCTCCTGCAGGGAGCTGCCGTACTGCGAGCCGTGGCCGATGACCAGGTTGTAGCCTTGGCTGGCGTAGTCGCGCAAGGCGGCAGCGGCGTCTTCGACCACGAACATGTTCTCTGAATAGACGAACTCGAAGTTCTCCGCGCCCATCTCGCCCTCAATGGCGGTCAGCGCGTCGAATATGCTCTGGCTAAAGGCCAGGTCGTTGATGCCGCTGGGCATGACCACAGCGACGCGGAACGGCCCGGTGGCCTCCTCGGCAGGGGCCTCTTCCTCAGCCGGAGCTTCTTCCTCAACCGCGCCCTCTTCCGTGGCCGCGGGCTGCTCTTCGACGGTCGTTTCTGTCTGCGCGCCGCCACCACAGGCGGCGATGGTCATGGCCAGGATCAGCAATAGAGCCAGCCATCCAAAGCGTTTCATGTTCTTCCTCTCCTTTTCAATGTAGGTTCGCATGGAAATACTCTACTTTGACGCACCGTTGCGTCGTATGAGACCGGTTATGGCCGCGGCCGGCAACCGGTCGGGTGGATAGTCCAAACCATCTGTGGAGTGACATCACCTCCTCTATGATTCGCGTTCGTAGGCCACGCCAAGCGCCGATGGCTTGCGCACGCGCCCGGCTGAGAACATCAACACCAGAATCGTCAGCACGTAGGGCAGCATGATCAGCAGTTCTGAGGCATCGAACGGGATAGGAATGTTGAGCGCCTGAATCCACAACTGGAGCGCGTTGACCATACTGAACAGCAGTGCGCCGAATAGTACGCCATACGGCCGCCAGCCGCCGAAGTAGACCAACGCCACGGCGATGAAGCCGATACCGCTGGTCAGGTTCTGCTGGAAGACATTGAGCAGGGCGATGGACAGCGACGCCCCGGCCACCCCGGCCAGCATGCCACCCAGTGTGACCGTCATATAGCGCGTCCGCTTGACGCTGACGCCCAGCGCGTCGGCCGCCGCCGGGTTCTCGCCCACAGCCCGTATCTTCAGCCCGAACGTCGTTCGGTAAAGCACGTACCAGGCGATGGGCACGAGCAGATAGGCCAGGTAGGTCATCACGCTCTGCTGGAAGAAGACGGGGCCGAGGATGGGTAAGTCGCTCAGGAAGGGAATGTTCACCGGCCCGAAGCCGCTGACCGTCTCGACCGTGCCCAGCATCTTCTGGAACAGCAGTTCGCTCATGCCCAGCCCGAACAGATAGAGGCCAATGCCGCTGATGCCCTGCTCGGCCTGAAACGTTACGCTGATGACGGCCATGGCCAAGCCCATCAGGCCGCCGACGACGATCGCCGCCAGCAGACCCAGCCACAGGTTGTCGGTGGTCAGGGTGATATAGAAGGCGGCAAACGCGCCCATCAGCATGATACCTTCGACGCCCAGGTTGTATACACCGCTGCGCTGGCCGAACATCTCGCCGATGGAGGCGAACAGATAGGGCGTCGCCAGGCGGATGCCGGAGGTTAGAATACCGATGAGCACCACTTCGGTGAAGAGTTGGCTAATCACTGGATACCTCCTGCCCCGCGGCGCGGGCCATCGGTTTCATCGACGGGCCGGCATCGGCCACAGTAGCCGGCGGCGTAGGTTTTGCCCCCCCGCCATCCAAGGGTGGGCCAACGGGCGGGGCCAAGGACGACCTCTCACCTGCTCCCCCGCCCCCCTGCTCCCCCGCGCCTTTGCCTCCCTGCTCGCCCACACCGATCTGCCGCCGCCGCGCCAGCCGCCGGCTGAAGATGTCGCTGCTGACGACAAAGACGACCACGAGGCCGTTCAGCGCGGTAATAAGAGCCGCCGGGACTTGCATGGCTCGCTGGAGGCTGTTCGCGCCGACGATGAGGGCGCCAAAAATAAAAGCTGCCGGGATCGTTCCCAGCGGGTGCAACTTACCAAACAGGGCGGCGACGATACCGTTAAAGCCGGCATTGCCGGTGAAGCCGGCCGCCGAACCGTCGGTGATCATCCGATGGCTGACGCCGTAGACCTGCACCGCCCCGGCCAGACCGGCGAACGCGCCGCTGAGCAGCAGGGCCAGCACAATGTTGCGCTTGACGTTGATACCGGCATAGCGCGAGGCGGCCGGGTTGAAGCCGACGGCGCGAATGCGGTAGCCGATGGTCGTCCGCCACAACAGGACGTAGACCACAAAGGCCAGGACCACGGCCAGCAGCGCCCCGGCGTGCAGCCGCGTGGGAACCCAGCGCGGCAGGTCGAATACGTCGCTGAGCCGGGCTGTCTGGGGGATGGCTGACGCGGCTTGCAGTTGCACCGGGTCGATCATCGGCCCGCGCAGCAGGAAGTTCATCATTTGCACGGCGATCATGTTGAGCATGATCGTGCTGAGGATTTCGTTGACGTTGAAATACGCCTTCAGCAAGCCGGGGATGCTGCCCCAGACCGCCCCGCCCAGAAAGCCGGTCAGCAGCGCCGCCGGAACCAGGATGATGGCCGGCGCGTCGGGGAAAGACAGCCCCAACAGCGTCGCCGGCAGCGCCCCGGCGATGAACTGCCCCTCGCCGCCAATGTTGATGACTCCGGCGCGAAAGGCGATGCAGATGCCCAAACCCACCAGCAGCAGCGGCGTAGCCCGGACAATGGTATCGGCCAGGGCGTTCTGGCTGCCAAACGCGCCTTTCAGCAACGCGCTATAGGCCATGAACGGGTTGGCGCCCAACAACTGGAGCATAATCGCCCCGACGCCCAGCGCGGCCAGCGTCGCCAGCAGTGGCAAAAGCAAATCGAACAATCGGCCAAGACGCGGGTATTTGACGAGGAAATCGACCATAGTTCACCCGATGTCGGAGCGCCACCCCTCGGTGCTACCCCTCATGAAAAGCCGTTCCCAGCGCCATGGGCGGGGAAACGCGCAACACGCGGCGCAACGGCCGCTGCCAACTGCGGGGCATCGCCTCGATGAACCGCTCGGTGTAGTCGCTGCCCACGGCCAGCAGCACCAGGATCATCAACAGCCACGGAATGGCGTTAAACGCCACGACCGAGACTTCAGGGAAGGCCCGTTGGAGCAGCGTCGCCAGCGCCTTCGTCGCGCCGAAGAGCAGTGCGCCGAACGCGCCGCGAATGGGCGACCAGCCGCCGAAGATGACGATCGCCAGGGCGATCCAGCCGAAGCCACGCACGTGGCCGTCGGACCAGCCGATCTTGACGTTGAGCGAGTAGGCCGCGCCGGCAATGCCGACCAGCGCGCCGCCCAGGATGGTATAGAGATAGCGCACGCGGTTGACGTTCACCCCGCGCGCGAAAGCCGCCGTCGGCCGCTCGCCTGCGCCGCGCAGATGCAGGCCGGCCTGCGTGCGGTTGAGCCACCACCAGGTGACGCCAATCAGGGCAAAGGCGAAGTAGACGACGATGTTCTGATCGAAGAAGATTGGGCCGACGACGGGCAGATCCTTCAACAGCGGAATGCCCGCCTTGGGCACCACCGCGCCCGACATGCGGGTGTAGTTCTGGCCCAGGAAGGCACTCAGGTCATCGCCCAACAAGGCCAGCACAAAGCCGATGGCGACCTGGCTCTGGCCCAGGCGAATGCTGCCCAGGGCCACAATACCGGCAAAGATCATGCCCACGACCGCCGCCGCCAGAAAACCGAGCCAGTAGTTGTCAGTGCGCAGACCGACGACAAAACCGGTCATGGCCGACATGAGCATCGTGCCGTCGAGAGACAGGTTCGTAACGCCCGACCGTTCGGTCATGATCTCGCCACAGACGGCGATGATGAGCGGCGAGGCCTGCAAAACAATGGACGCCAGGACGGCGATCAATTGGCTGTCGTTCATCAGTCACCTCCGCGGGCAGTGGGCGTAATGTCACCAGCGATGGCGTCGGCCGGCGGTGGGGCGTTCGCTTCCGGCGCGTCGCCGGTGCCGGCGGCCGCGCCACCGATGCCCAGTTGCTTGGCCGAGCCGAACAGCAGCACGAACAGCACCATGACCCCGGTCAAAATGCCGCCCAGCGACGAGTGCAGTTGCGTCTTCAATTGCAGGGTGATGCTGCCGTTGAGCACGACCGAGAAGAAGAAGGCGATGAACGGCACCCACAGGATACGATAGCCGGCCAGCATCACAATGAGCAGCGCCAGAAAGCCAATGCCGCCGGAGATGCTCTGGCGCAGGCTGTCGAACCAGCTGAGCACGCGCACCGCCCCACCCAACCCGGCCAGTGCGCCGCAGAACATCATCGCCAGGATCGTCTCGCGCTCGCTGGACACGCCCAGCAGGAAGGCGGAGAACGGGTTCTTGCCCAGCGCCTTCAGCTTTAGCCCCCAGGTCGTGCCGCGCAGGATGAAGAACACGGCGGCGAAAGCCACCCCGGCCAACACCAGCGACAGCGGGCTGAGGCGCGACTCCAGCAGCCGCGGCAGCAGCGCCGCATCCTGGAACGGGGCCGTGCCGCGAAAGCTGCCCCCTTCGGGTGGCTGCCACGGCCCGGAGATGAGGTAGTTGGTCAGGATGATCGCCAGACCGTTCAACGCCAGACCACTGAAGATCTCGTTGACCCGACCGCGCGTCTTTAGCACCGCCGACAGGGCAGCCCACAGCGCGCCGCCGAGCATGGCCGCGCCCAGTTCCAGCGGGATGAGCAGCCAGACCGGGCCGCTAAAATGCAGGGCGACCCAACTCGCGCAGATGGCGCCCAGGATGATCTGCCCCTCAACACCGATGTTCCACAACCCGGCTGTGAAGGTGATCAGTAAGCCGACCGAGCACAGCACCATTGGCACCCAGAAGGCGATGACGCCGAGCAGCTTGTCGCTGCTGCCCAGGGAGCCGTCCCACATGGCGCGGTAGGCTTCGGCCGGGCTGGCCCCAAAGAGCAGCAGCAGCCCGCTGGTAAACAGCAGCGCGGCGACGACGGGCACCAGCGGCCACACGCGCGCCAGCCAGGTCGTGCCACTTCGTTGCGCCTGGTTCATGCCTGGCCTCCTATCAGATGGCCGAGCTCTTCGGCCGTCGTGGCGGTGGCGTCGACCACGCGCGACATGCGCCCGCCGGAAAAGACGGCGATGCGATCACTGTGAGCGATGATCTCGTCCAGGTCGGCCGAGATGAANNTTGAGCAGGGCGAACAGCAAGCGCTGCTGGTTGCCGCCGGAGAGGGCATCGGCCATCGTCTCCGGCTGGCCGACGATCTGGTAGGTAGCAATGCGCTCGGTCATCTCGCTGCGGTTGCCGGTCCAGTCGATGAAAAACTGTTTTTCCGGCCGGGCCAGGATCAGGTGCTCGGTCAGCGACAGCCCCGCCACCAGCCCTTCTTCCAGCCGTCCGGCGGCCACGTAGCCGACACCGTACCCTTGCATACGATGATAGCCCCAGCCGGTCACGTCTTGCCCGGCCAGCCGCACGTGGCCCTTGCTGGGCGTCATCAGCCCGGCGCAGGCCTGCAAGACCAGCCGTTGGCCGCTGCCCTCCAGCCCGGCGAAGCCGAACACTTCGCCCGCGCGCACGGTCAGATTGACGTCGGGCACGGTCAACTGGTAGGTACTGAGGGTCACATCCTGAAGCTCCAGCACCGGCGCGCCGAGGGTGAAGGACGGCCGGCGGCTGCGCTGGGGCATCTGGCCGAACATCATCTCCACCAGCGCCTCGCTGGCACACGGCAGCTCCTGACCACCCACCAGCTTGCCCCGCCGCAAGACGTAAGCGTAGATGCACAACTCCTGCACCTCCTCCAGCTTGTGGGAGACGAGGATGACCGTCTTGCCCTCTTCGCGGGTCATCTTGTGCATCGACTCGAACAGCACTTCCTTCTGCTCGGCGCTGATGCCCGTGGTCGGCTCGTCGAGGATGAGCACCTGGGCCCCGCCGGCCAGCAAGCGCACCAGCTCGAGCTGCTGCCGCTCGCCCATCGACAGCGAGTCGATGGTGGCGTTGGGGTCAATGGCGAAGCCGTAGCGCGCCGCCAGCCCGGCCAGTTCGGCGCGGGCGGCTCTGTAATCGAGGCGCAGGCGGCTGTCGCGGCCGAGCAGGTAGTTGTCGATGACACGGAACGGGGGCATGTCCAGCGGGTCTTGATAGAGCATGCCCACGCCCTTGGCCAGCGCGTCGGCCGGGGAGTGGAAGCGCACCGGTTGATCGTCGAGCAGAATCTCGCCGCCGGTCGGCGGCTGATAGCCGGAGAGGATCTTCATGAGGGTGCTCTTGCCCGCGCCGTTCTCGCCGACGAGGGCATAGATCTTCCCCGGCTCCAAGGTCAGGCTGATACCATCGTTCGCCTTGACCGCACCGAAGTACTTACGGATGTCCCGTAATTCAACCCGCATATGACCTCCCGGTGATTCGTCCGTGATGTGCTGCAGGCCAGTCACACGCGGGCGGCCGTTTGGGCCAACCCGCTCAACTAGAATAGCGGAAATCAAGATCACTGAATACTGCCATTGATCCTGATTTATATATGACATTCATCGGGACTATTGCCCAATGAATGCCTTTTCAAGGGGAAGAGTCCACAGATTGCACAGATTGCACAGATTATGTTTAGTAATGCTGTTGCAAAAGAAATCTGATTCGCAGATTTGGCAGATTCAAAAAGGTGATCTGTGTAACCTGTGGACTTCTGATCTAATCAAGGTAAAGGTACGTTCTGCTTCTCCAGCGGTGCTGACAGGTCGCGGCCGGCGTGCTTCTCGGTCAACTGTTGCTCGTCGCGCAGGCGGCGGGCCACGTCTTCGCGCCCGGCGGCCACAGCCAGATCGAGGCCCAGGCCGACCTCGCGATAGGCGTCTTCGTAGCGCGCCTGGCGGCGGTAGGCCTGGCCGCGCAGGGCATGGAGTTCGGCCCGGCGCAGGCCGGGCAGCCAGTCGGGGTCATAGCCGGGCGCGGCCGACAACGCCGCGTCGAGCTCGGCCTGGGCGGCGCGGCCGTCGCCTCGCTCCAGTTCATGCAGCGCGACCAACTGGCGGGCCAGGGCGGCGTCGCCCGGCTCGCGCAGGCCCAGCGCCAGTGCCCGCCGCGCCGCCTCGGCCGCGTCGCGTCCCACCCCACCACGACCCTGAGCGCTCAGCAGCGCCCGCTGCAACTGCCCTTCGGCCGATTGGGGATAAGTGGCAATGAAAGCAGCCAGAGAGCGGTTGGCCTGGTGGGGCGCGCCGCCCTGGCGCAACGTTTGGACGGCCCGCAGTTGCGCTGCCGTGTTGCCGGTCGCCGCGGTCGTCGCCTCGAAGTGGGCTTGCTCGGCAGCCGTGTCGAAGGCGGGCATCTCGAACGCCCCCGCCCGGTCGGCCCGCCAGAACCACAACAACAGCGCGACGTGGACGACGGCCGCTGCTCCGCTTAGCAGCGGCGTAGCGACAAAGTCGTAGATCGTCCGCCAGTCACCGATGGGCAGAAACAGGCTGAAGACGGGGTAGTAGAGCAGCGAGAAGTAGAGCTGGAAGCGAAAGGCGCGCAAGCCGAAGTACTGCACCGTGCGGCTGGCGTGGCGGCGCAGCAGCAGCCACAGCGCCAGGCCGAAGGCCAGCGAGCCTAACGTGCCGGCCAGGGCGATGATCCAGTTCTGGGTAGGGGTAAATGTGCCCTGAGGCACGACGTAGCCCCAGAAGACGCGATAGCCGAACTCGACGACCTGGCCGCCGAACAGCCAGATCGCCGCGGCATGCGCCAGTTCATGCACCAGGACGGCGGGCGGGACGCCGACAAAGAAGGCGGCCTGCTCGGCCTGTTGCTGCTTGGCCCTGGTCAGTGGCTCTTGCCGCAGCTCGGCCCAGTTGCGGATGATCTGGACGACGAGTTGGAGGGCGCGGCCGATGTACAGCAGGGCGAGAACGTTGAATAGACCCGATATGACCGACATCAGCAGACCAGTAGGTCGATGATAGCCCAGGTGGGCGATTTGGCAAATCGCCCACCGTCGCGCCGTTTATGCTAAAATCCCTTCGTGGCCACCAAACAGGAGTTCATCGCCGGTCTGCCGCTCTTCGCCGATCTGAGCGAAGCTGCCCAGGCGGCCGTCGCGCGCGTCGCCCGTGAGTACGCCTTCGAGGCGAACGCGGTCATCGCCTACCAGCGCGACGTGGCCAACAGCCTCTACATTGTCAAGGAGGGGCGGCTTTTCGCGCGCGCCATCGACGCCAACGGTATCGCCCGCGAGACACGCTCCTATACGCCAGGGCAGTCCTTCAATGACCTGTGGCTGTTTGTGCCCGGCATCCACACCGCTACGGTGAAAGGAGCTGAGGCCGGCCGGTTGCTCATCATCAACAGCGCCGACTTCCTGGGGCTGCTGGAGGAGTATCCGGTCATCATTAATGACCTGGCCCCGCGCGACGACGGCGAAATCCACTACGGCCTCAGCGATGTGGCCTGGCGCGAGGCGCAGAAGATGAAGTTGCGCCGCCGGGTGCGCGCTTCGTCGGCCGCCGCCCTGCTGCCGGAAGAGCGCCTGGAGTTCTTTGCCCGCCGCAGCCTCTGGCTGTTGGCCGGGCGGCTGGTTATGCCCATCCTGCTCATCCTGCTGGCCATTGTCATCGCCTTCATCATGCCGACCGACACCGGCTTGCAACGCGCGCTCAAGGTCGGCGCGCCCGTCGCGCTGCTCCTCATCGGCGGCGTCTGGGTGGCCCTGCGCATCATCGACTGGCGCGGCGACTACTTTATCATCACCAATCGTCACCTGACCCACCACGAGTTCGACCTGCGCCACTTCCGCGTGCGCCTGGTCAAGATTCCTATCGGTCAGGTGCAGACGGTCGAGGTGTTGAAGCCGTCGCTGCTGGCCAACGCCTTCAACGTCGGCTCGGCCCGTGTGACGACGGCCGCCGTGGCCGGCAACGTACTGTTCGACTACATCGACAAACCGCTGAAGGTCAAAGACGTGCTGGAGCGCCTGACCGGCCTCTACCGCTCGGTCGAGTCAGCCCAGACG
>CXWJ01003171.1_pt1 | contig 14261 bp, 11 predicted proteins | sample 590841 | NCBI WGS metagenome assembly CXWJ01 (sample SAMEA3498367, study PRJEB10139) | wastewater metagenome | biome: wastewater treatment plant; material: activated sludge | place: Austria | collected 2015-01-21 | reverse complement strand
GCACCATGTTGTGGGAGAAATTGTACGTTACGCTTCGCAAAAAGGTCGGGCGCTTAAGGAACTTAAACTCGAGGAATTCCGTAAGTTCCATCCTCAACTCGATGATCGCGTTTATGCGATCTTGGGGAGCGAACGCGCGGTTCAAGCGTTTCGNNGTTTCGGAGTGTCGGCTCGACCGCCCCAAGCGAAGTTCTGCGTCAACAAACAGCTTGGGAGTTACGCCTTGCAGGTCAATAGCTTCTTCGATCGCAGCGCTATCGCTCAATCCCACCTCTCTGCCACAATGGCGGCCAAGAACGGAAAGAGGAAAAGGCTTCCACCGCTTAGTTTACGGGCGTGGGGTAAAGTCTTTCGCTCTATCTCGCTCCTATTTCTCGTTCTGTTTGCCACCACATCCGCCGAATCTCAGCAGGCCCCTAGGGACGTTGTTCTTGAGACCCTCCGCGAGTTTCGGCCGCTGACGCCGCTGCAAACGATCCGGGCGGTTGAAAACTTAATGAACATTGGCGAGGTCGAACTCGCTAAATCCTACTTGAGCGCATTCCTCAAGACCCCGCCGTCCGAGCAAACCTTGGTGCAGCTCCATGAAGAAATGGGATCGACCTTCTTTTCGAAAATAGCGATCGACCGCCGATTTTCTCCCGAAGGACAACAACTTGCAAGTTTGATCCTCTCGGCTGCAACGCGAGCAGCACGTGATCCCAAACAGCTGAAACAATGGGCCCTGGATCTGGAATCCGATAAATATGATGTCCGCCGAACGGCCATCGCAAACCTGCAAAACGCAGGTTCAGATGGTGTGGTGGCGATCCTGCAACGGGCCGCAGACGCCAAGCACCAACCCCCGCATCAAGCAGTGACAGATGCCCTCTGGAGTCTCGGAAAAATAAATCCTGGCCCAATTTTGGGCGCAGCTCGGTCTGAAGACCCTTACCTTCGATGGCATGCTCTTTCCGCCTTAGCACGCAATCCGACTACGAATCGATCGACTTTATTCCGCTGGGAACTCGATCCCCTCGCGGATCCTGCACTCCAAGAATTAGCCGCACGCGGGAACCAAATGCTTCGTAGTCAGCCCTCCGACCTTGCGATGGCAACAAGCTTGATGCGTCAAGAGGCTGAACGATTATTGGATGGAAGTCAACATCTGGGAGATATTGATACGGTCCGCTGGACTCTCTGGTACTGGACCCCGAAAACGCTTGAAGTCGAAGCGCGTGAATTCCCCCGCCGGACGGCAGAGCTCATCGTCGCGTCCCAAATCGCAGAAGATCTGATCCACATTGAACCTGATCATGAAACCAATCATGAACTCTATTGGACTGCTGTGCTAGGCGCAACGCGTAGGACCCATCCTTATCCTGCTCGATTAACACAGGCCGCCCCTTCCATTATGACATTGTCCTGTCAGTGCCCTGTGCAGCGTCTGGAGAATGTGATCAAGCGCGGACTCCAAGGGGATCTTGCTCCCGCTGCGATTGCCGCATGTGAGACGCTTCTCGAAAGCTCGAACCCACCGGCGTTTGGGGCTGGTTCTGCAGTATCCCTTGCGGCAGCTCATCCGAATCGACGCCTCCGTTTTGCAGCGTCCAGGTTGGCGATGCACTGGGCTCCATCTCAGCCCTATGGGGCAGCTAGTGATGTATGGGAAGAGGTGTTGCGCGCTTTGCGACCTGGGAACGGCCGATCGGTATTGATATTGGATGGAGCGCCACAACGAGCTGAATCGTTGGCGGCACTTTGCAGACAGTTCAATCTTGACGCTCTTGTGGTGAATGATGGGCAAGACGCAGTGCGAACAATCCAAACGAACAATGCGGTCGACGCGATCCTGATGCATCAAGCGCTCAGTCGTCCAACATGGTCGGAAATGTGGCAACAACTGCAAAGCATGCCGGTAGCGGCGGAGATCCCCACGGCCCTCTTATATCAAGCAGAAGGATTCCGTCAAAGCGATTCGGAACGGATAGCGATCGAGCAGATGGGAACCAATTTGCTTTGGTTTCCGGTACCGTCGAGTGCAACGGCCTTGGGGACACTGATGCGCCGGATGTTAGAGACGGTAGAGGCTCCATTGACCCAAGAAGAGCGGGTAGCGATGGCCAAAGAGGCCCTCACATGGGTGCAGAAAGTCGCGTCTGATCCTAGACAGCATGAGCTTTACAATTTTGGACTTCTGCTGGATGCCTTGGATGCGACGGGTAAGAATCCGGACTTGGCGCAAGGGAGTATTCGCGTCCTTGCAGTACTACCATCCGAACGTGCGCAACAGATCCTGCGGACCCTTGCTCGTAATGCATCTCTGCCGCAATCGCTGCGCGACGAAGCGGATAAGGCGCTAGGTGCCTCGACCCAGCGTTTTGGAATGAAGGTGCCCGAGGATAATCCTTAGTTTCAGGCAAATATGGTTGGTCGACAAAACAATGAAACGGGCTCGCCGATTCCATCCTTGATCGGCTCAGGACCAGCCATGGAAACGGTCTATCGCATGACGCGCAAAGCTGCGGCGTCGCGAGCTTCGGTGTTGATTTTAGGGGAAACAGGATCTGGGAAGGAACTCATCGCCACGGCCCTTCATCGCCTCAGTCAGCGAAATAATGGACCCATGATCAAAGTAAATTGCGGAGCCCTTTCGGAAAGTTTGCTTGAAAGCGAACTATTTGGGCATGTTCGGGGGGCATTTACCGGAGCGGTAGGGAACCGGATTGGGCGATTTGAGGCCGCTCATGGCGGCACGATTTTTCTCGATGAGATTGATTCGGTCTCCACCAAACTACAGGTCAAGTTACTCCGTGTCCTCCAAGAGCGTGAGTTTGAGCGTGTCGGGGATACCCAAACTGTCCGCGTCGATGTCCGTGTTGTGGCGGCCACAAATCGCGATCTGACGAGTGAGATAAATGGAGGGCGATTTCGGGAGGATCTTTACTGGCGGCTCAATGTAATCCCCATTCAGATTCCTCCTTTGCGGGAGCGACGGGAAGATATCTTGCCGCTCGTCATTCATTTCCTTGGGTACTACAACGAAGTAAATGATCGCTACGTGACCCATGTTGACTCGGATGCCATTGCTGTCCTGCAGGCCTATGATTGGCCGGGGAATGTACGTGAATTGCAGAACTACATCGAGCGCGCTGTAATCATGGCGGAAAGCGACAGCCTGAATGTTGATTTACTCCCTCCTGAGGTTCGTAATCCCAAGCAGTTTCGACGCATGCGCGGTCCACAACGGGACCTGGATGTCCTTTCGTCGGAATTGGTTCAGCAAGGCCTTCAGGATCTCGACGAGTCGGCGGGTAATCTGCACGACGAACTCGTCAATCGAGTCGAGCGGCAGCTTTTGCTGCAGGTGATGGCGGCGAGTAACCATGTACAATTAAGAGCGGCACAACGACTGGGGATCAACCGCAATACGCTTCACAAGAAGTTGCGTGAGTATGGGATCGAGGGTTCCTAGCGGAGCGACGAGCAATTGGCAAACATGGGAACTTGGGGAGTCGCTTTTTCGATTTGTTATCTCTTGGGATTTTCCCTTGAGTTCTCGCGGGGGTTATTGAAATTACCAACGCCACGCTGGGGCATTCCCCTCCTGATTGCCATCGGTCTCGTTTTCCATACGTCTCTCCTAAGCGATCTTTTTCCGCTTGTGTGGCAACAGCGCAGAGGCGTTTACGCCAATTGGGGTCACTGGTGTTTGGTCATAGCCTGGTTCTTAGTGACCAGTGACCTTGTGGTGCGTTGGCTACGACCGCAACATGCATTGAGTATCATTTTGCTCCCTGTCAGTTTGACCTTTATTGGTGTCGCATGGTACTTGCCCAAGGACCAGATATTCGCGACGAACCGTTCTTGGCAGGTGTTAGGGGTAGCCCACGGACTTCTCTTGCTAAGTGCCTCAGTCTTCATCAGCCTTGGCTTTGTGAGTGGTTCGATGTATTTGTGGCAGGCACGGCGGTTAAAGCGGAAGATTGAGGGATCGCGTTGGCCGCAGTTGCCGAGCTTGGAATGGTTGTGGTGTTGGACCGAACGCTGCCTGCTCGCTTCCGTAACATTCTTGATTTCAGGGCTCGGGAGCGGTTTTGCCTTGAATCTCTTGTCGCATCGAGCCCAAAACCCTTCGATTCCTTGGTCCGATCCAATCGTCGTAAGTTCTCTTTTCCTACTGGCATGGATTCTTACGGTTGCAATTTTTCACGCAACTTATCCGCCGGCTAGACTGGGAAACAAGGTGGCCTATCTGACGATCGCCTCGTTTGTTTTCTTCGCAGTGCTGCTGGGAGTTGTGTTCTTTGTGCCGACATCGCATGCGCGTACCAGACAACCGCGAGAATCGGCCATCATGGCAATTCCAGGCGGGCTATATGTCGATGAATCGTCCGAGCGGAGGGAACGATGCCCCTTCGTGTAATTGGTTGTAGTCATCACGATTGCCCTGTGAGTCTTCGAGAGCAGCTCGCTGTCCCGCGTAATCAAGTCCGCGAGGTACTGGATCGCTTTCAGCGACATTTTCCGAATGTCGAGGCTGTACTCTTGTCAACATGCAACCGTACCGAACTCTACACTGCTTGCGACAATCTAATGTCACATCCTACGCCGGAGGAAACCCTTGCCTTTTTGGCTCGGGACCGAGGTATATCACCTAGCTCGTTGGACGGGAAAACGATGGGTCGCATGGGGGAAGACGCCGTGCGGCACTTGTTTTCCGTGGCAGCAAGTCTGGACAGTATGGTGATTGGAGAAACGCAGATTCTGGCTCAAATCAAAGGGGCGTATCAAATTGCGATCGATGCCGCATCGTCGGGTGAATATACCCATCGAGCATTTCAAGCGGCACTCCGCGTCGCAAAGAGAGTCGCTCGTGAAACGCGATTGCATCAACATCGCGTGAGCGTTCCAAGTGTCGCCATCCAGGATTTTCTTCCGCGAGTTTTCGAAACACTCGATGACAAAGAAATCTTGATACTGGGTGCAGGAGAAATGGCAGAAGAGACTCTGCGGTATCTTGTACCGGCGGGAGGCAAGCGATTCCATCTGTTGAGCCGAAACATCGATCAGGCGAGAAATCTAGCGGAATCGTTCGGAGGAATAGTTTGTGATTGGGATTTACTTTCAGAAAAACTGGTAGAGGCCGATTTGGTGGTGAGCGCGACTGCAAGCCCTGACTTCGTCGTAGGTTACGCAGATTTCAGAAAGCTAGAATCAAAGCGAAATCAGCGTCCACTGTTTATTTTGGACTTAGCCGTACCACGCGACATTGATCCTCAGATTGGTGACTGTCTCGGGGTTTACTTGTATTCTATGGACGACCTCGAAGTGGCATGTGCCGAAAATCGATTAAGACGCGGAAGTGAAATGCCGAAAGCAAAACAAATTATTGACGAAGAAACGCGGCTGTTTAGCGCCGAAGCACGTCGTCAGAAAATTGCTCCTTCTGTGCGGCAGCTTCGCGAGACGGCCGACGAGATACGCCTTTCGGAGCTAGACCGCTTACTTCGACGTATTCCCAATATCGATTCGGATGCTCGCGAAGAGATCTCGCGAATGACCGAAAGGATTGTGAACAAGATCCTGCATCCTCCGCTCGAGACACTGAGAGAAGGCGATCCAGAACTGGCTGCGAAACCCGCGAATATGCTCGACGCATTCAAACGTCTATTTCAGCTCGGGGATCCGTAGAGCCAAAATTTGCCGACACATCGCGTCGGAAATCTTGCCAAGCCCATCTTGCCAAGCCCATCTTGCCAAGCCCGCAGTGCAATCAAGCAACTGAAGATACCACGGGCTTGTCTTGCTAAGGGAATACATCGCTTCGATGAGCGGACGGAAGTTGTCGTATTCGTCGACTAGACCTCGTCTTCTTCCTCTTCCCAGTCTTCTTCGTCCTCTTCATCATCGTCCCAATCTTCGTCGTCTTCGTCGTCCTCTTCTTCGAGTACTTCCTCGTCCTCGACTTCCTCCCATTCTTCTTCGTCTTCGTCTTCGAGTTCTTCCTCTTCGACTTCTACTTCCACTACTTTTTCTTCTTCCTCTTCCTCGTCTTCTTCCTCATCTTCATCTTCCCAATCTTCTTCGTCGTCTTCATCGTCTTCCCAATCATCTTCGTCATCTTCGTCGTCGTCTTCATCGTCGGCGACGTCGTCGTCTACCCACTCCTCTTCTTCATCTTCTTCTTTTGCGTGAGCAACAATTTTGGTAGCGGCAACACCGCTGGTCCAACTCTGTATTTCCGAATCGTCTTGTTCGCGAATCTGAGTCACAGCCACGTCCTTATCTCCCTCCACAAGGTTACCTATCGTATCCGTTGATTTTTTCCCGTTTTGGATGCCCCGAAATAGATCAATTCTTGGCAACTCGCTCAAGTCCCGCAGGCCAAAAACTTGCAAAAACTTACGCGTCGTTGCATAAAAAAACGGGCGACCTAGATCATTGCTTCTGCCCGCAACACGAACTAGGTCCTTTTCCATCAATTGCCGCAGTACTTCTCANNGGGAGAGAGTCTAACTTCAGGGGTAACATGCCGCAATCGGCGAACCCAAGGGCCAAATTTTTCTCGTGTCCGCAACTGCCACCCCCCGGCTACATTTTCGACCCGAAAAGGCCTTCCATGTAGCTCATAAAGTTGATTTAACCGTTGTATGAGTGTGTTCGCCTCGGTACCATCCGTCAAATTCGCGAATTTCGCCAGTTTTCTTGTATGCAATGGCTCCCTAGCCAAAAACAGGATCGCCTCCAAACGGGAAACGCGAACGTCTCGAACGACCGTGTCGACGCCGAATACGGCCGTCGGGAGCACGGCGGGCCGATTCGCGTCGCGGATTACGCTTGGAAGTCTCCACCATCCAGACGGATGCCTTGGGCTTCGGCCAGCTAGCGGAATCGAATACCGTCCCGCGACCGACCCAAGACGGATCGCTGGTTCATGCGAATTTCTCGCCTGCCCTCGTTCGCGCGGCATAAACGGCTCGTCCGATCTTTGCTATTTCTCGGTGTTCCCGGTTTCCGACTCGTCGATCTAATCCCTCAAGGGGCATCCTGACAAGAGGAACCTGGGACTAGAATATGGGAAACCCTTGAAGAGGTCGAATCGATTGACCAACGCGAACCCCAAGAAACAACGTATATATCCCTGGACAGGCTATGGTTGGCTGGGCATTTTATCAACGGCCTTTGTGACGATCCTCCTTTGTTTCGTTCTTGGGTCGGTTTCTGGCTGGGAGTTTTCGCCCCAAACGTTTCAACGTCGACAATATCAATTTTGGCGCATCCCAGGGCTTCGCTGGCAAATCTTTCCCACGCGCCGCGAAGCCCCTGTCGATCCGTTTGGCGGAGACTTCATCGCACAGAATTGGCTTGTTACGCAACCTGACAAGCCGATTGAGTGGCATCGCATAGAAGATATCGCACTCCCCCGAACCCCCACGTGTGATCCTCGAATCCTGTGGGAGTACTTAGATTTTGATTCCGGCGGATTACAAAAATCGCGCTGGCAGACATGGAGTCACGCGCATCCTGAATTTGCCAAAGTACTCTGGCCTCTGGTTTCCGAGGCAGCCCAGAGGAAACAGTATTACCTGCTTCCAGAATTTTTCGAACAGGCGAGATCATCTGTGGATAGCTCCGATTTAGAATTTCAGTTACGCAAGATCTTGGAGGATGAGTCTGGTATCGTCGCGAAAACAAAAACTCCCTAGCATCCGTCGTCATTCCCTTCTCAAGGCTGTATGCACTCAAACGAACCGATCTATCTTGATCATAACGCGACGACCCCAATCGACCCCAGGGTTGCGGATGCTGTGCGGGATGCCGCGCTGACCGCCCCGTACAATCCCGGCAGTTTGCATCAGTTCGGCCGCCAAAGCTACGGAGTACTCCAAAACGCACGAGACGGAATTTGTCGCATTTTAGGGGGTAACATCGACCGCGTTCCCATGGACCGATTGGTCGTGACAAGCGGAGGTACCGAGTCCAATAACTTTGTCTTGATGGGAATGCCGTGGGGAAATCGTGGGGAAGAAGATGAACTCGTTGTTTCCGCAGTCGAGCACCCTAGCGTCTTGGCTCCGGCACATGCACTCGAACGCCGAGGAATCACGTTGCGCATAGCTCGTGTCCTTTCATGCGGCCTTATTGATCTCGAATTCCTCGCAAGTATTCTTTCCAGACGGACGCGGCTCGTTAGTGTTCAGATGGCAAATCATGAAACGGGTGTCATTCAACCGATCCAAGAGATCATCAAGCTATGCCATGATTGTGGCGTACCCTTCCATACGGATGCAGCCCAAGCCGTAGGGAAGATGGACATCCATTTTCGGAGCCTGGGCATCGATGCCATGACCATCGTGCCGCATAAGTTCCATGGTCCACGCGGGATTGGCGGGTTGCTCATTTCTCCCAGCTTGCCTCTGGAAGCAATTTTGACCGGAGGGCCCCAACAAGGGGAATTGCGGGCGGGGACCGAATCTGTNNAGCGGTTGTCCGATCTTTGCATTTGGCAGCTCTTGGGAAACGGATGTGGGAAGGGATCGAATCTCGATGTTCGGACGTCCGATTGATCGGGCAGGACGTCCCACGTCTGCAACACACGCTTTGTGTTGTTTTTCCACAGATAAATCGCCAGGCCTTTGCAATTGCCCTCGACCTGCAAGGAATTGCCTGCTCGACCGGTTCGGCCTGCGCCAGCGGATCGAATAAACCATCCCCGGTGCTCACGGCCATGGGGCTTTCGCCCCATGACGTTCAGGGTGCCATCCGCTTCAGTTTAGGTTATGGAAATACCATCGCCGAAGTGGATGAAGCGGTAGGCCGGATCGGACGTGTTTACCATCAGCTACGAACTCGGTCCAAGACCCCCTTCTGATCACGGTTTTTCGGCCTAAATTGCGAGTCTTACTTTCTCCAGGACGGCTCGCGAAATTAGGTAAAATCGGATATACTCCGGGGTCCTTTAGGAGGTGGGACATCCATCCGCGTTTTTCCTCCTAACATTCTGTTTCTCGTATGTTCGAAATCCCTCGGCGGAGTTCATCCAGGTGAGCCTTGAGTATTCCCAACCATCGTCAAGCACTTTATCCATCGTAACGATTGGTGGAGACGCGGGTCTGGAATCTCGGAGCACAGGTTCGTTGGGATTTTTATGTGGTCCTGAAAATCCACTCATTCGCTGGCTTGACGCGAGTTATGAACGTTCGCATAGCGATTCCCCTGAGGTAAGTCCTCTCCTTCCGCAGACATCCCTGGTCTTGTTGCACGGTCCATCGGGTTCAGGAAAGTCGTTGTTACTCCACATTTTAGCGGCCAAGCTGAAGGCGACTCTCTCCCATGGCCGCATGATTTTCACCACAGGCAGCGACTTCTGTAGAGACGTCGCAGGCGCAATTCGTGGGCAACTCATTCGCTGGAGAGACGAGATGGGGCAGGCTGCGGTTTTCGTTTTAGATGATTTGTCACGCCTTGCAGGTCATGAACAAGCCCAGCGAGAACTCGCACTGCTTCTCGACGAATTTGAATCCCTGTCGGTTCCGGTTCTTATCGCTTCGTCGCACTTACCGTGCTCCATCCATGGTATTTCCGCTCAACTCGCGAGCCGCTTATCTGCGGGCATTTCTATCCCAATCCTACCACCAGAGGCAGAAACGCGATTTGAGCTCCTTACGCGAATCTTCGGCAGCCTTGGTTGGGACGTTCGTGATGAAGCGATTCACTGGCTGGCGGATATTCTGCATGGGTCGCCTTCACAAATCGCACAAGCGATTGCAGAAAAGTCACGGGCCCTTAAGGCGATTCAACCCGTTACACTCAAGCGGGTTAAATCATGCTGGAATACAGAAAATTTGAATGCAGGTAAAATCCTTACCCAACAAAAGGTTATCGCTTGCGTTGCTAAATATTTTCGATGTTCCGTAACCCAACTTACCGGCTGCTCCAGAAAACAACACCTGGTTCGTGCCCGAGGGACGGCAATCTATCTCTTAAGAAACCTTACTAATTGCAGCTATCGAGAAATCGGCAAGAGTTTTGGAGGCCGTGATCATTCCACAATTCGTTCGGCCTTCGAGAATACGCGTGAATTGCTTTTAGAAGATGCATTCTATCGACATGAAATGGAAATCCTCACGAACTCTCTCCATGATTCACAACATCAAGCGTGACAATTTAATGTCATATTTATCGGGTGAAAATCTGTAGATGGATTGTCGAATAACGTCCATAAGAATTGCAAAAAGAAACATTCTTTAAGTACGAACTGAAAATCACAACAATGTCGTCCCTCACTGAACGACTTATGAACAGGCGAATTGAAAAGTTTTACCCCACCTGTCACCCACAATAAATCAAACGATTACGGCCAAGAAAAGAGTTTATCGAGTGTTCATGATTGAGAATCGACATGAAACAACTCCCTCTTCCTACTAATACAATATTCTTAATTTCTATTTGAGTAAGAAAGAAACTCATTATGCAAGTTCGATTTCAACGCGATAAACTTCTACAAGCATTTCAGATCGCGGCATCTGTTGTTCCTACACGAACACCCAAACCAATTCTGCAAAATGTAAAGCTGACCGTTAAAGATGGCAAAGCTGTTTTAAACGCGACGGATGCTGAGATTGCGATTCGAATCGAAGTTGCCGAGCCTGAGATCATTGTTCCCGGTTGTGTTTTACTTTCCGTAAACAGGTTCGGCGCCATTCTTCGAGAAAGCTCCGACGAGCAGCTCACCATCAAGGACAATGGGACTCAATTGGAAGTACAGGGAGCGAGAAGTCATTTTCGGTTGCCTTCAGAGAACCCAGACGAATTTGCACAACCCATATCGTTTTCCGAAGAAGCATTTTTTGAAATACCGTCGCGCGTCTTGGGTGAACTTATCCGTCGGACGGTCTTTGCAATTGACACAGACAACAGCCGATATGCCCTCGGAGGTGTATTGTTCGAATTCACGGCCGATAAACTTACAACGGTCGGCACGGATGGCAAGAGATTGGCATCCATGGAAGCACCGCTTAAAGCCGTCGGCGGGATCCAACCTCCCTCGCAAAATGTCATTATTCCATCCCGCGCGACAAATCTACTGGAGAGACTCCTTTCGGAAAACGATGCCCCGGTTGCCCTTGTTCCGCGAGAAAATAATCTGTTGGTGAGGACCGAAAAGGCCATTATTTCTACCCAACTCCTGGAGGGACGCTATCCACGGTGGCGTGATATCATGGAGCATCGACCGGTCGGGGAGGATATCGGTCTGACCGTTGGACCACTTCACGTCGCGGTCCGCCAAGCAGCTATCATTACGGATAATGACACCCGAGCCTTGGGATTTCAGTTTGAGAACGGAAACTTGATCCTTGAAGGAAGTGTGGCTCAGTTGGGTGAATCCCGCGTAGAGCTACCTGAGAGTTACAGCGGACCTACGATTAATGTAGATCTCGATAATCGCTTTGTCTGTGACTTTCTACGGGTACTTGATCCACAGCGAGGAATCGTCCTTAACGCCAAAGATCAGGACTCGGCAACGGAATTTCGCACAGATGATGGTTATCGCTATATCGTCATGCCGATGGCACGAGATCGTCCGCGGCATCAACCGGAAACTGTTGCTGCCGTAAACTAATTGGGCGCGAGGCACCTCGGAGGGAGTTCATGTCGCAAGGATTGCATCGGCTCAAAGATGGGCTAGCCAAGTTGATTGGCCAACGAGGTTATGGGTATTCCCTTTCAGCGGAGGCTTGTGAGAAGGCATGGAAGGAAGCTGTGGGAGAATTGTTTTTTGTCCGAACCCAAGTTGGGGCTCTGCGCAGAAAAATTCTCGAAATTACGGTTGCGGATTCTGTTTCAATGCAAGAATTGACATTTCGCAAGGCGTCGTTGTTGGCAACCTTGCAGAAGAAACTACCAGATCACCAACTTCAAGATTTACGTTTTCGAATCGGGCATATCCAGCCTCTAAATTCAGTCACTGAAAATCAGGAATAGGCAAACAAATACACATGGCAGACGATTTCGGACAGACCGTTCCAGAAGACACTTCCGCTAGTCGAGCAAATTCAAAAGTCGACGGAGCTTACGGCGTCGACCAAATGCGCTATATGAGCGATTTGGAACATGTTCGTGAACGTACCGGAATGTACATCGGTAATCGCGATATTCGCGGGATGCATCACCTTGTGACCGAAGTTGTCGATAATTCAATTGACGAAGTTATGGCAGGACAGGCCAAACAAATCGATGTCATTGTGAACGTCGATGAGTCATTGACGGTTCGCGACGATGGACGAGGAATTCCTGTCGATATGGATGAAAGCATCGGCAGGTCGGCCCTCGAAGGTGTTATGACCATGCTGAAGTATGGCGGAAAATTTGACAATAAGGCTTACAAGACCTCCGGTGGGCTCCATGGCATCGGAGTCAAAGCCGTGAACTTTCTTTCCGAATGGTGCGAAGTCGAGGTTCACCGTGCAGGACATGTCTATCGCCAAAGTTATGAACGCGGTAAGCCCACGGAGCCCGTTACGAAGATTGGGAAGTCCTCCATTACCGGCACCCGTACAACATTCAAACCCGATCCGCAGGTCTTCGGCGATCTCAAATTTGATTACTCCATCCTCCAACGCAGACTTCAAGAACTCGCATTCCTCAATCAAGGTGTGGCGATTGCCTTTCGTGATGAGCGAACGGGTCAACAGGAGCAGTTCCAATATGAACGCGGCGTCGTTGAATTCGTCGAGTTCTTGAATCGGACCAGCGATTCGATTCATCCCGTAATTCACCTCTACCACCATGCAGCCGACACGAATGTGACCATTGATGTCGCCTTTCAGTACTCGTCGGAATATACGGAAAACGTTCATACGTATGTGAATAATATTCATACCGTCGACGGCGGTACGCACCTTACCGGCTTCCGAACCGCACTCACGCGATCTCTAAATGCATACGGCAAAAAGGAGAACCTCTTTAAGGATGTGACTCCTAGCGGTGAGGATTTTCGCGAAGGCCTAACAGCCATCGTTGCCGTGCGGATCCCCAACCCTCAATTCGAATCGCAGACGAAGGTGAAGTTGAATAACCCTGAGCTCGAAGGAGTTGTTAATTCCGTCACCGGGGAGTATCTGGCACGATATCTCGAACAAAATCCAAAGGTTGCCAAACAAATTGTCATGAAGGCAATTTTAGCTGCGGAAGCCCGTGAAGCGGCACGCAAGGCAAAGGCACTCCTTCGCGAACGGAAAGGTGCTCTCTATGGAGGCGGCCTTCCAGGAAAACTACGCGATTGTACGAGTAAGGAAGTCGCGAAATGCGAACTCTATCTCGTCGAAGGGGACTCCGCCGGGGGGAGCGCCGAAGGAGGTCGCTTCCGCGAATATCAAGCTATCTTGCCCTTACGCGGAAAGATCATAAACGCGTATAAGTCTCGCGAAGACAAGGTCCTTGCCAATGAAGAAATTCGGAGCATGATCCAGGCTATTGGAGTTGGCATTGGTGAGGAACAGGATGTCTCTAAACGCCGCTACGACAAGATCATCATCATGACAGATGCGGATGTCGATGGATCGCATATTCGTACCCTGTTGCTTTGCTTTTTCTTCCGTCAGATGTATCAACTCGTTGTCGAAGGACATATTTATGTCGCCCAACCACCGCTTTTTCGTGTGAAAGAGAAAAAGCGCGTAACGTATGTACAGACCGAGGAAGAAATGCGTGGACAACTTCTATCGCGGGGGCTGGAAGGTTCCGCACTAGACTTGGGGGACGGGAGAAGTTTGGCGGGTGGCGACATGGTTAAAGTCGGGGAAATTCTGAGTCGCATGGAAGATCCGCTCCTGACCCTCGAGCGTCGTTCGATCAACCTCCGAACCCACGCCATGCGCGTTGATCCTGCTACCGGATTACTACCAACGATTCAGGCCTATCTTGGACGCCAAGAATACTGGTTCCATAATCGGGAAGAATTGACCAGCTTCTTACAGAAACAAGAACAGATTTTGGGGCGCGAACTTGAGGTCGCTTCGGGCAAAGAAGGCATTTCTAAGAACGGTACGCAAAAAAACGGTGAGGCACTCGACGCAAGTAAGCTACATGTGCACGAACTGCATGAAGTCCGAACTATTAATCTCGCATTGCAGGAACTCAGGGGATTTGGTTTCGACATCCAAGCCCTCTTACCCCAAGATCGGACTGGCACGGAGGACGCACGCTATGTTCTTCGAAAAGACGATCACGAGGTGCCGCTGGAAGATCTGCGCGGATTACTCACGGCTCTTCGGGCG
>CXWJ01007095.1_pt1 | contig 14264 bp, 12 predicted proteins | sample 590841 | NCBI WGS metagenome assembly CXWJ01 (sample SAMEA3498367, study PRJEB10139) | wastewater metagenome | biome: wastewater treatment plant; material: activated sludge | place: Austria | collected 2015-01-21 | reverse complement strand
AAGTAACGCGTGCTCGGTCGTGGAGAAGGGGGTGAGGGTGAGGGTTGGGGTGAGGGTGGGGATGGGGAGTGCATCCGCGGATTTCCTGATGCATCAGAAATATCAGTGACACCGCGGGCGTTGACCACGACATGCAACACCTCTTCGCCAACGTCATGAATGTCCAGTCCCCCCTCGTCGGGCGCCCGGTCGCCGAGAAGCAGGCACGTCTCGCCAGCACATCAGCCCTGCGTATCGCGCAGCGCGCGCACGACCGCCGCCGCTAGCGGTAGGCGGTCCCCGGCGACAACCGCTGACATCACCGCTTCTCGATCACGCGGGGACGACGTGAGCCGATCGCCCGAGGGTCGGGTCACGCGGGCGGGGCAACCCTAGGCCAGGTCCCGCCGGGCTGCGACGAACGCGGCGATGCACGCGTCGATGTCGGACTCGGTGTGCTCGGCCGACAGCTGCACGCGGATCCGCGCGAGACCCTGGGGCACGACGGGGTAGGAGAACGCGACGACGTAGATGCCAGAGCCGAGCATGTGATCGGCGACCTGAGCGGCAACCAGTGCTCCCTCATCGCCACGGAACATCACCGGGCAGATCGGATGCTCGCCGGGCAGCACCTCGAAACCGGCCGCCGCCATACCCGATCGGAATCGGGCGGTGTTGGCCGCCAGGCGGGTGCGTTGCTCCCCGGAGGACTCGACCAGGTCGAGCGCGGCCATCGATCCGGCCACGACAGCGGGGGCCACCGAGTTCGAGAAGAGATAGGGCCGCGAGCGCTGCCGGAGCAAATCGACAATCTGCGTGGACGCGCTGACATAGCCCCCCGACGCGCCGCCGAGCGCCTTGCCCAGCGTGCCCGTCAGTATGTCGACCCGGTCGCTCACGCCGAAGTGCTCCTGGGTGCCGCGCCCACCCGGCCCGATGAAACCCACCGCATGCGAGTCGTCGACCAGCACGAGCGCGCCGAACTCGTCGGCCAGGTCGCAGATGCCATCCAGGGGGGCGAATGACCCGTCCATGGAGAACACCCCGTCGGTCACGATCACCCGGCGCCGGGCACCCGACGCGGCCACGAGCTGATCGCGCAGGTCGGCCAGGTCAGCGTTGCGGTAGCGGTAGCGAGCCGCCTTGCACAACCGGATGCCGTCGATGATCGAGGCGTGGTTGAGCGCGTCGGAGATGATCGCGTCCTCGGCATCGAACAGCACCTCGAAGACACCACCGTTGGCGTCGAAGCAGGACGAGTAGAGGATGGTCGCCGGCATCCCCAGGAAGTCCGACAGTCGCTGCTCGAAGGTCGTATGCAGTGCCTGGGTGCCGCAGATGAAGCGGACGCTCGCCATCCCGAAACCCCAGTGATCGAGCGCGTCCTTGGCCGCGGCCACGACAACCGGGTGATTGGCCAGCCCCAGGTAGTTGTTCGCGCAGAAATTGACCGCCTCGCGCTCGCCGCCCGGTCCCCGGTCGGTGACGGTGCTCACGTGAGCTGACTGTGGGGTGACCAGACGACGTTCACGCTTGTAAAGCCCCGCGGCCTCGATCTCGGCCAGCGTGGCCGCCAGATCGGCAGTCATCGAGTCGGTCATCTGCGCTCCTAGGATCGATCTGATGCGCTAGTCAAGGGTGAGCACCACTTTGCCGCACTCGCCCGACCGCGCCGCAGCGAAGGCGTCGGTCCACTGCTCGAGCGGATAGCGGTGGGTGATCACCGAGGTCACGGCGGCCCGCAGCCGCGCGGAGGTCTGCAGCATCGAGCTCATCGCGTACCAGGTGTCGTACATCTCCCGGCCGTAGATCCCCTTGAGCGTGATCATGTGGGTGATCACCCGACCCCAGTCGATCGGGTATGGCGAGCGGGGCAGGCCCAGCATCGCCACCCGAGCCCCGTGGTTGAGGTTGTCGAGCATCTCGGTCATGGCACTCGGCATACCGGACATCTCCAGACCGATGTCGAACCCCTCGCGCATCCCAAGGTTGCGCTGAGCGCCCGCGATGGTCGTGCGGGAGACGTTGACCACGAGGTCGGCGCCCGCGGCCTGGGCCAGGCCCAAGCGGTAGTCACTCACGTCGGTGACAACGACATGACGAGCACCGGCGTGTCGCGCGATCGCAGCGGCCATCACGCCGATCGGGCCCGCCCCGGTGATGAGGACATCCTCGGCGACCATCGGCCATTGCAACGCCGTGTGGGCAGCGTTGCCGAACGGATCGAAGATCGCGCCCAGGTCGGGGTCGAAGCCGGGAGGATGCACCCACGCGTTGGACGCCGGGATGACGACGTAGTCAGCGAACGCGCCGTCGCGGTTGACCCCGACGCTGCTCGTGTGGATGCAGACGTGACGGCGACCTGCCCGGCAGTTGCGGCAGGTGCCGCAGACGACATGACCCTCCCCCGAGACCCGGTCGCCTACGCTCACAGACGTCACGGCCGACCCCACCTGCACAACGTCGCCGCAGAACTCGTGTCCGATCACGAGCGGCGCCTTCACCGTGGCGGCCGCCCAGTCGTCCCACTGCTCGAGGTGCAGGTCCGTGCCGCACAGCCCCGCTCGGAGCACCTTGACCATGACGTCCGTGGGGCCGCACTCGGGAGCCGGCCGGTCCACCAGCTGCAGGCCCGGGACCGCCGACGTCTTCGTCAGTGCACGCACCCTCGCACTCTAGCCACGGCGCCCCGGATGTCGTGCCCTCGGCGGGGGTCCTGATGTATCAGGATCGCGTTTTCCCCCTCTACATGACGAGGTGCTCAGCAATAGGCTGAAGCGACCAGCCACTCCCCGACACCCAAGGACGCGACATGACCCCAGATGACACGGGCACCGGTGGCATCCGGGGAGCCGGCGGTGGGGGCAACGGGCCTACCGGCGCCACGGCCGGCCCGCGCGAGGGCGCCGGCCGCGGACCCAACGAGGAGCCCCCATCGCCCGCGTTCCCGGAGTATCTTCTGGACCGGTTCAACGCCCGCGTGCTCGACCCGGTCAAGGCCGTCCGCCGCGCCGATGCTCCGATCCCCAAGGCCACGGTCTATGTCGCTGACCGCCTCGTCCTGTCTGGGCTGCGCGACGTCGACGATGACCTGATCGCCCGCCTCAACAGCGCGCTCGTCAAACTCGGCGTCACCCTGACCGCCCCACGTCTGGACCCCGACGTAGCGGGCTACCTCAACGCCGACGAACGGCGCGACATCGTCGCCCGTATCTGGACCACGACCGTCACGATCACGCCGACCGGCGACGAGCCGGTTGCCGTCAACGCGTGGCCCGTGCTGCAGCAGATCCTCGCGCTCGATCCTGCCCTCGAGTCCCTGGTCGAGCTCGACCACCTCATGACCGGCTTCGCCGACCCCAGCGCGGCCACCTGGGGCGGGCATGGCTACTGGGACGGGCACGGCTACTGGGACGGGCATGGCTACTGGGACGGCCACGGCTACTGGGACGGTCACGGCACCGGCTTCGGTATGCGCGGACCCGTCTCGATGATCGGGCCGGACCCGCTGCGCAGGTCGGCACGTCAGCAGCGCAACCCGGTCGTGGCTGTCCTCGACACCGGCCTCGGCGCCCACCCGTGGTTCGACCACGGCCAGGGGGTGCGAGTGGGTGCCAGCATCAACGGTCAGCCCATCGGTCGCACCGACAACCCGGATGCCGGCTCGGGCGTGAGCGATGTCCTCGCGGGAGCCTTGGACCCCTTCGCCGGTCACGGCACGTTCATCGCCGGTCTTGTCCGGCAGGCCGCGCCGTCCTCAGAGCTGCTGGTCCTGCCCGTCATGGACACGACAGGGGTCGTGCCGGGCAGCGTCGTCATGAAGACCCTCGAATGGCTGTTGCTCTGGCACGCCGAGGGGCTCAAGAAGGGCGACCCCGGCCAGGTCGTCGACGTGGTCAACCTGTCGGTTGGCTACTACGACGAGACCCCTGCCCAGACCATCGCGGGCGGTCAGCTGCGCAACATCGTGCGGGCCTACGGCGAGTTCGGCATTGCCGTGGTCGCTGCCGCTGGCAACGACGCGACGTTCACCCCGCTGCTCCCGGCCGGGATGTCCGGACCGGACCCACAGAAGGGGCTGTCGGCCGACATCGTGCCGCTGGCCAGCGTCGGCGCTCTGAACCCCGACGGCACGACCGTCGCGATCTTCTCCAACGCCGGCCCCTGGGTCTCGTGCCATCGGCCGGGCTCGTCGGTGATCAGCACCCTGCCCACCCAGATGAACGGGTCCGCCCAGCCCCAGACCGTGACCCCGCCCGTGCTCGGGCAGGTGCGGGCCACGCTCGACCCCGACGACCTGCGCAGCGGGTTCGGCACGTGGACCGGCACCTCGTTCGCCGCGCCGGTCCTGGCAGGACAGCTCGCCGACCACCTGGCGGGAGACGCCGACATCGACACGCTCACCGTGCCGGCCGCCGTGGCCCGCGCCTGGGCGGCCCTGGAAGCCGAAGGGCTGTGGCAACGACCATGACCTCGACCAACCGCGACAGCCTCAGCCTCGGCGCCCGTGCCGCTGCGGCCTTCTCGGCATACCGCGAGGGTGACGATCAGCGCATGGGCGAGCTGGTCGAGCTGTTGACCCCGGTCATGTGGCGGGTGGCCCGCGCCCAGGGAGCCACGACCGACCAAGCCGACGAAGCCGTTCAGACCGCCTGGCTGGCTCTCGTCACGCACGCCGAGTCGGTGAGGGAGCCTATGGCTGTCCTCGCGTGGATGGTCCGCACCGTCAAGCGCGAGTCGTGGCGACTCGTCGCCGCCCGCCGCCGCACCATCCCGATCGCCGAACCCATCGAGCCCAGCGACCCGGCCAGGCATGCCCCGGATGCCGAGACGCTGAGCATCCTGACAGAGCGTCAGCGGCTGCTCTGGGACCACGTCGAGCAGCTGTCGCCCCGGTGCGCCGAGCTGCTCAAGGTCATCGCGTTCGTCGATCGACCTGACTACGCCCAGGTGAGCCGCGCCCTGGGTATGCCGATCGGCAGCATCGGTCCGACCCGCGGACGCTGCCTGGACAAACTGCGCGCCGCCCTCGGCGCCGATCTGCGATGGGGGATCTAGACATGACGACCGATGGCCGCTCGCCCGGCGGACCCGATGCCCAGGGCCGCAACGGCGAACTTGACGAGCTCGACGACATCGACCAGCTCATCCTCGACCTGTTGCGAGAGACCGAGAGCCGGCTCGACCCCGTGCCAGCCCATCTCGTCGACGACGTGAAGTTCGCGCTCACCGTGCGCGCGCTCGATGCCGACATCGCTGAGCTCACCTCTATGTCGCTCACAGCGACCCGCTCCGAACAGGCCGAGCCAGCCATGGCCGACACGGTGACCTTCAGTGCCGGCAGCCTGAGCCTGATGATCACCGTGACGCCCAACGACGATGACACGGTGCGGATCGACGCGTGGGTCACCTCACCTTCGGCTCGTGTCGAGCTCTCGGTCAACGGGATCGTGCACACCACGCTGGCCGATGAGGTGGGTCGCCTGTCCTTCGACGACATCGCGCACGGACGGGCATCGTTCATCGTCTTCCCAGACGCTGACACTCCCACCGTCGTCACTCCCTCGATCACGATCTAGCTCTACGGGCTGGCGCACGGCCCAATCAGGTGTCTCCAACGCCCTAAGGTGGGCGACACGCCATCCTCATCGACCGTCCTGCACCGCGTGGCTCGGCTGCGCGCACGAGGGCACGCAGCCAACTCCGTCGGGCGTCCGGCCGACGCCGCCCGACTTCTTCAGGCTGCCCTCAGGGCGCTGGCCACCCTGGACCCCGACGACCCAGACGTCAGGATGTCGTGGGCTCGGGTACACCTGACACTGAGCACGAGCGAGTTCGAGCGCAACGGGATGACGGCGGCTCTGGCGAGCCTTCACCCCGTCGCCGAGGCCGCGCGACGCAGCGGTGACCACGAGCTCACGGCGCTGGTGCTCTCGCAGCGCGCCATGATCCAGGCTCGAAGCGGCAACTTTCATCGCGCGATCGACTCGCTCGACGCAGCGGTCGCCGACCTCGGGGCCATGAGCCCAGGCGACCAGAGCATCGTCATGCTCAACCGGGGGATGCTGCACCTCGAGACTGGTCAGATCGCCGCGGCTCGCCACGACCTGGCCCGCAGCATGCAGATCGCGCAGGAGCACTCCCTGGCCCGTCAGCAGTTCATGGCGACGCACAACCTCGGGCTCGCAGCACACCTGGCCGGCGACCTACCCGCGGCGCTGGACATCATGATGACCGCTGACCGCATCGACACGGACGTCTCGCGAGCACCTGCGTGGCATGACCGCGCCAAGGCCCTGCTCGACGCTGGGCTGATCGACGAGGCGGCCGTCCTGCTCGAGCAGGCCCTGACCCTCGCGGGGCAGCAGCGGCAGTGGCAGGTCTACGGCGAGATCGAGGTCGACCTGGCCAGGGCGCTCGTCCTGCAGGGACGGATCGGACCGGCCCGCAGCCACGCCCGTCGCGCGCGGGCCCGGTTCGCTCGACGCGGCGCCCAGGTGTGGGCCGCGCGCGCCGAGCTCGTCGACATCACATCGGTGCTGAGCACCGACCGGGCGCCGGGGCGGCTCGCCAACCGCGCCACGGCCGTGGCCGCAGCCGCGACCGAGTCCGGAGACCTGCCCCTCGCCGTCAGCGCCTGGACCGTGGCTGCCGAGGCGCACATCCGGCGTCGAGACCCCGCGACAGCCACCGCGATCCTCGAAGGGCTGGACGCCGCCCCCCGCACGGTGAGCGCCATCCTGCACGACCGGTATCTGCGCACGTGGGTGGCCGACGACACGGGCGACCGGGCGGCCGCCCTGCGGCACACCAAGGAGGCCGCTCGCGCCCTGACCAAGGCCCAGGCGGCGAGCTCAAGCCTCGACGTGCGCACCGCCATCGCGCTGCACGGGGTGCATCTGGCCGGCCACGACCTACGGATGGCGCTCAAGACCTCGCCGGCGGCGCTGCTGGCCGCGATGGAGCGTTGGCGCGCGGCGACCGCTCGCCTGCCCCAGGTCACGGCCAGCGACACCGCCGCGCTCGATGACCTGCATGCCCGCCTGCGCTGGGTGCGTGAGGCAATTCGCCAGGGCGACCGGTCCCCCGACACGACCGCTTCGGAGCACGAGCTGCAAGGGCAGATCCGCGCCCGCGGGTGGGTGACCCGCGCCGGCGAAACCTCGACAAGGCGCGACATCACGCTCCGACAGCTGGTGCAGGTATGCCGGGAGCGCGAGACCGACGCCGTGACCTTCGCCACCATCGACGGCTCCATCGTCGGGCTCGGCGTGGTGAGTGGCCGGGTCGTGCTGCGCCACGTCGGCAGCGCGACAGAGGTCCAGTCGCTCGTCCGAGGTGTGCTGGCAGACCTGCACGCCGCCACGTCGTTCCGGGTCCCGGCGCTGGCCGACGCCGTCATCGCCTCGCTCAAGCACAGCGTCGCTCGGCTCGACGATGCCTTGCTTCGGCCCTTCAGTGTGGGTCAGCGTCGCTTGGTGGTCGTCGGACCACGAGCCTTGGCCATGGTGCCGTGGCTGATGCTGCCCAGCCGCGTCGGGCAGCCCACCCTCGTCGGGCGCTCGCTCACGACGTGGGCAGCGGGCGCTCGGGAGGTCAGCAGAGAAGGCCTCGAGGTCGTCGCCGTCGCCGGACCCGACCTCGGGGCGGTGACCGACGAGCTGGCCTCGGTGGTCGGTGCCTGGCCGGGCGGACGGGCCGTCGGCGCCGACACCTCCCGCGCGCAGGACCTCAAGTCGGCGCTGCGAGACGCCGAGCTCGTGCACGTCGCCGCCCATGGCACCCACAACGCCCAAAGCCCGCTCTTCTCGTCGGTCCGCCTGCACGACGGACCGTTCGCGGTGCACGAGATGCAGGACACCGGGGTCAGGTCGGGCCACGTCGTGCTGGCAGCCTGCGACGTCGGCCGCGAGACCGTGCGGCCCGGCGATGAGGCACTCGGGCTGGCCGCAGGTCTGCTGGCGCTCGGTGCCACCTGCGTCGTGGCGTCCGTCGGGCCGGTCCCCGACGACGTGGCCGCCGCGACCATGACGGCATACCACCGACGTTTGGCCGCGGGATACGACATCGCCGAGGCGCTGGCGCATGCGACGGAAGGCGAGCAGCTCAGTCGCGGGTTCGTCGCATCGGGCGCTCCCTGGCGGGTGCTCCCCTAACCCGGGTTGGGCCACCATTTCCCGGACGACGGATGGGTAGGTGCACGAATGCCTGCACCTTTCGTGCACCTACCCATCCGTCGTCCAGGAAAGGGGGGGCGTGGGACTAGGGGCGTGGGACCTGGGTGTTCGACGCGTCACATCACGCCGCTGCGTCGTGATCGATCCGGGCTGACGCTGGGCTAGCGCGGCGACCCCGGCTCAGGCGAGGGCGACGCTGCGGCGAGCTGACCGCAGGCTCCGTCGATGTCACTGCCCCGGGTGTCGCGCACCGTCGTCGGGATGCCCTTGGCGAGCAGCCGCTCCACGAACTGCTGTTGCACGCCCGACCGCGACGCGGTCCATTTGGACCCTGGGGTCGGGTTGAGCGGGATCGGGTTGACGTGGACCCAGCCGCGGCCGCGCGCCCTCAGCTTGTCGGCCAACAGGTCGGCCCGCCACGCGTGGTCGTTGATGTCCCTGATCAGGGCGTACTCGATCGAGACGCGCCGACCGGTCGCGTCGAAGTATCGGCGGGCAGCGTCCAGCGCCTCGTCCACCTTCCACCTGGTGTTGATCGGCACCAGCTCGTCGCGCAAGGTGTCGTCGGGTGCGTGCAGCGAGAGCGCCAGGGTGACGGGGATGCCCTCGGCGGCCAGACGGTCGATGGCCGGCACGAGCCCCACTGTCGACATGGTCAGGCCGCGTGCCGACATACCCAGGCCTTCGGGCGCTGGGTCGACGAGCCGCCGAATGGCGCCGACGCTCGCTCGGTAGTTGGCCAACGCCTCGCCCATGCCCATGAACACGACGTTCGAGACACGCAGGGTCGTGGCTGTGTCCTCCTTGCCCCCGGAGAGCTCACCGCGGCGCACCATGCGCGCCGCCGCGACCACTTGCTCGACGATCTCGGCCGTCGACATGTTGCGGGTGAGCCCGGCTTGCCCGGTGGCGCAGAACGGACAGTTCATGCCGCACCCAGCCTGGCTCGAGATGCAGATGGTGACGCGTTTGGGGTAGCGCATGATGACCGACTCGACCAGCGCGCCGTCGTGCAGCCGCCACAGCATCTTGACCGTGCGACCGTCGTCGGTCCGCACCGTGCTGACNNGCTCGGAAGGCGGGGTGCCCCATCTCACGCACGGCGTCGCGCCGTTCGGCGAGCGTCAGGTCGGCCAGGTGCCGCGGCGGCTTGCCCCGCTTGGGCGCCGCGAAAGTCAACTCCCCCGGAGTCGGACGCCCGGTCACAGCGTGGCCAGGGGGACGAGGATCGCGAGCATGACCCACACCACGGGTGCGGTCAGCACCATCGAGTCGAGACGGTCCATCATGCCGCCGTGCCCTGGCAGCACGTTGGACATGTCCTTGATGCCGAGATCGCGTTTGATGAGCGACTCCATCAGGTCACCGACCGTGGCGGCCAACGCCACGAGTGGCCCGAGGATGACACCTGCCCACCACGGCTGGTCGAACATGACGACCAACGCCACGCTGGCAGCGATCGTGCACATCGTCACCGACCCGGCGAAACCCTCCCATGACTTCTTCGGGCTGATGCTGGGCGCCATCGGGTGGCGGCCGAACAGAACCCCGAACGCATAGCCACCCACGTCGCTGCACACGGTGACGAGCACGTAAACGAAGGCTCGCTGAGCGCCATCCTCAGGCGCGAGAAGCAACGCCGCGAAACCGGCCAACAACGGGGGGTATGCCGCGACGAAGACTCCCCCCGAGATGTCCCGAGCCGCGCCGATCGAGCCATCGGCGATCCGCCAAACCGCGACGGCCACGCACGACAGGCAGAAGGTGACGGCCAGCGCGTGGGCGCCACCGACATACGCCGCGATCATCATCGAGACGCTGCCGATGAGACTCGGCACCATGGGCACCGACAGCCCGCCCTTGGCCAAGGCGCCGATGAGCTCCCACACGCCGATGGCGACGGCCACCGTCGCCATGAGCAGGAAGAACTCCTTGCGCGTCAACAAGCTGACGATGATCCCGATCCCCAAGAGGACCCCGACGGTCGTCGCTGCGGCAAGGTCGCGGCCGGCGCGTGAGGTTTTGGGGGCCGGCTCGACGCTCGTGTCAGGCGAGGTGATCGGGTCCATGTCGGTGCGTGCCGCGCTCAGACTTCGAGCAGCTCGGCTTCCTTGCCCTTGAGCAGGGTGTCGACCGTGTCGACATACTTGCGGGTCAGCGACTCGAGCTCCTTCTCGCCTCTCGTGCCGTCGTCCTCGCCGATGTCGCCGTCCTTGACGAGGTGCTCGATGTCGGACTTGGCCTTGCGGCGCACGTTGCGGATCGAGACACGGGCGTCTTCGGCCTTGTGGTGAGCGAGCTTGATGTAGTCGCGGCGCCGCTCTTCGGTGAGGATCGGCAGGACGCATCGGATGACGTTGCCATCGTTGCTGGGGTTGATGCCCAGGTCGGAGTCGCGCAGGGCGCGTTCGATGGCCCCCAGCGAGCTGGCGTCGAAGGGCTTGATGAGGATCGTGCGCGCCTCGGGGTTCTGGAAGGACGCGAGCTGCTGGAGCGGGGTCGGGGCGCCGTAGTACTCGACGGTGATCTTGTTGAACATGCCCGGGTTGGCTCGACCGGTGCGGATGCCGGCGAAGTCCTCCTTGACCACCTCGACGGCCTTGTCCATCTTCTCCTCGGCCTCGAAGAGCGTCTCGTCGATCATGATGCGCCGATCATCGGGCGGACCTCTGCTGTGCCTTGCTGAACCATGGCGGTCGTCGTCACTTTCGGTCTCGTCAGCCGGCCCTAGATCGTGACCAGCGTGCCGATCTTCTCACCCCGGACCGCGCGAGCAACATTTCCCGGGCCCTCCATGCCGAAGACGATCATCGGCAGACCGTTGTCCATGCAGAGGCTGAAGGCGGCGGAGTCGACCACCTTCAAGCCCCGCTGGAGCGCATCGGCATAGGTCAGAGTGTCGTAGCGCTTGGCGTCGGGGTTGGTGCGGGGGTCGGAGTCGTAGACGCCATCGACGCCGTTCTTGCTCATGAGGACTGCGTCGCACTTGATCTCGAGGGCCCGCTGGGCGCTCACGGTGTCGGTCGAGAAGAACGGCATACCCGCCCCAGCGCCGAAGATGACGACCCGACCCTTCTCCAGATGTCGGATGGCCCGGCGCGGGATGTAGGGCTCGGCGACCTGGCCCATGGTGATGGCCGTCTGCACACGGGTCTCGACGCCCTCCTTCTCGAGGAAGTCCTGCAGTGCCAGACAGTTCATGACCGTGCCGAGCATGCCCATGTAGTCGGCGCGCGTGCGGTCCATGCCCTGCTGCTGAAGCTCGGCCCCGCGGAAGAAGTTGCCGCCGCCGATGACCACCGCCACCTGCACTCCGGCGCGGACCGCNNCCGCCGAACACCTCGCCCGAGAGCTTGAGCAACACCCGGGCGAACGCCGGGTGGATGGGTGCCTCGTCCTGCGGCGACGTGTCAAAGTCAACGGGGGTGAGTACGTCAGTCATCGGCTGCTCCATGCATGCTTCGGCGCCCCAAGAACTCGTCGACAGGAAGGGTCCTGGGGGCGGTGATCGTCGCTCTGCATCCTGTCATATCCACGGGGCGGGCGACCCCGAGTGCACAGGCCGGTTGTGACAGGCTGACGCGGTGCCCGTGTCTCTGCTCGACGTCCGCGACGGCGGGCCGCCCGCCCTGCTGGCGTTCCTGCGCGACCGTCATCTCGCCACGCTGGCGACGAGCACGGCGACGGGCCGCATCCACGTCGTGCCCGTTGGTTTCACCTGGGACCCGACCGAGGGCATCGCGCGGGTGATCACCAGCGGCACCAGTGTCAAGGTGCGCAACGTCGAGCGCCTGGGCGCGTCGGCTCGCGCCGTCCTGACCCAGCTCGATGGTCGATGGTGGCTGTCCCTCGAGGGCCAGGCGCGAGTGCTGCGGGACCCACTCTCGGTGCGGGATGCCGAGCGCCGGTATGCCGAGCGCTACCGGGTGCCGCGCGTCAACCCTGCCCGAGTGGTCATCGAGATCCGCGTCGACCGAGTGATGGGCAACCCCCCACACGAGTGACGGTCGCAGGAACCCATCTCGCGCCAGAAATGACGCGACCCGAGGCCCTCGCAGGAGGGGGCCTCGGGTCAGCGCACCTGAGGTGACCAGGGTGGTCAGACGTGCCGGGTCAGGCTCCGACGCGGAAACGGGCGAAGCTCTTGGCCTCGGCCCCGGCCTCCTTGAGGACCTGCGCCACGGACTTTTTCTGGTCCTTGGCGAAGGGCTGCTCGGTGAGGACGTTCTCCTTGAAATAGCCGTTGACCCGGCCTTCGACGATGCGCGGCAGGGCAGCCGCAGGCTTGCCCTCCTCGATCGCGGTGGCCTCGGCGACGCGTCGCTCGTTCTCGACCGTCTCGGCCGGGACCTCGTCGCGGTGCAGAACCGTCGGGCTGAAGGCCGCCACGTGCATGGCGACATCTCGGGCTACGACCTCGTCACCGCCGTCGATGGCGACGATGACACCGATCTGCGCGGGCAGGTCGGGGCTGGTCTTGTGCAGGTAGGACACGACCGTGGGACCCTCGACGCGCGCCACCCGGCGCACCTCGATCTTCTCCCCGATCGTGGCATTGGCCTCGTCGAGGAGCTCCTTGACGGTGCGACCGTCAGCGAGCGTGCTCGCCAGCAGCGCCTCTGCATCGGCTGCCCGCGAGTCGACGGCAGCCGCGAGGACCTCGCCGGCGAGCGCGATGAAGCGCTCGCCCTTGGCGACGAAGTCGGTCTCGCAGTTGACCTCGACGAGCGTGCCGACGCCGTCGGCAGCGCTGGCGACGACGAGGCCGTTGCTGGCCGAGCGACCCTCACGCTTGGTGACGCCCTTGAGTCCCTTGACGCGCAGGATCTCGGTGGCCTTGCCGTGGTCGCCGTCGGCCTCGTCGAGGGCCCGCTTCACGTCGAGCATGCCCGCACCCGTCGACTCGCGCAGGGCCTTGATGTCAGCGGCGGTGTAGTTCGCCATGGTGATCGTGGTTCTCTCTTCCGTGAATTCCGTAGATTCCGCACATTCGGTCAATGAGGCGGACCCTGGACCAAGGCCAGGGATCAGGATGTGGTGGTGGCTGCCTCGTCGTCGGCAGCAGGAGCCTCAGTGACAGCTGCAGCCGTCTCGGGCTCCGGCGTCACCTCGACGGCGTCGACTGCCTCGACTGTCTCCGCAACCTCGGCTGCCTCAGCAACCTCGACTGGCTCCGTAACCTCGGCAACCTCGACTGTCTCCGCACCCTCGGCAACCTCGACTGGCTCCGCACCCTCGGCAACCTCGGCGACCTCGGCAACCTCGGCTGCAGGGGCCGCCGACGGAGCGGCCGAAGCCACGTCGTCGCTGGCACCCAGCAGCTCGCGCTCCCACTCGGCGAGCGGCTCGTCGGCTGCCAGAGTGCCGGCGTCGAGGCTGTCGCCGTCGTCAGTGGCCACTCCGCTGCGCCGGGCGGCGCGCGCGATGAGACCGTCGGCGACCGCATCAGCGATGACGCGGGTCAGCAGGGTGACAGAACGGATGGCGTCGTCGTTGCCCGGGATCTTGTAGTCGACCTCGTCCGGGTCGCAGTTGGTGTCCAGGATCGCGATGACCGGCAGTCCGAGCTTGCGCGCCTCGTCGACCGCCAGGTGTTCCTTCTTGGTGTCCACGATCCAGACGGCCGAGGGGACGCGAGCCATGTGGCGGATGCCGCCGAGAGTCTTCTCCAGCTTGTCCTTCTCGCGCTTCATCACCAGAAGTTCCTTCTTGGTGTGACCTGACCCGGCGACGTCGTCGTAGTCGATCTCCTCGAGCTCCTTGAGGCGACCGAGTCGCTTGGAGACCGTGTTGAAGTTGGTGAGCATGCCACCGAGCCAGCGGTGGTTGACATACGGCATCCCGACCCGCGTGGCCTGCTCGGCGACGGGCTCCTGGGCCTGCTTCTTGGTGCCGACGAACAGGATGGTGCCGCCGTGGGCGACGGTCTCCTTGACGTAGTCGTAGGCCTCGTTGATGTAGGTCAGCGACTGCTGCAGGTCGATGATGTAGATGCCGTTGCGCTCGGTCATGATGAAGCGCTTCATCTTGGGGTTCCAGCGACGGGTCTGGTGCCCGAAGTGGACGCCGCTCTCGAGGAGCTGGCGCATGGTGACGACGGCCATGCCG